>ERZ780195.3145-NODE-3145-length-10323-cov-7.619790_pt1 | contig 10323 bp, 9 predicted proteins | sample MGYA00511017_ERZ780195 | MGnify/ENA primary metagenome ERZ780195 (study PRJEB29588, sample SAMEA2159974) | human gut metagenome | biome: human gut; feature: human-associated habitat; material: faeces | place: Denmark | collected 2008/2010 ...
AAACAGGATTTCTCTATAAGGGCGGATAGTATTCAATCAATTTCTTCCTTGTTCTATGTATTCTTTCGGTGTCATGCCATACTTCTTCTTAAAACAAGTACTGAAGTATTTCGAGTCGTTGAAACCCACCGCAAAGGCAAGATCGCTTATCCTTATTTTACCTTGCTCATCCATCAGTTTACATGCAGCAGTCAGCCGGACATTCTGCACAAATGCCGAAGGGGTCAACCCCGTCAGTGACTTCAATTTCTCGGTAAGTACACTCCGTGAAGTGCCCATTTCGCTGACAAACTCCGCTTGGTCGAAATCGGCATCACTCAGACGGGCATTCACACAGTCAATCGCTCGCTGGAGGAATGTTTCGTCCAACGAAGTATACTCCAGTTTGCCGACTTCAAAAACTATCTGTTTCCGAAAATCCGCCCCTTTACGTTCCTGCCTTTTCAGGCAATTCATTATCTGGGCATAAAGCAGAGAGAAATTACACGGTTTGCTGATGTATCCGTCGGCCCCCGAGTTATATCCCTCTATCTGGCTCTCTTCGGCACGTTTTGCGGTCAGCAGGATGACGGGCAGCGTCCGCGTGGCGGCGGAGGCGCGCAGATCGCGCAGAATGTGCAGTCCGTCCTCCTCCGGGAGCATGAGGTCGAGCAGCACCAGCTCCGGCAGTGCGCGCTCCATCGCGCGGTGGAACGCGGATGGCAGCGCGAAGCCCTCCACTGTGAAGCCCTGGCTCTCCAGTCCGTAGACGACGAGCTTGCGGATGGACTCGTCGTCCTCAAGAATATAGATCATGGCTGCTTCCTCCCGTTCCATCTTTCTTCTATATTAAGTGTATGTGAAGAATCGGGAAAATGCAAGATTTAACTTGGATTTTACATAAAAATTACACGGCATTTAACATGGGGCCGCTATCATAGAGCGCGTAACATTGAAAATCGGAGGAAACTGCGTTGAGCATTGCGAATCTGATCTCGCTGCTGAGCGGGATCGCACTGTTCCTGTTTGGCATGGCGCTGATGGGCGACGGACTGAAAAAGGTCGCCGGCAACAAACTGGAGGTCATCCTCTTCCGCCTCACGGGCAGCCCGTTGAAGGGATTTTTACTCGGCACGGGCGTGACGGCGGTCATTCAGTCGTCGTCGGCGACGTCGGTCATGGTGGTCGGCTTCGTGAACTCCGGCATGATGCGGGTGCGCCAGGCCATCTCCATCGTCATGGGCGCCATCCTCGGCACGTCCATCACCGGCTGGATCATCTGCCTTTCCGACCTTGGCGGAGGCGGCGGCTGGATCGACCTGTTCTCCACGGCCACGCTGACCGGCATTATTTCGGTCGTTGGCATCGTGCTCCGCATGTTCTCCAAGAGCCAGACGAAGCGCCACATCGGCGACATTCTGATGGGTTTTGCCGTGCTGATGTTCGGCATGAGCGCCATGTCCGGGGCGGTCTCCCCGCTGCGGAGCGACCCCACATTTTTGCGCATCCTCACCACGTTCTCCAATCCCATGCTCGGTATCCTCTTCGGCACGCTGTTCACCTGCGTGCTGCAAAGCGCATCTGCCGCCGTCGGCATTTTGCAGGCGCTGGCCTCCACGGGCGTCATCGATTTTTCGATGGCACTGCCGATCATCATGGGCATCGCCATCGGCGCGGCGCTGCCGGTGCTGCTGTCCGCCATCGGCGCGAATGTCGACGGCAAGCGCACGGCTATGGTCTACCTCGTGGTCGAGGTTGTGGGCGTCATCTTCTGGGCCGCAGCGTTCTATCTCGTCAACGCCTTCGTACACTTTGATTTCATGAGCATGACGATGTCGAGCGTCTCCATCGCCTTTGTCAACACGCTCTTCCGCTTCGTCAAGGTCGTCATTCTTCTGCCGTTCATCGACGTCATCGAAAAGGTCGTCGATCTGCTGGTCAAGGATAAGCCCGTCCAGGCCGAGGCCACGGACGAGACGATCCGCCTCGAGGAGCGCTTCATCCAGCACCCGGCCCTCGCCATCGAGCAGAGCCGCATCACCATCAACTCCATGGCCGCTGAGGCGCAGGAAAACCTCGCCGAGGCCATGCGCCTCCTGCACCACTATTCCGACGAGGGCTACCGCACCGTCGTCGAGATGGAGCAGGTCGTCGACCGCTACGAAGACCGCCTCGGCAGCTACCTTGTCAAGCTGACCGGGCAGGAGCTTAGCTCAAAGCAGAACGAGGACGCCTCGAAATTCCTGCACACGATCTCCGATTTCGAGCGCATTTCTGACCACGCGCTCAATATTGCGCAGACGGCGAAAGAGATGCGCGAAAAGAGCATTGTCTTCTCCGACGACGCCTTGCGCGAGCTGGCCGTGCTGGAATCTGCGCTGGCCGAGATTGTCCATATCACGGTCAATGCCTTCATCCGCAACGATCTCTCCCTGGCCTCCCGCGTAGAGCCGCTGGAGGAGCTGATCGACGATCTCTGCGACGAGCTGAAGCTCCACCATGTCGACCGCCTCCAGAAGGGCCACTGTACGCTGCTCAACGGCTTCCTCTTCAACGACCTGCTGACCAACTACGAGCGCGTGGCCGACCACTGCTCGAACATCGCCGTCGCCATGATCGAGCTGGAATCCGACTCGTTCGACACGCACGAATACCTCTCCAGCATCAAGGAAATGAAATCCGATACCTACGAGCGCTATTACGAGGAATACAGCCAGCAGTACCATCTCTGAGCTGCGCACCAAGGCCCCGCTTTTACACGGGTGCTCATAAGAAAGTAATTCCAGAAATTAGGACTATGGCATCTGTCAGACGGGGTTGGTAAACGAGATAACGGGTATTCGGTGAAAGCCGAGTACCCGTTATTTTTTTGCCCATGCGTGAAAGCAATAGATTTATTCACAGGTTTCGAGTATAATGAAACTATAATCATCCTATCCCATCCATTCCGAGATTTTTTCAAGAAATCTCAAAAAATTTTGGAAACATTGGAACAATTCAGCCTTTCTCACGCCATATATAGTAGAGGGCTGAATACAGAAGCGATTGGAGGTGACGCTGATGGACAAGCAAAAAGGCCCGAAAGGTTTTCTTGTGGTGCTGCCTGGTAAGATCATTGAGATACCGCAGGACAGCGACAAATCATGGCTGACGCTGTTTTACAGCTTACCGCGAGAGCTTGCGGAGAAGTGGAAGCCAGCCTATGAGCTGCCACGCTGCCCGTATGAGGTCTTGCGGACGGACAAGTATGACCGCGTTGTATGTGATGATATGTTCAAGCTGCTTGTGTGGGATTGCTACGCATGGTGCGCATGGCAGTTTTTCCAAGTCAAAGACCGCAAGGGCAACTACCGTGACGTCCCCGGAAACTGGAATCAGTACGCAGGATATTTCCCCTTGTGGCGGCTGTCATACAGCATCATCCCCTACATCCGCATGAAGTTTGAGCAGAGCGGATTGGGCTTTCAAAACCTTTACAACATCCCGCAGGGCATGGAAGTGCCGTGGCTGACCTATCAGCAATTCAGCAATCTGGTCGGCAATGTTACCGACATGGTAATTGCGGAACAGAACTGGCAGCCGATGATCGATGCGATCTGGGAAAACCGCACCGTGGAGGACTATGAAACCACCAGCAGCACCGTCAAGACGGATTTCATGCGGAAGTGGCATCACAACCGTTCCGGTAAGCCTATTTCTCTTGACGAGATGATGGAGAACGAGGACCGCGATATTTTTGAGGTCGCTGATCCTCGCGGCGAGTTTGAGCAGAAGGTTATCTCCGAAATGCAGATTGCCGCCTTTGCCGAGCAGCGCATTACCGAGAAAGACCGGGAGATATTGAAGCTGCGCATGGACGGCTTGACCGAACAGGAGATCGCAGACAAGGTTGGCTACAAAACCGCCAGCGCAGTCCATAAGCGGATTGCTAAGATTGCCGGAGCCTATGAGGACTATGTGACAGCGGAGTATCAGAAGTATTTGGACAAGTAAACAGACGCAGAAGCGGCAGCAGTTACCGAAATGGTAGCTGCTGCTTTTTCATGCGAGAAAGGAGATTTTATGAGCAGGGAACCGTTTGAAGCCATGCCAGATGTGATGGACGCAAAGCAGCTTGCGGAAGCGTTGCAGATTTCCAAAGCGGGCGCATACAACCTTTTGAGCAGCCCAGACTTCCCGACCTTGCGGATCGGCGGACGCAAACTGGTGATGAAAACTGAGCTGGTAGAGTGGCTGAAAAGCCGCACGAATCGGAAACCGTGAAAACACGGTCAAGAACTGGAAAAGCGGCAAATCAGCCGATAGGACAAGGCAAAATGTACTCCGCATCGTTTAGGGTATTTCCATCGAAAAATCGTATCACTTTTCCAATTCAAGAGCTGGGAAAAATCTATGAGAATCAGGAGGTTTTATGAGAACGGTGCTTACCAAGAAGCAAAAGACAACCGTGATTTATTTTGACGAGCATAGCCGCATCATTGAGGTGCAGACCCACAACACCGATCTCAAAAAACGGCTGATGGCATTTGCGGCAAAGTACCCGCAATGCTGCCGCCAGACTGACGATGACGAGCAAGGCGAACTGACTTTTGAGATTGAGAAAGGACGGTTAAGTTTTCGGTTGACCGCGCCGTATAGCAAGGAACGGAAACAGGCAGCAAGCGATTATGCAAAAGCGATCTACAAGCAAAATTTCAGATGAAATCCAGAGCAGGTATGTTATAATGAATATGAAAATTTTGATTTTACATCTGATTGACACAGAGAATACAAATTGGTGTTGTACAGTAAGGGCGAAAGGAGGGAAAGCACAATGAACAGCAAGATCCTCATTGTGGAAGATGAAACAAAATTGCGGGAAGTGCTGTGCGACTATTTCAGCAGCAAAGGGGAACTGCCTGTTGAAGCGAGCAACGGAATGCAGGCACTTGAGCTGATTGATGAAAACGAATTTGACGCTGTCCTGCTTGACATTATGATGCCGGAGCTTGACGGTCTTTCTGTGTGTCGCGCAGTACGTAGAACAAACGATGTTCCCATTATATTCCTTACCGCCCTGTCTGATGAAGATGACAAACTTCTTGGTTATGAGTTAGGGGCAGACGACTACATAACGAAGCCCTTTTCCATGTCTGTTCTCTACGCGAAAACGATGGCGCTTATTAAGCGGAATCAGCGGAATGTTCTTGCCGGAGATCGCATGGAGACGGGCGGGATTACCTTGGAGCTTGCCGCCGGAAGAGTGTTTGCGGACAAAAAAGAAGTCCTCCTGACGCCGAAAGAGTTTGCTATTCTGCGCTGCCTGATGCAAAATAAAAACCTTGTGATGAGCCGGGAACAGCTTCTCGTAAAATGCTGGGGCTACGATTACGAGGGTGAGGCCCGGGCAGTTGACACCCACATCAAACGCCTGCGGGAGAAGCTGGGAGTGTATGCGGGCTGCATCAAGACGGTCATTAAGGCTGGCTACAGACTGGAGGGATAAAGATGAAAAAGAAAAAACACACTCGTTCCCTTGCTGCTATTGGTGCTCGCCTCGGTATATTTATTTTCTCCCTCTGGTTTCTGTGTATGTCAATTCTCACATGGGGAACAGCACAATACGTGTTTAGCGACTTAGCTACTGGTGGAATTGATTATGCAGAATATGCTTTAATGTCTGGCAGGCTTGATGATTGGTTTTCTTTGGATGACGAATATGCGCAGAGCCGTCACAATGTACCTGGTGCCCTTGAGTATAACATGAACATGGCTATTGCCTGTGCAAAGCGAGGACTTATCTCTCCCAGATTTGATGGCTACCCATCCATGGAAAAAACCTTTAGTGTATTTAATGACCAATACATTGATTGTGATACAGCCATAGTCTTTTTAGATAAAGAAGGGAACATATTGCGAGAAAGTAGTGACTTTGCCTATTTCAGCTACATACCACAGAATCAGTGGGAGGCTGGAGCGGATGAAACATCTGCTTGCGGCTGGATTGACCTCAACAATGAAGCAGATCCCCGCTATTCTATTTTTAGAACTGCTTACGCTGGAACGAATGATTTGTATGATTTGAATATTATCCGTATCACCGGCTATATGGACGGTTCCCGAATTGAGCCGCTGGCGATGGCTTTTTCCACACTTGGGGCGTACTATAACGCTTTGGATGCGGCCAGCCCCGGATGGAATACTGAGAGCGAGCCGGGCAGTTCGGAAATGATTGTATCGGAGGATGGAAAATCGGCAACCGTTTCCGTGACGGGAGGAAAGAGCGCCACACCGCCGTATTCTGTAAGTGAACTGGATGCCATTGGACTTTTAGAGTGGGATGAGCGGTTTGATTATACGGCACAAGCTGACCCCACAAAGGAACTGGTGATCATATATGCAAGTCGGCCGGAAATGACACTTTATGAGCCGGATGGTCCGGTCCGGTATCAGACAGAAAATTATGATAATTTGCTGGCCCTACTGAAAACGATGGGATACTACAAGGATAAAGGCAGAAATACATTTTACTCTGGCGCTTCCCAATTTGACCTGTGGAACATGGTCGTATTCAGTTCTGCTGGTATTTATGATCTGCGGGACTATGTCCCGGATGGCAGCGAACCATTCCCCGATGCAGAATATACGGTTATGACTGCTATGCAGTCAAGTCCCTTAAAGATTGCCATGTCTTTTCTGCGTAATATGTACCTAATTACATTTAGCGTTGCGTTGCTGGGATTCTTATACATTAACAGTAGAGTGCGGAAACATTTAATTATCCCGCTTCAAATGATGAACGAGGGGATAGCTTCAAATTGGACGCACATCTCTGCATTGAACGAAAAAGCGCCAAAGTGGAAAGAACCGTATGAACTGTGGGAACATTATCGTCAGACGCAGGATGCCCTCCAGAACAATAAGAACGAAATCACACGCTTGAACACCGCTTTGGAATACGCCAAAACCGCGGAGCAGAACCGGCGGCAGATGACTTCTAACATTGCCCACGAATTGAAAACCCCGTTGGCCGTGATCCACAGCTATGCGGAAGGTTTGAAAGAACACATTGCAGAGGATAAGCGTGACAAATATATCGATGTCATTCTTTCGGAGGCAGAACGCACTGACAGCATGGTCTTAGAAATGCTTGACCTTTCCCGTTTGGAGGCCGGAAAGGTGAAATTGTCCCGTGATGATTTCTCGCTCATAGCTCTGACACGCTCTATCTTTGAAAAATTAGAAATGGCGGCACAGGCGAAGGACCTTCAAATTGATTTCAACTTTCCGGACGATTTCACAATCACCGCGGATGAAAGCCGTATTGCTCAGGTCGTGGAAAACTTTGCGACAAATGCCATTAAGTACGCACCTACTGGTGGACACATCTCGGTAACCATCCAAACAGACCATTCCAGCACTTCGTTTCACATCGAAAATGACAGCGAACCATTATCAAGCGAAGCACTCAGCAAAGTATGGGACACTTTTTACCGAACGGATGAGGCTCGCTCTGGTGGCGGTACCGGTCTCGGCCTTGCTATCGCAAAAAGCATTGTTGACTTACATGGTGGTAAATGTTCCGTGCGCAATACAAAATCAGGTGTTGAGTTTGGTTTTACAATTTATCGCTGATGCACAACTCCCTTTGGAACAAAGGGCGCACTTCTATACAGGGGCAAGCCCTGTATGTGCGCTCTGCGAGGCAGGCAGCCCAAACACACGAATATTCGGGCTGTTTTGCGTCACTCCGTTCCGTACAAGGGGCTGCACCCCTTGCGCCGCTGTGCGGCTATCCCTGCGTACTTTGCAGCGGGAACAATCTGCTTTCAGCAGACAGTCCCCGCCGCAAAGTCTGAAAATCCCATACTGTCAGTCAGACCGTCTACCGAAAATGTAGGCGGTCTTTTTCTATCCTATCCATCCCATTAAAAGGAGGTCATTCATTATGGCAAAACAGAAAACCATCCCCGAACTGCAAGCTGAGATCGCTGTCAAAGAGCGTCAGATCGCCCAGCTTCAACACAAACAGCAGCAGCTTGAAAACCGCCGCAGTTACTACCGGAAAGGCGACCGTCGGAAGCGGGCGCACCATCTTATCACCCGTGGGGCCGCCATGGAGAGCGTTGCTCCGCTGGCAAAGGTTTTAACCGAAACCGAGTTTTACGCCTTTGCTGAAAAAGCTCTTGCCGTCCCGGAGATCAAAGGCTTGCTTATGGAAGCAGTCAACGAACACAATCGGGCAGAACAGAAAGAGAGGTGTTGAGTATCGCACTTTACCATTTTCATGTGACACAAATCAAGCGCAGCGCAGGACAATCCGCTATTGCGTCTGCCGCCTATCGTTCCGGAGAAAAGCTGCACAGCGAGTATTACGGTGAGGACAGCGACTACACCCGCAAGGGCGGTGTGATCTGTTCGGAAATCCTGCTGCCGCCTAATGCCCCACCCTCTTTCTCTAATCGGGAAACGCTATGGAATGAGGTGGAGAAAGCGGAACGAGGAAAGAAAGCGCAGCTTGCATACAGCTTTGACATTGCTTTGCAGAACGAGTTTTCCATGCAGGAGAACATCGAGCTTGCAAGGCAATTTTTATTGGAGCAATTTGTGAGCCGTGGCATGGTGGTGGACTTCGCCGTTCACGCTCCCGACAAGGAGGACGGCGGGATTTCCAATCCCCACTTCCATGTCATGTGTCCCATCCGTCCTCTGGATGAACACGGCAGATGGGGCAACAAGCAGCGGAGGGAATATCTGTTGGACAAGCATGGTGAGCGCATCCGGGATGAAGCAGGAAACTATGTTTTCAATGCTGTGCCGACCACCGACTGGGGCAGTCCCGACACCTTGGAGCATTGGAGGCAGGCATGGGCTGAGATGTGCAATGCCAAGTTTGCCGAAAAAGGCTTAGACTGTCGCATTGACCACCGTAGCTTTGCCCGTCAGGGTGTGGAGCAGATCCCCACCCAGCACGAAGGTCCCACCGTCCGGGCAATGGAGGCAAAGGGTATCCGCACCGACAAGGGCGATCTCAACCGCTGGATCAAAGCGACCAACGATCTGATTCGCAATCTGAAAAAGAAAATCTCTGTGCTGCTTGACTGGCTGAAAGAAGCCCTTGAGGAATTGAGCAAGCCGCAAGCCCCCAATCTGGCGCAGCTGCTCAGCGAGTATTACACCAACCGCAATGCCAGAGCTTGGAGCCAAAAAGCAAAGATCGGCAATCTTAAAGAGTTCAATGAAATCGTCAATTATCTCATGCAGAACAAGCTGACAACGCCGGAGGAATTACAGGAGCGTGTGTCTGCGCTGAGTGAGCGCATCGACACTCTGAAAAGCTCTATGCGTGGCAAATCCGAGCGTATGAAAGAGTTGGACGAGCTTCTCCGCATGGTGCAGTTTTACACCGAAGGCAAGCCCGTTGCCGACAAGTTAGCAACGATCAAATGGAAAGGCAAGCGGGAGCAGTTCATGTCCGAAAATGAAAACGCACTCCGCCTGTATCACATGGCAGAGCGCAAGTTAAAGCCGTATTTCAAGGACGGCAAGCTGCCCATCACTGTCTGGCGCAAAGAGCGTGACCGTCTGGAACAGGAATACAAGACCGGGCAAGCGGAGCTTTCACCCATCCATGCAGAAGTGAAAAAGCTATGGCAGATCAAATACAAGGTGGAGCAGGTCATTCATGCACAGGAAAAAGCGGCGCAGAGTCGCACAAAGAAACATCAAATCGAGCATTAAGGAGGATTTCAAAAATGGAACTCAACTGGAAAGAGGACAATAACCTCGTAAGAAAAATTGCAAAAATACTTCTCGGAGATACACTGCCGAATGGTGAGCCTGTAAGTTCGTTGGTTTTGATTGACGCTGCTTCACGGGCTGAATTACAGCGATGGGCAGATATGAGTGATGCAGAATTTGAAGCTGCACGACAAAGCGGCGATACCATCCACATTGATGTGGATGATGAAATCAAGCGTATCACGGAGGAATATGGGCTTGATCCGAATTCCTTGGATGATCTGCTTGCCGAATTTGATGAAGACGCAGACGATGACATGGAAATATTTTCAGATGCAGAGAGTGAAATCGTCCAAGACCTTTTGGCAGAGATCGAGGAATGGAAGCAGCAGGAGCATGACAAGCCGGAGGAATATTACTTCTCCAATCCAGACCCGTATCTCAAACCGCAGCCCTTATCGCCCGACCATCCCCGGCACAACTGCTGCTTTAACGAGGACGGCCATCTCTGCGTGAAAAATCTGTCCGCGTTCTGGCTGCCGGAGTTCACCTTGCAAAAGGAAATCGGCGGCACAGTCTACACCGTCACAGGCAGCTATGACGGCGTGGAAACGCTGGATAAAA
>ERZ780195.3154-NODE-3154-length-10291-cov-3.477726_pt1 | contig 10291 bp, 9 predicted proteins | sample MGYA00511017_ERZ780195 | MGnify/ENA primary metagenome ERZ780195 (study PRJEB29588, sample SAMEA2159974) | human gut metagenome | biome: human gut; feature: human-associated habitat; material: faeces | place: Denmark | collected 2008/2010 ...
GGGCCGGGCATGCCCGGCCCCTACCGCTCGGCTGGGGGATACAGCACCGCTCCCCCGCTTTACACCACCGTCACCAGCGTCTCACAGTCGCCGGTCACGGCGTACTTGCCGCTGCCCGCGGGGATAAAATAGCTTTCGCCCTTTTTGACCTTCACGGTCTCGCCGCCGCAGGTCAGCGTACCCGCGCCGTCGGTGATGAGCAGCGAGACAAAGCTCTTTTCGTCAGCCGCACCGTCAAACGCGCCTTTTTTCACGTCCACCGTGAAATACTCGCACTGCGCAAGATGGCTGCCGAAGTCGTGCTTCTGCGGCGGCGTGCGGCGGGTCACGTCCAGCGCCTTTTCAATGTGCAGGGCGCGGGGCTTGCCGTCCGCACCGACGCGCCCGTAGTCGTAGACGCGGTAGGTCACGTTGGAGTTCTGCTGCACCTCGACCACGATGATGCCCTGGCAGATGGCGTGCAGCGTGCCGGACGGGATAAAAAAGCAATCCCCTTTATGCACCGGCACGGCGTTCAGGACCTCGGTCAGGGTGTTATTTTTGATGCGCTCCGCAAATTCTTCTTTGGAGATTTCGTGCGTAAAGCCGTAGTAGAGATACGCCCCCGGCACGCAGTCCAGCACATACCACATCTCGCTTTTGCCGTACTGGTGTTCATTTTTCAGCGCGTAGTCGTTGGACGGGTGTACCTGAATGGACAGGTTGCTGCTGGCGTCGATGAACTTTGTCAGGATCGGGAACTGCTCAAATTTTGCGCAGTCCGTGCCCAGGGCTTCGGGGTGCGCGGCCACATAGTCCGCCAGCGTCGTGCCGTCGGGCAGATAGCTCGGGCCGTCCGGGTGGCAGGACAGCACCCACGCTTCGGCCAGCGGTTCAAGGTCGCTCTTGATGCCGAAATCGGTGCGCAGGCGGCTGCCGCCCCACAGATAATCCTGGCAGCTCGGGGTCAATTTCAGAATTGCCATACCGTTCACGCTTTCATCATGTCCGCGGCGGCTTTGGCCAGCGCGGCGTTCACGGCATCGGCGGCTGCTTCACTGTCGCCAACGGCGGAAAGATACACTTTAATTTTCGGCTCGGTGCCGGAGGGGCGGACCATCAGCTTATGCCCGCCGTCCAGATGGTATTCCAGCACGTTGGCGCGGGGCAGGCCGGTGCCGTCGGTGTCGTAGTCCACGACGGACTCCACCTTGTACCCGGCAATGTCCTCCGGGGCGTTGGCGCGCAGCTTCTTCATCAGCTCCTGCATCGTGTGCATGCCGCTCTCGCCCTCAAAGGCAAAGCTGCACAGCGCATTGCGGTAGTAACCGAACTCCCTGTACAACGCCTCGATGGCGTCCAGCAGCGTCTTGCCCTGCTGGGCGTACCAGGCCGCGGCCTCGCAGACCAGCAGCGTCGCGTTGACAGCGTCCTTGTCGCGGACGTGGCCGCCGGACAGGTAGCCGTAGCTCTCCTCAAAGCCGAAGATGAAGCGGTCCACTTCACCGGCAGCTTCCAGATTGGCGATCTGATCGCCGATCCACTTGAAGCCGGTCAGAACGTTGCGCATCTCCACGCCGTAGTGCTTTGCCACAGCGTCGGCCAGCGGGGTGGAAACGATGGACTTGACCGCCACGGGGTTTGCGGGCATGGTGCCCTTTTCAATGCGTCCGGCGCAGATGTAATCCAGCAGCAGAACGCCCATTTCGTTGCCGGAGACCAGCTCATAGCTGCCGTCCGGGCACTTCATGGCAATGCCCACGCGGTCTGCATCGGGGTCGGTGGCCAGCATCAGGTCAGCGCCGGACTTCTCGGCCAGCTCCAGACCCAGGCGCAGCGCCTCGAAGATCTCGGGGTTGGGATACGGGCAGGTCGGGAAGTTGCCGTCCGGGTCCTTCTGCTCGGGCACAATGGTGATGTCGGTGATGCCGATGTCGCCCAGAACATGGGTAACGGGCACAAGGCCGGAGCCGTTCAGCGGGCTGTAGACGAGCTTCAGACCGGCGGTCTTGCAGATGCCCGGGCGGATGGAGCGCGCCTCGATGGCGGCATACAGCGCGTTGATGCAGTCGTCACCGACGTACTCGATCAGGCCCTGGGCCATGCCGTCCTCAAAGGAGATCAGCTTGGCGCCGGTCAGGATATCGGTTTTCTGAATTTCGGCGTAGACGATGTCGGCGGCCTCGTCGGTCATCTGGCAGCCGTCCGGGCCGTAGGCCTTGTAGCCGTTGTACTTGGCGGGGTTGTGGCTGGCCGTGACCATGATACCGGCGTTGCAGTTGTAATAGCGGGTCGCAAAGCTCAGCGCGGGCACGGGCATAAGGGCGCTGTAGATGCGGACCTTGATGCCGTTGGCGGCCAGCACCTCGGCAGCGGTTTTGGCGAACAGGTTGCTCTTGATGCGGCTGTCATAGCTGATGGCAACGGTCTGGCTGCCGCCCTGGGTCTTGACCCAGTTGGCAAGGCCCTGGGTCGCCTGACGGACAACGTAAATATTCATACGGTTGGTGCCTGCACCGATGACGCCGCGCAGGCCCGCGGTACCGAACTTCAGGGCCACAGCAAAACGGTCCTGAATGGCGGCATCGTCACCCTTGACGCTTTCCAGCTCGGGCTTGAGGTCAGCGTCGTCCAGCTCGGCAGCGAGCCAACGCTCATACATATCTTGATACATAAGTAAAACACCTTCACTTTCCATAGGAAACACGAACTTAGGTATACTCTAAATATACCAACTTTGCCGCACTCTGTCAATCGAATTTTGTTTATTTTTGCCTGATTTTTACAGTTTCTTTCGCCTTTTGCCCTTGCCAAACGGTGTTTTCCAGTGTATAGTGAAGATATCTGCTCTGCACATCGATGATTATATCCAAGGAAAGCCGTGGACCTATATGAAACATACGCCTGAACTCATCGTCATGCTGACTCACAACGACGTCACTGTGCCCGATGCCGCCGCAGTCTTTGCCCGGTGTCAGCACACCCGCGCCCGGTATTGGGGCTTTAAAGAGGAAGGGCTTCCCTTCGCCGAGATGCAGGCCCTGTTTGCCCAGATGAAAGCCTGCGGCAAGACGACCTGTTTGGAGGTCATCGCCTACACCGAGCCTGAATGCCTGCACGGGGCCGAAATGGCCGCTGCCTGCGGGTGTGATATCCTGATGGGTACGGTCTACTCTGACGCCGTCCATGCTTATTGCCGCGCCCATGGGCTGCGGTATATGCCCTTCGTTGGGCAAATTTCTGGCCGTCCCTCTATCCTGCACGGCACCCCGACGGGGATGATCTGCGAGGCCGAGGGCTATTTAGCCAAGGGCGTGGACGGCATTGATCTGCTGGGCTACCGCTATACCGGCGACGCGGCGGCGCTGAACCGTGCGTTCATCGCGGCGGTCCATGCGCCGATCTGCCTGGCGGGCAGTGTGAACAGCTTTGCCCGGTTGGATGAAATCAAAGCTACCGGGGCCGCGTATTTCACCATCGGCAGTGCCTTTTTTGCGCACGCTTTTGGCGGGGATATCGCCGACCAGATCAACACCGTCTGCGACTATATGGAGGCCCCGCATGCTTGAGCGTTGGTACCCCACGGCCCATGTTCCCAGCGTATTTGCCATCGACTATGAAAAGCTGGCCGCGCTGGGCTACAAAGGCATTCTGTTTGACATTGACAACACGCTTGTCCACCACGGCGACGATTCCACGCCCGAGGTGGACGCGCTGTTCCGCCATATCCACAGCCTGGGGCTGAAAACACTGCTGCTTTCCGACAATTCTGCCGTGCGCATTGAGCGATTCAACCGCAATATCCGCACGCTTTTTATTGCCGAGGCGGGCAAGCCCGACCCCGCTGCCTACCGCCGGGCCTGCGCCATACTGGGCCTTCCGCCCGAGCAGGTCGTCTGCGTCGGCGACCAGGTGTTCCGGGATATCCGCGGCGCGAACAGCGCCGGGCTGGACAGCATCCTGGTGGATTTCATCCGGCTGCCCGGCGAGACGCACTATGGCAAAAAGCGTGTGCTGGAAAAAGTCATCCTCTGGTTTTACCACCGTGACCCGCGCCGCCGGGGCCGTTTGGACGGCATAGGAAAGTGAGGCAATTTCATGTTCTGCGATATCAGCCCGACCTGTTACAAAATTGCGCTGCAAAAGGAAATCTGCAAGCGCCATATCAAGAATTTTTTTGCGCAGGAAAGCTATGCCGACACGCAGGATACCGCGCCTCTGCCCTGCATAGTGGCGCAGTACAGTTCGCACCTCATCAAGCGCGGCAAGGGCATCGACCCAGTCTTGCAGGAGAACAAGGCCGTCAACATCCGCCTTGCCAATGAAAGGCTCAACGGCATTCTCATCCGCCCGGGTGAGACGTTTTCCTTCTGGCATCGGGTGGGCAAGACGACCAAGCGCAAGGGCTACCGGGATGGGCGGATTTTGGTGCGTAATCATATTCTGCCGGGCATCGGCGGCGGGCTGTGCAACCTGGCAAACACGATTCACCGCGTTGTGCTGGTAAGCCCTCTGACCGTGACCGAGTTTCACAAGCACTCCGACGCGCTGGCCCCCGACGAGGGGCCGCGGGTGCCGTTCAGTTCCGGCACGTCGGTGTTTTACAATAACGGCGACTACCGTTTTAAAAATGAGATGGACCAGACGTTCCAGCTGCTGTTGTGGTGCGATGAGGACAACCTCTACGCCGAGCTGCGCTGTGAGCGCCCCCTGCCCTGCCGCTACCGCATTGTGGAGGAAGGGCACCACTTCCAAAAAGAGGGCGGCAAATATTACCGTGTGTCGAAGATTTACAAGGAGACACTGGACGCACAGACCGGGCAGCTGCTGCATCGGGAGCTTGTGCTTGACAACCATTCCGAAGTCATGTATGACCCCGCGCTGATTCCCGGCGTGGAAAAACTATAAAGGGAGCCGCCTATGTATGCAAAAGTGACAAGCCTTGGTGTGACCGGTCTGGCGGGGTACATCGTACAGGTCGAAGCCGACCTTTCGGGCGGGCTGCCGCAGTTCAATCTGGTGGGTCTGCCGGACTCTGCCGTGAAGGAGAGCAGTGAGCGGGTGCGCAGCGCCATCAAAAACCTGCACTATGAGTGGCCCGCCAGCCGCATCACCATCAACCTGGCCCCCGCCGACGTGCGCAAGACCGGGCCGGTGTACGATCTGCCGGTGTTTGTGGGCATCATGGCCGCGCAGGGCAAGCTGCCCGCCCCCGGCAGTGAGCGGGCGTTTCTGGGAGAGCTGGGGCTGGACGGCACGCTGCGCCCCGTGACCGGCGTGCTGCCAATGGCGCTGGCCGCGGTGCAAAACGGCGTGAAGGAGCTGTTTCTGCCTGCCGAAAACGCCGCCGAGGCCGCCGTGGCCGAGGGACTGACCGTCTACCCGGCCCGCAGTGCGCAGGATGTGGTGCTGCACCTCTGCGGCGCAACGCCCCTGACCCCGGCAACGCCCGAGGGGTACGACGAGGACGGTGTCTGGCTGGGGCCGGACATGGCCGACGTGCGCGGCCAGAGCGAAGCCCGCCGCGCCATGGAGATCGCCGCTGCAGGCGGGCATAATTTGATCGTGATCGGAAGTCCCGGAACCGGAAAATCTATGCTTGCCAAGCGACTGCCGGGCATTCTGCCGCCGCTGACCTACGAGGAGGCGCTCGAGACCAGCGCCATCTACTCCGTGGCCGGGCTGCTGCGCGGCGGCACGGGGCTTATCAAGCAGCGGCCCTTCCGCAGCCCGCACCACAGCGTCAGCTCGACAGCCATTGTGGGCGGCGGGTCTGTCCCCCGCCCCGGCGAGGTCAGTCTGGCGCACAACGGCGTGCTGTTTCTGGACGAGCTGCCCGAGTTTGCCCGCGATACGCTCGAGGTGCTGCGCCAGCCGCTGGAGGACGGCAAGGTCACCGTCAGCCGCGTACACGGCACAGCGTCCTACCCGTGCAGGTTCATGCTGGTGGCCGCCATGAATCCCTGCAAGTGCGGCTATTTAGGCCATCCCACGCGGGAGTGTACCTGCACGCCGAGCGCGGTGGATGCCTACCGGCGGCGCATCTCCGGCCCGCTGCTGGACCGCATTGACTTACACGTCGAGGCCCTGCCCGTGGAGTACGACGACCTTGCGTCCGAGCAGGGCGGTGAGTCCAGCGCCGACGTGCGTGCCCGGGTCATGGCGGCGCGTGCTTTGCAGCGGGAGCGGTACAAGGCCCTGCCCGGCGTGCGGTGCAACGCGCAGCTGCCGTCCGGCGCCCTGCGGCGCTACTGCCGCATGACCCCTGCCGCCGAGAAGATCCTGCGCAGCGCGTTTGAGCGGCTGGGCTACAGCGCCCGCGCCTATGACCGCATTCTGCGCGTGGCCCGGACCGTGGCCGATCTCGACGGCAGCGAGGTACTGGACACGGCGCATCTGTCCGAGACGCTGCAATACAGGACGTTGGACAGAAAGCTCGGGATGTAAAACACTGCCCGCCGTTTTCGGGTTGAAAGCGGCGGGCAGTGTTTTATTTTTCGAGAATTTGCAGCAGCCTTTCAGCGCTCTTGTCCCAGCTGTATTTTTCGAGAAGGGCGGCGGTGGGAGCCGTGGCCGGGGTGACGTCATCGACGTCGCCGGGGTTCGCGGTCAGGTCAATGTAGGCGGCGCAGGGGCCGTAGACCTCCCGCATACAAGGGGTGTCGCTGACGATGATCTGCGGCGCACCGCAGGCGGCGGCCTCCAGCGGCGGGATGCCGAAGCCCTCATAGAGCGTCGGGAAAAGAAAGGCTTTGCAGTGAGCCATCAGCGCCTTGGCTGCGCCGTCGCTGACATACCCCAGATACAGCACATTGGGCAGGTCGGCCAGGCCGAGGCGCTCGGCCTCGGCGGCAAGGCTGCCGCCGCCCGCAATGGCAAACACGGCGTCGGGCTTGGCCCCGGCCGCGCGCAGCACCCACGGGAAGTTCTTGTTTTTGAGCAGGTTCGCCATGCTGAAATAGTATTGACCGGGCTTGAGCTGTGGGTGCCGGGCAAAAATGCTCTCGTCGGGCGCAATGCGCTGCATCTGCTGCCAGGCGTTGTAGACAACGTCCATTTTCGGCGCAGGAACACCATAATATTTGGCAATTTCCGATTTGGAGAACTCCGACACCGTGATGATGCGCTCGGCCCTTTTGGCAATGCGGCGGTATTGCAGGCAGTGCCATGCAGCGCTCAGCCGCCCGCGGGGGTCGGTGTAAAAGTCCGGGCGCGCGCGGTAGCAGACATCGTGCACAACGGCAATGCCGCGGAAGCCGAACAGCGGGATGACATTGCAGGTGGCAAGTCCCCCGGCCCCGCGCTGCCGGAGGTAGCGCGGGTAGTCGAGCTGCTGCCAGACGCCGCCCCTGTGCGTGCCGAAGGAAACGACCTTTATATTGGTATAGCGCGGCGTTTCAACGCCCGGCGGGGTGACAATTTCGACAAAGCCCGGCGGGACGATGCGGTCCAGCGCGGCGAGCAGCTCGATGGAATAGCGCTGGATGCCCGAAAGGCGCTGGGCAAAAAACGAGCCGTCAACGGCCCAGATGGTGTTGGACATAGAGTACCTCTTTTGTTACGGCGCGGTGGCGGCGGCCAGAGGACCGACCGCCCTACGATGCAAATTGCTGCTTGTACAGCAGGATTTTATTGACACTCCGGTCCAAGCGTTCCTCGGAGATCGTGCCGTTTTGCACAGCCTCCAGGACGGCGGCGTAGGCCTCGGGCAGGGAGTTGGGCATTAAAAGTACATCACAGCCCGCCTGAAGGGCCTGCACGGCGGCCTCGCCGGGGGTGTAGGCGGCAGTGATGGCATCCATCGCCAGCGAGTCGGTGACGATGAGGGTGTTTTCCGCGTCGGGGATCAGCGCGACAAGCTGCGGCGAAAGGGTGGCCGGGGTGCCGTCGCCGGTCACATTCGGCGCGGCGATATGCCCGACCATGACGGCGTGCAGGCCGGTGTCCGCCGCAAAGGGCAGCAGCTCGCAGGCTTGCAGCTCGTCGAGCGTTTTGTAGGTCACGGCCAGCGCGGTGTGGCTGTCCTCAGCGGTATCACCGTGGCCGGGGAAATGCTTGAGCGTCGGCAGGAGTCCCGCCAGATAGGCGCGCACCTGCCCGGCAGGCCATTGCTCGCTTGCCATGTGCTCCGCACAGAAGTCGATGAGCTTGTCCATGTTCGTATAGGCGAATTTTCCATCGGCGTAGCACCATTTACAGTAGTCCTCGTTGATGGCTCCGTCCGGCTCACGGCTGAGCGACGCCTCCTCGAGCGGCATCCCGCAGCACTGGCAGACCAGCTGCCGCGGCGAGCCCAAAAGCGTGTTGATCGACACGTCGAAGAGCCTTGAGAGCAGCTTGAGCGTCTCCGTGTTCGGCACCGTCTCGCCGTTTTCCCAGCGCGAGACCGCCTGCCGCGTCACAAACAGCTTCTCGGCAAGCTCATCCTGTGACATGCCCTTTCCCGTGCGCAGCTCGTAGATCACATTTTTGGTTTCCATGCGATCACCTCCATGTCGGACAGCATACCCTCTTTCCGTCGGAAAAGCAAGCAACGCGCGGTTGCCCCCTTACGCCTCGACCGCCTCCGGCATCTCCGCACGCTCCTCCGCGCCGTTCTCCGTCAGCTCGGGGTGCTTGAGGTATCGGCGAAGCGTCTGCCAGAAGAGCGCGTACTCGTGGCCCGTGCAGATGCGCTCGTCCATCACGATGCCGAGCGGCATGATCTTCTTGTTGTATTCACCGGTAAGGAAGTTGGGGATGGGCTTGCCCATGCAGACGAACACGCCCGTCGTGCCGAACTCGTAGCAGTGGTGGTAGATGGCCTCCGTGTTGATGCTGGCGAGGTTGGTTATGAAGAGGCTCGTATGGAACGGGCTGAGGTCGATGACGAAGCGCGGCAGCAGGCCCAGGCGGTCGAGGAGCTTGACGAGGCCGACCAAGAGCGTCGGCAGCACCGGCAGCGAGAACATGAAGTTCGCAAAGCGGTCGGTGTTGTTGTTATGCTCCTTTTTCTGGTTGAGCGCGACCGCGTCCTCGATCTTGCGGTTGATGGAAATGACGTCGTCCCCGTCCTCAAAGAAGATCTTCACGCTCGTCTCGTCGGGCGTGCCGTCGGCGCGCGTTTTGAGAATGACGAAGCTGACGCAGAAGTGGTTGCGCTGGTAGATCTTCGAGTTCATGATGAAGCGGTTGATCTTCGGGTGCTGCTGATACGCCTTGAAGTAGGCGGCGAGGATCAGCGCCATGTAGGAGATGCGCACGCCCTCCCGCCGCTTGCTCTGGATGTAGCGGCGCATCGGCTCCATCTCGGCGTACTCGGTGATGTAATCGTGCGCGTCATAGCGGCGCGGCATGATATAGGGAAGCGCCGAAACAATGGCGCTGGCATTCTTGACTCGGGTTCCGTCCGGACGCATGGCAATACCTTCTTTCACGGTTCTTCCCAAATATTTTATACGTTCTTAACGCAATATGCAATGTTTTTCTTTTTACGACTTTCTTACATCTTTTTTAAGACCGCCGCCCCGCTTTGCTTTTTCAAGCCGAAGCGCAAAAATCTTACTTTTTGTTTCGTTGACAAAAAATCATTCAGGTCATTTCTTTTTTTCTATTGATTATCCAAATAAGCTGTACTATACTGTACTTGTCAAATCAGGCAAAAACCGTCATTTTACCTTAAAATAACAACGATCAGGAGGAAACAACAATGAAGTACAATCGCACCTACAACTTCTCCGCCGGTCCCGCCATGATGCCCGAGCCCGTGCTGGAGGAGATCCGTGACGAGATGATGAACTACCGCGGCAGCGGCATGTGCGTCATGGAAATGAGCCACCGCTCCAAGGTGTTCCAGCAAATCATCGACGAGGCCGAGGCTGATTTGCGTGACCTGATGAACATCCCCGATAACTACAAGGTAATATTCATGCAGGGCGGCGCGACGCTTCAGTTTGCGATGGTTCCGCTCAACCTGATGAACAAAAACCACAAGGCCGACTATATTGTTACCGGCAATTTCTCCGGCAAGGCCGCCAAGGAAGCCGAAAAGTACGGCAAGGTAAACATCGCATGGACTGGTAAGGACATTGGCTTCTCCCGCATTCCCCGCCAGGAAGAGCTGAAGCTCGATCCCGAGGCGGACTATGTGCATATCTGCTTCAACAACACCATATACGGCTCCTGCTGGGATTATATTCCCGATACCGGAAACGTGCCCCTGGTCGCCGATATGTCCAGCTGCATAATGAGCGAACCCATAGACGTATCCAAGTTCGCCCTTATATATGCCGGCGCGCAGAAGAACGTTGCCCCCGCGGGCCTGACCATAGTT
>ERZ780195.3155-NODE-3155-length-10288-cov-6.418646_pt1 | contig 10288 bp, 8 predicted proteins | sample MGYA00511017_ERZ780195 | MGnify/ENA primary metagenome ERZ780195 (study PRJEB29588, sample SAMEA2159974) | human gut metagenome | biome: human gut; feature: human-associated habitat; material: faeces | place: Denmark | collected 2008/2010 ...
AGACCCACTGCGTGAATCTGACCCCTGCCACCATCGAGGCCAACAAGCGCTTCTTTGACGGCAACGTAGACCTGGTGCCCAAGCAGGCCTACACCATGGGCATCAAGACCATCATGCAGGCCCGTAAGGTGCTGATGGTGGTCAACGGCACCGGCAAGGCCGAGATCGTGAAGAAAGCCTTCTTCGGCCCGGTCACCCCGGAAGTGCCCGCCAGCATCCTGCAGATGCACCCCGACTTCACCCTCGTGGGCGACGAAGAGGCCCTGAGCCTGATCTGATCGGTTCCCCAAAGCATGTTTCTGCCGCCGCACGGCCCTGCCACCGTGCGGCGGCTTTTTTCTGAGCAGGGGAATTGTAACGCGGCAAAAAATACAGTATACTGGAACAAAAACCACCACGAGGGAGGGGCGGCCGATGTTCAGCGAAGAGATGATCTGCAGCCTGAATGATCTGGAGCTGGAAGTTTATAAGTATGTTGTGCGGAACGCGGACAAGGTGTGCTATATGCGCATCCGGGAGTTTGCGGATGCCGCCCATGTGTCTACCTCCACCATCCTCCGGTTCTGCAAAAAGGCGGGCTGCGACGGCTACGCGGAGTTCAAGATCCGGCTGCGCCAGCATCTGGAACAGGCAAAGCAGCCGCCGGTCAAGGACGATGTGTCGGAGGTCATCGACTTTTTGAAAAAGACCTGCTCGGCGGAGTTTGAGCAGAAGCTGGACATGCTGACCAGGGTCATTTTTCAGGCCCGGCACATCTTTTTTGTAGGCAGCGGCATGTCCGGCATCGTGGCCAAGTACGGGGCACGCTATTTTTCCAGCATGGGCAAGTTCTGCCTGTACATCGACGAGCCCCATTACCCCACCGAGAGCCGATTCGTGGAAAATTCGCTGGTGATCGTGTTTTCGGTGTCCGGTGAGTCCCGCGACACCATCGGCCATGTGATGCGCTTCAAGGAGCAGAACTGCCAGATCCTCAGCGTGACCAACACGGAAAACTGCACCATCGCAAAACTCTCGGACTATAATCTGGCCTATTATGTCACCTACGAGCGGCTGGGAGTCTACGATGTGACGACGCAGCTCCCGGCCATGAGCATCGTGGAGCGGCTGGGCAAAAAGCTCTACCGCTACACCTCCGAGGGCCCGGCAGCCATCTGAAAAAAGTCCAAAATAAAAAACAGGGTGTTACCTGGAAAAAACAAGTGCGAAAAAACGGCACTTGTTTTTTTATGCCCAGAAACTGCTGACAAACCACCTGCCTGCGTCTATAATGGACGCATCAGAAGTACTTCGACCGGAAATTGGATGACTTGAAAAGGTAAAGGAGAAACAATCATGGCAAAAGATTATGCTGCGATCTCCAAAAAGATCGTGGAGAACATCGGCGGTGTGGAGAACATTGCCAGCGTGACCCACTGCATGACCCGCCTTCGCTTCGTGGTGAAGGACGAGGGCAAGATCAACGACGCAGCCGTCAAGGCGACCGACGGCGTGATGGGCGTCGTGAACCAGGGCGGCCAGTACCAGATCATCATTGGCAACCATGTGGAAGAGGCCTACAACGAGGTGCTCAAGATGGGCGACTTCGGCGAGGCAAGCCAGGTGGCCCGCGGCGAGAAGAAGGAACCCCTGACCCTGAAGAAGGTGGGCAACAACATTCTGGATGCCATCGTGGGCACCATGTCCCCGCTGATCCCCGCCATCATCGGCGGCTCCATGGTCAAGCTGCTGGTCATGCTGCTGGGCATGGCAGGCGTGTTGTCGGCCGACGGCGAGACCTACAAGATCCTGAACACCATCGGTGACGCAGCCTTCTACTTCCTGCCGGTGATGGTGGCCGCTTCTGCTTCCAAGAAGTTCAACACCAATATGTTCATCGCCATTGCCATTGCAGGCCTGATGCTGCACCCGGATTTCCGCACCATGATGGAGGCTGTCACGGTCGGCGATACCGCCGCACACTTCCTGGGCATCCCGGTGGTGGGCGTCAAGTACACCTACACCGTCATCCCGGCCCTGTGCATGACCTGGATCCTGTCTTACATTGAGCGTGCCATCGACAAGATCACCCCGGCTGTCACCAAGAACTTCCTCAAGCCCATGCTGATCTTCCTCATTGCTGCTCCCATTGCGATCATCGTGGTCGGCCCGGTCGGCATCATGATCGGCGAGGGCATCTCCGCATTCGTCTACTTCGTGCAGGCTAAGCTGGGCTTCCTGGCTGTGGGCATCATGGGTGCCCTCTGGCCCCTGCTGGTCATCACCGGCATGCACCGCGTGTTCACCCCCACCATCCTGCAGACCATCTCCGAGACCGGCATGGAGGGCACCGTTATGCCCTCTGAGATCGGTGCAAACCTGTCCCTGGGCGGCGTGTCCCTGGCCGTTGCCTTCAAGACCAAGAACAGCGAGCTGCGCCAGACTGCTCTGGCCGCTGCTTCCTCTGCTCTGATCGCCGGCACCACCGAGCCCGCCCTGTACGGCGTGGCCGTGCGCCTGAAGCGCCCCCTGATCGCTTCCCTGATCACCGGCTTTGTCTGCGGCTGCCTGGCCGGCATGGCAGGTCTGGCCAGCCGTTCCATGGTGTCGCCCAGCGTTCTCACCGGTGTGCAGTTCATCGACCCGGCCAACCCCGGTGTGAGCATCGCCTGGATCGCCGGCATCTCGGTGCTGTCCATCGTGCTGTCCTTTGTGCTGACGCTGGTGATCGGCTTTGAGGATCTCCCGGAAGAGGAGTGATTCCCATGTCTGATTACAAACTGCCCGAAAATTTCCTCTGGGGTGCTGCCATTGCGGCCAATCAGGCCGAAGGCGCTTACAACGAGGGCGGCCGCGGCCTGAGCAACATCGACATGATGCCCCACGGTGTCCACCGCATGGAGATCAAGCTGGGCGGCACGCCCCACCCGACGCTGCAGGCAGGGGAGTATTACCCCAGCCACACCGGCGTGGACTTCTACCACCATTACAAAGAGGACATCGCCCTGATGGCAGAGCTGGGGCTGAAGGTGTTCCGCACCTCCATCTCCTGGTCCCGCCTGTACCCCCACGGCGATGAACGGACCCCCAACCCGGAGGGTGTGGCCTTTTACCGCAATGTGTTCCAGGAGTGCCGGAAGTACGGCATTGAGCCGCTGGTCACCCTGTGCCACTTTGATATCCCCATGGGTCTGGTGGAGCAGTACGGCTCCTGGCGCAGCCGCAAAACGCTGGAATGCTTTGCCCGCTACGCCGAGACCTGCTTCAAAGAATACTCCGGCCTTGTACACTACTGGCTTACCTTCAACGAGATCAACATCCTGCTGCACAGCCCCTTCTCCGGGGCAGGCATCGCCTTCCAGGAGGGCGAGAACCGCAGTCAGGTGATCTATCAGGCGGCCCACCATGTGCTGCTGGCCAGCGCCACGGCCACCCGCCTGGCCCACCAGTACGACCCCGCCAATCAGGTGGGCTGCATGCTGGCAGGCGGCAGCTTCTACCCCTACTCCTGCAACCCGGAGGACGTCTGGGAGTCGGTGCAGAAGGAGCAGGAAAACCTGCTCTTCATCGACGTGCAGGTGCGGGGCCGCTACCCCGGCTACGCCCGCAAGCTGTTTGCGGAAAAGCAGGTGCAGCTGCACACCGAGCCCGGCGATGACGCCCTGCTGCGGGAGAACACCGTGGACTTCATCTCCTTCAGCTACTATGCCAGCCGCTGCGTGGCGGCCAGCCTGGAGGGCAAGGCCGTGAACGACGGCAACGTGGTGCGCTCGGTGAAGAACCCCTATCTGCAGACCAGCCAGTGGGGCTGGGCCATCGACCCGCTGGGCCTGCGCATCACCATGAACCAGCTGTATGACCGCTACCAGAAACCGCTGTTCCTGGTGGAAAACGGTCTGGGTGCCCACGACACGGTGGAGCCCGACGGCAGTGTCCACGATGATTACCGCATCGACTACCTGCGCCGTCACATCGAGGCGGTCAAGCAGGCCGTGTCCGACGGCGTGGAGCTGATGGGGTACATCGCCTGGAGTGGCATCGACCTGGTGTCTGCCTCCACCGGCGAGATGAGCAAGCGGTACGGCTTCGTCTATGTGGACAAGCAGGACGACGGCACCGGTACGCTGGCCCGCAGCAAGAAAGATTCCTTCTACTGGTATCAGAAGGTCATCCGCTCCAACGGCGCAGACCTCTGAGCGTTTTCCTCCGTTTCATAAATGCGAAAAGCCGCCCCGCAGGCACCGGAATTTCCGACCTGCGGGGCGGCTTTTGCTGTGTGCGGTGCGCTGGACCGCTGCATGGAACTGGAAGCCATGTACCGCAAGGGCTGGCAGGACGCCGAAAAGCTGGTACAGTGGTACCGCGCTGCCAAAGCGGAAGCATAAGCCGAACACAACACGAAAGGGCCTCCCCGGAATGGGGAGGCCCTTTCTATGCGTTTACGACTTGACGTGGATCACGTTGGAAGGGGAAAGCATCAGTGCTTTTCCTTGTACTTGAGGCTGGCGAATGCGCCTGCGATGGTCAGCAGCATGCCGCTGAATGCCATGCCCAGAGCGGCCATCCAGTTCACGCCGGTCTGCGGCAGTGCATCCTGCACAGCGGGCAGGACCGCGTCAGACGGCAGGACCGGAGTTTCCGGAGCAGCATCATCCGGGGTGGCGTCCTGCACGGGCGGCAGCTCGGGGGTCTCCGGGGTCACGACTTCGTCCGGGGTCTCGTCCTCCACGGGCGTTTCCGGCGGGGTGACGGGCGGGACGATGACCGTCTCTTCGCCGTTCACGGTGACCGTGCGGGTCTCGATGGAGGTATAGTTGTAGTCCACATGGGCATCCGTCGTGGTCGTGGCGGTCTTGGCCACGGCTTCGGTGTCCACATAGTCGGTGGTGCGGTGGGTGTAGGAAACTTTGCCCTCATCGTGCTCCTTGCTGCCGGAGCCGGTGAACAACTTCTTCAGCACCTCGGTAAAGGTGGTGTAGTGGCCTTTGCCGGTACCGGATCCGGTAACCGTTTCGCTCTTATCCTGCGTATAGGCACCGTTGAAGCCGCCGGAAGTATTTTCGCCGTAAGCCGTAGCACTCTCACTGGTTTTATGTGTGGTGGTCTGCTTGTTCAGCTCCAGAAGGCGGTTGGCGAAGTCCTGAGAGCTGCGGATGCTCAGCGGGGCGGTGATGGTCTTGATGGTGGATTCCGTCTGGCCGACGACCTTGCCCTCGCTCACCTGGGTCAGCTTGGAGATCATCAGGTCATAGCCGCCGACGTAACCCCAGGTGCCGTCCTGGCGCTTGTAGGTGCTGTTGATGCAGGTGTTGGCATCGCGGGTCATATAGCCGTAGGCGGTCAGCTCAGAGGTCTTGAGATAGACCTGATAGCCGCTCTCACCGGTGCTGTTGGTGTCGGTGGTTCCAATCTTCACAACGTAGGTGCCGACGATGGCATTGCGCTCTTTCGGGGACAAGTCCTTGGCCGTCTTGTTGCTGCCAGTTGCCTCCAGGTAGGCATTGATGGCCTGATCCTCTGCGCTGATGCCAGGGGTCCAATAGTCGCCTCTCTGACCCTGATACAGCTTGATGCTGCCATCTTTATCTTTGATGGGATCATAGGCGACAGTGCCGGTCAGCTTGTAGTAGGCGCTCTTGTCGGGGCAGTTGTTGGGGGTGCCGCGGTCATACTCGTAGTGGCCGTTGCCCTTGCCGCCCTCATCGTCCCAGCTGATCTTACTGTCCAGGCCGACCGTCTGGTTGCCCTTACCGTTGACCAGGTTTCCGGCATCGTAGTTCCACTCCAGCTTCAGATCCTTGCTCACCAGCACGCAGTCGGTCTGATCGACCTTACCGTCCTTGTCCGGCAGCAGATCCAGCTTGGAGCCGGAAGCAAGATCGAGGTGGCCGATATCATTGCGCGTATCCTGACGCTCGACATCCCACCAAGAGACATACTCTTTTTCGCCCTTATCGTTTGTATAGTAATACCAACCAGGCTGACCAGCAGGAGTAACCTCGATCTTGGAACCGCCCCAAGGTTGATAGTAATACTTGGTCTCCGTTTCGCCGGAGTAGTAGTTCTTCTTGGTCTCTTCGTATTTGGAACCCGCGTTGGCAACATAGGTGGAGTTCTTGGCGATCCGCTCCTGCTCCTGCAGAGCCTTGATCAGCTCATCCTTGCTCATATTTTCGGGCGAGATGGCCGTGGTGAAATACTTGATGATGTCCGTCTTCTCGGTCTTGTCCGTAACCTCCAGATTGCCGATCCAGAGTTCCTCGCCGGGCAGAAGTTTGCTCTGGATCTCCTGAATCTGCTTCCACAGCTCGTCGTATGCCTTCTCAAGATCCTTATTGTCCTTGATGATGTCGGTGACACTGGAGGAGGTGTGCACATCCTTCCGGACGGTGAGGGTCTCGCTCAGGGTGCTGTAATCCACGGTGATGGTTTCGTCACCCTTCGTGAAGGTCGCGGTCTTGCCGTCGGCGTTCAGTCGGATGCTGTCAGCGGGAACACTGTATTGGCCTGCCAGCGCGGTCTGGATCTCTTCAGGGGTCAGCGGAGCACCGGCCTGTTTGGTGAAGGTGTAGGTGGTCTTTACGCCGTTTTTGTCCTCGACCGTGCAGGTGTAGCCGTCATTGGTTTTGGTCACCTTGTCGTAGGTCTTTCCGTCCACCGTAATGGTGCGGGCCTTTTCGTCGATCGACCAGTTCTTGCCGCCGGGGATCACCAGCTTGTCGTGAAGATCCTTGGCGTCCGTCTTTGTGGATTCGGAAAGTTCGTCGATCGTCCATTCTACGCGCTTGATGCCGGAGAAGTCCATGCTGCTGATATTGATGTTATAACCTGCAGCTTTCAACTCATCTTTGTTCTTATATTCGGGGTGCTGGTTCAGCAACTCCGCCCAGGCAATCTCTTCCTTCTCCGTATCGCTGAGGGAAGCGGACGATTCCGTGATCGTGCAGGTACGGGTGATCTTGGTGCTGGTGCCGTCGGGCGAGGTCACGGTTTCTTCTTTTTTGTAGGTCGTGGTGCCCTTCTCCGGGTCTTTGCTGGCGATCGTCCAACCATCGAGAGAGGGAAGTTTACCGCTGCCGGGCTTGACGTAGGTGCCGTTGAGGGAACCGCTTTCGGTCCATGTATTCGAGCCGTTCACATAAGCGGTGCCGGTGATGACGTTGTCCGTGACATCCTTGCGGGTCTCGGTGCCCTTGCTCGAATCGGGAGTGCCCGGCTGAGGCGCAGAAACCGTTGCACCGTCATAGCGGAGGGTGACAGTATGAACATTGCCGTCTGCATCGGTGTAACTGAGATTGAGCTGGCCTTTGCCGGTGGGATCGATCGTATTCAGCTGGTTCTTGAAATCATCGGTCTCCACATTAATGCCGGCGTTCCGGGCGGCATCCGTCAGAGCGGCCTTGATGGCTTCCAGCTTGGCAGTTTCCTCGGCACTCTTGATGCTTTCCTGACCGCCTTCGACCTGGCCGGGGGTCTTGGTGACCTCGGTGACCTCCACGGTGTAGCTCAAAGTCTTGCGCACGGCTTCCATCTGGTCAAAGTTCAGCTTTTCGCCATTGTAATAAACGCCATCCGCATCACTGGTGAAGCCCTCGCCCAGACGTTCGGCCAGCTGCTCGTTGGTAAGCTGCTTGGTGTCTTCCGTTTTCTTGACTTTATAGGTATATTCCTTGCCGTTTGCATCGGTTTCCGTATAGACATACTCGCCGGTATCGTTGTTATAGTAGTCGTCCTTGAGCATTTCGCCCAGCTTCTCCGAAGAAATCTCGATGACATCCGTCTTGGTCTCGTCGGTGTTCTTGGCAGTGATGCTTGGCAGTTTAATCTCGGTGGTCAGATCCTTATTATCAACATCCACGGTGCCCTTTTCCACCTTGAGCACCAGCGTGGTCTCGGTGCGGGTCTTGACCGAGTTGCCGGTGATCTCATAGTAGGTGACGCGGGTGACGGTGTTGCCGTTCTCGTCGGTAGAGGTCTCTTCCTTTTTCAGGGTGTAGGTGGTCTTGGGGTTGCCCTCTTCGTCCAGCTCTTCCTTCTTCTCCACGCCGTCCTTGGGGACATCCAGCAGCTTGGCAACGTCCTCAGCGGACATTTCCTTCGTTTCGGTCGGGCTGGTCTTTTTCAGGGTCAGGGTCTTGGAGTTGCCGTCCTTGGCGGGCTCGACCTTGTCCACTTTATAATCACCCAGCTTGGCATCCTTATCGGTTTTCCAGTCCGGACGCACGTCCTTGCCAAGCTCGTCGTCGAGGTTGATCTCTTCGCCCTTCTTGGTGTCGGTAATGGTGGTGGAGGAATCAGCCTTGCCGGTGCCGGTGGTGGTCGTAGTCTCGGTGCCGGTGGTCTCGGTGGGGGTGGTGATGGTGGTGTTGCCGTCCTCGTCCTTGCCCACCACGGGGTCGCCCTTCTTCACCTCGGCGTCGGGGTCCACGACGGTGGTGCTGGAAGAGCTGTCGGGGGTCTCTTCCTTGGTGGCCTCGCCGATCTTGCCGTCCTTGCCGGTGGCTTCGTCCTTCTTGCTGTTGTCGATCACGTCACCCTTCACATAGGTGCCGTCGGGGTTCTCAGTCTCGTCCGTCTCGCCGGGCTCTTCCGGCTTCTCAGCAGGTTTATAGTCAATGGTGATGTCATCGGTTTTGGTGCCGGGGCCGAACGCGGGAGCCTGATCATCTTTCTTGGCCTCATCGTTCACCGGGGGAACAAACTCCTCCTGCTCTCCGGCTTCCTCCTGCTTTTCCCCTTCCTCAGCGACGGGGGCGGGCGTGGGGCTCTCGGCTACAGGCTCGGCCTGCGGGGCAGCGTTATCCTCGACAGAGTCGGGGCCTTCCACAGCATGGGCGGCCATGGGCTGTGCAGCGACACAGGCGGTTAGGGCTACGGACATGGCAGCGAGTTTCAGCTTTTTATTCGTCATGATTGATGGCTCCTTTCAAATGGTGTCAAGTCTTTTACGTATTACCACTGTCCCATAGGATGGACATATTTCGAGGTTTACTATCCTGCTTCCTTTATACCATTTTCTAGTGCGGGTTGTCAAGAAAAAATGTGTAGAAACGCATGATTTGTGAAAATATTCCAAAGTCTGAATTGGATATTTTGCACAAATCACAAGAATTTGTTGCAGAAAAAAGAGAAACTGTTGTGGACGTGAAATGATGCGGTTGCGGTACTGGTGCAGAGTGTGCGGATTGTTGCGGAAAACCACTTTTTGAGGGACGGAATTTCTGGCAAAGAACCGGCTGGAATTTCTCCTGCCGCCCTGCTGCAGACGAAAAAAGGCCCCCGGAAACCTGCGTCTCCGGGGGCCTTGCCCTCTTACCTTATATAGGGCAGTCGGCGATCACTGCTTCTGCTTCAGCCGGGCCAGGTAGCTGTCGGCGGCCACGGCGGCAGCGGTGAAGCTGTTGTTCTTCCACCAGCTGATGAGGGCGGCCACGGTGGTGATGCCGGCGGTGACCAGCTGCTCCACGGTGGTGCTCTCGATGGGCAGCACGGGCTTGCCCATTGCGCTCAGCACCTGATTGGTCAGGGCCAGCAGGAGCACAGCGGTGCGGGCCAGGGTAGCGGCGGAAATCTTGTTGCTCAGTTCCATAAATCAGTTCCTCTCTTTCATTCGTTCATGGTTCTCAAGGTCGGCGATGCGGTGGTTGGCCACCTTCATCTGCTCTTCCAGAATGGGCACGCGGCGGGCGAAATTGTTGTGCTCGCGCACCTCGCGGGTCAGCTCTTCGAGCTTGGTGTCGGTCACGGCCTGACTGCGGCTGTTGGCGATCAGCACCCCGATCAGGGTCACGGCACCGGCGATCAGGGCGGACAGGATGCTTTCCATTGGGTTCACCTCCTTCTTAACCTGTCCAGCGACTTTTGGCGGGGCGGGTGTCCACATGGACCCAGCCCACAGCCCGTCCGGCCCGGGGCGGGTACCGGCCGATGCCGCCGGTGCCGGGCAGGCAGGTCTCTGCATAGGCGGCCAGCTGCTCCACCGGGATGCCCTGCACCCGGATGTCGGCAGCGCGCCCATACAGATGCTGGCTGTAGGCGGCCCCGCCCACGGATTTGTTGTGAGCGGCGGTGCGGTAGCCGCTGGTGATGACTACGGGGCGGCCGAAGTGGTCGCGGATCTTCTGCAGCAGGGCGGCAAGGCTGCTGTCCACGAACACAGGGTCCGAGCCATCTTTGCAGGCAAACTCGGCCACGGTGAAGTTTGCGCTCAGCTTCCGGGTGCCGTCCCGCGTGCGGGACCAGGCTTCAAGCATCGGCTTCCACCTCCGCCAGCAGGGCTTTCACGGTGCTGCGCAGACGGGCGGGCACC
>ERZ780195.3156-NODE-3156-length-10286-cov-3.963444_pt1 | contig 10286 bp, 4 predicted proteins | sample MGYA00511017_ERZ780195 | MGnify/ENA primary metagenome ERZ780195 (study PRJEB29588, sample SAMEA2159974) | human gut metagenome | biome: human gut; feature: human-associated habitat; material: faeces | place: Denmark | collected 2008/2010 ...
CGACATTGCAGGTCAGAACAAGGCAAACCCGATAGCTACCATACTTTCAGCCGCAATGATGCTCCGTTACAGCTTTGATATGGTGAAGGAAGCTGACGCAGTTGAAAATGCAGTAAGTAAGGTGTTGAAGGACGGTTTCCGCACCGGCGATATTATGAGCGAGGGTATGACAAAGCTGTCCTGCTCGGAGATGGGCGACAAGATAGCAGAGAATATATAACAATAATTTCAGCCGCAGTGAAAACTGCGGCTGATTTATATGCATAAAAAGAAGCTGTGACGGAATATTACTTTCCGTCACAGTTGATTTATTTATCTTTGGTCTTACTGCTGAATACCGTTATTGTTGATGTTGTTGTTTGTGGTGCCGGCAGTAGTGTTGTTAACGGGTGTAGCGTAATTTGCGTTGCTGTAGCCCGTGCTTGCGTTGGGGTTATAGGTGTTGTTCATATTGGCATTGTAGCCGTTATTCATATTGGGGTTATAACCGTTGTTCATGTTGGGATTGTAGCCGTTGTTCATGTTGGGGTTGTAGCCGTAGTTTGTACCGGGCTTGTAGAAGTCCTCGTCCTTTGCGCAAAGAAGAAGGATACCGCCTATCATATTGCAGAATAAAAGAACGCATACGCTTATGCCTGTTGAAGGTCTCTGTCCCTTGCTCATCTGGCTTAATGCAATACCGCCGAAGATAAGCGGAAGTATTACCCAGAAGCCGCAAACCATACCGATGATTATAAATACCTGTGCTGCTGTTTTCATAATTACATACCTCTTTTTTCAATAAGTGACACACATTCCAATTTTATGTGTCTTATATCAGTATACCACATTGATACCTGCGTGTCAATATTTTCTTGCGCTTGAAATTGATTTTATGCTGTAGGTCATTTGTCCTTGCGGTTATTATAAAAGAACATTGCAACACCTACGCCGCATATTATTACATATCCTATAAAACTCCATATATCCGGCAATTGCGAGAACAAGATAAATCCGAGCAGTGCCGAAAAGATTATCTGCGAATAATCGTATACCGATATTTCCTTTGCAGGAGCAAATTTATATGCCGCTGTGATGCTGAACTGACCGCCTGCCGCCGCAAGTCCGGCACCAAGCAGGACGAGCCACTGCTGCCAGGTCATAACGTGAAAATCGAACAGTAAAAACGGCAATGTTACAAGGCAGGAGAAGCCCGAGAAGAAGAACACGATATAAGGTCCTTTTTCGCCTCTGATGCCAAGCCATCTTACCGCCGTATAAGCCGCACCTGCGCCCATACCGCCGAGAAAACCGAGCAATGACGGCACAAGCTCCAGATTTGCAAGGCTCGGCTTTATTATAAGCAGACTTCCTGCAAATGCGACTATTACACCGAGCGTCTGCACTAAATTTGTACGTTCCCGAAGGAACATTGCCGAAAATACGATAACGAAGAACGGCGACATTTTGTTCAGCATTGCCGCATCAGATAATGCCAGATGGTCTACCGCATAGAAGTTGCAGAGTATTCCGAGCGTTCCGCATACCGAGCGTATCAGCAGTGCGCCGATATTGCTTTTTTTCTGCGGCAGAAACGAGCCTTTCTGCCTTATCAGTATCGCTGCCGCAAATATGAAAGCGACAAGATTTCTGAAAAAGCTCTTTTGTACAGACGGCAAATCGCCTGCCAGCCTTACGAACGCACCCATAAAAGCAAAGCAAAAGGCGGAGCTGATAATGCACAGCACGCCTTTGTGCTTCGGGGATATTTTACTGAGAATTTCCGCCATACTCAACCACCTGTTTTTGCTTCGTCAAACGGCAGTAGTACGGTTTCGGGCAGTGTTATTTCTCCGCCCGATGAGAAAAGCTCGGGGCGGTCGAACTTGTAGCTTATCCTGAGCGAGCTTACCGCCTTTGTTATTTCCTCGTTTGTAAGTCCCGACCTGTCGATAACGAATATGAGCGAAACCTTACTGCTGTTGAAACGGTCTATTGACGAAATGTTTGTTTCCTTCAGTACAAAAGCCTGTTTGTCATACGGTATATCGTCAATGGAGAACTGTATGTTGCTTATTTTATACATACCGATGTTTGTAAAATCAAACACCATCTCAACACGCAGATAGTTTTCGGATTTTGTCATATCAAAATCCGTGTCGCTCAGCAGCTTGCTTGTAGACCCACTGTCAAGGTGAGTGCCGTCCTTCAGCTTATCGTATACGTTTTTTATCATATTGTCAAAGCTCTGTCCGCTGTAGCTGTACAGCCGTGTGTACGCATATTGCGCTTTTACGGGAAAAGCAAACTGCGTAACCACGACTATAACCGCAACAGCCACGACCAGCACCCATATGAGTGCCTTTTTAACTGCATTGTGTCCGAAAAGATTTGTCAGCGTCTGTTTAAAACTCATACTTTCTTTACGCCGAGAGTTACGTTCTCGCCGTTTATATCCTGTTCCTTTGTAAATCCGTCTGTCTTGCCGGTCACTATATCGTCAGCAAGAGTATCTTCTGAGATGCTGTCCTTGTTGCGTGTCAGTATCTCGGCTACCTTGTCACTGCCGTCGCAGTAGATAACGATATGATCCATAACCTCAAAGCCTGCGTCCTTACGCATCGTCTGAATCTTGCTCACAATCTCTCTTACATTACCTTCTTCGATAAGCTCGGGTGTAAGCGTTGTGTCAAGAACTACCGTGTAGCCTCTGTCGGTCACTACCGCATAGCCTTCCTTCTGATGCTCGTCTATAAGCAGGTCGTCCTTTGCAATCTGAACATCGCCTGTTGAAAGTGTAAGCGTCATAGCGCCTGTTTCACGGATCTCGTTCATAGCCTTCTGACCGTCAACCTCAGCGAGCTTTGTTCTGACCTCGCCTATCTGCTTGCCGAAACGAGCGCCGAGCGTCTTAAGCTGGGGCTTGAAGGTGTAGCTTGTGAAGTGGTCGGTGTTATCTATAAAGCTGATTTCCTTGATGTTAAGCTCATCCTTGACAATATCGGCATACATAGGCTCAAGCGTCTTGTCGCCCTTTACCATTATCTTTGATATAGGCTGTCTGTTCTTGATGTTAGCGGCATTTCTTGCGGCACGTCCGAGCGTTACAACGGTCAGAACTGTGTCCATTTCTTCCTCGAGATGCTTGTCGATAAGCTTTTCGTCTACCGTAGGGAAGTCGCACAGATGTACGCTTACGGGTGCGTTCTTATCGAGCGAGCAGACAAGGTTTCTGTAAATATCGTCGCATACGAAAGGTGTCATCGGAGCAGATGTCTTTGCGATGGTTACGAGCGCTGTGTACAGCGTCATATATGCGTTTATCTTATCCTGTGTAAGCTCCTTTGACCAGAAGCGCTCTCTGCTGCGGCGGACATACCAGTTACTCATCTCGTCTACGAAATCCTGTAATGCTCTTGCGGCTTCGGGGATCCGGTAGTTTGCAAGGTTATCGTCAACCGCACCTACAACTGTGTTCAGTCTTGATAACAGCCACTTGTCCATAACGCCGAGCTTGTCAACATCAAGCGTATACTTAGTAGCGTCGAAATTGTCTATATTAGCGTACAGAACGTAGAATGCGTAGGTGTTCCACAGAGTAGAAATGTACTTTCTCTGACCCTCGTTTACTGCTTTTGCGTGGAATCTGTTGGGAAGCCACGGAGCAGAGTTTGTGTAGAAGTACCAGCGTATAGCGTCTGCGCCGTGTTCAGCCAGTGACTCGAACGGGTCTACTGCGTTGCCCTTTGACTTTGACATCTTCTGACCGTCTTTATCGAGTACAAGACCGAGAACTATAACGTTCTTGTAAGGAGCCTTGTTGAATAAAAGCGTTGAGATAGCGAGCAGTGAGTAGAACCAGCCTCTTGTCTGGTCAACTGCCTCGGAGATAAAGTCAGCAGGGAACTGCTGTTCAAACTTTTCCTTGTTCTCGAAGGGATAGTGATGCTGTGCGAAGGGCATAGAACCGCTGTCGAACCAGCAGTCGATAACCTCGGGAACTCTCTTCATCTGCTTACCGCAGTGAGGACACTTTATCGTAACCGCATCAATATAAGGACGGTGAAGCTCTATATCGTCGGGGCAGTTGTCAGACATTGACTTAAGCTCCTCGATACTGCCTATAGCGTGCTTGTGACCGCACTCGCACTCCCAGATATTAAGAGGAGTACCCCAGTATCTGTTTCTTGAAAGACCCCAGTCCTGAACGTTTTCAAGCCAGTCACCGAAACGGTTCTTGCCGACGCTTTCGGGTATCCAGTTTATCGTTTCGTTGTTTCTGATAAGGTCGTCCTTGACAGCGGTCATCTTGATGAACCACGATTCTCTTGCATAGTACAGCAGAGGAGTATCGCATCTCCAGCAATGCGGATAGCTATGCTCAAACTTGGGTGCGTCAAACAGTAAGCCCTTTTCGTCAAGGTCCTTAAGCACCATAGGATCGGCTTTCTTTACGAATACGCCTGCGTAAGGTGTTTCGGCGGTCATATTGCCTTTGCCGTCAACAAGCTGTACGAAAGGCAGGTCATACTTTCTGCCGACCTTAGCGTCATCTTCACCGAATGCAGGAGCAATATGAACGACACCTGTACCGTCTGTCAGCGTTACATAGTTGTCGCATACTACATAATAGCCCTTCTTGTGCTGTTTTTCACATATCTCAACGGCACAGTCGAATAAAGGCTCGTACTCCTTGCCCTCAAGCTCTTTACCTGTGTATTTCTCGATTATCTCGTAGGGGGCTGTGGGCTTGTCGCCACCGAGTACCTTATCGCACAGAGCCTCTGCAAGATAATATGTGTAGCCGTCTGCTGTCTTTACCTTTACATAGGTTTCATCGGGGTTTACGCAGAGTGCAACGTTTGAGGGAAGCGTCCAGGGAGTTGTTGTCCACGCAAGGATATAAGCGTCCTCGTCCTTTACCTTGAAACGTACAACCGCAGAACGTTCCTTTACATCCTTATAGCCCTGAGCAACCTCGTGGCTTGAAAGCGGAGTTCCGCAACGGGGGCAGTAGGGAACTATCTTGAAGCCCTTGTATAAAAGACCCTTTTCCCATATCTGCTTTAATGCCCACCACTCGGACTCGATGAAGTTGTTGTCGTATGTTACATACGGATCGTCCATATCAGCCCAGAAGCCTACTGTGCGTGAGAAATTCTCCCACATACCCTTGTACTTCCATACGCTTTCCTTACACTTTGTTATGAACGGGTCAAGTCCGTACTTTTCAATCTGATCCTTACCGTCAAGACCGAGCATCTTCTCAACTTCAAGCTCAACGGGAAGTCCGTGGGTATCCCAGCCTGCCTTACGGGGAACGTCATAGCCCTTCATTGTGCGGTATCTCGGAATCATATCCTTGATAACACGGGTAAGAACGTGACCGATGTGGGGCTTACCGTTAGCTGTAGGCGGACCGTCATAGAATGTGTAGGTCTTGTCGCCCTTTCTCTGCTCCATGCTCTTGCGGAATATGTCGTTGTCGTGCCAGAACTTCTCTGTCTGCTTTTCTCTCTCGACAAAATTTACCGAGGCAGGTACTTTTTCATAAAGTGACATTTTTTCTCCTCCTGTTTTTTGCAATTCACCCTGTCATATAAATCTCTTCGGCAAAAGCCGGAAGTTATATGGGGTGGGGGGTCAGCCCATTGCATATTATTTTATTCTTTGCGTTTGCGGAAAATAAAAAAGCCCCTATCCTCCGAAAAGGATAAGGACTATAATTTCATAACAGTCTTTATAACCACCGTTTCGTCATTCCGTCAAATGCGTTCCTTTTAACGTTGGAAAAACGTCCCGTTCTACTCTCGCCTTAAACGGCAATTTCGGCGGGCAGCTTGGAGGTGATATTCATACGGTAACTCTGCACCGACCTCTCACCGTCGTCGGCTCGCTTTGGCTTTATATCCGCACTACTGTCCTCGTCACAGCCTTTAAATATCATACACATTGATTATACAATCAAATTTTCCCTTTGTCAAGCGTTTTGTCAATTTTATTTTAAACGGCTTGTTGTTTATGAGTATAGCACAACAAAGCGGCGGGTCCGGGCTTATCATAACAATTCGAGCCTAAGGTTACAAAACGGTAACAAATAGTTACAAATTAGTTACAGTTTCAGGTTTTCTATTGTGAAGAAATTTTGTTTGTGATAGAATATTTATATAAGATATTTTGGGTAAGCGGGAAATTGACAGGAGGTGCAAGCCCATACCTTATCGGAAGAATATACGGATATATTGCTTTGGCACGGGTCGGAGTAAATTCGGCAATAAGGAGAAAAATATGATTTACACCGTGAAAATCGGACACATTTATATAAAATGACTGCGACAGTCTTTCGTATGTCAGGAATGTACTTCAGCCTTACGGAAAAGCTATCGCACGATATGTAAATCAAAGAGTGTGCTGAGACTATAAATTAAGACAGATATAACGGAGAAAAAATATGAGTAAAATATGTCCCAATTGCAAACGAGAAATAGACGAAAACGTAAAATTCTGCCCGTTCTGTGCGGCTTTTACGGGTGAAACACCGCAGGAAAAGAAGAAAAGCCCTGTCGGTGCGATAATAGGCGGTGCGGCAGGTGTGCTGGCACTCGGAGCGGCAAGCCTTGCGGTGTTTGTATTTGATATATTCGGAATGTACGGCGATAAGGCGGAAACGCTTTACGGCACTGGCGACAAGCTGTTCATTCAATCGGTGACACCCGTGTGCATTGACGGGAAGTGGGGCTATGCCGACAAAAGCGGAAACACCACGCTGAAACCGCAGTACAGTGCGGCTTATGCCTTTAACGAGGATACAAATGACGTTGCGCCCGTTGCGGTTGACGGAAAGTTCGGATACATAAAAAAGGACGGCGAGTTTGTAGCACAGCCGCAGTACAGCTTCGCAGGGAGCTTTTCGGATAAGGGACTTGCTAAGGTCACAGACGAAAACGGAAATGTCGGATTTGTCGACAGCAGGGGAAGAAAAGCGTTTGACGGCAGTATGTTCAGCTATGCCTCGGATATGAACGACAGCGGTTATGCGTTTGCGTATACTTTGATGATGCCGGAACTTGAGGGCGGAAGGGGCTATTATGATATAATATACAGCCTTCTCAGTTCCGACGGAAAAGTGACCGAACTTGCAAACGGCACGGGAATTCTTTCAATATACGATGATAAATATATCGGCTTCAGACAAGCTGAAAGCAGTAACGAAACAACGCTTGACTTTACAAGGGAGTACGCCGTGTTCTCGGCGGACGGTACACAACTTACCGACTACTACGACCGCATTGCAAAAAGCGGAAAGCTGCTCATCGTCTGTGACGGCATTGATGACGACAGCAAACTGTATAAGGCTAAGCTGCTTAAAGCCGATACGCTTGAACAGGTCGGCGGAGAGTATCTGTGCGGTGCCGATATAAAGTCTTACGACAGCGGTGCGGTACTGCTCAAAAGAGATGATAAGGGCTTTATCAGAGATGTTCTGCTTTGCGATAACGCAAACGAAATATATCTGTGTTCAACGGGTTCGCACATTGTAAGCGGATTTGATATGAGCGGCTATGCCTGCGTTTATGAAAAGGGAAAATACTGCGGATATACCGCAAGCGGAAAGCAGTTTGAGAGCAACTTCCAATTCGGCTCGTTCAATTGCGGACTTGCGCCTTACTACGATAATGCTAAAATAGGATATATCAACACAAACGGCGAAAAGGTGACTGATGCAAAGTTTGACGGAGCGAGCGGATATTATGCGGACGGCTACGCATATGTGAAAAGCGGCACGGAGTATTCTGTTATAGATATGAACGGAAATACGGTGATAGGAAGGCTTAGCTATGCGTCCGACAAGCTGATGTTTGCAAATACCGTGCATAGCTGGTACGACCCTGAGGACTTTGAGGGGTTTGACGGGGAGAATATGTTCGTAGGAGATTTTTATTATGTAAGCAATACCGCAGATATGAGTTCAAGCATATATAATAAAAGTAACGCAAAGCTGATAAAAGAAAGAATGATGATAGAAAGCAGGAATGCCGATACTGAAATCGCTTCTGTTTACAGGAGAGCCGACAGCGGAAGGCTTGGCAGTGACGGGTATTTTCTTATACATAACGTCAATAAGCTAACAAGATTTATTATGACACCGGACGGAAAAATAAACGAAGAAAAGGAAATCAGCAATGCAAACGGCATACGCATCGGTTCTGCGCCGTTGCTACGTTACAGTATCGATAAAACCTCATATCTTGAGGATATGTTTGCAAACAAGTATGTTCTTATCGGTTATAACAGTGTAAACTCAAACGGTTTCACGGCACTCGATTTACGGAGCGGCAACCGTGTTGCACGGCAGTTTCTGATATATGATAATAATTTTGAGCCTACTGTCACTCTGAGGTCGAACACGTCAATGAGTATAGCCTGCTACGGCAGTTTATTATATGTGAAAAATATCGAATATGCCGGAAGCGAAAGCTGTAGCGCAATAATAGACGGCGGCAACGGAAGAAAGCTATATACGAGTGATGCTCTTGAATTTGAGGGAGATTATTTTATCCGTGAGCCTTACGGCGAAAGCAGTTATAAGGTAAGGACGGGCTACGGTGCGGAAATAGGAACATATTCATATGTAAAAGCATACGGCGACAGATTGCTTTGCTTTGACAACAATAAATACTATCTTTATGACCGTTATGCGAACCTGCTCGGAGAATACGATACAAAGCCGAAGATAAGTGAATACAACGGCAATATGGTGCTGAAAAATGATGACGGCACATACGCCTGCTACGATAGGGATATGAACGTACTGCTGACTACAAAGTATGATATTCAGCCGATAGAAAACGGATACTGCTCGTTTGCGGACAACGAAAAGGGAAAGATAGGGTTCCTGTTTGCGGACGGAAAGACAGCTATAGAGCCGAAGTATGACTGTGTTACCGAAATGACGCCGGACGGATATTTTGTTTCAAAAACAATAAGCCACAGTGAGATTACTTATGATACGACCGAAATCAATTACACAGTGACGATAGAAGATAAGGACGGTAACGCTGTCATTGAGAAAACGCAGAATGTGTGCGATATAGCAAACAGTGCATTTGACAGCAAATCGCTGTACGGCTATTTTGACGGATACAGATATTACGCTGATAAATTCGCAGGATATGAAAATGTAGAATTCAGCAATATTCAGATTCTGCCACAGAATGATTACGGTAAAGTGCCGACCGATTTTTACGGGAATGAGCTGTTTGAGGAATATGAATATATCGGATTTGATTTTATGCCGGTATCGGTCAACGGCAATACACTTTGCGTAACGGGTGTGTATTATAACGATGAGGGATATTCGCAATGTATATTGCTTAATCTGAACGGCGAGAGGCTGTACCGCAACGGACGCAGGCTGAAGCTTATACACAATAAATATATTATCGGTATTTCGGATAACAAAGAGCCTGCCGATTTATATAACACGGATGGCTCTGTGATGCTGACGCTCAAAGACATCAAAGACCCTGACAGCATCTATGCGATAAGCATTGTCGGAAACAGTGTACTGGTAAAAAGCGAAACCGAAAGTGCAATCGTGTACAACAAGACTACAGGAGAGATAATATATAAGCCCGATACCGACGGTTCAAATGTTGATTTTATTTACGAAAATCTGATAAAGACAGGCGTCTACAATGAAGCGGCAGGAGGATGGTCATATATTTTCATTGATCTTGACACCAAAAAGAGTTTTGAACTTCCGGGCGACCGTGTCGTGTTCAGAAATCCCGGCAATGACAGCGAAGGGCATATAACCGAAAATGCCGAATATCCGCTTATGTGCTGCACATTTTCGTATCTGCTCAATCAGATAAACTATCTTTATCCTGCACTTTGGGAGCTGAATGTGTATCAGATAGACGAAAATATGGAAGTGAAGCTTGTAAGGACCTATTCTTCGGACGACGGGATACTGTATATAGTTGACGATTACAATAGCGGAAGCGGGCTGTACGCATATATCGACCGTATTGATGATACCGCAGTACGCAACATAAGGCTTGTGAACGCTTGGAACGGCAACGAAAAGTATTTTGAAAATGTGTCCGAGTTCAGCGTGCAGAATAATGAGGTGTGGATAGGCATATATGACGAAAGCGGAAAAAGGACGGCATATAAACTAAGCACCGATCTTGAAACGATGAAACAAGCAGAATGAAAGGCAAACAACAATGAGTAAAATATGTCCCAACTGCAAACGAGAAATAGATGAAAACGTAAAATTCTGCCCGTTCTGTGCGGCT
>ERZ780195.3161-NODE-3161-length-10271-cov-5.163763_pt1 | contig 10271 bp, 8 predicted proteins | sample MGYA00511017_ERZ780195 | MGnify/ENA primary metagenome ERZ780195 (study PRJEB29588, sample SAMEA2159974) | human gut metagenome | biome: human gut; feature: human-associated habitat; material: faeces | place: Denmark | collected 2008/2010 ...
TATTTCTGCTAATATTTCACTGTTTTTATTCAATTTAATTGCATTTTATAATTATTTTATTCTAGTATGTAAAAGAAAAAATACTTTTGTTCAAAGTACTTTATATTTTTATAATTATTTATGTGTTTTTCCATACTTTTCAATTACTTTTTATCATCCATAAATATCACCATTTTTATTGTATATATATCATATTTCGTGAAAATATGCACATTAAATTGCAAATTACTGTGTATTTTACACTATTTATTCACATTTTGCAATAGTATAATGTTAAAATTTGCTAAAATTGTAATTTATTTCACTATTCACAACATAACTCTTATTTTTGAGACGTAGACTCAAAAATACCACGGAAAATTTAAGTTTACTTAAAGTTGAAGTGGCAAAAGAAAAGAACTAAATTAATTAGCTCTCTCATAATCACAATTCATACATTTTATCTTATCTTTTTTTTCTGTTAATGTTCCATTACAATTAGGACACTTTTCTTCAATTGGTTTATCCCAACTAGCAAAATCACATTTTGGATAATTTGAACATCCATAAAAGATTTTTCCTCTTTTGGTTTTCTTTTCTAATATTTTACCATCACATTTTGGACAAGGTATAATTTCTTTTACTTCTTTTTCTTCTTTATTACTTTTAATATATTTACAAGTTGGATAATTTGAACAAGCAGTAAACTTTCCATACTTACTTTGTTTTATTACTAATGGACTACCACAATTAGGACATAATTCTCCTGTTTCTTCTGGGGCTTTCTTTTCCATATTCTTAAAAGCTACTTCTACTTTTGGTTCAAATTCTTGATAGAAGATACTTAGTAATTTATTCCACTCCATGTTACCCTCTGCTATTTTATCTAGATCATCTTCCATATTCTTAGTATATTCTACATTTATGATATCTTTAAAGAATTCTTGTAATTTATCGGTTGTTTCAATACCTACTTCAGTAGGAATAAATTTTTTATCAATAACTTTTACATAACCTCTTTCTTCAATGGTATCAATTGTTTTAGCATATGTTGATGGACGGCCTATTCCTAATTCTTCCATTTCTTTTATTAGTTTACTTTCGGTATATCTAGCAGGTGGTTTTGTTGTATGTGATGTATATTCTATAGTGTTAGCTACTAATACATTACTTTTATAGTTTGAGAAGTCTGGTAATACTTTATCTTCACTATCTTCATATTTACTATATACTTTTAAGTATCCATCAAAGATTAGGATTTGTCCATTTACTTTGAACTGATAATTATTATTATCTAATATAACAGTAGTTGCTTCTACTTTGGCATCTTTCATTAGGGATGCTAGGGCTCTATAATATATTAGACTATATAATTTATATTCATCATTAGTTAGATATTCTTTTATTTTTTCTGGATTATTATTTATATTAGTAGGTCTTATGGCTTCATGGGCATCTTGAACATTCTCAGTTTTATTACTCTTTTTTACATAACCTACATACTCACTTCCATAAGTATCTTTAATATAACCATAAGTATCTTTAATAAACTCATCAGATAATCTTACGGAGTCGGTTCTCATATAAGATATTAATCCTTCTGCTCCATCTTTTAGATTTATTCCTTCATATAGTTTTTGGGCTATCATCATGGTTTTCTTAGAGGTAAAGCCTAGTTTGGTTGAAGCCTCTTGCTCTAGTGTACTTGTAGTAAAAGGAAATTTGCTTTTCTTAGCTTTTTCTTTTTTATCAATACTTTCTATTTTGAAGGCATTTGATAGTTTACTTAGTATTTCTTTGGCTTCAGATTCTTTTTTGATTTCTATTTTTTTATGATTATAGGTATCTAATTTGGCATCGAAGTCATTAAATTTTGCTTCTATCTCAAAGTATTCTTCAGGAATGAAGGCTTCTATTTCTCTTTCACGATCAACGATTAACTTTAGAGCTACTGATTGAACACGGCCTGCTGATTTACCTCCTGTTTTAGACTGCATTAGTTTACTTAGTCTAAAGCCTATGATACGATCTAGTATTCTTCTTGTTTCTTGAGATTTTACTAGATTATCATCTATTTTTCTAGCTTTATTAAATGAATCTAGAACGGCTTTTTTGGTTATTTCGTTGAAGACTATTCGATCATAGTTTTCTTCTTTTAATCCTAAGGTATCGTATAGATGCCAACTTATTGCTTCTCCTTCACGATCGGGGTCGGTTGCTAGATATACGAAGTCTGCATCTTTGATATCTTTTTTTAATTCTTTTACTAATTTTGCTTTTCCTTTGATTATTTTATAATCTGGTTTAAAATTATTATCTATATCTACTCCAAAGCCATATTTTCCTGATGTTGATAGGTCTCTGATGTGTCCTACGGAAGATACTACTTTGAAATCTTTTCCTAAATATTTTTCTATTGTTTTACTTTTATGTGGGGACTCCACGATTACTAATTTTTTTGACATATAACGCTTCCTTTCTATGACATTATAACTATTCTTTTTATAAAATGCAAGTATTTTTTGTTATTTTTTATTTTATGATTCCCTCTAAGCTATAATCTTAGAGGGTTATTTTTAGCTTGTAATCTAAAAATAATATATCAGCCATATCTATTATATGGTAGTTAATTATATATACTAAAATAGCCTCCGGTTAAGGAGGACTACTTATATGTAAACATAAGATTTCTCTTATGACATTATACTATATGCTGGTAGTTTGAGTTTTGTTCCTCTTTTTGGATATTTTTAATGCATGAAAAAGAGATAATAGTTCATCATCCCTTTTTGAATTATATTTTGTTAATTTATTTTGTTTATAATTTTATTTCTACGTTTTCTTTTTTAGCGTCTTCTAATTTAAATAACTCAGCTTTTTTGAATCCAAAGATAGCCGCTACTATGTTACTTGGTACTACTTCAATAGCAGTATTATAATTATTTGCAACATGATTATATATTTCCCTAGCATCTTTTAATTGGTCTTCAACAATACTTAATTCACTTTGTAGATTTAAATACTCAGTATCAGCTTTTAATTCTGGATAAGCTTCTACTACTGCTAAATACTTGGTAAGTTCATTATTCATTTCATTAGCGGATTTCATATCCATATGATTCTTGTTATTATATTCACTTCTTAATGCTGTAATTTTTTCTAAAGTACCATTTTCATGCTTACTATAACCTTTTACTGTTTCTACTAAGTTAGGCATTAAATCAAATCTTTTATTTAGACATATCTCAATATCTGATTTGGCTTTTTTCATTTTATTAAATAATTTAACTAGTTTATTATACTTAGCAATTATTACTAAAATAACGATTAATAAAACTGTTAAAACTATATATACTATACTTTCCATGTTCTCACCTCTATCATTCTATAGTAATCTTATTTACATAACCAGCTTCATCATAATCAAGTATTATATCATAATATTGAGTTGTTTTTTCAAACCAGTTAGGATCACTTGTTGGGATTTTTTCAGTAAAATTCTTTTTTATAGTTCTCATTTCGTTTTCATCTTCTGTACAAGTATTTTGATAACATAAAGTAATTATATGGTCACTATTTTTCTTGTTACTACTTATAATATTATCTATATTGTTTGGTACATTACTTCTTATTGTAGTACCTGAATATAATTCAAGAGGACTATTAAACGAATCAATATCATGTTTTTCTAGTTGTTTTTGATATTCTTCATCGACTTTTGTTTTAGAATCTTCCATATCGCCAAAGAAATTATCAAATATGTCAAATAAACTTTTAGAATTTTCCTTTCTTTCTTTACTAACTAGAACTATTTTATTAATTAATATAACTACTATTACAAGAGCAATAAATATTAATATACCAAGTAACCATGTCCTTGGTTTAAATTCATTATCAATTTTTTCTTTCATTTTTATTTTCTCCTTTTATTACAATATACATTTTTTGATGTTGTTTGTCAACATTCTTTTAATAAATTTTTTCTAATAAATTGGATGCTTTTTTATATCAATTCATATTCTCTTGATAATATTCTTTTATCGCTTGAGTATTCTATTACGTATTTGTTATCTTTTTTACATATTATTAAACCTATTGTTTTATCTTGAGTTATTTTTCTTAAACTATTATCTATATTTAGTTCTTTAATACATGAATAATATTTAATTTTCTTTTTGTCTAATAATTTAATTAATTCTTTTTCTAAATCGTTAAACTCACCACAGTTAAATATGACTTTTTTTACTTTAAAATTATTTATTAAAGTAATAGAGTCTCCTATATGATCTTCATCGCCACGTGATGACATACGTTTATGCATACGGATTTAAACAAAGAAAAAAGAACTAATTATTTTTAGTTCTTGCACTATATATTTGTTTACACAAAGGCTTTACTCTTGTACCTTTTCCTGGTATTACAACTTCTTCTAAATTCATATATATATTAGGAAGTTTTATATTAAACCTTGCACACTCTTCTGAAGTTATTTCTTTAAAAGCTGGACAAGGTAATACTGTACCATCAAATTTTATATCTAACTTTTCTAATCCAGCAGTACATTTATGTGTATCTTCTCCTTGTAATGGTATTCCAATTCTAATATTACCAGAATAATTTTGTTTATGCTTTTCTAGTAATTCAAAAAATTCTTTTAGTTCTTCATCCGATAATTGTAAATCGTTTTGATTTATCTTTCCCCTTCCTTGAGGTAGAAAATTTAATATACTAATATTCTTTACTTCTGCTATTTCAAGCATTTCTAGAATATCTCCTATTTCTTTATAATTAAGCTTCATAGGTACAAAATGAACGTCAACTTCTGAAACTATTAATGATGCAGTAATTAATGATTTTAATAATGATATTCTAGATTTTTCTTTTCTTCCCATTAATGTATGGTCTGTTTCATATTCGTATGCTTGATAATCAAAAACAATTTTATCTAGACCTATCCTTTGTAGTTCTAATAATAATTCTTTTGATATTGGAACAAAATTAGATGGATTCAATAATTGTGCATAAAAACTAATTACTTTTTGTTTTAAATAATCATTGTCTGGTTCTTTTTCATTTATTTCTTGTAGTCTTCTATTCATTTCATCAAGTATTTTTGTTTTTTCTGCTTGACTAGTTCCTATATTATTTGTTACACCGCTTGTAAATATAACTGTTCTTATTCCTAATGATTTGGAATACTCTACCATTTTTATTAATTCAGGATGTAAAAATGGTTCTCCTCCTGACAAAGATAATTCTTCAATACCTCCATTTGCCATAAAGTAATCAATTGTTCTTTTAAAATCCCCAAATTTAATAATTTGAGTTTTATTACAATTTGAATTAGAGGAGCAGAACATACAATTATTTAAACATGTTTCGATTATTTCAAAACATAAATCTTTTACCATATCTATTCCTCCTTGTTTGATAAGTATTATACCATTAAATCACAATTTTTCATATCCTATTTTCTTATTTTCTTTTTCTATTTCTTTTAAACTTTTTTCTGGAGTTGGTAAATCTTCTGGCATTGTTCCACATAATCTTTTAATACTATTTTTATTCTCTCTACCTACTTCATAATGAACAAAGTTTGCAGTATATTCATTATCAACATTATCTCTTTTTAATTTAGCATTTGTTTGAGCAATCCTGAATATATTATCTGCAAGTTCTTCACTTCTCATATTATCTAATATATCTTCTCTATATCTTAATTTTTTCCTTTTAAATATATCATCTGCTGTTTCACCATTATATAGTCCTTTATATCCAGCATTATGAAATCTAGATAAATCTTTTACTCCACTATTAACTGCTGTTTTATTTAAATTATAATTACCTTTTCTTGCTTGATTTCTTCTATATAATCTTTTCTCATCTTCGGATAGTTTATTATACTCTTTTTCAGATAATTCCTGTTTTCTTGTTTGAATTGCAAAGTAAGTTTTAGCCAAGGAAAATACTTTTTTCCTTGGATCACAATTAAGTACTATTAAATAGCAGGCATATCTAGATAGTTTATAATCAAAAACTTTTATTTTTGTATTTGATCCAATATCAACCATTTTATTAACGTCAATAAAATGGTCTGAAATGTCAAAATTACTATTTATACAATTTTCCATTGCTACTTTTATTTTTCTATGAAAATTTTGCCATAATGTATATTCAAGTAATGGCATTAATTCTCTTAATAACCAATATTCATTACCTTTCTCGTCTATATGTTTAATATCTTCAAATACTTTTTCATTATATTCTTTTATTTCATTCATTTTAATTCTCCATTCTATGGTGTACATGTTTCTATCTTTAATTTATTATTTTTTATTTTAAATAAAATACTACCATCTTCATCTGTTCTATATACTTTAGATTGTTTTAAATTGTTTAATACTTCTTTATTAGGATGACCAAATCTATTTTTCTTACCAACACTTATAATACTAAATTTAGGTTTTATAAAATTTATAAAAGTTTTAGTACTACTGGTAATTGAACCATGATGTCCCACTTTTAATACATATACATCACTTATATTATATTTTTCTAAAATATCTTTTTCTATTCCTGCATCCCCCATAAACAAAAACTTAAAAGTACCATATTTAGAATAAATCACATTAGAATTGTCATTTTCATTATCATATTCCTTAGTTTGCAAGAAATATAATTTGTTATTATCTATATTTAATTTTTTAATACAGGAGTAATATTTTATTTTCTTTTTATCTAATTCTTTAATTAATCTTGTTCTAAATCATTAAACACACCACAATTAAAGATTACTTTCTCAACTTTAAAGTTTTCTACTAAATTAATTGTCTCACCCATATGATCATAATCACCATGTGCTGATTGTCAATTAGTAAGTCGAATGAAATATGGCTATTTTCAAAGAAAAAAACACATTTTTTGATAATGCAGTTTTAATTTTATTTTATTCTTTTGTTACATTCAAATTTCAAATCATAATAATCAAACATTCTATATATTAAATTGTTTCCGTACTCTTTTATAGTTGAAAAATCAGACATAAGTTTTTTAAAATCTTCTGAATTTAATATTTCATTTAAATATCTAACAGATAAATAGCTTAAATCATATCCATTATATTCATCATTACAAAATGAATTACCATGTTTCAAATTATTTAAATTTGGTATTATTTTAGTATTCTCTTTTACCTTTAAGTAAAATCTTTTAAATTTTTCTTCATCAGCATATTTATCTTTTTCCCCAGAAATAAATTGAGCCATACCTTCATCATACCAAACTATTCTATTTAAATAATCATTTTTTAATATATACTTCATATATAAAATATGAAACAACTCGTGACTTGCAGTATATAGTCTTTTTAATTGTGTATCTGGTTCAATGCATGCATTAACCATGCCATCATCATAAGTACCTTTTGCATATTTAGGTAATGACACTCTTTCTCCTCTAATCTTATATATAAATTCTCTAAACTCTTCTAAATCGTCAAAATAATTCACAATAATCTGTTCATCAAATTCAATATTAAATAATTTCTTATATTCAACAATCTTATTTTGTAATAGTTTAACTGTTGCATTAGATAATTCTTCCAAACTATCGGAATAATTAATTCTACACAAATTTGTTTCAAGTATTTTTGCCATAATGGTCACTTCCTATATACATATTATATCACACCAATTCATATTCTCTAACTGCAATTCTCCCATCTGAACAATATTCTATTACAAATCTATTTTCTCTCTTACATATTAATATTCCCATAGTATTATTATTAAATTGTTCTTTTATATTTATATCAATATAATTCATATATTTTTGAACTTGTGATATATATTCAACTTTAAATTCAGTTACTTTTAATTCTACAACTACATAACAATTAAACTTTATATTAAATAATAACAAATCAATATAATGATTTCTGTCTCCTATTTTAATTTTATATTCACTACCTATAAAACTAAATGAATTACCAAGTTCTTTCATAAAAGATTCAATATCTTCCAAAATTAAATTATGTAATGCTTTCTCAGTAACTATTTCAGTATTATTTTTATTTCTAATTAGTATAGGATTTGGCACCAAATCTTTTACTTCAAGTTTATCATCAAGAATCAATTTATTTTTAGTTTCAATTGGTAGTCTTTCATATTCATTATTCTTTATTCTTGTTGCTAACTCTCTATATCCAAGACTATTTGATATAGCTAAATTTATATAATATATTATTTCATCAAAATTTTTAATTGATAGTAATTCACGATAATGGCTCCAACTCAATTGTGAACGCAGCGCGTTCACTTTTTTATCTTTAAATAACAAATAAAATTTTCTCATATTCATAAGATTTCTATAACTATATTTTTTATCATTTAATTCTATTATTAATCTTTCTGAATATTCTTTTATTAAACCATCGCCATATTTAGCTCTTTTTTCTCCACCTTGGGCTTGAATAATTAACTTTCCAACATTATAATATGTTTCAACATCTTGTACTATTGATTTAATCATATCTGGCATTGTATTTACACTTGCTTTATCTAAGTAAATATAAAATATATATTTAGGATTGTCTTTAGGATACATTCCCTCAAATGATTTTATATAACTACCTTTTGTATATGAACTATTTCCTGCATTTACATATTCAGCAGTACCTGTTTTACCAATAATATCATATCCATCTAGATGATAACTAGTACCAGTTCCTTCACCGTTAACAACATTATACATTAAATCTTTCATTTTATTAACTGTTTCAGTGCTTGCAACTTTAGTACCTTTTTTGGCCTTATTTCTATAAATAGTTTTACCAGTATTTGAATCAACTATTTTTTCTACTATTGTTGGATTTAATAAATATCCATTATTAGATATCGAAGTAAGTGCTTTTATATGCTGAATAGGAGTTGTAGTTATACCTTGACCAAATCCAGCTGTCGCAACTTCTATATCATATTTAAATGAAATTTTACCTGTAACTTCACTTGGAAGTTCAATACCTGTTTTAGAACCAAATCCAAGTTTTTTAAAATATGATAAAAGATCATCCCTTGTTATATATTTTTGTACTAAATTAGCAATACCTATATTTGATGACTTTAAATAACCATAATCATAGGATACTTCACCCCATCCATAGTTATTCCAATCTTTAATTGTATATTCACCTATTTTCATAGTACCTGACATATATGTATCATCACCCTTATATGTACCTTTTTCTAATGCACACATATAGGTATAAGTCTTCATTGTTGAACCTGGTTCAAATGCAGTTGAAACAAGTGGATCCATATAGTTCTTAATATCTTTTATATTAGGATCAAAGCTTGGTCTACTTGCTGAACCTAATACTTTACCTGTTTTAGCATCCGCAACTATTAATCCACCTGATGATGCTTTTGATGATTCAAAATATGAATTTAGAGCTCTTTCTACTATCATTTGAACATTACTATCTATTGTAAGATATATATCCATTCCATCTATTTTATCTATTCTAATTTCAGGGCTACCACTACTGTCTATTAATTTATATCCATTGGCATCTGTTTGATATTCAAGTGATCCATTGGTACCTGTTAATTTATCATTATAATATTGTTCTATTCCCATTTCTCCAACCATTTCACCATTTTCATTAGTTGTAACATAACCGAGTGTATATGATGCAAAATCAAGATTTGGATAATATCTTTTATTAGTACTAATAAAATCTATTCCTGGTAATTTTAATTTCTCTATCTGTTCCTTTTGAATTTGAGATAGTCCTTTACCACCTGGTCCAAGTTCTACTTGATAAAGTCCTTTTTGATTTAAAAGTTCATATATTCTATCAACACTCATATTAATTATAGGTGATAATTTTTCAGCAGTCATTTTTTTATCAACTACATGCTTTGGAGTTCTTGAATTTTTACTTCTACTTTTATCTAAATAAGCAATTATATTATATGAATCTACTGTTTGGGCAAGTATTTCGCCATTTGAATCATATATAGATCCCCTTGTTGCATATAATGTTTCTTTCTTTGTATTTCTATTTTTAGCAAATTCAGATAAATTAATTCCATCTATAGTAGTTGCTAAATTAAGATATATTAATCTTGCAATTATAATAAAAAATAAAAAGAAGAAGGAAATGAATATAACAATTTGTACTTTATTCACTCTTTTTCTTCTTCTCATTTTTACACGTCCTTTACTGATTGTTTATTATTACAATATTATTATTATTATACGCTAAACCCTCATTATTTGCAACTGCTTGT
>ERZ780195.3162-NODE-3162-length-10271-cov-5.014096_pt1 | contig 10271 bp, 9 predicted proteins | sample MGYA00511017_ERZ780195 | MGnify/ENA primary metagenome ERZ780195 (study PRJEB29588, sample SAMEA2159974) | human gut metagenome | biome: human gut; feature: human-associated habitat; material: faeces | place: Denmark | collected 2008/2010 ...
CCGGAACGAGTGGTGCGAGCCGGTCTCAGACGAAGAGTACAATAAGCTGTAATCGGAGGCAATTTCCATGATCTTAAACGAAACTTATACGCTCGAAAACGGCCTGAGCATCCCCAAGCTCGGCCTTGGCACCTGGTTCATCGACGACGATCAGGCCGCCGAGAGCGGCGAGGGGCTGCTGCCGAAACTCACGGCCGGCGACCGGGTCCTCCCGTCGCAGATCACCGCCACGGAGCGCTTCACCTCGGCTCCGGCGCGCTATAACGAGGCCTCGCTCGTCAAACGCCTCGAAGAGCTGGGCATCGGCCGTCCTTCGACCTACGCCCCGACGATCACCACGATCATCAACCGCGGCTACGTCGTCAAACAGAACAGGGACGGGCAGAAGCGCAACTACGCACAGCTGACGCTCACGGGCGAAAAGATCGCCTCGAAGACCCTCTCGGAAAACTACGGCAAAGAGAAAAACCGACTTTCGCCGACCGACATCGGCATGGTGGTCAACGATTACCTGGAGGAGCAGTTCGGCCCGATCATCGACTACAACTTCACGGCCAGCGTAGAGAAGGAGTTCGACCGCATCGCCGAGGGCGACATCACCTGGGACAAGATGATCGACGAGTTCTACGGTCCCTTCCACAAGATGGTCGATTCGGCCATCACGACGCAGACCGCCAAGACGCGCGAAGTGCGCATTCTGGGCAACGATCCCAAGACGGGGCACATCGTGAAGGCGCGCATCGGCCGTTACGGCCCGATGGTCGAGATCGAAGGGTACGAAGGCGAGAAGGGACGCTTCGCGTCGCTCAAGAAGGGCCAGTTGATCGAGTCGATCACGCTCGAAGAGGCGCTGGAGCTTTTCGCCCTGCCCCGCGACCTGGGACAGCTGGACGGCGAGGAGCTGATGGTCGGCATCGGCAAGTACGGTCCCTACGTGCGCTACGGAAAGTCGTTCGCGTCGCTGGCCAAGACCGACGACCCCTACACGATCGGCTACGACCGCGCCGTTGAGATCGTCCGCGCACACCAGGCGGCCGCGGCCGCGGCCAACACGCCGCTGAAGAGTTTCCCCGAAGATGCCGACATGCTCGTCAAGAACGGCCGCTACGGACCCTACATCGCCTACAAGGGCAAAAACTACCGCCTGCCGAAGGGAGCGAAGCCCGAGGAACTCACCCTCGACGACTGTCTGAAGATCGTCGCAGGATCGAAAAAGTAACCGCCCCGGACAAGAGGGGAAGGGTCTGGCCGCGAAACGGAAAACCGTACCGGGACTGCGAAACGACCCGCAAGAAAGCAAACACCGAAAACCGAACGATTGATGAAAAAACCGATTCTCGCCGCACTTGCGCTCTGCTACGCACTCGGAGCCGCGGCACAAACGCCCGACACGGCCGCCCCGGAAGGCTACCGTTTCACCGACGTCAAAATCCTGCCCGTCACCCCGGTCAAGGACCAGAGCCGCAGCGGAACCTGCTGGTGTTACTCGACCCTCTCGTTCCTCGAAAGCGAAATCCTCCGCGCCGGAGGTCCCGAACTGGACCTTTCGGAGATGTGGATCGTGCGCAACATCTACTTCGAAAAGGCCGTGAAATACGTCCGCCTGCACGGCTCGCTGAACCTCGCCGTCGGCGGACAGGCCCACGACGTGCTGCACGGCATCGAGGCGTACGGCATCGTCCCCGAGGAGGTCTATCCGGGACTGAACTACGGCTACGACAAACCCAATTTCGATGAGATCGACGCCGTGATCAAGGCCTACGCCGACGCGGTGATCAAGGCCGGCGGGAAGCGCAGCGACAGCCGCCTCACGACGGCCTGGCAGGCCGGGCTGAACGGCATCCTCGACGCTTATTTCGGCCCGATGCCCGGGAAGTTCACCTACCGGGGCAGGGAGTACACCCCGGCGTCGTTCGCCGCGTCGCTGCCGATCGACCTCGGCGACTACATCGAGTTCACCTCGTTCACCCACCACCCCTTCTACACGGAGTTCGCCATGGAGGTCCCCGACAACTGGAACTGGGACAAGGTATGGAACGTGCCCCTGGACGAGTTCATGCAGATCATCGACAACTCGCTGGAGAAGGGTTACACGATCTCCTGGGGAACCGACGTGAGCGAGAAGGGGTTCAGCCGCACCAAAGGTCTGGGCATCGTCCCTGAAGCCGACCTCGAAGGCATGCAGGGAACCGAAGCCGAGAAGTGGGGCAAACTCACCCAGAAGGAGAAGGACGAGGCGCTCTACAAGTTCGACAAACCCGGCAGGGAGCGCACCGTCACGCAGGAGCTTCGCCAGAAAGGCTACGACAACTACGAGACCACCGACGACCACGGCATGCAGATCGTGGGCACGGCCACCGACCAGAACGGAACGCCCTACTACAAGGTCAAGAACTCGTGGAACACGACAGGTCCCTACGACGGCTACTGGTATTTCTCGCGCCCGTTCGTCGCCTACAAGACGATGACCGTGCTGGTCAACAAAAACGCCGTTCCGAAGGCGATTCTCAAGAAAATCGGCGTCAAATAGACCGACGATCCCCGCAACGACAAAACAGCCCGGCTCCTGAGAGTGTGGGATTAAAGTGATGTAACGACTTGATTTATCGGGTCGTTACATTTTTGTATAGGGATAATAGGTAACGAAAAGGCAACGGTTTATTTTCAGCTTCTTGCGCTCAAATACCGCATTTCAAATAACCTACTGCAAGATACGAAAAATTTTTGGAATTGGCAAATCAAACAATGCATCGAAAACATTCTAAGATTCACCTCTTTATGATTTAAGTTCAAAAGCAAGAAGAAAGGGCCTCACGTAAAGTATAGGTTCTTGCGAATTTATGCCTCTTCCAGAACCTTCAATATATATGCCACGTTAATTTTGTCAAATACCAGTTAAGTCGGTATTTTTTCGTATATTGGATAATAATTATTTGGGCTGTTTATGAAACGATTTATTTATGTTTGCGCCTTTTTTCTATGCTTGTGTTCATGTTCCGAGAGCAAATACATAGCCGAAGAACTAGAACGCACGCAGGAAATAATTAACGATTACCCAGACAGTGCGTTACACTCCTTGCAAGCTATCGTCCCCGGCAGTATTCGCAAAAAATCGACTAAAGCACATTATGGGCTGCTTTATTCGCTGGCGTTGGATAAAACAGGACAAACCATAGATACCGATTCGATGCTCCGTCCTGCAGTAAACTATTTCATGCGCAAAGGCACGAACCGACAAAAGTTCCTTTCTTGGTATTGTCTGGGGCGCATGGAATACAGCACAAATAATTATCAGAAAGCAACCGAATCATATCTTAAAGCGTTGGAGTATCGGGATATAATAGATGATCCTTACCTAATCGGAGTATGTAACTTCGTGTTAGGAGAATTGAATTTGAAGCAGAATAATTATCAAAGGGCTTTGTTTTATTATCAAGAAGCCTACGAAAACTATCAGGCTGCAAATAAAACCAAACACCAAGTCAGCGCTAAAATTGCCATTGCCGCTGTTTACTACATGGAGAACGAAGACGACAACGCGCTCCGGGATTATCGAGAAGCATTGAATCTATCCGAACAATTCGGGTATAAGGATTTTCAGGTGTACTGCCTGCGTTGTTTAATCGGGATTCTTTCGAACAAAGGCGTAACCAACGAAACCAACGATTATGTAGGCCGTTTTCTCCAGTTGTCGGATGATTTATCGCCGAATGATTGCTGTGTTTTGGGGGAATATTATTTGCGTATCAATAAACCGGACAGCGCCGAATATTATTTGAACGCAGCGATTTCAGCCAATATTGGAGGGCCGCGCGAAAACGATGCGGCAGCTAAAATTCTCCTTGCCGAAGCCTATACGCTAAATGAGGATTACCGAGCGGCCTGCTATATGCAGAAGGAGTGTCTTGCTTTATGTGATTCGATACATTTAAGCTATATGAATAATTCTGCGGCTGAAACCGAACTGCGATATAAAGACGAACGCTTGGAATTTGAACGCTATCGCTCCAGTGTAAGACAAAATGTAATTTATATTATCGCTTTGGTTTCAGTCATAGCGATCTGCGGCATTATTTATATCTTCTACCGCAGAAATAAGATGCAGAAACAAAGAATCGAGGAATATCTGACGCTGATTGAAGAACTAAATAAGACCAAATTGCAAATACCCGATGCCGCAAAAATTAGTGAACTGCTTAATACGCGCTTTCAAGTCCTGAAAGAACTTGCAAAAACCTATTACGAGTTTGAAAATTCCCCGGCTCTTACCAAGAAAGTCAAAGGCATTTTATCCGAAAAGATTTTGGATAAAACGATAATATCGGATTTAGAGAATACCCTAAATCAACAATACGATAATGTGATTTCTAATTTCAAGTCCGAATATCCGAAAATCAAGCCATGTTTCGTGGAATTGCTATGCCTGCTCTATGCCGGATTTTCACCGCAACAGATAAGCGTTATTACCAATGAAACGCTAAAAACAATATACATGCGGAAGTTCCATTTGAAAAAGAAAATAATGGCTTCGAGTATCACAACAAAAAATGCGATTCTCAATATTATTTCGTAAATATCAGATAATCAATATTTTTACCAGCAAAACTTGTTGACAATAAAGATTTGCTGGTAATTTGCTGATTTAGAGCATATTAGAGCAAGGCCCGAAAACTGAAAAATTTTCGGGCTTTTTGATGTGTATAATAGCCTGTATTTCAGGCAGGAATTCTCCTTGTTTGAAAAATTTTAGCGGCCCTTATTTTTTGGGTTTCGGGGACATTTGCTCTAATTTTGAAATACACAAATATCTCACTCTAAATCGAATAAACTTATGAAAAAATTATCTTTTGCAATGTTCGTAATTGTAGGTTTGTTCATGCTGTTTTCCGGCATCCATTCAGTATATGGTGGCGGCAAGCAGCAAGCAAAAGAAGCGGTTATCGTCAAGCAGGTAAAAGTCGGCGGCGGCCCCGTTTGTCTATCAGAAAACACACCGCTTGTATTCTATGATCGTTCGATGGATATAATAGAGGTCATTTTTACATCGGGCACAGAGAGTAAAACGGGACTGTTGGTAATTTCCGGCAACTATGGTCAGGTTACAGAACAGTTCGACCTTTTCAACGGGAAAAGCATCATTCCGATCCCCGAACTGGAACCGGGATTTTACACGATCGAACTGTCGATAGACAAAAATATTTTTGCAGGTGATTTATTCATCGAATAACACAATGTAAGACAAAGAAAGGGAGGACAGAAGTAGCTACTAGTCGTATTGTCAGACTGCTAATCCACCATATTCCAAACTCTCTAGTGCAAGTCTTTATTACACACACAAAAATTCACTACTAACTTAAACTTCAAGGCCATGAAAAAAGTATTAGCATTAATTGTATTGTGTTTCATCGCATTTAATAGCCATGCACAATTAAGATATCAGAATGGTTATTTGGTTTATAACGCTATGGAGCGTTATAACGGATATATGACTAATTGGGAGGGTTGGGCACATTGTTGGAAATTCGGCGATCGGATGATAAAATTCGACCTCGGCCCCGCAGATTCGCGCGTTTCCAGCAACTCCGACAAACTCGTACTCTACGATACGGAGAATGGCGGTTTCATCGACCTGTACGCCCGTAACGTCTATACGAACTCCGATGCCGCTTCGAAAACTAATATCCAGTCGTTAGGTAACGCAATGGCAACCCTTGCGCAACTGCGTCCCGTATCGTTTGAATGGGCCGATAAGGCGCATTATTTCAAGACCAGCCGACGTTCGACGGGTATTTCCAATCCCAAAGAAATGGGATTCATTGCCCAAGAGATCGAGCAGGTACTTCCCGACATCGTGGCCGTGGATTGCGAGGGCCACCGCGTCGTAAATTACAGCGCATTGATTCCTCTGCTTACCAAGTCGATTCAGGAGCTTAACAGCCAGATCGAAACTCTGAAAGCAGAAATCGAAGCGCTCAAATCCGGAAAATAATTAAACGCCAATTATTATGAAAAGAATACTGAATATAATCGGTATTTTCTTTCTGTCGATAATAGTATTCACCAGTTGCCAGAAGTCGCCGGAAGAACTGAACGAGGGTTCTCCGCAAACGAGGGCCGCGGGTGTAACTGGAACCTATTATTGGTATAACGGAGAGAAAATTTACCTGACCCCGAAAAATGATAAACAGTTCATCCTTTTTAAAACATCGGATGCCAATAGTTTATCATCGCTCTTTACAGCGTCCGCACCGGGCACAAGCAAGGCGGAAACTTCTATGCAGAAAGTTGTTCTTTCATCTCATTTGGAGCCAATCGACGAAAACAACTCTTTGCCTGCGGAGGATTATAGTTGGGCTACGATTTCCACAAATGATTTAAACGCAGCGAAATCATCAGCTATAATTTATTCTGCCCCCTATTTCACGTTACCCGACGGAAAAGAAGCGGGATTGAGCCATCTATTTTATGTAAAAGTGAAATCTATAAAAGATTTGCGTACTCTCCAACAGTTCGCCGAAGAAAACAAAGTGACGATACTCGGCAGAAACGGATATATGCGTGACTGGTACACGCTTTCCTGCACCAATGAATCCGCAGGCAATGCGTTGGACATGGCTAACATATTTTATGAAACCGGGCTTTTCGAGGCTTGTCAGCCGGATTTGATGTGTGACGATGACTTATATGCCGTGGTAAACGATCCGCTTTACAGTTCGCAGTGGCATTTGAAAAACACGGCGACCGCTGGAGTAGACATTAACTTCGAAAACGCGCGGGCAGAAAGTTTAGGATCTGAAAACATTATTGTCGCTGTTGTCGATCATGGAATACAGTTAGATCACCCCGATTTGAATGTCCACACAATCAGCTACGACAGTGAAACCGGAACTCGTCCGAGCAAGGTTTATGGCACTCATGGGACTAATTGTTCTGGATTTATCAGTGCTAAAACCAATAATGGAATCGGCATCGCTTCAATAGCTCCTAACTGCAAACTGATGTCTATAAGTAATACGCTTATGGGAAATCCCGACAGTCGGCAGAAAAGGGCCGATGCAATCAATTTTGCCTGCAATAATGGCGCTGCCGTTATTTCGAATTCATGGGGTTCTTCGGTCAAATACCAAGTCATTGACGATGCTATTTCCAATGCGTTGAGAAACGGACGTTCGGGAAAGGGGTGCGTCGTTGTGTTTGCATCAGGCAATGATTATCAATCGACCGTTGGTTATCCGGCAAATTGTAATCCCGAAGTTATAGCGGTGGGTGCAATCAGCAGCAGCGGTATGCGGGCATCGTTCAGCAATTATGGTTCTGCTCTGGATGTTGTTGCACCGGGTGAGGATGTTATTACAACCACCACTAATAGCGGTTATTCATCCGCCATTAGCGGGACTTCGTTTGCTTGTCCGCTTGTCGCAGGGGTTGCCGCATTGGTTCTTTCCGTAAATCCGGATTTGACGCAAAAGCAGGTTGCGGATATTATCGAAAGTACGGCTAAAAAGTGTGGCAACTATTCCTATACGACCCAATCGGGCCACACCAACGGAACTTGGAACAACCAAATGGGCTATGGTTTGGTAGATGCTTACGCCGCTGTTATAAAGGCAAAAAACACAGGTTCTACCGTCTATTTCAACGACAAGACGGTAACAACCGATACTGTTATTTCGGGTGATGAGATTTCCGCGACGAACGTAACCGTTAAGAATAATGCCAAGCTGACGTTTACCAACGCCAAGAGCATTATTATCACACAACCTTTTACCGTCGAACTCACTTCGTCATTAGAACTTTCCTTACAGTAATTTTTACCGATAAGGCGGAGAATCGGATTCTCCGCCTTTGTTTTTTCAAATTTCCACCATGCAAACACGCCATCAGGATCGTTCCGCCTACTTTGAAGAAACAGCAACTTCCTGCCGGAACTATTATCTCCCTTACATTGAACAGCACACATCCTTGAAATTCGGCCGTAACTGCCGGGTAATGGAGGTCGGTTGCGGCTTTGGCGGCATTCTTTCCATTTTTGCGGCAAAGGGGGCCACGGTAACAGGAATAGATATTCATAAACCGTCAATCGAAACCGCAAAGACACTTTTCGCCGAAAGGGGGTTGAAAGGGACGTTTATCTGTTCGGACATTTTCGATTACAGCGACACACAACCTTACGACCTGATTATCCTGCACGATGCGTTGGAGCATATTCCCGAAAAAGAGCGGTTGATGTTGCATTTAAAATCCTTTTTGAAAGCTGACGGCCTTTTGTATCTGGGATTCCCCGCATGGCAAATGCCGTTCGGGGGACATCAGCAAATGGCGAAGAACCGGATTATCGCCAATTGTCCTTACATCCACCTGTTGCCCCGATCTCTTTTCCGTTTCGTGTTCAGGGCATGCGGCGAAAAGGAAAGTACTGTGAAATGTTTTTTTGAAATTCGGGATACGCGCATCACTATCGAGGGTTTCCATAAATTAGTAACGGCAACGGGATTACGTATAGTGAATCAGCGGCTATATTTCATAAACCCGAATTATCAAGTGAAATTCGGATTGAAACCGCGCATACTATCTCCAGTTATCGGGAAAATACCTTATGTGAGAAATTTTTTCACGACGACCTGCTACTATCTGCTGGCAAAGCAGGAGGAGGCTAATTAATCTCCAGATCGAGCGATATTTTCGCTTCGCTCGGAACAAACGGAACCAACTGCGCTACACGCCATTTCGGGGCTTCGGTGGTGTCGTTCAGCAGAAAAGTTACGGAATATATATATTGAGCATCCGCCTTTACAAAGTTTTTTTTGACGCTTTCGATTCCGTTTGTGGCCTGTCCTGCAACCAAAAGGAGCGTGTTCTTTTCGAAGTCTATATCTTCGGGCAATTTGTCGTTGGGAAATATAAAATCCGCCAGTTCCGCTTGGCTGCGAATCACGATCAGTTGATTGGCGGGCGTTTCAGCCCAGTTCCAAAGAGGATTCAGCGTATAATCGGCGCAGGACAAAGTAGTAGCGTTTCCCTGCGTATTATCATCTGGGGTATCAGTCTTTGTTTGATTCATCTCCACGGACGTACAACCCGTCACGGTAAACAGAGCCATTGCGATAAGACAAATGATCTTTTTCATAGCTTTGGTTTTTCAGTTTGACGATCAAATAGCGTTCCCGATTTTTATTTCGGCACAGCATCCTTGCGCATATCGTCTGAAATATAAGGTATTCATTTACAAAGATAAGAATTTTGGATAAGAAACAAACTATTTAAATAAAAAGCCGGACTTTATGGCTCCTGTTTGACATTATTATAGCGACTTCCACATAACGAAAACAACTGCGTCAATCAATCCTCTTCCTTTCGAAGGATTCGACATTGACATTGAAAATACGCCCTTCATATCTGATGCTCGACATCATATATCCCGTAATGTGAGGCATGCCGTGATTAAAATGAATGATGCAACCCTGTGAACATATCATATAATTTTTAATACATCTATATCCCTTACTTATGTGATCTCCGTTTTTTTCGCCGTTGTATCAGCCGTTGCTGTTCTTCATAAGCCCGCGTGTCGGCCAAATCCAATACCGTATCGACAATGCCAGAAATAGGATTGGCGGCATGGTTTTGCTCTTCGTGTTTCTGTTCCGCTTGTCGTTCTGCAACCTGCCGCACCTCTTTCGGAGCCGGATACAATTCGTTGAAGACATTCGCCGAAAACTCTTTGCCCAATACCGACCCGTTGGCAACGATACCTTTGTTATGGTCAATGAAAGTCACGCCATAGATTCTGCCGACCGGGTTGATGCGAAAGATCGCGTCGATGTTCTCCGCTTTGAGCAACTGCCGAAACTCGTCCCGTGTATTGTTCGGACTCATAGCATCTTTGACCGTTTGCCGCAGCTGGTCGAGTGTGCCTTCTTTTTTCAGTTTTATTTTCGAGTTTTCATAATACCTTTGAAGGGCTTTATAACCTACATCTTTCCCTATTTTGCTCGATTTGAACGGCGTGCCGATTCCATATCCGTCGTCGGTCAGGGCACCGTAGATAATCCCCGCATAATTTCTGCCGTCGATAGTTCCCGTACGTTCTTCGACCGAAATATTGAAGCGTTCCAGCAGCGTGCGAAACTCTCCGTAGGACGAGCATTTGTAATTTCGCAGGCACGACCGGACGACGGACGAGATCCGTTGCTTGACATTCCCCTCGGGATAATTCACTTTCCGCAGGCCCTCCCTGTCCGTCAGTTCCTGCCCCTTGACACTCGGCTGCA
>ERZ780195.3168-NODE-3168-length-10254-cov-20.550054_pt1 | contig 10254 bp, 11 predicted proteins | sample MGYA00511017_ERZ780195 | MGnify/ENA primary metagenome ERZ780195 (study PRJEB29588, sample SAMEA2159974) | human gut metagenome | biome: human gut; feature: human-associated habitat; material: faeces | place: Denmark | collected 2008/2010 ...
GCTACTTTATCAACGCCACCAGTCAGGAACAGCCCGGCGTGGTCGACCGCAAGCGTGTAAAAATCACCGATCCGCTGGCCATCTATTCGGGCTGCTACATCCGCGCTTCCATCAACATCTATCCCTTCAACGCCAACGGCAACCGCGGCATTGCGGCGGGGCTGTCCAACATTCAATTTTGGGAGGACGGCGAGCCGCTGAACGGTCGCGTCCGCGCCGAGGATGAATTCGACGCGCTGGACGATGACGACGCAGACGATTTCCTCGACTGACGCTATAAGAATGCCGCGCATCAGCGATGGTGCGCGGCTATTGGATATCCTGTTCCAGTTCATCGAAGATGGGACTGTCGAAAAATTCCCGAAGGGAGATTTCCAGTCCGTCACATACCTGATGAATGGTAACGATACCCGGATTGTTGCTTTTCTCGTTAAGCATACTGTAAATCGTTGACGGCGAGGTGCCGGCCATGTTGGCAAGCGTGTTCACCGTGATGCCCCGCTCTTTGCAAAGCTCCTGAATGCGAACTGCAACAGCCTGTTTTGCGTTCATGACACACCCCTCCCCACATGTCTATGATAAAGAAATGTGGGATATATCGTGTGGGACATATCCCAAAATCGGAAATTTTATGGTATAATGGGATATATCCCACACAAAGGAGTGCGTTATACAATGAGATTAGCTTTTACTGGCCACCGGCCAGAATCACTGCCCTTTGGTGAAAACGAGCTGTCGGCTTCGGCGATACGCATAAAGACGCTGCTGGCGGATGAGATCATGCGGTGCGCGGCGCAGGGATACGATACTTTTCTGGCAGGCGGAGCGCGCGGCGGGGACATTCTCTTTGCGGAGCAGGTGCTTTTCGTCAAGGGGCTGGAGTATCCCGACATCCGGCTGATTACCGTCGTTCCCCACGAAGGACAGGCGAACAACTGGACGGAGGCGTGGCGAGAGCGATATTTCCGCATACTGGAGTATTCTTCCGATGTTGTCACACTGGAATCGCATTATAACAGCGGGTGCTACCACGCCCGGAATCGGTATCTGGTCGACCATGCGGACAGCGTGCTGGCGCTCTATAACGGTTCGCCGACCGGCGGCACGGCTTATACCGTGAAATATGCCTATCAGCGCAATGAGGAAATCATCGTAATCGATCCAACAACCATGGAGCGAAATGTAATTCCGCCCCGGCTCCGATGTGAATAAACTGCGGCGCATCCGAAAGGGTGCGCCTTTCTGATGGGAGTGATTCATATGCCCGTTCTCATGGGCTTGGACTTAGAGACATACAGCTCGGCGCCGCTGCCCAGGTGCGGTGTGTACCGCTACTGCGACGCGCCGGATTTCGAGATTCTTCTGTTCTCCTATGCTTTCGATGATGAGCCTGTACAGACCATTGACCTTGCCAGCGGTGAAACGCTTCCAAAAGAAGCAGTTTCTGCACTGGCAGATCCCTTCCCGCCTGGGACGGCGTCCCCCGAGTGGACACGCTGTTCATCGATTATCTGGGCAGCCCGGATACGCTGTATATCCGCGCCATCGCCAGAAAGATGATGGTCGCCGCCGTGGCGCGCATCTATGAACCGGGAATCAAGTTCGACAGCGTGGTGGTGCTGAACGGGCCGCAGGGCATGGGCAAAAGCTCCTTTTTTGCCAAGCTGGGCGGCAAGTGGTTCTCCGACAGCCTGACTATCAGCGACATGAAGGATAAGGCCGCACCAGAGAAGCTGCAGGGCTACTGGATTCTGGAATTGGGCGAGCTGGCGGGGCTGAAAAAGATGGACGTGGAAACGGTCAAGGCGTTCATCACCCGACAGGACGATAAGTTTCGGCATTCCTACGGCTACAGCGTGGAGGATCATCCCCGCCAGTACATCATCGTGGGCAGCACGAACAACGGCGACGGTTTTCTGCGTGACGTAACCGGTAACCGCCGCTTCTGGCCGGTGACCTGCACGGCCAATTCGCCGCATCGCCCATGGAAAGTGGAGAGCGTCGTTCCGCAGCTGTGGGCAGAGGCTTATCGGCTATATAAGAACGGCGAAAAGTTGTTCCTGACGCCCGAGGAAGAAAAACAGGCGGAAATGGAACAGACAGCTGCGCTGGAGAGCGACGTCCGCGAGGGCATGGAGCGTATTCTCGGAACGCCCAGGGAGCGTGTCGCCGCGCTCTCCCGAAAAGCGGAACTGTACGTCATCAACCGGGAGAACGTGGAATGGCTGGTCAAACACTACGCAGGGAGAATGCGGCGACGCTGGCGGGAAAATTGCTGCAGCTGTCCAACGGCGCGGTATATGATGAGTTCCACAACATCCGCGTGATTCACGATAAAAAGCTGGATGCGCTGGAGGATCTCATTGAAGCGGCGAACGGAAAGCCTGTGCTGGTGATGTACGCCTATCAGCACGACCTTACGCGCATTCGGCAGCGTTTCGGAAAATACGGTCCGGAGAATCCCAACGGTGTGCGGGAGCTGAAGACCACCGCTGATCTGGAAGACTGGAACGCAGGAAAGATCCCAGTCGCCGTCACTCAGCCCGCTTCCACCGGGCACGGCCTGAACCTGCAGCATGGTGGCAGCACTATTGTGTGGTTCGGTCTGAACTGGTCGCTGGAATTATACGAACAGGCCAACGCCCGCCTGTGGAGACAGGGACAGAAGGAGACGGTGGTCGTTCATCATCTGGTGGTGAAGGGCACTATGGACGAACAGGTCATGACTAGGCGTAAAACTGAACGGATCCTTGTACTTCTTTTCTGCGAAAATGGAATCGGTGGAGCACAGCTGTTTTACGATGCTGGTGTTAAGCCGGGTACCCTCCTCGAGTTCCGCCGCGATCAGCAGCCGCTTTCCCTTGGTTTCAGCCATCTCCGGTTTCACATTGCGCTTGCAGTTCATGGTCAGGGAGTCGGCGGAAATGTTGCCGCTGTAGCTGCCCATGACACGGGAAAGCGTGTTCCAGAAGGTAGATTTGCCGTTGCGTCCGTCGCCGTAGGCAATGATCATGGCCTCCAGAAAAACCTGACCTACGCACACAATCCCCGCCACGCGCTGCACATACTCGATCAGCGCCTGATCGCCGCAGAAGAACGTGTTCAGCGCGTCGCGCCAGATATTCTCGCCGCGGTCACTGGGCGCGCAGGCGGTCATCCGGGTGATAAAATCCTCCGCCCGGTGTTCCCGCGCGCCATCCAGTCCCTTGCGCAGATCATAGGTCGCGTCCGGCGTACACAGCAGATACCAGTCCCTGTCCAATACACCTGGCTCAATTTCCAGAACTGGCTGCGCCTCCTTCAACGCGGCGGTGATATTTTTGGATTCGCGGCGCTTCAGCGCGTAGGCGCGATAAGCCTCTGCTTCCAGAAAGGCGTGGAATGCCTCTGCCTGTCCTTCGTTCATCATGCTCTCCGCCTTTTTGCGGCTGCTGCCGATCAGCAGGTGCTGCGCGCCGTTTTCCGCCATGCGCTTCATTGCGTCCGCGACGGCGCTCTCCGCTTCCTCCAGCTGAAGATCCGTCAGCGCATGCGCCACAGCGCGTGCCCCGGGCTTCGTTTCCTGCCAGCAGGTCCCGTCGTAGCGAATAAAATCCGTGGCGGGCGAGTAGCGCAGTTCATTCGAAAAATAGTGCCCCAGCAGGCGTGCCTGCCCGACATCCGTGCGGTCGTCCGGAGCATATCGGAATCCGCTCTTTTCCGGATTCCACTCTTCGGGCGGAACGTAGTCGTCCTCCTGCGAAATGCGCTGATAGAAACCCTGTGCACTGCGCCAGATGGTTTTCAGTTCCGCGTCCTCCAGCGGCGGGACGCACTTTGCCGCGCGCTCCATAAATGCGGCATAGGCTTCCTCCGTATCGCCATAGCGCTTGAGCACGCGCCCCGCGAAATGAGACAGCGTGCTGTTGCGGCGGCCCTCGGGAATGGTCGGCGCGTGCGCAGAATCCAGAGCCCAGAAGGTTTCCTCAGCCGCTTCCGGGTAGTACAGTTCGAGACATTCGTTCAGCGTGATCGATCCGGCGCAGAACTCTGCCTGCGGCGTTTCGGTGCCATAGAAGAACCGGGCCGTGTCCAGTGCGCGGGTATCGAAATATGGAAAAACCGCGCTGACGCGCTTCTTCAAATCGCTGTACTCATCGGGGTCGGTGATCTCGTCGATCAGAAACAGCACATGGAATTTGGGGCGCGGCGCTTTTCCGCGCTTTTCCTTCATGTTGTTCCGGCTGAAATGCACGGCGAAGGTGGTATCCGGGAAAGCCCTGCACACATGCTCCGGCGTAATCCAATCCTCTGGATTGTCCGAATGATCGTTATCACAATCCATGCCCAGACAGTTTGTGGTTCGGAAATTGGCGTTCGCGCGATAGCTGTTTTTGTAGGCGACGCAAACGTAATCGCGACTGACCGCCCGGCGCAGGCTGGCCGTGTCCTCAATTACTGCTTCGTGCGGATAGCTGCAGTTGCCGGGTACGCCCGCGCAGTCGGCGTAATAAAGCCTGATTTCTGCCATCAGTAAATCTCCTCACAATCGGTTGTAAAATAGCGAATGATCATGCCGCGGGACTCGGCCTTCCGAATTTCCTGCGCCATGCCTCGGGTGATCTGTTCACCGAACACCCAGAGCTCCGCGCATTTTGTGAGCATGATAATGGCCATGAACAGCCCCAGCTCACGCTCCTCCGGTATGCCGTCATCCAGAAACTGCGGAAAGAACAGGTGCGGCGCGAAGGGCGCATACCCGCTGTCCACGGCAAAACGGCAGTAGTGTTGCGCCTTCTCCACATTTCCGGCAGGATCTCCGGAAAAAGGCGAGTACACATACACGACCGGACGGAACCGCGCTCTGCGTTCTTCAGCCTCAATCGTCGAAAGCGCTTCAAAAGCAGTGGGATCAAAATACCCTTCATGATTGAATTTGCTGACGCTCATGGCTTGCCCAGCCTTTCTGTCAGCAGCGCGGCACACTCGCGGCAAAACACGTCCGCGCTTTCCAGCTCCTCTACGCCGGTTGCGAACACGTCGGTCAGATCAACAGCCATCTCCCGTCCGCAGCAGGCGCACCTCGTGAACACGCTGTCAGTGCGGATTTTCACGCAAAGCGAAGCCGCTTCACCCGGCGGAACCCTGATATAAAACATGGAAATCCTCCAATTCTCGGGGCAGATCCGTCCACCCTCTGACTGCTTTGGAAAGAGAAGGACTGGTTTGAACGAAGAAAGCCTGCCGCTTTTGAGCCGGCAGGCTAAAAAATCACTTTGACAATTAGACGAGCGAAAATGAAAAAAGCTGATAAAAAGGCATCGCACGAATCCTTGTGCGATGCCCCTTAACCTTACTGTATTCTCCTGTCAATCTCCGCCTCGGGCAGCCTGATTCGGCTGCCATTCTGTTTCTTCAGTTCCAGCATAAACCCACAATATTCTTCTTCCGAAATTTTCCCGTTCCGGATCAATTCATCAAAGATCCACAGTGTTCCGCGAACGGTTACGCCCTCTTCGGCAGCGGTCTTTCTCAGTCTCCCATCTCCTGTCGGCAGTACAATGTCGCGGAATTTTGCGATCGCCAATGCAAACGTGTCATATACCGACAGCTTCGGATGCTGATTATGAATGGCCTGCGGGCGGGTCAGCCCCATGTCGAAGCAGAAATCCTTTGAGGAACTGGCTGTCATGTTCGAGGGCAGTGGGGCAAGCGGCGCGGAGCGCGCCTACCGCCGCGCTTTGGACAAGCTACGCCTGAAGCTCATGGAGAGCGGCATGGTGCATACCATGACCTTGAAACAGGTGAAAAGCACGAAGAAGAACAAAAAATAGCCGCCGCTGTCTACCTGTATCAGGCGGACAACGACGGCGAATGGGGAGAGATCAGATTTGACTTTGCAACCGGCACAGCGGAGATCGTCCGGCTGGCGGAGTTGGATACGGTAAAGTCCAACATCTTCGCAAGGACGGCGATACGGTACATACAAAGTTTGCCAGAGGTGCGGCTGCTGAAAGAGGCTGTTGTGATGTTTGATCAAGCATTGTGATCCTGAAAAATTACTATTCTAATTCAAGCAATCGCTTGATTTATTTTGTGGAGTCTGATATACTATTAAAAAAACACTGGATAATGCACAGAAATGGGGGGATTGTGTTTTGAGGGAAGAAAAGAAAGCTGAAAAGAGACAGGAGCTTGTAGACGCCTGCCTTGGCTGCTTTGTCGAAAAGGGGCTGACCGTTGCCACGACAAAGGACCTCTGTAAGGCGGCAAAGCTGCAAAACGGCGGCATCTACTATTACTTCTCCACCAAAGAGGAAATCGTTCTCGCCTGCGCCGAGGAGGCGATCAGTCGAATTGAAAAGGGTGCGTTCGACATTGTGCTTGAGGATATCAGCGACGTCAAAAGCATGATGAACCATCTCGGCGATCTGGCGGATCAGATGTCGCCTACCATGCGCTTTCTGGTCAGCGTATGTGTGTCGCGCGAATACGGAGAAAAGGTAAAGCCTTCCCTTGTGCGGCTTGCGGCAAGATACCCTTATTACACGGGCAGGATTGCGGAGATCCTCGGCTGCACCGACGAAGAGGTTGCGCCGTTCGTTCATCTGTCGATCCTCGCCATCAACAATTATATGATCTTTGCCGAGCGAGCGCTGTTTGACCCACAAATCGAAGCGGTCAAAAAAGAGCTTTCAAGGCTTGCGGAAAGAAAGGGGCGGAATAATCGATAGTTTACCATAAAGAGAAAATCACAAACGACTTCATAGTCAATCCATACGCACAAACCCTTCCGAGGAGATGACCAAAAACAGAAGAGAATCATAGGAGGACAACATGAAAAAGATATTTGCAATTCTACTATCGCTGCTTACGCTGCTTTCCTGCGGGCTTCTTTCCGCCTGCTCTGCCAAAAAAACGCAGCCGGATACACCGGATACTGAAACCGTGTGGGAAACGGTCAGCGAGGCATACATCTATGCGTTCCCGCTGGTGCTGACCGACGCAACCAAAACATTATCGACCAATACGGACGGGACCATGACTGGCCGTGCGCCCATCAATCAGTTCAACCATGCAAAAAAGCTGGCGGACGCCTCTTTCCGCACCGTCGTGACGCCGAACGTCGATACCGTCTATTCGCAGGCATGGCTTGACATCAGCACAGAGCCTATTGTCTACGTCCTGCCGGAAACGGATCGCTTCTGCAATGTGCAGCTTCTGGATGCGTGGACGAACACCGCCGCCGTGCTGGACAAGGCGGGTGCTTATGCCATCGCGCTTCCCGGCTGGGAGGGCGAGCTGCCCGACGGTGTGACGCGCGTGGACGTGCCCACCGCAACGATGTGGTCGATCACCCGCACGGTGCTGTCCGGGAACGAGGATCTGCCCAATGTCTATGCCATTCAGGAGCAGATGCAGCTCCTGCCTCTTTCGGCTTATGTACAGGGAGGCGAGTATACCGCACCGCAGGGAACTTATAAAGAGGAAAATGACTTTGTTCCCGTGAACAAGGTGCTTTCCATGACGCCAGCAGAGTTTTTCAATACGGCGAACGCTCTGATGCAGGTCAACCCGCCCGCCGATGCGGATGAGGAACTGCTGAAGAAACTCTCCGCCATCAACGTGGGCGCGGGTAAGACCTTCGACGCCGCCCTCCTGGGCGAAGGAGCTGCCGAGCGCTGGACGCAGATGCTTCAGGGGCTTCGCGCCACGCTTGCCGCCGACGGCGCGAAGTATGCGCAAAAACTCGGTCAGTGGATCTATTACGGCAAGCCCATCGGCGACTTCGGCACGGAGTATACCTACCGCGCGATGGTAGCGCTGGTGGGGCTTGGCGCCAACACCGTGGACGTGGCAATCTATCCCAAGACAGCGGTGGATGAGACCGGCGCAGCGCTGACCGGAGAAAAGAAGTATACGCTCCACTTTGAAACCCTTCCTCCCACGCTGGAGGGCGGCTTCTGGTCCGTGACCGCCTACGGAGAGGATGATTTCCTCATTGACAATTCCATCGACCGTTACTGCATCAACGACCGCTCCGACTTCAAGCTGAATGCGGACGGCACATTGGATATTATCCTGTCCAAGGATGCACCGGAAGACGCCTCTAACTGGCTGCCTGTTTCCGACGGGGAATTTCATCTGTTCATGCGGATCTATGTACCGGATATGACAGCACTGGATAGCTGGCAGGCTCCCGTCATTCGCGTTCAGGAATAACAATTCATCAGGAGGAACGATCCCATGAAACGATTGCTGACCCTGCTTCTCGCCGCCGCAATGCTCTTTTCCTGCGCACTGGCTGAAGCATCTTCTCTCGGTCTGACCGCCGAGGTCAAACCCGCCACCGAGTTTACGGCGCAGGCGAACGCCGCCGTCTACGACGAGCTTGATTTCGATGACAAGCAGGAATACGAATTCGCCACCCGCGGACTGATCGACGCGCCGGAAACACTGGAACTGAAGGACGAGGATGGGACGATTCTCTGGAGTCAGGAAGCCTATGCGTTTCTGGACGATTATGAAAAAGCGCCTGACAGCGTAAATCCAAGTCTCTGGGAGAACACGAAAAATAACCACGCCTATGGCCTTTTTGAAGTGACGGAAGGCATCTATCAGGTCCGCGGCTATGACATGGCAAACCTCACCGTTGTCAAGGGCGATACGGGCTGGATCGTCTTTGACACGCTGATGAGCGTGGAGTGCAGTCAGGCTGCCATGCAGCTGATCGAAAAGAACCTTGGTAAATTCCCGGTCAAGGCCGTCATCATCTCTCATTCCCACGCCGACCATTTTGGCGGCATCGCCGGCGTGATGGCGAAAGAGGATAAAGCAGACGAGACGCTTTCTATTGAAGATCAGCTCGCCAGCGGCAAGATCCCCGTGATCACACCTGTGGGCTTCACGGAGCACTCTGTGAAGGAAAATGTCTACGCCGGTAAGGGCATGGGTCGCCGCAGCAATTATCAGTACGGTATCCTGCTGACGCCCGGCGTGACCGGCAAGCTGGCGCAGGGCATCGGCATGGGGCAGTCCACCGGCACGGTCTCGTTCATGACACCCAGCTATGAAATCACGCAGTCCGGCGAAAAGCTGACGATCGACGGTGTGGAGCTGGAGTTCCAGCTCACGCCGGGTACGGAAGCGCCCGCCGAAATGAACACGTGGCTGCCCCAGTACAAGGCGCTTTGGATGGCGGAAAACTGCACCGGCACGCTCCACAATCTCTACACGCTGCGCGGCGCGGAGGTGCGCGACGGCGCGGCATGGGCAAGCTATATCACCGAGGCCATTTCCCTCTACGGGAAGGACGTGGAGGTCGCCTTCCAGTCCCACAACTGGCCGCACTGGGGCAATGACGTGGTGAACGACTACATGGTCAACACGGCTGCCGTGTATAAGTTCATCAACGACCAGACTCTGACCTATATCAATCAGGGCTACACCAGCGACGAGATCTCCAACATGATCGAGCTGCCGGAGGCGCTCAATAAAATCTGGTACACCCGCCAGTACTACGGGACGGTTGCCCACAACGCCAAGGCGGTCTACCAGAAGTTCATGGGCTGGTATGACAGCAACCCTGTCAACCTGAACCCCCTCATGCCAAGCGACAGCGCAAAAAAATGGGTGGAGTACCTGGGGGATGTTGACAAGGTCCTGCAAATGGCAAAGGCGGATTTTGACAAGGGTGAATATCAGTGGGTCGCCGAGGTCACAAACACCATCGTCTTTGCCGATCCGATGAACACCGATGCGCGGCTTCTGTGCGCCGATGCACTGGAGCAGCTTGGGTATCAGGCAGAGTCCGGCCCGTGGCGCAACGAATATCTGACTGCCGCGCAGGAGCTGCGCCATGGAAACGCCAATTTCACTGCTTCCACCAAATCTACCGGCGACATGGTCAAGGCGCTCTCCGCGCCCATGCTGTTTGACTATATGGCCATTGTCATGGACAAGCAGGCGCTGGCTGACCGCGACTTCACCATGAACGTGATCCTGCCTGACGTGGGCGAACAGCACATGCTCCGCGTGAAGAACGGTGTGCTGCTGGTGTATGAAAACACCCTGTCCGACGAGGCGGACGTGTCCATCACCTGTCCGAAGAACGCGCTGTTTGCGATCCTGACCAACAATCAGGAAACGGTTGCAAAGGCCGTCAAGGTCGAGGGCAGCGCAGAGCTGCTGACGCTGATGATGGAGAATATGAACCAGATCCCGATCACCGGGACCAACCCCTTCAACATCATCGAGCCGTAATGCGACCGGACA
>ERZ780195.3169-NODE-3169-length-10251-cov-25.100726_pt1 | contig 10251 bp, 9 predicted proteins | sample MGYA00511017_ERZ780195 | MGnify/ENA primary metagenome ERZ780195 (study PRJEB29588, sample SAMEA2159974) | human gut metagenome | biome: human gut; feature: human-associated habitat; material: faeces | place: Denmark | collected 2008/2010 ...
CGAATCCCGCCCCGCCACCAGCGATTTTGATGTCTGATGTCCGAAATGTGTCCGGTCGTTGTGCAAACTGCTGCCATTTACACCGCAACTGCACAGGAATTTCGTGCAGAACGCCCTGCCATTCCCATGCACCGAACATTTGCCTTTCTTCTTTGAAGAAAACTGCAATCTGTACCTGCATTTGCTGATGGCTGTCAAAGATATGCGGATTGGAATGAATATTCATTCAATTCATCGCGAACAGGCGATTTTATCGGTTTTCGGCAGAGTGTCTCCTATCGCTTATTGAGAAAACCCTGTTGTTCGCCTTTTATATAGGGGGTACTATCTCATTTGGAGAAAACCAAGAATGGCTTTTTTGATGGGCTTTCGCATATCAGGAAAACAGTAGAAAGATGAGACAGGGATACAAAAAGCCCCTGTCAGCCGATTTTCCTTCATCCTTCGGAGCATTTTCCGTTCCTTGAAGGTTAATGGGTTGACAGGGGCTTGCCGGTGTGTTTTTCGTCTTTCAGACATCTCAAAATGAAAAGTCCTCCGCAGCAATCGCTACGGAGGATGTGTCGTTCAAATCAATACAGTTATTCAATCAATACAGCTTTTCAAAGCATACCCTGCAGCGCTTCTTGCAGAAGGCGATGCCGAACGCAGTGATGTTCTCCCTGCCTTCGTTGCGCAGGTGTTCATCATACCGCTTGCTCTTGATCTGCTCTATCGCCGCTTCGCAGGCGCTCTCCATCCCTGATAGGGTAGGTGAGTATTTTACCTCAATTACAATGCCTGCGTCCGGATCCTCCGGCTCGATGAGGATATCACTGAAGCCGTCGCCCGATTCCGCGTTGGACAAGATCGACCAAGTCGGGTCGCTCCGCAGAAGTCCCAGCAGCAGACCATGGTAGAAATTTTCCTTCTGTTCATCCCTGGCCTTTGTGTCCAGAATGCTGATCATCTTTCCGAGAATGATTGTCAGTCGCTTCTGGATTTCCTCCGCGTTTCCGCTCAGGAAAGCCCGGCAGAACGCCTGCATGGGCTTTTCGTCCTGTACTACCGTTTTCTTGAACCACTCCTGGATCTGGAGGATGAACACCTCCCGCACCTCGCGGTTGGGGATGACCAGCTTGTATACGCCGCGCTCGACCTCTCCTGTCTGCGTCAGATAGCCCGTCGTAAACAACACGCTCCATACATTATCAATGCTGTTGTCGATCTCGTCGTAGGTCAGCTCCAGCCGCACGGCCTTCTCAATGGCCTCGCCTGCAATGAGACGTTCAATTTCGCCCTGCGTCGTTTTATCGGCCTTGTCCACGAACCTCTTCACCAGATCGTTCCCGCTGGAATTGATCCAGAACGCCTGCGGTTCGGCATGGGGATCATTATGAAGTAGATCCACATAGTTGATTACGTCCCAAGGGCAATAAACGTCTACATTGCCAAAGCGGTATCCATCGTACCATCTTCTCGTATCATCATAATGATCTAATAGGTCATAGTCTTCGAGGAGCATTTTCACCTCGACATCCGTGAATCCGAAATGCTCGTCAAAGCGGCTATCCGTAATGGATAGCACCTTGAAGTTATTCAGCCCCGTGAAAATGCTCTCCTTGGATACTCGCAGGCAGCCCGTCAGCACCGCGAACTGAAGGAAATCGTTGGTCTTCAATGCCGGGCTGAACAAACCGCGGATCAATGAAGCCATCTCCTTGTAGTAGCCATGCTGGAACGCCTTATCCAGCGGAACGTCGTACTCGTCGATCAGCAGAATGGTTTTCTGGCCGTAGTGCTTATAGAGCAGCTCTGTTAGCAACGCCAGCGATTTCTGAATTTCGACTTCTTCATCTGTTGACGCCAGCTTGTTGAAAGCCTGTTTATCCATCTCGGAAAGTTTGCTGCTCTCCGTTAAAAAGTATAACCGCCGTATTTCCTTCTGGATGATCTCATGTAGTTTCCCGTAGGCTTCCTTAAACGTCAGCCCGTCCACATCCTTGAGCGAGATGAATACCACCGGGAACTTGCCCATGCATTCCTCGCACAGCGCCGTTTCCTTCGAGATCGCCAACCCATCAAACAGCGTTTTGTCCGCACCAATCTCAAAAAAGCACTTCAGCATGCTCATGTTCAGCGTTTTACCGAATCGCCGCGGCCGCGTGAAAAGATTGACCTTGCCTCTGCTTTTCAGCAGGTCGCGGATCAGTCCTGTCTTGTCTACATAATAATAGGAGTTGTTACGACGAATCTCCTCGAAATTTTCAATGCCGGTCGGCAGCATCTTCCTCTCCATGCCGTCAGCCTCCCTTCCTCCAAGCCGTTCATGCGCTGTAAAGCCCTATAAATTACCACTTTCATTTTACCTCAAAACACGGGCTTTAGCAAGTTTCGCGGCCAGATATAACGAAAAATACCTGTGGCTGGATGGAACGAAAAAGCCTGCACCCAGATATAACGAAAAACCCCTGTCAGCCGATTCCCCTTCACACTTCGGAGTCTTTCCGCGCGTTGAAAGGTAATGAGCTGACAGGGGCTTGACAAGGACTTAAACAATGGCTTGGGGTCGTCTCTTATGTGCCAATGGCTTACGCGGATACCCTTCGCGCCAGCCTTCGGACGCTCACCTCGCCGTTCTCGACATAAACGGCCTGCACCAGCGCGTTGAACTGCTCCGCGTCAAAGTCGTCCGCGCCCTTCCATTCCCAGCCGAGCTGGTCGGATACCTTGCGCAGCAGCTCCTCTTCCCTGATAAAGTTGTTCCTGCAGCCGTTGCCCTTCGGCCCCTTCTGTCTCTCGCGGCAGTTCCACACCTTGTGGTAGACCGTCTCGCCTTCCACCCGCTTATGGGGAAGCGTCCTGCGTTTGTAGGGCGCGCCGCATGATGCGCAGAATACCTTGCCGTAGAGGAAGTGCGTCTCCTTGCCCTTCCGATGTTCTGCGAAATGGACCGGCTCTCGTCCTGGGCAATGGCGGCCATCATGGAGAAGATCATCTCGGAGGATGCGTCCAGCGAGCTGAGCCGTTCTTTCTCGAAGCGCACCTCGACGCCCTTGGAGCGCAGCTGCTGGACATAGACCTGACAGTCTACCACGTTGCGCGAAAAACGGGAAATGCTCTTGACGAGGATCAGGTCGATCTTTCCCTCCATCGCGTCCGCGATCATCCGCATGAACTCCGGCCGCTTCGCCGCGCCAGTGGCCGAGACGCCGCCATCGGCGTAGATCCCGACCAGCACCCATTCGTCGTTCCGCTCGATGTAGCTCCGGTAATAGCTCACCTGCGTTTCGAAGCTCTCCTCCTGGCTCTTCATATCGGTGCTGACGCGGCAGTAAGCCGCCACCCGCTTTTTGCTCCGCTGATGGATGCTGGGGATGTGACGGATTTTCATTTCCTGGCATCTCCCTTCACTGAAATAATCGGAATGGGATTCGGGTCCTTCAGCCGTTTCTGTATCCTCCGCCTGGGTTTAAGCGTTCCCTCCGCTTTTCGCTTCCGGTAGACCTCCGCCGCGTACACCGGATTCTCCCGGTGACGCCGCACGGGCAGCGGCACCGTCGTTTTCAGCCCGCACCTCCAATGCACCGTCAGCGTGTTCTCCTTTGAAAAAGTAATCCTGTCCACCGTATCGTCCAGCCAGTAGTAGTCCACCTTCTTCAAAAACAGGCGCTTTTTCCATAGCTCCAGCAAATGCTCCGCCGCCGTCAGCTTTTCCCTGCTTTTGCTTCTTTGCGGCTTTTCTCCTTGCAGCTTCTCTATCACGACCTGTATTTCGTCTCTGTTCAGCGCCTTGCAGGCGTTCAGCACCGCCTCGTTCACAATGGCGCTGTTGAGCACATACCGCTCGCAGGAGCGCTCGTTCCGTTCGCAGTGCCATGCGCTTTTATTCTCCAGCACATCGCTGCGCCGCTGGATCAGCCTTTGGCCGCAGATCGGGCACACCAGCTTGTCGTCGTAGGGATACTGCAGGGGACCCAGCTTGGAATTGCACATTGCGCGGATCTTCCGCACGCGGTTGTACTGCGCCCGGTCGATGATGGCGGCGTGATGATCCTGTACATAATAGCTTGGATAGACGGTCTGGTCGTTCTTCACCTCCCGGTGGGTCAGCGGATCCAGCGTCACGCGCTTCTGCATCATCACGTCCCCCACGTACTTCTCGTTGTCGAGCATCCGGTGAATCGTTGTCTCCTGCCAGCGCAGCCCCGTGGGCGACTTGTAGCCCTTTTGGTTGAACGCATTGGCGATTTGCTTGTGCGAATATCCGTGCTCGTACAGTGTGAACGCCTCCCGCACCACCGCGGCTTCTTCTCCCACGATGCGGTACTCTCCGTCCTCGTCCAGGCGATAGCCAAACAGCACAAACCTTCTGGGAATTCCGGCCTCGTACTTCTTGCGGAAGCTCCACGCGATGTTCTCCGAGATGGACACGCTTTCCTCCTGGGCGAAGGCCGCCAGCACCGTCATGAGCATCTCGGAGTATGCGCTGCTGGTATCGATGTTTTCCTTTTCGAAGTGGAGATAAACGCCCTTTTCCCGGAGCATCCGAACATACTGCAGGCAGTCCACGGTGTTGCGCGAAAAGCGGGAGATGGACTTGATGAGGATATAGTCGATTTTTCCCGCCAGCGCGTCCTCGATCATCTGCCTGAACGCCGGACGCTTCATGGAGATCGTACCCGTCACCCCCTGATCGGCGTAAATCTGAACCAGCTTCCAGCCCGGATGGTTCCCGATTTCATGCTCGAAGTATGCACGCTGGGTCTCTATGCTGGTCTCCTGCGCCTTACTGTCCGTGCTGACGCGGCAGTACGCCGCCACGCGCTTGGTTGTTTCGCCGGACATATCGGCAATTCGCGTCGCTTCATCTTTTGTTGCCTGTACCGCGCCCCGAAAGAGCTGGCGCACGTCGCTGCTTTCATTGTACCTTTCCATCTTCGTCCTCCTTCGTGTCATTCTCTTGCGGCTCTTTGTCAGGTGCGGTATCGCTCCGCTGTGATTGCTGTGGACTGGCTTTTCCCTCAATACATGGGGTCTCTTCAACATACGGATTGTCCCGGATGACGGCGTACAGCCCGTATTCCTCGCACAGCCGCTTTCCTTCCTCCAGCAGTGCCCGCTGTTCGGGTGAAACGTTCCTTCGATTCTCCCACAGGGTCTTCGATTCCAGCAGCCTTTGAACGTGGTCGAACACCTCCGGAGGAACCAGCGGCGTATGATGTCCCTCCAGGTAATACTGCTCCCGCTCGCCGCGATTCTTCGTCCGGCCCGTCCCGTCTGCGTTTCGGATGGTCTTCTGCGTCAGGTAATCGCCCTTGTACAGTACGTTCCGCAGCAGCATGGAAACGTCCACCGCGTACCACTTTTTCCCGCTGGGATCCGCCTCCTCCATTCGCAGCAGCATCCTGCGGATACTGCCGACGGAATACCCCGCGCAGGCCATGCAGAACGCGCTTCTGACCTTCGCGGCCGGTCTTTCGTCGGGAATCCACTCTCCGTCTGCGCCCTTTTTGTAGCCGTACTTGCGCTGCCAGAAGGGATTCCCACTCCGGTTGCGCATCTCGTGCGCCGTCATCAGGTTCCGGCCGATGCTGTTGCTCTCTTCCTCCGCAATGGTGGCCATCAGGTGAAACAGCAGCTCGTTGCGCGGCTCCGACGTATCGATTCCTTCCTTTTCAAAGAATACCCTGACGCCCAACGCCTGCAGGCGCCGGATCGTCGACACGCACTCGCGCATGTTGCGCGAAAACCGGGCGATGGACTTCGTGAGGATCAGGTCGATCCTGCCCGCCTCGCAGTCCGCCAGCAGCCGCCCAAGCTCAGGCCGGCCGTCCATCTTCCGACCCGATTTCCCGTGATCGCCGTAGACGCCCACCAGCTCGTAATCCTCACGCCCTGTGATGTATCCGCGGTAATGCTCGCACTGCAGTTCAAAAGAGGTATCCTGGGCGTCCATCAGGGTGCTGACACGGCAGTAGGCGGCTACGCGGAGCTTCTTCTGCTTCTTCCCGGAGATTCTGTGCTTCGTTCTTTTCTCGCTCATGCTGCCCTCCTCACGCCATCCACTCCAGCGCCTTTTCCCGGCGGCGCTTTTCCAGCGCCCGCTTTTTGCCGCTCTCCGTAAAGAACGCGCCGTCGCCCTCCAGCCCGGAGAGCAGCGTATGCCGGGGACGCTCGTATTCCTCCCCGATGAACCCCAGCCGCAGCAGCCACGAGCGCAGCTGGAACTTGGGGTTGCTCCCGTCGCAGGGCTTCATCCTGGCCTTGCCGGTAGCGGCCGCCATGCCGTAGCACTGCCGGAGCAGGTACAGGCAGGCCTCCGTTTCAGGGATCGCGAAGGCGTCCAGCATCACGGTGAACGCCAGATCCTCGGCAATGCAAAAACGCAGTTCCTCCTGCAGACGCAGCGCCTGCGCAATTAACTCGGATCGGGACTGAAGGATGTTGCACATGTTCAGGATCGTCTGTCGGTTGGGTTCGGCGGGAATCATGTGGATGGTGAAGCCATCCACGGGGAAGAAGCCATCCGACCGCAATGCGTCCAATACCCCAAACACGCGCTCCCTGTCCTCCATGGGGAAGGGCGGCGAGAAGACGGTGGATTCATAGCCGCAGTTCGCGCCGACCACGTTCCAGCCGGCCACCTCGTAGGCGCCGGTTTTCCGGCAATAGACCGGGCGCGCCGGCCACGTCTTTCCGATCCGCTGCGCCAGGTTCCGCTTGCGCCCCACGCCGTCCAGACACGGCCTGCCCGCTCTCCGGGTTTCGAAGTCGATGGAGAACATCCCGGTGTAAAGGCTCGAGTCGAAAAGCTCGAGTGCATCCGCTTCGTCCGCAGACTCTGCATACGCTTCCTCCGCGTATCGGAACGGGTACGCGGTGCATCTCACAATGCTCATAATGAAACCTCCCGTTTTTTCTTCGCCGCCGTTTTCTTCAAAACCAACGGCCTGTTATAGCTATCACTCCACTTGGCCGCTTTATCAAGCGATGATTCCGATAAATACGGCCTATATGGGCAGGTTTGCACCCGCCATCGGCGGAGAAAAACAGGGGAGAATACCGGGCATACCTGACAAAAAAAGGAGGAAGCCCCTTCTCGAAAGAAAAGGCTTCCTCATGCAACAGCTCAGCTCGTCTGGAGGCGCGCCGCACCTTTATATGCGGTCATTTTTCATTATTCCATCACTGAGTACTTCCCGGACGCCCAGCCCACGCGGGCGTTGATCACGACGGCGTGCCAGCCGTTCTGTGCGGTAGCCACCCATTCGAGAGAAGTGTCGTTTTGAACGGCAGTAATGCGGTCGTACTGTGTGCCATTGCCCACGCGGATATTGACCGAACCGCTGCCGCAGACGATGCGCACGCGCTTTGCCGTGGGAGCGTCAGGCGCAGCAGGTTGATCGGGCTCGCCTGTCTGGTTAGCTTTACCTGACTGTTCGGGTTCATCCGGCTGATCGGGCTCCTTGCCCGCATCATTATCTGCAATGGCGTTCATCAGCGCCTTGTGGGTCTCGCTGCCGTAGATACCGTCCTGTTTGACGCCTGCCTTCGCTTGAAACTTCTTGAGGGCAGTCTCTGTCTCATTGCCAAAATCGCCGTCAGCACCGTATTTGGGCAAAGCATAGCCCAGTTGCAACAGGAATTCCTGCATAGCCTTCACATCCGTGCCCTTGCTGCCCTTTTTCAGTGTGCGCGTCCCCAGCGTGTACTCGCTTTTAGGGGTGTCGGGCTTCACGCCGTTGCCGCCGGTGAACACTGCATCACCGTAATCCACGAAGGGAAGCTGATACCAGTGCGTCCACTTCCGGGAAGAAACCTTCGTTTTCACGCAGCCGTAATTGAAGCCGCGTTCCTCCACGGCATAGCCGTTTCCAACGTACACGCCCACATGCCCGTCAAAGCGCAGTGCAATGCCGGGCACATCGGGCAGCGTGTCCATGGTGCCCCAGGCGCAGCCCTTGCTCTTGGCGTAGCTGAACATGCCGTTGGCGGATTTGTCCGGGCAGCCGTGGCCGCCGTACTTGCTGGAAAAGGTCTTGTCCGTGCCAATGGACTCGATGACGCCCTGGCCGCCGTTTGTCCACTGGTACCCTTTAATCAGCCCCACACAGTCAGCACAGACCTTCTTTTTCGCAATATCGTCCCGGTACCGGGCGGTACGGCTGGAACCGTAGTGCGCCGGATACTGTTTCGCCTTGCGGGCACGCAGGTTTTCAGAGCATTTATAAACCACCGAGCCGTACCAGTAGGGCTGACCTACCATCTTTTCACAGAACGCAACGAAGTGTTCATTGGTAAAAGGCGTATTGATTCGTTCGCTCATTCCTGCTCATCCTCCTGTGTTTCGTCCTTTTTCTCATCGGTGCGCCCATGCAGCTGCGCGAGCACATCTTTCATCCTGTCGGGAATGGGCAGACCGATATGAGTGGCGTTTTCCAGCAGGGAAAGGCCCTCATTGGACAGATAGAAACAGATCACGGCGCTGCGCAGCGCGGAGCCGGTGCCCACGATATGAATGTCCACCACGTTGGCCACGCCTACCAGCATCAGGATCAGCACCTTCTTGCAGATGCCCTTGAAGCCCACGGCGCTGGACAGCTTTTTGTCCGCAATGGCGCACATGAGACCGGTGATATAGTCCAGCACCATGAAGATCAGCAGTGCTGTCATCAGGCCGTCCACGCCGCCCACGAAGTACCCGATCCAGCCGCCAATCGCAGCGACCGCCATCTGAATCTTTGCCCAGACGATGTCAATGGAAAAGTTTCTCATTTCAGTAATCCTCCGTTTGTTTGATTGCATTAAAAAACGACCGCCCACAAAGACAGTCGCTCATGTCTGTTTCTGCCATCCTATGGGATAATCTGCTGGGCTCCATACACAATGCGGCAGACGACAGACATAGTGAACTCCCATAAAGGTAACCTTGTCGCCCACCTGGTAGGCCGTTCCCGCGCCGGTTGGCTGCACGAATTCGGGCCATTCGTCCTCGGTGGGCGGCGAAATGCTCTGCTGCAAGGCGCGAACCGCCGCCCACAGGGCATTGATCTCCCCGGCATAGTCGTAGTCTGCCGTCGCGCCTTCGCGGGCCGCCTGCGCAAGCTCCTGCCGCTCGTCGTCGGTCAGCTTGCCCTCGATGTGGTACTGGTCGATGCAGGTCAGCAGCGATTTCAGGTCGTAGTCTCTGCGCTGAATGACCTGTTCAAAGAGTTCTTTCAAAAAAACACCTCCCTCAGACGCGCACCCATGTGCCGCCTGAATTGTAGTAAGGAACTACCTGAATCCACGCGCCGTTCAGCCGATACCAGACCGTGCATTGCCGCCATGTGCCGCCGTCCCGGTACCAGACCACCGCGTCAATGTAGCTCACCGAAATTGTGCAGCTGGTGACGCGAGCGTAGTTGCTGGAATAGCTGCTGCTGGACGAGGTTTCGCCGTTGTACAGCACCAGCACAGAATTGCCTGCTTCGAAGTACGCCTTCATGGCGGCAAACAGCGCGGCGTTGCTGGAAGCGTTCAGGGTGTGCGTGACGGTATTCGAATAGAATTTACCGGTCAGCGTGCCCAGCGTCGCCCCCACCTGCGCAGAACCGCGAACGCCGGTGTTCAGGCTCTGGTAATTGGCCTGACAGAAGGTCAGCTTCTTACTGGACGAACCGGAGCCCGCGCCGGAGGACGTGATCGTCAGGGTAATGCTCTGAATGAGCTTGCCCTTGAGCGCTGCGCCCGCGCCGCTGAAAACCATCACGCCCACGCGGGATTTTGCGGCAGTCGTGCCCTGATACGCACCCTGACACGCGCCGCTGCTGCTGCCCGTGCTCCAAGAGGAGGAGCCGTACTGCGCATAGCCAATCGTTGAGCTGCTGTTGGCCGTTGTCGAGAATGTGCCCATAGCTTCTTCACCTCATCAGACCGGCACAAGGCAGATCTGTCCGTCCGAACCGCTGCTGGGGAGCGAAGTGGAATAGAAGACGCCAAGATTAGACAGCGCCGCCTTCGCGCTGCTCGCACCTGTACCGCCGTTGGCCAGCGGAACCGGCGTTGCCATGCCCGCATGGAACAGCCGGTAGGAAGCCCATGTGCCGCCCGTGCACGTCCGCAGCAGCACCGCGAAATCCAGACTCGCCTGATACGTCGCATTGCGCACTTCCAGCATTCGGCGGTTGTTGCCTGTGCCGTCCTCCCACGAGGAAAAGGAGGACGCGCCGATGTAGTAGAGTAGGAAAGCAGCGCCTTATGCCTTTGGGACACAGGTTTCTGCAATCC
>ERZ780195.3170-NODE-3170-length-10249-cov-6.477732_pt1 | contig 10249 bp, 8 predicted proteins | sample MGYA00511017_ERZ780195 | MGnify/ENA primary metagenome ERZ780195 (study PRJEB29588, sample SAMEA2159974) | human gut metagenome | biome: human gut; feature: human-associated habitat; material: faeces | place: Denmark | collected 2008/2010 ...
CCCGCCGTTGTTCCATTCAAGGGTGCAGTTTTTGCCGCGTTCCACAAGTTCACGGTGCAGGGCGCGGATGTTATCGCCCACAGCAGCCATAGTTGCGTTCCTTGTGCGCTCTTCCCGGTCGCCAAGGCTCAGGTAAATGCACTGTGCCTGAATGGGGTGCTGCTGTTCAAACTCCATCCATCCCGGAAACCACACAGAAGGCGAAGCGGCCGCAACACCGGAAAACAGAGCTGTCTGCGTGGATGTCCACAGCGCGAACAATCCGGCCAGCGAGTAGCCGCCCAGAATGATCCGGACATTTTCCGGCAGTGCAAACTGCTGTTTCAGGGTGGGAATCGCCTGTTCTGTCAGAAAGCGTAGTGTGCCCGCCGCATTGCCGCCGAAACTTTCTTTGCCCCACACCGCAGGAGATTTCCACGGGGAAAGTTCATCGTTCCAGTTTTTCACAGGAACAGCGGCAAACAAAAACGAATGTGCCGAACCCTGCGCAATGGCTGAAATTTCATTGTCCATATGCTGCAATTCATGCTCGTCCGTCATCTGAAGCAGAAGATATTCGGCGCAGTCTGTGCCGTAAATGCGGCAGGGTCTATCTCCGAATTTTAAGGGAAAATCAAGGCGATTAAGGGATTCTGCTTTATAGTTCATCGACAAAATACCTCCCATTGATCGGCACGAGAAAAAGGCGTGAGGAGATTGGCTGCTTCCATTATAGCATATTCGGGCGGAGTGACAAGAAGCCTAGATGTGCGGCACGCTCTGCAGGGACTTCCTGCATTTCAGTATGAGAGAATCGACGAAAAAACGGTTGACATCCGCTGGAAGAAACCCTTACAATGGGAACAGAAAATGCGGCATGTAACGGAACAGGAGGAAAAGACGGATGGAAACCTACAAGACCCTGCGAGAGCTTTTTATGACCTTGTGCAACACGGAGGTCGACACGGCGGTGATCCTGGGCCACATCAACCCGGACGGGGACGCCGTCGGTTCGGTCATGGGCGTTGCCTATTACCTGCGGGAGAATTTCCCCTGCAAGTTCCGGGAAATCATCCCCTACACGGCCCCGGGCCTTGCCAAAGGGGTGCAGAACTATGTGGAGCAGGACACGACGTTTGACCCCTTTGCACTGCTGGAAGGGCGCGTCCCGAAGGACAGGCCCTATGTTGCCATTGCCTGCGACTGCGCAGCGCCGGACCGCATTGCCGGTGAGGAATGGTTCCGGCGGGCAGCGGTCCGGGTGACGCTGGACCACCACGAAACCAATACTGGTTACGGGGACATCGGCTGCATCGAGCCGCTTTCCTCCTGCGCGGAGATGATCGCCCAGATGATGGATTCGGACGAGCTGGTCCCTGTGGCGCAGCGTGCGCATGAGCAGGGGCTGCGCACAGCGGCAGATTACCTGTACCTGGGCATCCTGCACGATACCCGCCGCTTTTCGCACATTTCCGGCGGAAGGACGCTGGGCGTCGCGGCAAAACTTCTGTTCGGCGGGGTGGACCACGACGAGTTGGTCAAGACGATGGATGTGCGCACCCTGCGCGAATGCTGCCATCAGGGCGGACTGCTTGCACAGGCCCGGACTGCCGCCGACGGCAGGGTGGGATATCTGTGCCTGAGCGCGGCGCAGGCTGCGGAACTGCAGGTGTCCTATGAGGACATGAAGAAGGCTGCTTACCAGATGGCGGACTGCTCGGATATCCGCATCGCGCTGGCCGCTCTGGAACAGGGGCCCGGCCACTGGCGCTTTTCTGCCCGCACGAACGAAACGGAACTGGATGTGAGCCGCTACTTCCTGCCCTTTGGCGGCGGCGGTCACCCCCACGCAGCCGGGCTGATCCTGGACACGGCGGATGTCCGGCCCGCGCTGCAGAGCATCCTGAACGCCATGGCGGCAGACCTTGCCGCTGAGGAAACCCATCTGACAGGAGCAATTTTGGAATGAACAACACAGAAGCATTTGAGTTCTTGCTGAGCTGGAAGGATGACGTCCTGATGAACTGCCTTTCCGGGCGGCGGGATAAGGCCTTTGATCCGCAGGCCATGCAGAAGGTCCGGGCGGCCTGTGCCGTGCTGGCCGAGGACGGGACCTATCCGTTCGATCTGTCGGTCACAGACCCGGAGATCTACCGTCAGGTCAGTGCCTGGTTCACCGACCTGCTGCGCAAATCCTGAACCGTTCCGACACGAAAGATGCATTTATTTTCCACAAATACTTGACATCTTGTGCAATCTGCATTATCATAAAGCCATCAAGTGTTTGTTCAGAGAATTGAGCAGAACAAACAAGAGGGAGCCTGTTCCCTTTTGTTTGCTCTGCTCTTTTTTGTTCCCGCTACGCAAACGAGCATGCTGTGACAGGCAGAAGATCAGGAGGTTTTTATGCTGGATGTAGCAATCATCGGCTGCGGTGTCGTTGGCGCGGCTGCCGCCTATGAGCTCTCGCATTATCCGCTGCACACTGCAATTTTTGAGGCCGAAAACGATGTGGCCGACTGCACCACCAAGGCCAACAGTGCCATTCTGCACGCTGGGTACGACCCCGAGCCGGGCACCCGGATGGCACGGCTCAATGTGGAGGGCGTTGCACTGGCCAAAGAGATCTGCGCCCGGCTGGATGTGCCGTACCGGCAGTGCGGCAGTCTGGTGCTGGCCCTCAGCCCGGCGGAGCTGCCGCATCTGCAGAAGCTGTACGAAAACGGCCTTGCCAACGGGGTGCCGGGCATCCGGCTGCTGTCGGCAGAGGAAACACGGGCCATGGAGCCCGGTCTTTCGCCGGAGGTGGCCGGAGCGCTGTATGCACCCAGCGCGGCCATCGTCAGCCCGTGGGAATATGCGCTGGCCATGGCGGAGGTGGCGGTGCGCAACGGGGTGGAACTCCACCTCAGCAGCCCGGTCACCGGCATTCAGAAAACCGCGTCCGGATGGGCGCTGACCACGCCGTCCGGCGTGGTGGAGGCCCGCTACGTTGTCAACGCCGCCGGCATCCGGGCCGATGCCGTGCACGACATGGCCGTTCCGCATCAATTTACCATCCAGCCTACCCGCGGCGAATATTACCTTCTGGACAAATCGGAAGGCACGCGGGTGCAGCATGTCATCTTCCAGTGCCCCAACGAAAACGGCAAGGGCGTGCTGGTGGCACCTACCGTTCACGGAAACCTGATCGTCGGACCCAATGCCGAGCCGGTGGCGGGCGATGACACCGCCTGCACCGCCGCCGGGCTGGCCTTTGTCAGCGCGGCCGCACGCCGCAGCGTGCCGGACATCCGCTTCGGCGAGTCCATCCGCAACTTTGCAGGCGTCCGCGCCAATGTGGACACCGGGGATTTCGTCATCGGCGAGGCGGAAGGTGCACCCGGCTTCATCGACCTGGCCGGTATGAAATCGCCGGGCCTGTCCAGCGCACCGGCCGTTGCCAAAGAGGTGGTCCGCATTCTGGAAGGCCACGGGGATCTGCCTGCGGCCAAAACGGATTACCGGGACGGCCGCACCCGGGTGCGGTTCAAGGAGCTGCCGCCGGAAGAAAAGGCAAAGCTCATTGCCCGGAACCCCGCCTACGGCCGGGTGATCTGCCGCTGCGAGACCATCACCGAGGGCGAGATCCTGGACGCCCTGCACACCGAGATCCCGGCCACCACCATCGACGGCGTCAAGCGCCGCTGCAACGCCGGGATGGGCCGCTGTCAGGGCGGCTTCTGCGGGCCCAGGGTGCTGGAGCTCATCAGCCGGACGCGGGGCATCGACCCGCTGGACGTCCTGCAGGACAAGGCAGGCAGCAACGTCTTACTGTGCGAAACCAAGCAGGAGGGAACCAACCATGATTGATCTGGTCATCGTCGGCGGCGGCCCTGCAGGCCTTGCCGCAGCCTACAGCGCATGGCAGCACGGCCTGCGCGATATTCTGATTTTGGAGCGTGACAACGAGCTGGGCGGCATCCTGAACCAGTGCATCCACAACGGCTTCGGGCTGCACCGTTTCGGCGAGCAGCTCACCGGCCCGGAGTACGCCGGGCGCTACATTGAAATGCTGCGCTCCACCGGCGTCCGGGTGGAGCTGGGCACCATGGTGCTGGAGGTCACGCCGGATAAAAAGATCCACTGTGTCAGCAAGGAGAAGGGCTACCAGATCCTCGAAGCAAAGAGCGTCATCCTCTGCATGGGCTGCCGGGAGCGCACCCGCGGGGCCATCGGCATCCCGGGCACCCGCCCGGCCGGCATCTACACCGCCGGTGCCGCCCAGCGCTATGTCAACATGGAGGGCTATCTGGTAGGCAAACGGGTGCTCATTCTGGGCAGCGGCGACATCGGCCTGATCATGGCCCGGCGGATGACGCTGGAAGGGGCCAAGGTGCTGGCCTGCGTGGAGGTCATGCCCTATTCCGGCGGCCTGACCCGCAACATTGTGCAGTGCCTGCAGGATTTTGACATCCCGCTGTACCTGTCCCACACCATCGTGGACATTCAGGGCGATACCCGGGTGGAAAAGGCCATTGTGGCCAAGGTGGACGAGAACCGCCGCCCCATTCCGGGCACCGAGATGGAGTTTGACGTGGACACCATCCTGCTCAGTGTGGGCCTGATCCCGGAAAACGAGCTGACCCGGCAGGCCGGCATCCCGATGGACCCCCACACCAAGGGAGCCGTGGTCTACGAGAACATGGAGACCGGCATTCCCGGCGTGTTTGCCTGCGGCAACGTGGTGCATGTGCACGATCTGGTGGACTTTGTTTCCGGCGAGAGCGACCGGGCCGGAGCCGCAGCAGCCGCCTATGTGCTCCACGGTGAGACCCCGGACGCGGCCGTGCTGGACCTTGTCCCGGGCAATGGCGTGGGCTATACCGTCCCCCAGCGGGTGCGCCCGGCGGACGTGGACAAGGGCGTGGAGATCTCGTTCCGGGTGCGGCAGAATTACGGCCCCAGCCAGATCACCATCACCTGCGGGGAGAAGCAGCTGGCCCGGTTCAAGCGCCAGCGGATGGCACCCGGCGAGATGGAGCACATCACCCTGCCCGGGGTCCTGCTGGCAAAGGCCGACGGTCCGCTGACCGTTGCAGTAGAGGAGGTCGTAGCAAAATGAACAAAAAGCGTGAGATCATTTGTATCTGCTGCCCCCGTGGCTGCCACTTGCAGGTGGACCCGGAAAACGATTATAATGTAACCGGCAATGCCTGCCCCAACGGTGCCGCCTATGGCAAGGAAGAACTGACCCACCCCACCCGTATCCTGACCAGTACGGTGCGGGCCGAGGGCGGGCGCTATCCGCGCTGCCCGGTCAAGACCGCGCAGGCGGTGCCCAAAGAAAAGATCGTGCAGGTCATGGCTGCGCTGGACGGCGTCACGCTGCACACACCCATCCGCACCGGGCAGGTCGTGCTGACCGACGTCTGCGGCACCGGTGTGGATGTCGTAGCCACACGGGACCTGTAAAACCGCCCCTGAGCGAAACGGAGGTCGTTGAACCATGTCGACAAAGTATGTTCTTGCACTGGACCAGGGAACCACCAGCAGCCGCGCCATCCTGTTTGACAACGAGCAGAACATCATCGCGGTGCAGCAGCGGGAGTTTGAGCAGATCTACCCGCAGCAGGGCTGGGTGGAGCACAACCCCATGGAGATCTGGTCCACCCAGTACGGGGTCATGAACGAGGTGGTGGCCCAGAGCGGCGTGGATGTCCATGACATTGCCGCCATCGGCATCACCAACCAGCGCGAGACCACCATCCTGTGGGAAAAGGCCACCGGCCGCCCCATCTACAATGCCATCGTCTGGCAGTGCCGCCGCACCGCCCCGCTGGTGGACGAGCTGGTGCAGCAGCCCGGCATGACGGAATACATCCGCGAGAATACCGGCCTGATGCCGGATGCCTATTTTTCCGCCACAAAGATCAAGTGGATCCTGGATAACGTGCCCGGCGCGCGGGAGCGGGCCGAGGCGGGCGAGATCCTGTTCGGCACCGTGGACACCTGGCTGGTGTGGAAGCTCACCGGCGGCAAGGTGCATGTGACCGACCGCACCAACGCCAGCCGCACCATGCTCTACAACATCCGCACCCTGGACTGGGATGACACCCTGCTCAAAGCGCTGGACATCCCCCGCTGCATCCTGCCCCGCGTGGCGGATTCCAGCGAGGTCTACGGCACCACCGACCTGTGCGGGGTGCAGGTGCCGGTGGCCGGCATTGCCGGGGACCAGCAGGCTGCACTGTTCGGGCAGGGGTGCTTTGCCAAGGGTGAGGCCAAGAACACCTACGGCACCGGCTGCTTCTTGCTCATGAACACCGGTGACACCATCTGCCGCAGCCAGAACGGCCTGATTTCCACCATCGGCATCAGCCTGAACGGCAAGGTGGAGTATGCTCTGGAGGGCAGTGTCTTTGTGGGCGGTGCCGTCATCCAGTGGGTGCGCGACGGCCTGCGGATGATCCAGGAGAGCCGCGACGCCGAATACTATGCCCAGAAGGTGCCGGACAACGGCGGCATCTACATCGTGCCCGCCTTCACCGGTCTCGGTGCGCCCTATTGGGATATGTACGCCCGCGGTGCCATTGTAGGCATCACCCGCGGCACCACCCAGAACCACATCATCCGGGCGGCGGAGGAGTCCATCGCCTACCAGAGCGCCGACCTTGTGGCCGCCATGGAAAAGGACACCGGTGTGCCCATCACCTCCCTGAAGGTGGACGGCGGTGCTTCCCGCGACCAGTTCCTGATGCAGTTCCAGGCCGACATCCTGAACAAGGACGTCCTGCGCCCGGCCATCCGGGAGACCACGGCCCTGGGCGCTGCCTATCTGGCCGGCCTTGCCACCGGCGTGTGGAAGGACCGGGACGAGATCCGCAGCCTGTGGCACTGCAACATGACCTTTACCCCCGCTATGCCGGAGGCCGAGCGCGCACGGCTGCTGTCCGGCTGGCACAAGGCCGTGGGCCGCAGCAGTGACTGGGCAGAGCATTAAAAGAATTTGTCTGGATTTTGAATACTTCCAACAAAAAATCACGGAATTTGTGAATTGTCTGTTGACAAACCGTTGAGAAATGGTATACTGAAAGCATCCCAAGAGAATTGAGATGGGGATGCACTGTGCCACACGACCGCAGTGCGTCCCCATTTTTTTGTTCCCATCGCACCCCTTGTCCGCCCGTTCACATCTGTTCCGGGGGCTGGTTCTGGAAGTGCAGCCGCCGGGCATGTCTTTGAAAAAAGAAGGAGGATCCCCATGAAAAGCACCGCAAAGGCCACCGAAAAGCGTTCGCGCACGGTCGTTGTGCTGGCGATCGCTGTGGCGTTGATGCTGCTGGGCAGCATTTTTGCCCAGATGTTCAACACCTCATTCTACAAGGTCAAGGTCTCCCGCATTTCCTTTGATACCGACTCCGGCACCCTTTCGGGCCTGTTGTACATGCCCAAGGGCGTGGACGCCTCCAACCCGCACCCCACCATCGTGACCACCCACGGCTACCTGAACAGTGCCGAGATGCAGGACGAGACCGCCATCGAGATGTCCCGCCGCGGCTATGTCGTGCTGGCACTGGATATGTATGACCACGGCCATTCCCACGGGAACGCCGACAATACCGGCGGCTTCTTCAACTTCTGGCCCACTTCGCTGTGGGATGCCGCACAGTACATGTACAGCCAGGACTACGTTGCCAAGGATGCACAGGGCAACGGTCAGATCGCGGTCAGCGGCCACTCCATGGGCGGCTTCTCCTCCGAGATGGCCATCTATCTGGATGAGCAGAACTACGCTGCCGCCGGTTACCGCATCATCAAGGCCGGTTTGAGCATGGGTGCCGATTACTCCTGGACCTCCTACCTGAGCCTGGACGAAGAGGCTGCGGTTGCCACCTTCGGCGGACGCACCATCGGCAAGATCTGCGGCCAGTACGACGAGTTCTTCTTTGCGGCCGACGAGCCTCCCACGAAGAGCGGCACCGTCTACCACAAGGACTATGTTGCCACCACCGCTGGCAAGACCCTGCTGGAGCAGGAAGCTCCGCAGGCTGACACCTGGTACACCGGCTCGGACGGCGGCCAGCGCATCATTTACCAGCCGCGTGAGATCCACCCCTGGAACCACTTCTCCAAGGCTTCCACCAAGGATGCCATCGAGTTCTACGCCACTGCATTTGCCGACCAGTCCGATCTGGTGCAGAACATTGCTTCCACCAGCCAGATCTGGTACTGGAAAGAAGTCTTTGAGCTGGTCGCTCTGGTGGGCTTCCTGCTCATGCTGGCACCTCTTGCCCTGCTGCTGATGAAGCTGCCCTTCCTGTCCAATGCAAAGCAGGCCGTCGCAGCACCCACCCCGGCCGTCGGAACCCTGTCCGGCAAGCTTGGCACGATCAGCCTGTTCGTGGTGGGTATGCTGATCCCGGCCATCATCTTCCCCGCCGTGTACGACGGCAGTCTGACTGCAGAGCCCATCCGCTGGATGCGCTACGCCAGTGACGTTGCCCTGCTCCTGTCGGTGGTGGGCATCGTTCTGGCAGCCCGCAGCACCGAGGACGACCGCAAGACCTGGCTGTCCGGCTCGGTGTGCGTCCTGATCGCTTCCATCGTCCTGCGTGTGCTGGTGACCAAGAACATCTTCGAGACCAATGCCACCTGGCAGGGCCCCACCGTCAACAGCATCGTGACCTGGGCTCTCATCTGCGCCTGCATCTCCATCGTGACCATGGTCTGCGTCTACCTGTTCGGCGGCCGCAAGCAGAAGGGCATCACGCTGGAACAGTACGGCATTGCCGCAAAGCCGGTGTCTGTGGCCGCAGCCTTCTGCGTGGCACTGCTGGTGAGCGTGATCGCCTACGCCTGCCTGTTTGCCGTGGATGCCATCTTCAAGACCGACTTCCGCATCTGGACCTTCGCCTTCAAGACCTTTGAAGCCAGCGCCATCCCGGCGGCGGTCAAGTATATGCCGTTCTTCTTTGTGTACTACTTTGTCAGCGGCGCCGCCGCCATCTCCAACACCAGCAGCGAAAAGCTGCAGGGCGGCTGGGGCTACCTGCTGGCTGCTCTGACCAACATGGGCGGCATCCTCCTCTGGCTGGTGCTGCAGTACGGCACCCTGTTCCGTACCGGCGTTGCCTTCTACCCGGGACAGGCCCTTGGCGGCATCCTGCTGTTTGCGCTGGTGCCCTCGCTGGCCATTGCATCCTGCCTGGCCAAGTACCTGTACAAAAAGACCGGCAGCGTGTACGTTGCGGCCTTCCTGAATACCATCCTGATGACCATGATGACCGTGGCCAACACCGCGATCTATTTCCAGGCATAAGCACAACCGCAGACTGGGGCTGCACTTTACAGTGCGGCCCCTTTGTGCGATAATGAGAACCATCTGAGAGAAAAGGAGTCCTGCCCGATGCATCCACTTGCTGAAACTCTGCTGGACGAGCCGGTGATCGCAGCCGTCAAGACGGATGACGCTCTGACGGCCGCCCTGGCCTCGCCCTGCAGCACGGTCTTTCTGCTGGCGAGCACTCTGCTCAATGTGGGGGAGCTGGTCCGGCGCATCCACGCGGCCGGAAAGCTGGCCGTCGTGCACATCGACCTTGTGGACGGCCTTTCGGCGCGGGAAGTTGCCGTGAATTCCCTCATTGCGCTGTGCCACCCGGATGGTATCATTTCCACCCACCCGTCCCTGATCCGGCGGGCGCGCCATCAGGGCCTGCTGACCATCCAGCGGGCGTTCATCCTGGACTCCCTTTCCCTGAACAACCTTTCCGGCCAGCTGGAACAAGGCAAGCCGGACTTTGTGGAGATCCTGCCCGGCATCATGCCCCGGGTCATCACCGAGATCAGTACCCGCACCCGGGTGCCGGTGATCGCGGGCGGTCTGCTGCGGGACAAGGCTGACGTCATGGCCGCCATGCGGGCCGGTGCCTCGGCGGTGTCCACCTCTGCCCCGGAGCTGTGGGACATCTGAACCCCGGAAAACACAAAAATGCCTGACCGCTGTCGTTGGCGGTCAGGCATTTTTTATGGAAAGCAGCAGCGTTACGGGTGGCTCTTCTTGACAAGATCTTTGGTGTACAGGGCGCGGGTGGCGTTGAGCACGGCAATGACCATGACGCCCACGTCAGCAAAGATGGCTGTCCACATGCTGGCCATACCGATGGCACCCAGCAGCAGGCAGGCAAACTTGACCGCCAGCGCGAACACGATGTTCTCGTACACGATGCGCAGGGTGCGGCGGGCGATGCGCATGGCCAGTGCGATTTTGGCCGGGTCATCGTCCATCAGC
>ERZ780195.3178-NODE-3178-length-10226-cov-3.740930_pt1 | contig 10226 bp, 10 predicted proteins | sample MGYA00511017_ERZ780195 | MGnify/ENA primary metagenome ERZ780195 (study PRJEB29588, sample SAMEA2159974) | human gut metagenome | biome: human gut; feature: human-associated habitat; material: faeces | place: Denmark | collected 2008/2010 ...
TACCAGACGGGTAGAGTCATTCTTACGGAAAAGCTGAGACATTTCATAGATATCTTTTCCGCCAAAAGATTCATTTCCACAGGACCAGATCAGGATTGCTGGATGATTCTTGTCTCTCTGATACATGGAGTTGGCACGGTCAAGCATCATATACAGCCATTCCGGTTTGTTGTGAGGAACAACATGAGTATAATCCTTTGTAAATTCCGCCACATCCCAGGAGCCATGGGATTCCAGGTTTGTCTCATCGATCATATAAATACCATATTCATCACAGAGTTGATAGATCAGTGATGTATCCGGATAATGACAGGTACGGATGGCATTGATATTATTCTGCTTCATAATGCGAAGATCCTTGCGAAGTTCTTCCTCTGAAACATGTCTTCCGCTGACAGAGCTGAACTCATGACGATTTACGCCCTTAAACACGATACGTTTTCCGTTCAGAGTCATAATACCGTTCTTCATTTCGAAACGGCGGAATCCAACCTTCTGAGGAATCACTTCCTGAATATTTCCTGCTTCGTCATAAAGTTCAATTGTAAGATCATAGAGTTGCGGATCTTCTGCACTCCATAATTTTGGATTATTGATTTTCCATGCAAAACTGTTCTGTACAGTCTTGCTGCTATTTGTTTTCTGAATATAAAATGGCTCTGCATTTGCTTCTTCATTTCCAGCTTCTGTAAGAGATTTTTTCTCTTCCAGCACACATTCTCCATCTTGCTCAAGTCTGAAAACAATGCTTCCTTTTCCCCATGTCTTTACCTTAATTTCAAGATCTGCTACATCCAGATTCTCTTCCGGGATTGCACGGATCTGGAGATCATATGCATGGGTATCTGGAACTGTATAAAGATACACATCTCTGTAAATTCCGGAGAAACGGAAGAAGTCCTGATCTTCGCACCAACTGCTGGAGGTCCATTTGAATACCTGTGCTGCCAGCTTATTCTGTCCATCTTTAAGATAATCTGTCAGTTCAAATTCAGATGGGGTGAAAGAATCCTCACTGTAGCCAACAAAGGCTCCGTTCAGCCACAGTGCAAGTCCGCTCTCTGCTCCCTGGAAAGAAATAAACAACCTCTTTCCCTTCATATGTTCCGGCACTGTAAAATATTTCGCATAGCTTGCAACCGGATTAAATCTCTCAGGAATCTGACCCGGATAAATTTCCTCATGTCCTTCCCATGGATACTGGACATTAGCATACTGGGGTGCATCATATCCTTCCATCTGGATATGTGCAGGTACATGAATGTCATCCCAGTCATAACAGCAGTAGTCCTCTTTCTCAAATCCCTGAACTGCACTTTTGTAATTGCGCGCATAATGAAACTTCCATAAACCGTTCAGACTATAGCGAAAAGAAGTTTCCGTCCCATCCTGCACAGCAGTCTGCATTTCATTCCCATCTCTATAATATACATGATCTGAATGAGCTTCCATTCGGTTATCGCAGAAATACTGTGGATCTTTTACCAGTGAATAATCAAATGCCTTCATACTCTTATGTTCTCCTCATGATTTGTTTTTTTATAACTGTTCTCTCTGCCTGCAATATTACATTTCGCCATGCATTTGTAAAATACTTCCAGCAAAATACTTTATATATGACTTTTTTCATAAAAATATCTTATACGATATTGCCAACAGCCAGTTATCTTTCATAAACAAAATTATAACATTATACCAATCCGCATAGTTTGCATATTTGACTATATAATATTCATTTTCGACTTTTATAGATTGATCCTTCGCAGCATTTTCTCAGCCTGCACAACACTCTCCCAGAAGAGGAATAATCGGACTTCTCTTTTATCCGAAAACTCCCTATACAAAAAAGGCAGGTGATCTTCACCTGCCCCACAATAGCACTGCATTTATTCAGCCTTCCGCTATCTTATTCCCCTTTAGTTTCCTTCTCTGCCATTCTTGAAAACACCATCTCATATCCGTCATTTCCATAATTCAATGAACGATTCACACGACTGATCGTTGCTGTGGAAGCTCCGGTTTTCTCCGAAATATCAAGATAGGTTCTCTTGTCCATCAGCATCTTGGCAACCTCAAAACGCTGTGATAAGGAAAGAAGTTCATTGATCGTGCATACATCTTCAAAGAAAGTATAGCACTCTTCTTTATCCTTCAGGCATAAAATCGCTTCAAAAAGCTGATCTACAGCCTCTGTTCTGATTTTTTTACTCATTTTCATGCTCCTTTTAGAACTCTGTACTTCACTGGACGGACATTTGTCTTTAAAATGTCCGTGTTATATTTCTAACAGTGATATTTTACCACGTTAAATTATAGGAAGCAAGCCTTTAACCTAAAAGAAATTACAGATTTTTTTATTTTCTCACAAAAACCTCTTTCGAAAAGTAAGGCAGATAAAATCATTCTCTTTGCGACACGGCTTTACACCAAATAACTGCTTCTCAGTTTATCAGAATTTACGATTCACATACTTCCTTATTGCATCCACAGACCGATTAAGAACCAGCTCTTCCGGAAAATCCAGTTTCTCCAGCAGATCTCTCGCCCGATCAAACTCCCCGATCAGAAGATCAAAATGAGCATCACTGTCCATCACCACCGGAACCTGATATTTCTTACACAGATTCAGCATCACAGTATCATTCTCCACAGCATTCTGCCGGTTACAGTCCGGATCCATAGAATGATTATTCAATTCCAAAACCTTCCCATATTCCTTCGCACCCTGAATCAGTGCCTCATAATCGATTTCATATCTCCCATCATCCGGATGCCCGATAATATTTACATACGGATTCTTCATCACATTCAGATAGCTTTCTGTATTCTCCAGCTTAGACGCCGGCTTCATACATGGAATATGCAGACTGGCAATCCCCACATCCATCCTCTCCAAAGTCCTCTCCGGCAGATCCACAGTCCCCTGTGCATCCAGAATATTCACCTCAGACCCCAGAAGAAGCTGAATCCCATACATCTCCCTGGGCACAATTTTCAGATTCTCAAAATAATACTTATGACAGGTCCCCGGCATAGCAGGCGCATGCTCCGTAATCCCCAGAACCTCCAGTCCCTTATCTGCAGCCGCTTTCGCCATCTCCCTCAGAGAACAATATGCATGACCACTCACCAAAGTATGTGTATGCAGATCCAACACTGAATTATATCTCATAACAACCCACTCCTCACTTCGTACAATATTCCCCCTCATTATACGACCATCCTTCTACCTCCACAAGCAAATTTTCCGTCCACCCATTTTTATCGTCCATTTTTACTCAATCCAATACCCCAAAAATCGCCAGCAGCCAGCGCAGAAAAATAGTGTGTTTGATGTGCATTTGCAGGTATCTTAGATATTCTTAGGTCAAAAAAATCTGCGTTATGAGCCGGCTGCATCACTGTCTGAGCGGAGTCTGCGACGGAGCGAGTTTGAGAAGCCGGCTCATGCCTTTAGCAGATTTTCTTGGCCTTAGAATATTTTAGATGCCGAAACCGCACATCAAACACACTATTTTTCTGCGCGTCCCCTGTCAAGTCAAACAGATATTCGCAATTAAAGCAGGAGACTTACTTGATTCGGTAAAAAAACAGGGCCTGCACCCTGCAAGCCCTGCAAAAAATTTCCATTTAAGAATGAATATACAATTTTTATTTTACGATAAAAGATTTTCTCTTACTAACAACATCAAAGATAACTGCTGCCAGCAGAACCAGACCTTTAACAACCTTCTGCAGGTTCTGGTCAATACCCATGATACTCATACCTAAGTTCAGAACACCCATCAGCAATGCACCAATGATAACCCCCGGAACTGTACCGGTTCCGCCATAAGCAGAAGCACCACCAATAAAACAAGCACCGATAGCATCCATCTCAAAGTTTGTACCTGCCTGAGGATTGGCAGAATTCAGACGGGCCATAGTAACCATACCTGCAATAGCAGCCAGAAGACCCATATTCAGATAAGCAAGGAAATAAACCTTATTTGTATTAATACCGGAAAGCTTTGTAGCCTTCTCATTACCGCCAACTGCATAGAAATAACGTCCTGTAGTTGTCTTGGAAGCAATATATGTATAGATTGCAATAATCACAGCTACCCAGATCAGAGAATTCGGAATACCTTTATACTGAGCCAGACGGAACATAAAAGCAATAACAACTGCACAGATCAGAATCATCTTAACTGCAACGCCACCAAAAGCATCTACACTGTACCCTTTCTTCACACGATCTGCACGATTCTTCAGAACAAGCAACACATATACAATACAAACAATAATACCAACTACAAAACAGATAAGATTAAATCCCTCTTTCCCAAATGGATCCGGAATATAATTGTTAAACAGTGCCAGGTAAGAATCAGGCATTGGTGCCAGTGTCTGTCCCTGTAAAACTACGTTTGAAAGACCACGGAACGCAAGCATACCAGCCAGAGTTACAATAAACGGTGGGATTCTTACATATGCAATCCAGAATCCCTGCCATGCACCGATGGCAATACCTGTAAGCAACATAACCAGCATTGTAAGATATGGGTTCATACTGTTGAGAACCATCATCTTACCGCCAACTGCTGCTACAAAACATACAACAGAACCAACAGAAAGGTCAATATTACCACCAGTCAGAATACAGAACAACATACCTGTTGCAAGGATAAATACATACGCATTCTGGGCTACAAGGTTATTCACATTCTGAGGAAGAAGCATAACCCCCTTTGTGTTTACAGCAAACATGATAACTACCAGAACAAGAACAAGCACCATGGTATATTTCTTTAATATCTCTGAAAAACTAATCTTTTTTTCCATCTTTATTACGCTCCTTTTCCTGATTTTACGATCTTGGACATGATCAGTTCTGATGTGGCCTCTTCTTTGCCGACCTCACCTACGAACTTGCCCTCATTCATGATATAGATTCTATCTGACATTCCAAGTACTTCCGGAAGTTCAGAAGAAATCATGATGACAGATTTTCCTGCTGCTACCAGATCGTTAATAATACAGTAAATTTCGTATTTCGCACCTACGTCAATACCACGGGTAGGCTCATCAAGGATCAGAATATCCGGTTCTGTAAACATCCATTTTGCAAGAAGGACTTTCTGCTGGTTACCACCACTTAAGTTGCCTACATTCTGCTCGACAGACGGACATTTTGTTTTCAACTTCTTTCTGTAATCCTCTGCCACCGCATATTCTTTATCTGCGTCAATAACCTTTCCATTACTGACTCCCTTCATATTTGCAAGAGAAGTATTCATCTTAATGGATTTGGAAAGGATCAGACCATTTCCTTTTCTGTCCTCTGTGACATAAGCAAGCTTGTTATCGATTGCTTCCTGTACAGTATTCAGCTTTACTTCTTTTCCGTTCATAAATACCTGACCGGAAATCTTAGTTCCATAACTTTTTCCAAAAATACTCATTGCAAGCTCTGTACGTCCTGCACCCATAAGTCCGGAGATACCTACTACTTCGCCCTTATGCACCTTAAATGATACATTATCTACTACTTTTCGCTCTGAGTACAGCGGATGATAGACATTCCAGTTCTTAACCTCCATGGAAACATCCCCGATCTTTACATCCGGACGTTTCGGGAATCGATCTGTCATCTCACGACCTACCATACCCTGAATAATACGCTGCTCGGAAAAGTCATCTTTTTTCTTATCCAGAGTCTCGATAGTAGAACCATCACGGATAACTGTAATCTTATCCGCAACATAAGAAATTTCATTTAATTTATGGGAAATGATAATAGATGTCATACCCTGTTCCTTAAACTTCAGAAGCAGTTCCAACAAAGCCTGAGAATCATCCTCATTTAAGGATGCAGTAGGCTCGTCCAGGATCAGAAGCTTAGCATTTTTTGCCAGTGCCTTGGCGATTTCTACCAGCTGCTGTTTACCTACGCCAATATCCTTGATCAAAGTTCTGGAGGATTCTTCAAGTCCTACTATTTTCAGATATTTATCTGCTTCTCCGTAGGTTTCATTCCAGTTAATAGATAATGAACTTCCTCTTTCATTGCCCAGATACATATTTTCACCGATCGTCATATATGGGATCAGCGCCAGTTCCTGGTGAATGATTACAATTCCTTTTTCTTCACTGTCTTTAATTGTATTGAATTTACAGATTTCACCGTTATAAATAATATTACCATCGTATGTTCCATACGGATAAATACCACTTAATACATTCATCAGGGTAGATTTACCGGCTCCATTTTCACCGACCAGAGCATGGATCTCGCCCTCTTCCACCTGAAGATTAACGTTATCCAGTGCTTTTACACCTGGGAAAGTTTTGGTAATATTTTTCATTTCCAGAAGTATCTTAGCCAATTTTGTTTCCCTCCCTTTTATAAATCATGCCTGCGACGGGCAGCCCTATAGCAATCCCAGGAAATACTGAATTACATTATTTTCTGGGATTGCTATAAACATGATTATATCGTGAATTGCTTCGGGGTGCAAGCCGGAACCGGAGGAACGCAAAACTCCACGTTGACGAAACGCAGAAATAAGGCGTAAAATAAAGAAAAATATATATCCACAGGGGGATTTTTATTATGGCATTTATTCAGGTAAGCTTCATGTCAAAAACTTTAATGCGCACCGTACCGCTGCAGGTTATTCTGCCGGTCGACAAATTTACCTTTGGGCAGCCGGAGCGCGAGGAAAAACCGTTTAAAACGCTGTATTTGCTGCATGGCATTTTTGGAAATGAGACAGACTGGGTTCATGGAACCAGAATCCAAAGATGGGCAGAGGAGAAAAACCTTGCCGTTGTCATGCCGGCCGGCGAGAATGCGTTTTATGTGGATCAGCCGTCCATCGGTGCCATGCACGGACAGTTTATCGGAGAAGAACTGGTTGAGATTACAAGAAAAATGTTTCCGCTGTCCAGAAAAAGAGAAGACACCTTTATCGGAGGCCTTTCCATGGGTGGTTTTGGCGCACTCAGAAATGGCTTGAAATATCACGATACCTTCGGGGCTGTGATCTGCCTGTCCGGTGCACTTCATGTGCTGGAAAATCCGGAAGAGAGCAGAGCGGACAGCTTTGCACATGAAGAAGGTTATTTCGGAAATCTGGTCGAAGCAGCAAAGAGTGACAAAAACCCGGCTGTTCTTATCGAGCAGTTAAAGGAAGCACGGAAAAAAGATCCGTCTGTCAATGTGCCGACGGTATTCCAGGCGTGCGGAACAGAGGACGGACTTCTGGAAGTAAACCGTCTCTACCATAAACGGATGGAAGAGAGCGGCATGGACATTGTCTACTATGAGAGCAAGGGTGGCCATGAATGGGATTTCTGGGATGAGTGGATCAAAAAGGCACTGGACTGGCTGCCACTTGAGGAAAAGACGGAAGGCCTGAACAGCGGAAACGTAAATGTTTAAAGGAAAAAGGGAGACAGGCAATGCCAGAAACGAGAAATGACGAATTGTACTGTGCGTTAAAACACAACGGTTACCCCGATGACTTCTGCCGGGAAATTGCATACCGCCAGATGAACACGGACTTTACCGCCACGCGGATGCTCGGCTATCTCTACCGCGTCACCAGCCCGCGCGCCGAGGATGTTGTCGATGAGATGCTGGCTATTCTGAGTGACCGCAAAGCATGGATTGAGAAAAAACAGTCCGAGGAAGCCCAGGCGGCGATTAGCAGAATGTACCGGGAAGGCCTGTAACCTGTGCGGGCGTTTATGCAGAAAAAGCGGAAGGGATAGAGTAAACTTACTGTCAGTTGGAGAGGCGCAGAAGATTCCCTGGGAGCAATCTATTCCGAAGAATGCGATATACGATAAGTTCCGAGAGCTTGCTGCTACGGTCCATCGCTTTGAAGACCAGATCTTCGCCTACTGGGATTGCCCTATTGCGATTTCTAACGGCTATACGGAATGCACCAACAGACTCATTCGCGAGAATAACCTGCGTGGACGTGGATATTCTTTTGAAGTCCTACGCGCACGAACTCTATACAGAAAAACAAACCTTCGTGCAATGCTTGAAAACGGTCTTATAGATGTAGGACCAGTCATTCCAGAAGATCAGCCTGTCTTTCATTTTGAAAGTGCCAAGGAGGATGAAGATGAGGATCTTGAGGATGACTATGAGCCATTCCCAAATCCAGAAGAAGAATAATTTTCAACCTGAAGATCAAATTTCCACGGTTTACAAAAATAGTAGTTTTCAACCTGAACACTATTTTTTAGGCCGTGGATTTTTTATTCTTATGATTCTCTTTTTCAACCAGTTATTGAGATATCATATATTTCCCGCGCGCTGATTTTCAACTACTTATTGCGACCAAACGAACATAAGAAAAGGGTATCCGTATAAGCAGTTTCAACCACTTATTTCGGATACCCCAAAGATTATAAAAATTTATATTTACAGAAAGTATGAATCTAGCCTACGAAACTGGAAGTGCCCATTTTGGGCCTGATTGAAAGAATAATGTTCTGACAGAGACCAATGGAATGACTCTCTGCTGGGGCTCCAAAAGAAAGGAAAAATGATGAATACAAAAACAGAGGGTAACACATTTACAAAGAAAATCGGGCAGACAGTCTATGTTGTCCGTTATCATTTCAATGAAATGTCATGTGAGTAACAAATCTGGAGTTGACGAGGAGGTGATTTTATGAAAAAATTTATGCCCATTATCTATGTTATAGCATTCGTTATTGGTATTATCTTCATCGTAACAGCAGATACAGGATTGATTACAAGTTATTATCCTGCTTTGATTGCAGGCATAATCATTAGCTGCTTTGCGAGAGTGTTCCTTGCTATCTACTTATATGTTTGGCATAAGCAATCTAAGTGAATTATGTCAATTCAAGTTACATCAGGTTGATCTTGTTTCGGCCGGTACATTGGTATTTGATTTGGCTTCTGTTCCGGCTTATTCTGGGCAACCGTATGCCATAGTAAATGATAACAAGCCGTATTTCACAGACGCTGATCTGACGGCAGTTTCTTTTGAAACATATAGTGACCTGGATTCACTGGGTAGATGTGGTATAGCCTATGCATCAGTTGGAAAAGATCTGATGCCGACAGAAGAGCGCGGCTCTATTGGGCAGGTAAAGCCATCTGGTTGGCATACGATCAAATATGACAATGTGGATGGCAAATATTTATATAATCGCTGCCATTTGATCGGTTATCAGCTCACTGCAGAAAATGCGAATGAGAAGAACTTAATCACTGGGACCAGATATCTGAATGTTCAGGGAATGCTGCCGTTTGAGAATATGGCAACGGACTATGTAAAAGAAACTGGAAATCATGTGCTGTATCGGGTGACTCCGGTTTTTGAAGGCAGTAATCTCGTAGCATCCGGCGTACTAATGGAAGCGGAATCCGTAGAAGACAAAGGCGAAGGTATTTTGTACTGCGTTTACGTTTATAATGTTCAGCCGGGAATTAACATCAATTATGCGATGGGGGACAGCTCGGCTTCTGGAACAAACAAGACGGCAGAAACAGAGCAGGCCACACAGGCAGCTTCTCAGCAGACCAGCACGGAATCCTATATCCTCAATACCAATACAAAGAAATTTCATCGGCCGTCCTGTTCATCGGTCAAACAGATGAAGGAGAGCAATAAAAAATCCTCATCAGAGAGTAGGGATGCGCTGATTGCTGCAGGTTATGATCCGTGTAAAAATGCAATCCGTAAAAATGTGTCAGATATTTAAAAAATATGGAAGAGGAAGGTTGTAGTTCTATATTGCAATACTTCTTCTTTGCGCATATTGGATATGTTGTTGAGGGCGACTGTTGCACGCAGAAGATAAGTTGCGCCGGTCTGCGATAATGTGCTGTTTGTATAAGGAAAAGGACAAGGAGTTATGATGAATTTTAGTGGTATATTGATTGGTGTGCTTACCTTTTTTCTGATTGGATTGTTCCATCCTATTGTTATATATGCGGAGTATTACTTTGGAAGCCGCTGTTGGCCGGTATTTTTGCTGGTGGGCATTTTGTGTATGATTCTATCCGTAAGAATGCAGGAAATACTTTGGTCGGTTTCCCTGGGTGTTTTAGGCGTCAGTTGCTTTTGGAGCATTAAGGAACTGAAAGAACAGGAAAAAAGAGTGGCAAAAGGATGGTTCCCGAAGCGGAAGGTGGATAAGCACTAAAGAAGAAAGCGGGGAGATGAGAAGATGGCGGTATGGAGATTACA
>ERZ780195.3185-NODE-3185-length-10213-cov-5.937586_pt1 | contig 10213 bp, 10 predicted proteins | sample MGYA00511017_ERZ780195 | MGnify/ENA primary metagenome ERZ780195 (study PRJEB29588, sample SAMEA2159974) | human gut metagenome | biome: human gut; feature: human-associated habitat; material: faeces | place: Denmark | collected 2008/2010 ...
CCACCGGGCTGGGCGGGTTGTTCCCGGCTGACCTGCTGGTGGGCGTGGTACAGGAATTGGTGCCCGAGGTCAGCGGCAAATCGACCATTGCCGTCATCAAACCCGGTACCGACCCCCGCACGGTGCGCCATGCGTTCATCATTACCAGTTTCTGAGGAGGGACCCTGATGGAATCACGCCGGAAACGCAGCCGGGGACAGATCGTCAAATGGATCTGCTATGCGCTGCTGGGCCTTCTTTGTGCTGTTTTGCAGACCACGCCCGGGCTGTTCCAGTTCGGGGCGGCAAAGCCGCTCTGGCTGCTGCCGCTGGCGTTAGCGGTCGCCGTGTTTGAGGGCGAGTTCGCCGGGGCTGTCTTTGGGGCGGTCTGCGGCCTGATGTGGGACTGGCTGGCCGGGCGCACCGTGGGCATGCTGGCACTGGAAATGATGCTGCTCTGCTTTGCCGTGGGCGTGCTGGTGCAGCTGTACCTGCAGAGCGCTCCGGGCAACTTTGCGGTCATCTCGGCCGCAGCGGCTTTGCTGGTGCTCTCCTGCGACTGGCTGTTCTTTTACCGGATGCCCGGCTACAACGGCTCGGCACAGCGCTACCTGTGGTTCGTGCTGCCCTCGGCGGCCCTTACCATTCCGGCGTCGCTGGTGGAGTTTGCCATCGTGCGGCACATTTACAACAAGTTCAAGATCGACAACGGCGTGGTCTGACCGCCGGAGGAACTACGGATGAACCAAAACGAACGCAAGACCGTCATGCGGCGCATGGTGCTGCTGATCGCTGTGGCGGCACTGGTCATGGGCCTGTACGCCCTGCGGCTGATCTTTCTGCAGTTGGTCAACAGCGACGAGTACAAGTCCCGGGCCACCAACACGACGGACTATAACTTTACGGTCACCGCTGCCCGCGGCGACATCGTGGACAGCACCGGCAAGCGCATTGCCACCACGACCACCAGCTACAACGTGGTGCTCAACAAGCTGCAGATGGGTGACGAGGATCTGGACAGCCTGCTGCAGCGGGTGGTGGAGCTGTTTGAGAAAAATGGCGAAAGCTGGACCGATACCCTGCTCATCAGCCAGCCGGACGCGGCGGGCAACTATACCTTTACAGCCCGGGACGACAGCAGCAGCGACCAGCGGCAGCTGACCACGATGAAAGAGAACCTGGGCCTGCAGCAGTATGCCACCGCCAACGACGTGATGGAAATGCTGGTGGAGAAAAACAACCTGCAGGATCTGCCGCTGCGCTGGCAGCGCACCCTGGCCGGCATCCACTATGAGATGGAATTGCAGGCATTTTCCAACGTGAACAACTTTGTGATGGCGGAAAACGTCAGCGACGTGACCGTGGCCACCATCAAGGAGAACAGTCTGTCGCTGCCCGGCGTGGAAATCGTGCAGACCAGCACCCGCAGCTACGAGCAGGGCGATATCGTCCCGGCGGTGCTGGGCCGTGTGGGCAAGATCACCGCCGAAAAGTGGAAGGTGACCGACGAGAACGGCCAGGTGACCTACCCCCTGCGGGACAAGGGCTACAACATGAACGATGTGATGGGCATCTCGGGCCTGGAATCGGCCTATGAGGACGAGTTGCGCGGCAAGGACGGTGTGGAGACCATCACCCGCAATTCCGACGGTGTGATCGTGAACACGCAGCTCACCACTGTGCCGGAACCGGGCCACACGGTGCAGCTGACCATCAACAGCGACTTCCAGCGGGCGGTGAACAAGGCATTGGCCAACAACATTGACATGATCAACCGCACCTACAACACCGGCAACATGAAAGCGGCAGCCGGTGCGGCGGTGGTCATTGATGTGAAGAATGGCGGCGTGCTGGCGGCCTCCAACTACCCCAGCTTTGACCAGAACCTGTATGCCACTCAGTACGACGAATACAGTGCCGACCCCAGCCTGCCGCTGTTCAACCGCAGCCTGCAGGGTCTGTACACGCCCGGCTCCACCTTTAAGCCGGCCGTGGCCGTGGCCGCACTGGACAGCGGCCTGATCAACCAGTATTCCACCGTGAACTGCACGGGCGTGTATACCTATTATAAGGACTACCGTCCCCGCTGCACCCAGCACGGCCACAGCGGCAACATCAGCGTGGTGGATGCCATCAAGTGGAGCTGCAACATCTTCTTCTACGATGTGGGCCGCCGTCTGACCAGTGACGTCTACGACGCCTATGCCTACAAGCTGGGTCTGGCTCAGCGCACCGGCGTGGAGGTGAGCGAGAGCCTGGGCCGTCTGACCACCAAGAACGACAGCAACTACAACACCTCACTGGACATTCAGGCGGCCATCGGTCAGGGCAATACGGTGGTCACCCCCATTCAGCTGGCCACTTATGCGGCTACGCTGGCCAACAACGGTGTGCGCTACCGCACCCACTTCGTCAAGGCCATCCTCGACACGAATACCGGCGAGGTGATCCATGAGACCCAGCCCGAAGTGATGGATGTGGTGGAGGACAACGGCACCACCTTTGCACTGGTGCGGCAGGGCATGAAACTGGTGCCCAGTACCATCACCGGCAAGATCTCCAGCTACCCGATCGCCATTGCCTGCAAGACCGGCACCCCCCAGCGCAGTGAGACCTACGCCCCCGGCAAGCACTACCTGAACGCGATGATGATCGCCTACCTGCCGGCCGACGACCCGGAGATCGCTATCGGCATCACGGTGGAGTACGGCGGCTACGGTGCCCGCACCGGTGATCTGGTGGTGGACATCGCCAATGCCTACTTTGCCATGAAGGATGGCACGCTGGAGGTGGATCCCTATGTGAACCCTGCTCTGAGCGCGGATCCTTCGGATGACACGACCGGCGCGGCCGATACCACGGACACTGCCGGTGCCGCACAGGATGAGACACAGCCGGAGCAGGGAAGTGCAGACTAACGTCGTTTTGCGGTGCACACTCTGAAAATTTAAGACAAAATTGAATATTCTGTATAAAAACTGGTTGTAAATGATTGGATTTTGTGATATCATTTTGTACAAAGGGAAATTTCCGCAAATGACACGACAGAGGAGAGATAACAGATGACGATTGCACTGATTGCGCATGACTCCAAAAAGGAGTTGATGGTTCAGTTTTGTACGGCGTACTGCCGCATCCTGAGCCAGCATAAGTTGGTGGCGACCGGCACAACCGGCAAGCTCATCGCCGAGGCGACGGGCCTGCAGGTGCAACGTTTTCTGGCCGGTGTGCAGGGCGGCGACCAGCAGATCGCGTCCCGCATTGCCTGCAATGAGATCGACCTGCTGTTGTTTTTCCGCGACCCCATCAATGCAAAGCCCAGCGAGCCCAACGAGATGACTCTGCTGCGCCTGTGCGATGTGCACAACATCCCCATGGCCACCAACATCGCCACCGCCGAGGTGCTGATCCACGGCCTGGAGCGCGGCGATCTGGACTGGCGCGACATCGTGCACCCCCAGAACGACTGAGGCACGAAACCTTTATCCACAACAAAAGGCACCGCAGAAGCGGTGCCTTTTTTGCGTCCCGGAACGGGGAACTATGAAAAAGTTGTCTTACAACTGGAGCTCCTGCGCCAGCTCAGCCAGATCTCCGGCGTCGAATTCGCCCAGAGGCAGCAGCAAAGAGCTGCGAGGCGGTCGCTCTCGTCCGGAGCACCGCTCTCGGGCGGGAAGAGACGGCTCACGCCCTGTGTGTCGGTCTCCATCCGGGCATAGTGGCCGGAGGCGACATACTGGATGCCCAGCTTGTCGGCGGCGGTGAGCAGGGCGGCGAACTGCGGCCAGGCCCCGGCGGCTCCCGGCTGCTGGGCCAGCGCTTCGGCGTTCAGCAGGATGCACTCGATACCCAGCGCCTCGGCGGCTTTTTTGGCTCTCTGTGCGGCTTCGGCCTGCTCCGGGGCAAGGCGCACCACGGCACCCACCACGGCAAACCCCTGCTGCTGCAGGATGCGCACCGCCACGGCCGCCTCGGTGCTGCCGTCCATCTGCATCAGGACCTTGTCCTGGCTCTCGTAGGTGTCAAACCCGCTGCCGGGCAAAAATGTGTCGTTCATGTTCCCTGCCTCCCGCCGTGTGCTTTGCTTTGGGCTACGGCCAGCTGGTCGCAGCGTTCGTTTTCCGGATGGCCTGCGTGGCCCTTGACCCAGACGTATGTGATGGTGTGTCTTGCTTCCTGCTCCAGCGCCTGCGCCCAGAGGTCCGGGTTCAGGGCAGGAGAGCCGTCCGATTTCTTCCAGCCGCGGCGTTTCCAACCTTTGGCCCAGCCCTTCTGCAGCCCGTTGATGACATATTGGCTGTCGGAGCAGTAGCGCACCTCGCAGGGCTCCTTGAGCTGGCGCAGGGCCTCGATGAAAGCAGTGAGCTCCATGCGGTTGTTGGTGGTGCTGGCGTCGCCGCCGCTCAATTCCTTTTCGTAAACTTTGCCGTTGAAACGGTAGCGCAGCACAGCGCCCCAGCCGCCCGGGCCGGGGTTGCCGCTGCAGGCACCGTCGGTGTATACTTCGACCTGCTTCATGCGGGTTCTCCTTTATAAAGTAGTATCTCTATTTAGCGCTATTTTGGCCGGGATGTCAAGGGGCAATGCATAAAGACGGCACCCTTTGCCAAACCTTGGAATTGACAAAACCGGTGCGAAATACTATACTAAGCGTAACAAAATGCGTATAGGGGCGCACCGAAGGCGTGCGCTCAGACGTTCCTGCAGAAAAGCCGCGGTCGCATCGAACAGATGGACTGTACGGGCTGAGGGATTCTTGTGGAACGACCAGCGGTGCCAAAAGCACGCTGACAGGATAATTCTATACGGTGCATCCAACGGAAGCCGATGCAAAGATCCGGTGCTTCCCCATGCAGCGCACGGCTGTCTCCCTTGTGGAGACGGTCCGCGCCGCCATTATTTTTGGAGGTCAAGAATGGCTCAGACGAAAGAAAAAGAAAACACGGTCCCGGCTGCCCGCGCAAAGCAGACCGCAGCCGCAGCGGAACTGACCGCTGCGGCTGCGGTTGTGCTGCGCGCGGATGTGTGGTAAGATGAAAAGTAACAGGCCGGGCGGCCGGGATCTGAAGGAGGAATGTACATGACCGAGCGGGAAAAAATGCAAAACCGAAAGCTGTATGACGCCAACGACAGGGCACTCTGCGCCGACCGCGTGCGGGCCAAGGAGCTGTGCCATGCCTACAATCAGCTGTGTCCCTCGGACGAAGCCGGGAAGCGGGAGATCCTCAGGCGGCTTCTGGCGAAAACGGGCGAGGATTTTTGCGTGACGGCCCCGTTCTGGTGTGACTATGGCTACAACATCCGGCTCGGAGAGCACTTTTACGCCAACCATAACCTTGTCATTCTGGACTGTGCCGCGGTGACATTCGGCGATCATGTATTTGTGGCGCCGAACTGCGGGTTTTATACGGCCGGTCATCCGATCGATGCCGCGCGCCGCGAGCAGGGACTGGAGTATGCCTATCCCATCACCGTAGGCGATCATGTGTGGATCGGCGGCGGCGTGCAGGTCATGCCCGGCGTCACGATCGGGAGCAATGTCGTGATCGGGGGCGGAAGCGTCGTCGTCCGGGACATCCCGAGCGATTCGGTTGCCGTCGGCAATCCCTGCAGGGTCATTCGCCCAATTACGGAGGCAGACAAACAGACCTGCTGGGACAGATAGCGCCCGGCTGCGCAGCAAGAGAAAAGCAGGATGCAAAATCAAAATTCGTAGGTCAGGCGCGAAATGAAGAAAGAGAAACGCTTCGAGATCGTGTATCAGGAAGGCGGTTTCATGGGCGCAAAAACGATCTATGTGGATAAAGAGACGGGCGTGAATTATCTCTTTATCGTAAGCGGATACGCGGGTGGATTGACGCCGTTGTTGGATGCGGAGGGAAAGCCCGTCATCACAGAAGGGCCTGCCGACTGATAAAACCGCGCTTTCTGATTCGGTGCAATCCGATGCAAACAGGCGCTTTGCCATGACAGAGAAAAGCCCGGCGTGACCGAAAGGTCACGCCGGGCGATTTTTCTTTGCTGTGTAGGCGCTCAGCCGGTGGTGACATAGCTGCCCGACTCCGGCGCCTGGGCGAGAAACGGCACAAAGCGCGTCGCCGCATCAAAGCTGCTGTCGGCCGCGATGGCGCTCTGGAGCGTGCCGACGTTGTCGGTTGATGCAAACACGCACACGCGGTCAAACAGCTTCGGGAACACCGCCATGTCCTGCCCGGACTGCGCGGCCTTGTCCTGCAGGATGGAGTCCGCGCTCACGACGGCGCTCACGCGCAGGCCCGTGGCGGTCAGGTTCGCGCGCAGGTACTTCGCCAGCGCGACGACCGCGTCCGTGCGCGAGGGCGTGCCGCTCTGGGACGCATATTTGAGCTCCGTGGCCGCGAGCGGCTGCTGCAGGTACGAGAACGCGACCTCGTCAAAGCCCAGGTCGTGCAGCTCCTTGCAGAGGCTGACGAGGTACGTGCGGATGAACGTGCTGTACGGGTCGACCCAGCCGCCGGAGCCGTCTGTATACGCGCTGCCGGACGCGGTCTGCAGCGCGGTGGCGGCGTAGCGTTCGGCCATGAGCGTGTCGACGCACGTGCTCACGACGGCGACGAGGTAGATGTTCTGTCCCTTGACGGTCCGGATCGCGTCGGCGAGCTCGGCCGTGCCGTTGACGCCGTAGGCCGCGGCGTCCGAGACGCCGGACTTCCAGCTCAGCGTGCCGCCGGGGGCCTTCATCTGCAGCACGAGGGCGTTGCCGCCCGCCGCCTTCACGGCGGAGGCCGCGCGCGTGAGCCCGTCGGGCGTGATCTTGTCGGCCGTCAGGTACTGCGCGTGCAGCTCGGTGAGGCCCTTGCCCGCGTCGGAGACGATGCCGGAATAGTCCGGGTCCTCGAGCACGACCTCGGTGTCGACCGTCTCGGGCTGGCCGTCCTCGGTGACGGGGGCGGGCGTTTCCATGATGGGGAAGACGACGTGCAGAGAGCCGTCACTGTCATAGACGATGTATTTCTGGCCGGCGTAGAAGAGAATGACGGCCAGCACGATCAGCCCGGCGAGGATCCACAGGATCACCGGCCAGGCCTTGCCCCGGCTGCGCCGGGCGCGGTAAACGTCGTTGCGATGGGCGCGCATCGGCACACCTCCTTTGGGTCAGGCGGCGTCAGCCGCGGTTTTCAATGTCGCTGATGAGGGCGATGCGGCGCGCGTGGCGGCCGCCCTCAAACTCGGTGTTGAGGAACGTGTCCACGATCTTGAGCGCGAGGCCCGGACCGAGCACGCGCGCGCCCATGGCGAGGATGTTCGCATCGTTGTGGCGGCGGGTCATCTCGGCGGAGTAGCAGTCCCCGCACAGGGCGGCGCGGATGCCCTTGACCTTGTTCGCGGAGATGGAGATGCCGATGCCGGTGCCGCAGATGAGGATGCCGCGCGCGCACTCCCCGCCCGCGACGGCGCGGGCCACGGCCTCGCCGTAGATGGGGTAGTCGCAGCTCTCTTCGCTGTAGGTGCCGAAGTCCTTGTAGGCAAGGCCCAGCTCGTCCAGATGGCGCATGACCTCCTGCTTGAGGGCAAAGCCGCCGTGGTCACATCCGATCGCAATCATATACAATACCTCGATTTCTGTAAGTTTCCCCGGCGTTAAAACGGCCAGTCCGGGAGCCATTTGAGCACATTCCATGCGTAGTCGCGCGGGATCGTCACACCCGTGAGCACGGGGAAAAACAGCGCGAAGAGCACGCCGTTTGCCGCCGTGAAGGCGTACACGATGCCGAGATAGCCGCGCCGGCGCAGCTGGTCGAACACGTACCCGAGCGCGAGCACGAGAAAGAGCGTCGCCGCGAAGTAGTGATATTCGAACGTCAGGCGCGAGATGAACACCCACGGCAGCACCTGCGCCAGATAGCCGACGAGAATAAAGAGCGCCGTGCGGTCGCGCTTCACCGCGCGGTACGCGAGCACCGGCAGCGCCAGCAGCCCGCCCCAGCACAGCAGGGGGTTGACGAACGCGCCGATGGTCGACACCGTCCCGTCGCCGTACGACAGGTAGTAGAGGATCGGCCGCAGGTCGAGCAGCCACTGCCACCAGCGCGAGGCGTACGGATGCGTGGCGACAAGGCCGGAATGATACGTGAACATGAAGCGCTGGTTTTCCAGCACGATGGCGGCGTATTCGCGCGTGAAGTACATGCCTGCGCCGTGCAGGCCGCGCGCCGCGCCGTAGGGGTAATAGCTCGCATAATAGATCATGCCCGGCACGAGCACGAAAAACACGAGGCAGAAGCCGATGTTTGAGACCAGCCTGCGCACATACCGGCGGCCGTCACCGTTGCGGTGCGCCCGCACGCCGGCAAAGATCCAGTGCAGCGCCCAGAGCACGCCGAGGCCCGCCCCGGCATAGAGACACGTCCACTTCGTGGCCGCGCCGATGCCGAACGTGACGCCGCAGGCGGCGAGATGGCGCAGCCGCCCCTCCGTGAAGTACCGGTACAAAAACAGGTACATGAGCAGGATGAACAGTGTTGCAAAGCTGTCGATGGTTGCGATGCGCGTCTGCGTCAGGTGCATGAAGTCGAACGCCAGCAGCGCCGCGCCGCACAGGGCCACGCGGTCGTCGCGGAACATCCGGCGCAGCAGGTCCCACATCAGCGGCAGCATGGCCGCGCCGAAGAGCGTGCCCATAAAGCGCCAGCCGAGCGGCGTCATGCCGAAGAGCACGATGCCGAGCGAGAGGATCTCCTTGCCGAGCGGCGGGTGCGAGACTTCATACGGATACACGCCGCGCAGCTGCTCGTAGGCCGTGCGCGCGTGGTAGATCTCGTCAAAATACGTGCTGTTGTAGTACGTGGACGCGGCGGGCACGGTGTCCGCTTCGTCACAGAGGGCGTCCGCGTCCGCGGGGCCTATCATGTCGCGCACGCCGATGCGCTCGCCCTGCAGGTCATAGAGCGCGAGCTCGCCGAGCTCCATGTGCGCGCTCGCCGTGATGCGGACATAGGCCGCCGTGGCGGGCGCGGTGTCGGTCATTTCCGGCTGGAGCCATTTGAAGAGGTCGGCATAGCCCTGCGGCATCGTGCCGGCGGGCGTGAAGGTCACGCCGTCGGCCGAATAGGCGAGGGTGTACTCGCCCGTGGACAGGCCGGGGTAGTACCACACGGCGGCGATGGCGGTCTCGCGCTCGAGCGCGAGCACGGCCGATTCGCCCGCCTCGAACGTGCAGAACTGCTGCGGGTCGCACGCGGAGCCAAGGTTCCAGAACGCTGCGACGGCGTACACCGCCGTCAGCACTGCGATCGCGATGCCGCCGCGGCGGCCTGTGCGCCGGGGGATGGGTGCGCGCGCGGGCAGGCACAGATGCGCCAGCAGCACGAGCGTGAGCGTGATAGCGGCTGCGAGCAGAATGTACCGGAGCACTGCCATGCGCGGTCCCTCCCTTCGCCGGAATGTCGGATGCTCTATATTATAGTACAGCGCGGCGGCCCTGTCCAGAAAAGAATCCGCCGGAGGGGCGGCGGTACTTGACATCTGTCCGGAATAAAGTTAGAATAATGTGATTGTATTTTTGGCGGCGGATGGAGCGCCGCCACGAATATCGTTATGTTCCCGGCGGGTGCGCTTGATGGCCCGCCTTTTCCAACTTGAAAGAATATCGTAGAAAAATCTGAAGAAACGGAGGATCACAATTTCATATGTCGTTACCAATAGCACTCGGTTGTATCATCGCAGCGCTTGTGGTTGGTTGTATCCTTGGCGGACTTTACCGCAAAAAGGTCTCGGAACGCGAGATCGGCAGTGCGGAAGAGAAGGCCAAGCAGATCATAAATGACGCCTATAAGAGTGCCGAGAGCAAGCGGCGTGAGACCCTGCTCGAGGCCAAGGAAGAGATCCACAAGAGCCGGACAGAGTACGAGCGCGAGGTCAAGGAGCGCCGCGCGGAGCTGCAGAAGCAGGAACGCCGCCTCCAGCAGAAGGAGGAGACCCTCGACCGCAAGACGGACACGCTCGACAAAAAGACCGACGCCCTCAACCAGAAGATCGCCGCGATCGACACCAAGCAGAACGAGATCAATCAGCTCAAAAAGACCCAGATGGAGCTGCTCGAGAAGATCTCCGGCTATACGGTCGAGGAGGCCAAGGCCTTCCTCATCAACAGCCTGAAGGACGACGTCGTGCATGAGCAGGCGCTCATGGTCAAGGAGGTCGAGGCCCAGTACAAGGATGAGGCCGATACCCGCGCCCGCGAGATCATCGCCAC
>ERZ780195.3186-NODE-3186-length-10213-cov-5.078657_pt1 | contig 10213 bp, 6 predicted proteins | sample MGYA00511017_ERZ780195 | MGnify/ENA primary metagenome ERZ780195 (study PRJEB29588, sample SAMEA2159974) | human gut metagenome | biome: human gut; feature: human-associated habitat; material: faeces | place: Denmark | collected 2008/2010 ...
AAGACGATGCTGAAGCAGTCAGTAAAGGTCTCGCCTGCCGTGTCCAGCAGCATTCTGGGACTTTGTTCCACTGCGGATGCGCTGGAACAGTGGGAAACGAGCCTTCACAAGGAGTCGCAGAGCCCGGAGGAGGCCCGGATCCGACATTGGAAGACCCTGCTTTTGCAGGAAGATGCTCAGACTGTGCAGGCAGAGATTACCACCGAACTCAACCAGCTGTCCCTCAAGGCAGCACAGGAACGGATGCAGTGGATTGCACAGACCTTGATACAGGCGCTCCACTGCACGCTACAAGAGCGAGGCTGCCCGGAGGCAACAGAACTTGTGGAAGCGAAACCGGTGTTTGAATCGCTGCCGCAGTTTCTTTCGTGGGTGCAGGGCAACCTTGCTCGGACTGAAAGACTGCTGCGGCACTCGCCCGGCGAGGAACAAGTAATCCGCCGAATCAAGGAATACATCGAACTGAATATTCATCAAGAATTGACGCGAGAAAATATTGCAGCGGCCGTCTACCTGAATCCGGACTACACAGCCCGGCTATTCAAGCGCAAGACCGGCCAGAGTTTGAACGACTATATCCAGAATAAACGCATCAATCTAGCAAGACAGTTGTTGGCGGGCACCGATATGCCCGTGGGCGAGCACTACTACTGCCCCTTTGCAGGCCGCCGCGATGGCAAGAACTTTGTGTACAGCCATGAGCAGATCATGCAGAAGTACCAGAAGAATATGCGGATGGTGGATCGCATCCCCGAGGCCCTGTCCGGTGCCATGGGCAACCAGATGTACGTTGCAACCTTCTCCACTCGCGAAGAGATGGAGCAGTTCTACTCCGATGTGCTGGCCGTGAACGACCCTGTCAACGCCAAGGTGCAGAAGGAGCTGGCCGAGGTGTTGGCACTGGGCGAGCCCACCACCACCGCCCTCACCGAAAAGCCGAACCTCTCCCCCGCCGTGAAGCCCACCACGGCTGTGACCAAGACCCCCACCCGCGCCGTTACAAAGACAGCACGGAAGAGAAAGTGACCAGAAGCTAGAGAACAGCCCCGGGACAAGGAAGAAAACTCCATGTTCCGGGGCTTTATTGTCCCCTGCTTCAGAATGTGATATACTGTTCCCAAAGAAAGAGAACGAGGTATTGCTGTTATGAAAATTCCTGCAAATGGCTTCACCCACGCTGGCAAGTTCCATGCGGACGACGTGTTTGCAACGGCGCTGCTGCAGATCATCCGGCCGGACATCAGGATCACCCGCGGCTTTGTGGTACCGGACGATTTCGACGGCATCGTGTATGATATCGGCTTTGGCATGTTCGATCACCATCAGGAGCCCCGCGAGTACCGTGCCAACGGCATCCCCTATGCGGCCTTCGGCCTGCTGTGGCGGGTGCTGGGCCCGGGGCTGGTGGGGGAGCGTCAGGCCCGGCTCATCGATGAAAACTTTATCCAGCCCCTTGATCTGAACGATAACACCGGCGAGCAGAACAGCCTGTGCGATGCCATCGGCTTTTTCAACCCGGTGTGGGACTCCAAGGAGGATCAGGACACCTGCTTCTTCAAGGCGGTGGCTGTGGCAAAGCAGATCCTTGAGAACGAGATCGCCGCCGCCAACGCCGTGAACCGCGCCGACGAAAAGGTGCAGCAGGCCTACCGGAACTCCCGTGACGGCATCGTGGTGCTGCCCTGCTATCTGCCGTGGAAAAACGGCCTGTACAAGACCGACGCCCTGTTTGTGGTGTACCCCAGCCAGCGCGGCGGGTGGAGCGCCCAGTGCGTGACCGACCACAAGACCAAGCGCTCCAAGCTGCCCTTCCCCCAGAGCTGGGCCGGTCAGCCGCAGGAGGTCATCGAGCAGAAGAGCGGCATCCCCGGCATCAGCTTCTGCCACGCAAGCCGCTTCCTCATCACGGCCAAGGACAAGGATACCGCCATTGCCGCCTGCCGTCAGGTGCTGCGCAACAATGGCCGCATCTGACCGCACGGCGCGGCCCAAGGCTGCCTTTGTGTATATGGTGCGCTGCACCGGCGGCCAGCTGTACACCGGCTGGACCAACGACCCCGCCGCCCGCCTGCGGGCCCACCGCAGCGGCAAAGGGGCCCGCTACACCCGCGCCCACGGGGCCGAGGGCTTTGCCTATCTGGAACGCTGCGCCGACCGCTGTGCCGCCCTGCGCCGGGAAGCCGCCCTTAAAAAGCTGCCCAAGGCGCAAAAGGAGCTTTTGTGCACGGCGTGGCAGGCCGCAGGACGCCCCTTTGCGGAGCACGGCGCGGGCAGTGCCGGTTAAATCCCGTCCAAAATTGTAAATTCTGGATGCAATATTGCCTTTTGGCTTGATTTGTGTTGCAATTTTGTTAGAATTGTGATAGACATAAAGTGTGAACGTGTCTATTTTCAGGGGCGGCAGGCAAAGCCTGACACCCTGCAACAATTAAAGGAGGATGGAACGTGAGAAAAATCAACAAACTGGGCAAGCGTGCGGCCGCTCTGGTGCTGGCCGTTGGCCTTACCCTGTCCACGGCGGCTCCCGTGCTGGCGGCGGACGCCGACGAGGTGCAGACCCCGGCGGCCCAGACCGAGCAGCAGGAAACCGACACGGAGGCTGACGAAGCCGCTGCCCTGCCGGAACTGTCCGAGGACCGGGAAGTGGCAGAGGAGGACGAAGCCGTTGCCCTGCCGGAACTGTCCGAGGACCGGGAAGTGGCAGAGGAGGACGAGGCCGCTGCCCTGCCGGAGCTGTCCGAGGACCGGGAAGCCGCCGGGGCCGACGAGGATTGGCCTGTGGACGAATATGCCGCAAAAGCAAGCCACACACATAAGTATACAATTAAAAAGAATACGGTTCTGCCGACTTGTACGGAACAGGGCTATACGGTTTATCAGTGCAAAGGCTGGGATGAGCTTAAAATCAGTTGGTCCGGGGTTTCTGTCGTTCATCACGACTGCTCCGAAACCACAAAAGAGGATTACACTGATATGCTTCCCCACACCAAGGGTGAGGAAGTAACGGAGAAGCGGGTAGAGCCCACCTGCACAGAGGCTGGTTCTGCTACTTATATCTGCAAGGTGTGCAAACAGGAATTTACAGAGACCTTGAAAGCACTCGGCCACACCAAGGGCGAAGAACTGACCGAAAAACGTGTGGAGCCCACCTGCACGGAAGAGGGTTCTGCAACCTATATCTGCAGTGTCTGCGAAAAAGAATTTACGGTACCGCTGGAGAAAATCCCCCACACCTGGGGCGACTATAAAGACGACGACAAGCCCGGCTGCCAGGATCAGACGGAGTCGCAGTACTGCACCGTGTGCGGTGCCCGCAATGTGGACTCTGAAACGAAAACCAGCGGCCCCGTGCGGAAGAAGCACAAGTTCACCCACTATGAAGCGACAGATGGTGTAAAAGTAGATGGCAAGTGGATCCTTATTACGGAGATGACGGCATACTGCGACTACGGCTGTGGGGAAAAGGATGTCGTCAAGACAAAAGACTTTGGCTCTGGAGCTGAGATCGCCGAGATCAAAGGAATAGATGCCGCCGCGGATTCGCTGGCCGATACCGTGACCAATAAGATCAACGACGCCCTGAAGAAAACGGAGGAAGCGGCCCGCAATGCGGAGACCAAGGAAAAAGCCGTTGATTCACTGGACACGATCTACAACGAGACGCTGGCCGCCATCATGGGCGTCAAGATCGGCAATTACGGTGTGATTGATGAAACCACTGCCAAAAATCTGCTGTCCGGCCTGAAGAGCACGATGGACTCCGTGAAGGATACCCTGAACGACAGCTTCCTGTCCAAGGATTCGGTGCAGAACTCGGTGTCCGCCATCGTGAGCGCTGCTACCGGCGAAGAGGGCACGGCCGCCACCAAAAAGAGCGCCTATGAGCTGCTGTTCTCGCAGGCCCGTGGTGCGCTCAATAAAGAAGATGGCACGGATGCCGACCCCATTATCAACAATCTGGTGCTAAAGCTGGCACAGGCTGCTGCATCGGATAACAATAAGGAAGCGATCGACGACCTGACCGACTCTCTGGTGGATGACGCACTGGATCTGGCCATGGACGAGATCATGAAGGACGAGAAGTACGCCAAGCTGCTCAAGACCAAGCTGGGTGCCGAGACCATGGACGAGGTGCGCGAGGAGATCCGCAGGCAGCTGGTGGAGGACACCTCCTTTATGGACACTGTCCGCAAGCAGGTGGAAAAAGCCGCCAGCGATGCCTCCACGGGCGTCAGCGCCGGCTGGGATGACCAGAAAGTGCTGGATCGTATGCAGGCAAACCTGCTGCCCATCAGCGATATGGTCTCCAGCAAGATCACCGAGCTGGGCAATGGTGCCGGTACCATCGTGGACAAGAAAGTGGACGACACTGTCCACAAGTTCCTGCCCGGCAAGCTGGGAGATTGGGTCAGCGATAAGGTAGGCAACAAGGTCAACAACATCGTCCAGAACAAGGTCAACGATCTGGGCGGCCAGGTCACCGACCTCATTGATTCCTTTATCAAGCAGTTCACCTGCGGTAAGCACGAGTATGGTGATTTCGAGATCCTGAAGAACCCCACCTGCACCGAGAAGGGCCAGAAGGGCAAGATCTGCAAGAAGTGCGGTAAGATCACCGAAAAGACGGACATCGACGCAGCCGGCCATACCCCGGTGACCGACCCCGCTGTGGCTCCCACCGAGACCAGCGACGGCCTGACCGAGGGCAGCCACTGCAGCGTCTGCGGTGCTGTGCTCACGGCACAGGAAGTCATCCCCATGCTGGATCCCACCATTGATACCTGGTTCAGCCGTGCCGCTACCACCGAGGCCGACGCCAAGGCTGCCGGTTTTGACAGCGTGGACGCTGCCAATGCCGCTCTGGACGCAGCCCTCACCGCTGCAGGCTTTGACCCGGCCAATGCCGAGCACTTCACCGTGCAGGTCAACAGCAGCATCGGCGTGCTGCCCAACGACCGCTTCTCCGAAAGCGGCGTGACCGGCAAGCTCACCCTGCCGGAGGGCACCCGCGGCAAGACCGCACAGACCTACTATGCCGTGCAGATGTTCACCGCCGACACCCGGTTCCACAAGGCCGGTGACGTGGTGGTGACCCCCGTCAGCATCGACACTTACGCCAAGACGGGCCTGCAGTTCACCGTGTACAGCGAGGCTGTCATGGCCATTGCATGGAAGGCCCAGTAACCCCTTACATACCCCATAAAACCGCAGGGAGCGGCTCCTGAGACCGGGAGCCGCTCCCTTTTTGTGTGCTGGTCGGCGTGCTCGCCCTCTCAGCTTCGCATCCGCTCAGCAGCTCCCCCAAAGGGGGAGCCAAGGGCCTGACCGTCACGCCGACGGCGGCACCGACCCCTGAAACGGAACTTACCCTGAGCGCCGCCCGGCACACTGCCCGGCGGCGCTCGTCTGCGTTTTGGGCGGCCTGCCCAAAAGGCCCGGCAGGGGCCCCGGCAGACTGCATGAGAATATACACCTGCATTGCATAATATGCGAATATATTCTTTGAAAATTGCATAAAGATGCAAATTGAACCAAAACGCCGTGCAAAGCCGCCCAAGGTTTGGCGGTTTTTAGCATTGACGAAAAATCCGCACGGTGTATAATAAAACCATCCAAAGCGAACCGCAGATAGAGGGTGCAAGAGGGACGCTTGCATCAGGGAACAAAAGTGTATTTTTATAAAGGAGCGTTCATTATGAAAAAGCAGGATATCAAAAAAGTAGTGCTGGCTTATTCCGGCGGTCTGGACACCTCCATCATCATTCCCTGGCTGAAGGAAAACTACAACAACTGCGAGGTCATCGCCGTTTCCGGTGATGTGGGCCAGGGCACCGAGCTGGACGGTCTGGAAGAGAAGGCCAAGGCGACCGGCGCTTCCAAGCTGTATGTGCTGGACCTGAAGAAGGACTTTGTGGAGAACTACATCTTCCCCACCCTGAAGTTCGGCGCCAAGTACGAGGACTATCTGCTGGGCACCAGCTTTGCACGTCCCTGCATCGCCAAGGCTCTGGCCGACATCGCCATCAAGGAAGGCGCGGACGCCATCTGCCACGGCTGCACCGGCAAGGGCAACGACCAGGTGCGTTTTGAGCTGACCCTGAAGGCCCTGTGCCCCGATATGGCCATCATTGCTCCGTGGCGTGAGTGGGACATCAAGAGCCGTGACGAAGAGATCGACTACGCTGAGGCTCACCACATCCCCCTGAAGATCAACCGTGAGACCAACTACTCCAAGGACAAGAACCTGTGGCACCTGAGCCATGAGGGCCTCGACCTCGAGAAGCCGTCCCTGGAGCCGCAGTACAATAAGCCGGGCTTCCTGGAGCTGGGCGTTTCCCCCGAGCAGGCCCCCGACACCCCGACCTACGTCACCATCCACTTTGAGAAGGGCATCCCCACCGCTGTGGACGGCAAGGAGATGGAGAGCGTCGAGCTGGTCGAGTACCTGAACAAGCTGGGCGGCGCCAACGGCATCGGCCTGCTGGACATCGTCGAGAACCGTCTCGTCGGCATGAAGAGCCGCGGCGTCTATGAGACCCCCGGCGGTGCCATCCTGTACAAGGCGCACGATGTTCTGGAAACCATCACGCTGGACAAGGAGTCCATGCACTTCAAGGCACAGCTGGCCCAGAAGATGGGCGAGCTGGTCTACAACGGCCAGTGGTTCACCCCGCTGCGTGAGGCCATCAGCGCCTTCACCGACGACCTGCAGAAAACCGTCACCGGCGACGTCAAGCTGAAGCTCTACAAGGGCAACATGGTCAACGCCGGTGTCACCAGCCCGTACACCCTGTACGATGAGCAGACCGCGTCCTTCGGTGAGGATGAGGATTACAATCAGGCAGACGCCAACGGCTTTATCAACCTGTTCGGCCTGCCCATTGCCGAGCGCGCCAAGCTGGCCAAGAACTGGCCCGCACAGGACTAATAAGCGAACGAACGCCGAATAAGCAACCGCCAAGGGGCGTGGAAACCCTTTGGCGGTTTTGGCGTTACTGATAAAAAGCCTTCCCCCGAGGGGGAAGGTGGCCGAGCGAAGTGAGGCCGGATGAGGGACGGCGCGCCCGCGATTGCCCATGAATGGGTCGTGTCGGCAGGTCTGCCCCTCATCAGTCCGCTTCGCGGACAGCTTCCCCCAAGGGGGAAGCCTTTAGAAAACGGAGGTAAAACTTATGCCCCAACTTTGGCAGGGCCGGGCCAGCAAGGCCGTTGACAGCCGCGTAAACGATTTTAACTCCTCCATCCGCTTCGACGCGCGGATGATCGAGCAGGATATTCAGGGCAGCCTTGTCCACTCGGCCATGCTGGGCAGACAGGGCATCATCTCCCGGCAGGATGTGGACGATATTCACAAGGGTCTGCACTCCATTTTGGACGATTTACACAGCGGCGCACTGGAAATCGACCCCAACGCCGAGGACGTCCACACCTTCGTCGAGCAGACGCTGACCGCCCGCGTCGGTGACGCCGGTAAGCGCCTGCACACCGGGCGCAGCCGCAACGATCAGGTCGCGCTGGACATCCGCCTGAACCTGCGCGCCGCCAGTGAGCATATTCAGGGCCATATAAAAGAACTTATCACCGTGCTTTGCGACCAGGCCGAGAAGGGCGCAGGGTACGTCATGCCCGGCTACACCCACCTGCAGCGTGCCCAGCCCGTGACCTTCGGCCACCAGCTGATGGCCTACGCCTGGATGCTGCTGCGCGACTTGGGGAGATTGCAGGACGCGACCCGCCGCATGGACGCCGAGTGCCCGCTGGGCAGCGGCGCTCTGGCAGGCACCACCTATCCGCTGGACCGCGCCTTTACCGCCGAGAAGCTGGGCTTTGCAGCACCCTGCCCCAACAGCCTCGATGGCGTGTCCGACCGTGACTTCTGCATCGAGCTGGCCAGCGCCATCTCCCTGTGCATGATGCACCTGTCCCGCCTGAGCGAGGAGATCATCCTGTGGTGCAGCTGGGAGTTCAAGTTCATCGAGCTGGACGACGCCTTTACGACGGGCTCGTCCATCATGCCGCAGAAGAAAAACCCCGATGTAACGGAGCTGATCCGCGGCAAAACAGGCCGCGTCTACGGCGATTTGAACACGCTGCTCGTCATGATGAAGGGCATCCCGCTCGCCTATGACAAGGATATGCAGGAGGACAAGGAGGCCATTTTTGACGCCGTGGACACGCTGGAGCTCTGCCTGCGCACCGTCACGCCGATGCTGGCCACGATGACCCCGCTGCCCGCCAACATGCGCCGCGCCGCCGCGAAGGGCTTTATCAACGCGACGGACTGCGCCGACTACCTGACGAAGAAGGGAATGCCCTTCCGCGATGCCTACAAGTGCACCGGCACGATGGTGGCCGCCTGCATCCGCGAGGGCAAGACGCTGGAGGAGCTGACGCTGGACGAATTCAAGCAGTACAGCGACCTGTTTGAGGATGACGTTTATACGGCCATCGACCTGACGACCTGCTGCGAGGGCCGCACCAGCTACGGCGGCCCGACGAAGGCAAGCGTGATGAAGCAGGTTGCGGATGTGAAGGGGAAGCTGGCATAAAAGCCTTCCCCATCGGGGGAAGGTGGCCGAGCCTGCGAGGCCGGATGAGGGCTGAACCTGCTGCGGTTGCCCGTTTACAGGGCGGGGGAAGCCTTTGGAAGTAAGGGGTGTAACAATGGGAAAGTACAAAATCTTCGTGGACGGTTCCTCCGGGACCACCGGTCTGCGCATTGCGGACCGGCTGGCGGAACGGGACGAATTTGAAATTCTGAAGATCTCCGAGGCGGACCGCAAGGATGTCCGCGCACGGGCGGCGGTCATCAACGAGAGCGACCTCTCGTTCCTCTGCCTGCCGGACGACGCCGCGCGTGAGGTCGTGCCGCTGCTGCGGGACGATGTGCGCATTCTCGACACGAGCACGGCGCACCGCACCGCGCCCGGCTGGGTCTACGGCCTGCCCGAGCTGCACGGCACCCGCGAGGCGCTGAAAACCGCGACCCGCGTCGCCGTGCCGGGCTGCCACGCCACCGGTTTTATCGCGCCCGTCGCGCCGCTGGTGGAACTGGGGATCATCCCTAAGGCCGCGCACCTGAACGTGACGAGCCTGACCGGCTACAGCGGCGGCGGAAAAAAGATGATCGCCGAGTACGAGGCCGAGCGCACCAACAAGGCGCTGAACGCCCCGCGCCCCTACGGCCTGGCGCTGCACCACAAGCACCTGCCCGAGATGGCCGCCGTCACGGGGCTGGACACCGCACCGAATTTCGTCCCCGTTGTGGCCGACTACTACGCGGGTATGGAGACGATGATCCCGCTGGATGTAACGGCGCTGGGTGTTTCCGCGCTGCAGGTTGCGTCCGCGCTTGCGGAATATTACGACGGTCAGCCGATGGTGAAGGTGCATCCCCTGTGCGAGGGCACGGACGGCGGCTTTTTGGCCGCCAACAAGCTGGCGGGTAAGGACACGCTGGAAATTTACTGCCTGGCCAACCCGGACGGCACCCGGATGCAGCTTATCAGCCTGTTTGACAACCTCGGCAAGGGCAGCTCGGGCGCGGCAGTGCAGTGCATGAATCTGATGCTGGGGCTGGAGGAAACGCGCGGCTTAGCGCGTTGAGTGGCTTCCCCCTTGGGGAAGCTGTCAGCGGCCCCGCCCGCTGACTGATGAGGGGCGGCCTTGCCGGAACAACCCGTTTACGGGCGGTAATGGCGGACTTTGCCCTCATCCGGCCTGCGGCCACCTTCCCCCGAAGGGGAAGGCTTTTGAAGTTCAATATAAAATAGCAAGAGGGGTACATACAATGTCTGATTTCAAATCAATTCCCGGCGGCATCTGTGCGCCGAAGGGCTTTTCCGCGGCGGGCGTGCATTGCGGCATCCGCCATAACCATTCCAAGCTCGACCTGGCGCTGATCAAGGCGGACGTCCGCTGCGCGGGCGCGGGCTGCTATACCACCAACAAGGTCTACGGCGCACCCATCACGGTGGACCGCGAGCACCTGAAGGACGGCTATGCACAGGCCATCGTTGTGAACAGCGGCAACGCGAACACCTGCGCGCCCAACGGCGTGCAGCTGGCTAAGGACACCTGCGACATCGTCGCCAAGGAGCTGGGTATCCGCGCGGACGACGTGCTGCCGTCCTCCACCGGCGTCATCGGCCAGGCCATGAGCATTGAGCCGTTTGCCAAGGGCATCCCAGAGGCCGCCGCCAAGCTGGCCGCC
>ERZ780195.3189-NODE-3189-length-10197-cov-21.681917_pt1 | contig 10197 bp, 9 predicted proteins | sample MGYA00511017_ERZ780195 | MGnify/ENA primary metagenome ERZ780195 (study PRJEB29588, sample SAMEA2159974) | human gut metagenome | biome: human gut; feature: human-associated habitat; material: faeces | place: Denmark | collected 2008/2010 ...
CTTGTTTTGGGGACTGTTTTCAATCCTCCTGCTCTGGAATTTGCGCAACTTATTGTACCTTATCCATTTTCAGGGGAAAGTAAGCTCTGTGCCTTTCTTTTATCTCCACTTCTGCGTCGCGCATCGCCCAAATATGCAAAAAAGAAGCACCCAAATATTGTATCAATATCTGGGTACTAAGGTGTGTCTCCACCTATATAATGATACAAGTTACGAAATAGAATAAGGGGATGCAGGGGGTGCAGTTTGCACCCCTTTTGCGCACCCCTTGCACACCCTTTATAGCTTCTCAAAAACTACCCTGCAGCGCTTTTTGCAGAAAGCGATGCCGAACGCAGTGATATGCTCCCGTCCTTCGTTGCGCAATCGTTCGTCGTAGCGCTTGCTCTTAATCTGCTCCAGCGCTGTTACGCACACGCTTTCCATCCCTGCCAGCGTCGGTGAGTATTTTACCTCAATCACGATACCCGCATCCGGATCCTCCGGCTCGATAAGGATATCGCTGAATCCATCGCCTGATTCCGCATTGGACAAAATCAGCCAGTTTGGTTCGCTCCGCAGGAGCCCCAGCAGCAGTCCGTGATAGAAGTTTTCCTTCTGCTCATCCTTCGCTTTTGTGTCCAGTATGCTGATCATTTTTCCAAGAATCACTGTCAAACGTTTCTGAATTTCCTCCGCGTTTCCATCCAGAAACGCCTGACAGAACGCCTGCATGGGCTTTTCGTCATGGACAACCATTTCCTTGAACCATTCCTGAATCTGGAGGATGAATACTTCCCGCACCTCGCGATTGGGGATGATCAGTTTATATACGCTGCGCTCGACTTTTCCCGCCTGCGTCAGATAACCCGTGGTAAACAAAACGCTCCAGAGGTTATCGATGCTATTGTCGATTTCGTTGTAGGTCAGTTCCAGCCGAACCGCCTTCTCGATGGCTTCTCCCGCGATGAGACGTTCGATCTCGCCCTGCGTGGTCTTATCGGCTTTATCCACGAAACGCCTGACCAGATCATTTCCGCTGGTGTTGATCCAGTAGGCCTGGGGTTCTGCGTGCGGTTCGCCGCAAAGTCGGTCTACGTGGTTGATCACGTCCCATGGGCAATACACGTCCACGCTGCCAAAGCGATAGCCGTCATACCATTCTCTTGTTTCGCCGTAATGCGCTGTCAGGTTATAATCGTCCAGGAGCGTCTTCACTTCAGCATCTGTGAAGCCAAAGTGCTCGTCGAAGCGACTGTCCGTGATGGACAGCACCTTGAAGTTGTTCAGCCCGGTAAAGATGCTTTCCTTCGACACGCGCAGACATCCCGTGAGCACTGCGAATTGCAGGTAATCGTTCGTTTTCAGCGCCTGACCGAACAGGCTGCGAATCAGCGCGACCATCTCCTTATAGTAGCCGTGCTGGAACGCCTTGTCCAAAGGCACGTCGTATTCGTCGATCAGGAGGATGGTCTTTTGGCCGTAGTGCTGATAGAGCAAGGATGAGAGCATCTTGAGGCTTTCCTGCACGTCATCCAGCGTATCTTGTTCATTCAGAAAGCGCTCGAAAGCAGCTTTCTCCTTATCCAGTACCTTTTTACTCTCTGCCAGGAAACTGAGTCGAAATACTTCAGACCGCAAGATGCGCCGCAGCATCCCATAGGCGTCCTCAAAAGTCAGTCCGTCCACGCCCTTGAGCGACACGAACACCACCGGGAATTTGCCCATATACGCTTCGCACAGTGTCGTTTCCCTGGAGATCGCCAAACCGTCAAACAGCGTTCCGTCCGCACCGATCTCAAAAAAGGACTTCAGCATGCTCATATTCAGCGTCTTGCCGAAACGCCGCGGACGGGTGAAAAGGTTGACTTCTCCCCAATTGTTGAGCAGGTCAATAATCAATCCCGTCTTATCAACATAATAGAAGGCTTCCCTTCGGAGCTTCTCAAAACTGTCAATGCCCACCGGCAACTTTTTCCGTTCCATGCGCCTGCCTCCCCTCACAAAACCGTCCATACGCTGTGCATTCTTATATTCAGTCAGTTTCATTTTACCGCAGAAATCCTGTTTTATCAAGCGTTGCCGCCAGATATAACTTTTTATCGCGAAGTGAGGTTCAGCGGTTCGCAAGCACCTGTGCAAAAAGAAGAAACGCCCTCCGCAGCAAACCGTGATTGCCTGCCGCCGAGCGCGTTTCAATTTGTGCATTCCTTCTTATTTCTTCAATTCTTCTGACAGATTCCTGCCTGGATAGTGTCTTATTACATGTGCTACGCCGCGCCGCGCAGCATGACGGAGGCCAAATATCCCGGCCGCATGAACCGCCGGATCGACAATTAAGACTGCATCAGCCCCATGTTCAAGTTCTCACAGACCGCGCGGAAGGTCATGTATGCTGCCAACGCCATCAAGAGTCTGAACAGCAGGTTCCGCCGTCTGAACCGCAGCCGCACGGTCTTTCCCAACGCCCCGGCGCTGATCCTGCCGGCGCAGAAATCCCCGGAGGACGCCTGCGATACAAAAGGCAGGCATGCCGATTCAGCAAGCCTGCCCTTGAAATACTACGGATGTGTCTTGCCCTCCCGATAGGCCGTCATGGATTCCTTGAACAGGCTGGAAGTAGGCGGAGGCGTCCAGGAAATGGCGTTTGCTCCCGCCCGGATGGTCTCCAGGATGGATTCCTCCGTGGGGCCGCCGGTTGCGATCAGTGGAAATTCAGGAAGCTGCCGGCGGATTTTGCTCACCAGCTCCGGCGTATCGGGACCCGCCGCAACATTGAAAATGTCCGCGCCGGCTTCCACCCGGGCGTGAAAATCCGTCCGGTCGTTGACAATGGTGACGATGGCGGGGATATCCACCAGATGAGATACCTGGCGGAGAACTTCGTTGCCGGTGGGCGCGTTCATGACGACGCCCGCCGCACCCTGAAGCTCCGCATAGCCGGCGAGGGTACAGACCCGCTTGCCCTGAGTGAGCCCGCCGCCAACGCCAGCGAACACAGGAATGTCCGCCGCCAGCAGGAGCGCCTGAATGATGACCGGCTGCGGCGTAAAGGGATAGACCGCCAATACCGCGTCCGCGTCCATGTTGCACACAATGCACAGGTCGGTGGTGAAGGCAACGGATTTGATGCGCCGCCCGAAGATCGCGATGCCGCTGCATTCGCGAATAACAGGCGGAACCCGCAGGATATGCTTGCGCAGCTTGGCTTCGTAACGCGGGATGTTCTTTTCTTCTGTTCCGGTGAAACTCTTGCGTCTGTATTTCATACGAATTCCCTCCCTGCTGTGCGAGTCGTCGCCGCTCCGGCTCTATGATTTATTCCCAACCCGGGGAGAAGCCCCCTGTTGATTTCCGAGAAGCCGTCTGATGATATTATATCACAGCAAGCCCGCCGACGGCAATATGCTGGCCACACCAGCGGTATAGCGGCAAAAGCGCATCAAAGCCCGTCTGATCGGATATATGGCGGATGGCGACAAAAGTCGAACGGTTTTTATAAAGGCCCGGCTGCGCTTTCGCGAATCCGCCCGCCGAATCGCAGTTTTTTTACACACATCGCTCCCATCGGAATCCTGCAAATTTTCGAAGCCCCGGAGGGGAGAGTTTTGCGGAACGAAGCGCACTCCCGGCAGTCCGAAGCCCACGCCACAGCAAAATCATCGGTCGGCAGGTGTTCCACGCTCGGATTTTTGTGGACATATCCGTGCGTCTGAATGATCTCGTCGCACCCGTCATACCGGATCTCCGCGCCCTTTGAACCCCGCCGCTGATCTGAATCTCCGCCATCCCGAACGTCCCTCTGGACCAGGCGGCATACGACGGCGAAACCCGCCGTCCCTCCCGCCTGCCTTTCGCGCGCCGGTATTCTCCGACGGCCTAATACTCGTCTCCCTGCCACAAATACCCGTCCTGGCGGATGTGCCAGGTCTCTCCTTCGAATTCCAGCACGCCCTCGAACATGCTGGGCGTTACATAGGCGCGCAGGTTGTACTGCGCGGCTTCGTCGCCCAGCAGCAGCGAAGTGTCTGCGGAAAACCGGCCCGTCCGGCAGCAATGGGCGTGCTCCCGGTAATAGAGCTTGCGCAGCAACAGCTTCGCCTGATCCGCGCGGGGCAAGGGATAGCGCTCGCCTTCATTCGTGAACACCAGATACCCCCACATTTCAGGCATATGTATGTCGATCGCCCCGGTGGGAGCCCAAACCCAGTTGTGCTCCGGCAGCGGCGCGCCCGTCGCTTCATCTGTGCGCTTGACATAGCGCCCGTCCCGCACCTCCACATCCCATTCCACGCGCGAGAAGTTCATTCTCCAGATTTCACCCGGTTCCGGAGCGAAGCGCTTGGGATAGCATTCGTCCTTTCCACATTCGCGAAGGGAAAACCATGGGATTTTGATTTCCAACGACCAGCCTCTGTTCTGCGCCGTGGGATCGTTCAGGGCTCCGTCGATTTTGACGGCGGACTCCAAGCCACGAATGTCCCAGCCGATGATGCGCCGCACGCAGTCGCGCTGCGGCTTTTCCATCAGCAGATCCCATACGGCGTTGGCCGCGTTCATCTCCAGTTCGTAGTATCGATGCGAGGTGTCCTGAGGCGCCAGAAAGACCTCGAAGTCGTTGTCGATATAGATCAGTTCGTCGCGATTCTGCACCGTTGCCCAAATTGTGTCGTCCCACAGCTGCGCGCCCACGTACAGCGCTTCGTCGTCCCACAGCAGCTTTACTCTGGTCTGCTTGGCGGGACGAGGCCGGGCGTCGCCTTCAATATCGTGAAAGTCCTCTATCCACTGCGCGTCCTTCCAGAACGACTTATCCAGATTCCCATCCAGACAACCGATGCGACCGACGGCGCGACGGCAGTAACAGGTGGAAACGGCTATGCGTTCACCGCAGAGAGCTATTCAGCCGCGGCAGACGCCGGACTTTCGTCAGGCTCCGCTCGGAACGCGGATCTGGAAGCATCGATCGATTTATCTGTTTATCCTTCCTGCATTCGTATGGTTTCTGGTGTTTTGCTATTACCCGATGTACGGTCTTTTGCTCGCGTTCAAGGATTACAAATATTCCAAGGGCATATTGGGCAGCGCGTGGGTCGGTTTGAAATGGTTCAGAAAATTCATGGCGGATCCGTCGTTCTGGCAGGTCGTGATGAACACGCTGAAGTACAACGTGAGCCGCATTACCGTTCAGCGCGCGCTTTCCGAGCTTAAGTTGCAGGGCGTAATTACCCGCAAACCACGCGCGGGCACCTTCGTCCTCTCTCCTGCGCCGAAGCCCGTCTTTTCGCCCGAAAAGAGCTCCGACCGCATCAATATCGGCGTGGTCGCCCCTTTCGGCATGGAGTCCCCGGGCATTTATCAGTATCTCGACGGTATCCTCAGCGCGCTCAGCGTGCCGCGGGATAATCTCTCCCTTCACAATACCTGTTATGTGGAGGCCTACGATCGAACCATGCTGGAAAACTGCCTGAAGGATAATTGCAGCGGCATTATCTATTATCCCGGCCTTTCGTCTGCGCCGCCGCTGGATCTGCTGACGCAGATGAGCGTAGAGGGCTATCCATGCGTATTGATCGACAAGCGGGTTCCGGGAATCGAACTGCCCTGCGTGCAGTCCAACAACGTTCTCGGCGAGCGCGCCGTTGTGGAGCATCTGATAGAGCTGGGGCACCGCAGCATCGTGTTTGCGGCAGGCAGCTACACGATGTCCGTGTACGAGCGCTACGAGGGCTTTTGCCGTGCGATGCACGACGCCGGCTTGGGCAGGCTCGACCGCATGTACTGTTCGCTTACTGCGTTGGAAGACGATCGCAGCGCTATGGTCGAGCAGGTGCGCGCATGGATTCACAGCGGCGTAACGGCCGTATGCTGTTCAGCGGACAGTCATGCCAAACGCCTCGCGGATCTCTGCGGAGAAATCCATGTCGACATACCGCGCCAGCTGGCGATTTCCGGTTTCGACGGCGTGTATCGCGGAAGCATCACGTCGGTATTGCAGCCCTACGCCCGGATTGGCCGCGTTGCAACGGAAACGCTTCTGAAATGGATTTTGACCGGCGACGTCAATCGGGAGGTCGTCGAAATGGACGCGCAGTTTCTGCTGGGCGCCAGCACGCTCCCCAACGACGAAGCGGCAGACGCGCAATCAACGTGATGATCGGCGCAGACCCGCTGGCTTTCGGGGAAAGAAAGGTTCTGCATGAAGCGCAAAAAGCTGCGGCGCGAACGACGCCGCAGCGGATCTGTTCAGCTGGATCTGTAACGGTAGGGAAGTTGATCAAGCGAAGCTGCGCATTTTTATTTCAGCAAATTCAGGTTTTTTAACGGTCGCTATCGAATAAGCTCAGCAGCCCGCCGTAACCCTCCTGCTCCATCTTCTCGTAGGGGACAAAGCGCAGGGACGCGCTGTTGATGCAGTAGCGCACGCCGTTGGGGCTTTCCCTGTCGCCGGTGAACACGTGACCCAGATGGGAATCCCCCGCCCGGCTGCGCACCTCGGTGCGATGCATGCCGTGGCTGTCGTCCGGCAGCTCCACCACCGCGGGCTCCTCGATGGGTTTGGAGAAGGCGGGCCAGCCGCAGCTGCTCTCAAACTTGTCCGCGGAGGAAAACAGCGGCTCGCCGGTGACCACGTCCACGTAAATGCCCTTCTCGAACTGGTTCCAGAATTCGTTCCGGAAGGGGGATTCGGTGGCGCTCTCCTGGGTTACCCGGTACTGCTCGTCGGTGAGCCTGTCCCGGATGGCCTCGGCGGCGGGCTTTTTGTAGTCGCCCGGATCGATTTTCATCTGGGAGAACAGTTCGATCTCCGCCCGGGGGATATGGCAGTAGCCGTTCGGGTTTTTGTCCAGATAATCCTGATGATACTCCTCCGCCGGGAAGAAATTGACCAGCGGGCCGATCTCCACCGCGAATTTCTCCCTGCGCCCCCGCTCCAGAGCGGCGATGCGCTCCACGGTCTCCCGCGACGCCTCGTCGGCGTAGTACACGCCGGTCTGGTACTGGCTGCCCACGTCGTTGCCCTGCCGGTTCTCCACCGTGGGGTCGATGACGTAGAAGTACGCCAGCAGCAGCGCGTCCAGGCTGACCTGCCCGGGATCGTAGGTCACCTGCACCGTCTCCCGGAAGCCCGTGCCGCCGGCGCAGACGGCCGAATAATTGGCGTCGGCCTCGCCGGTTCCGTTGGCGTAGCCGCTGACCGCGTCCGTCACGCCGGGGATGGACTGCATCAGCTTTTCCAGCCCCCAGAAGCAGCCGCCCGCCAGATAGATGATATTCCCGTTTTCCATGGGTTCCTCCGTTTCGCTCGTCATGGTTCCCTCCGCCAGCGCCGCGGCGCAGAGCAGCGCGGCCAGCAACAGGGCGATTCCCCTCTTCCAGATCATGGTTCGTCTCTCCTTCCCGGTGGTTCGCATCCCCTTTCCGCCGTCCGGCCCGCGCTTCTGCGCGCCCGTCCGGACGGGCGCGGTATGAGAAAGCGGCGCAGGCCGTTGCCCTGCGCCGCTTTGGAACGATTACATGCCGTCCGGCTTCATCAGCATATCCTTGTCCAGCATCGCCACGTCTCTGGCCAGCGTCTCGTCGATGAGCGTCTGAAGCGCCTTCATCTGAGCTTCGTTGTTGATGCCGCCCAGGATGGCCTCGCCCACGACGTTGCCGTTGCGATCCACCACCACGGTGGTGGGGAACGCCATGATGCTGAAGGTGAGCTGGCCCACTTCGCTGTTCTCCGGGAAGTAGAGGTTCCGATACATGGCGCCCTTCGCCTCGAGCAGCTCCTTGGCCTCCTTAATCATCTTCTCGTCGCCGCCGATGGTGTCGGCGTTGATGCCGATGACCTCGCCGCCCCGGAGCTTGAGCGCCTCGTTGAGCTCGTTGAGCTCGCCCAGTTCCGCGATGCAGGGCGCGCAGGTGGAGAACCAGAAGTTGATCACGGTGACGGCGTTGTCCTTAAACAGATCGCTGGTGACGGCGTTGCCGTCCAGATCCATGCCGTCGAACTCGGGGAACTTCAGCGTCGAATCCCCCATCATGCCGTCCTCGCCGCACGTGCACTTGTCGGAGCACACGCCGTCCTGCATACAGGATTCCTCGCCCGCGCACATGCAGGACTCGTCGCACATGGTCTTATCCTCCATCGTGTCGCCGCTCTCGGCCAGCGCGGAAACCGCGCCCAGCGCCAGCAGCATCGCCATGAGCATGGCCAGCCACTTTTTTCCGTTCTTCATTTCCGTTTCCTCCCGTCATAGAGATTGTATTATTATGGAATGGTTCTCGCCGTCAGCCGTTCATGTCCTCATAGGGCATGTCCGCCATGCAGTCGCAGTCCTCGGTGCAGGTACCCTCGTCGCAGGGGCATTCGGAGACGCACTTGCCGTCCTTCATGCACTTGCCCGCCATGATGGTCTCGTTCGGCATGAGGGATTCCTCCAGCATGGCGATCTCGGCCTCGATCCGGCGGATGGTCTCGATGTCCTGAGTCAGCAGCTCGATTTCCTCCTCGGTGAGCTTTTCCTTGGCCATCTCCAGCTGCTCCATCAGGTAATCGGCGTAGTCCATTTCCATGTCGGGCTGCTTGTCCATCAGGCCGAAGAACTTCTCCCAGAGATCCATGTTCATCTCGTACATGGCGTTGAGCTCGTCCTCCAGCATTTCCAGCTTCTCCTCGATTTCGTCCATTTCGCACATGCCGTCCTGCGTGCAGGCGCCATTTTCCAGGCAGGAGCAGCCATCGGCGCTCGCGCCGTCCGTGCAGGAGCAGCCGTCTACGCCCTTGCCGTCCATCATGCAGGGACAGGTCTCTTCCATGGTCTGGGGCTCGGACAGCCTTGCCGGGCGTCCACACTCCTCGTCGCAGGCATGGGCGGCGCCCAGAGTCATCAGCACACACAGCGCCAGCAGCAGCGCGATCCAGTTCTTCTTCATTGAAATGTCCTCCTTGTCTTTCCTGTGATTATTTCTCCACGGCGCTCACGCCGGTTGGATTCGATGATTTGTCCCCGCGCGCCCCGCGTCCCAGCCCGCATCGGAAGCTGACCGCACCCGTGGGGCAGGCCTTGACGCACATGCCGCAGCGGATGCACTCGGGGTGATCCGGGGTCTTCGTCACGTCCACGTCCATCTTGCAGGCCCTTTCGCACCGGCCGCAGTGAACGCATTTGTGCCCGTCCACCTGCATGCCCGTCAGCGATACCCGGTTGAACAGCGCGTAGAACGCTCCCAGCGGGCACAGCCACTTGCAGAACGGGCGGTAGAACAGCAGGCTCAGGACGACCACTGCGGCCAGAACCACGCTCTTCCACGCGAACAGGCTGCCCAGAGCGCTTCGAACGCTCTCACTGGCCAGAGACAGCGGAATCGCGCCCTCCAGCACGCCCTGCGGACACAGATACTTGCAGAAGAAGGGATTTCCCAGTCCCACCTCGTCGGCGAAGATCAGCGGCAGCGTCAACGTCAACAGCAGAATCAGGTACTTGAGATACCTCAGCGGCCGAAGCCTCTTTGTGGAGAGCTTCTTTCGGGGCAGCGGAATCTTGTGGATCAGCTCCTGAAACCATCCGAAGGGGCACAGGAAGCCGCACACCAGCCGCCCCAGCACCGCGCCCAGCAGAATCAGCACGCCGGTGACGTAGTACGAAAACCGGAACTTGGACGAGCCGACCACCGACTGAACGGCTCCGATGGGACACGCCCCCGTCGCGGCGGGGCAGGAGTAGCAGTTGAGCCCCGGAACGCAGGCGTACTTGCCGTTCCCGCGGTAGATCTGCCCCTTGAGCAGATTGGGCAGGTGCGGATTGGTCAGCAGCGTCGCGCAGGCCTGCAGCATCCCCCGAAACCGGGCGAGAAATCCGGAAACGGGCGGTGCCTTGGGCTTTGCCTTCTTCCTATCCAATGCCCACGCACTCCAGACAGATTCGGATGGCCTTGGACAGCACCGTCGCGGCCTCGCCCCGCCATGCGCCGTAGGCCAGCATCGCCGCGCCCAGCGCCAGAACGCCCAGCCGGACGGCGCGCTTTCCTGCGGCCGATGAAATGAGATTCATGGGAACCCCTCCTGTTTCTTCTCGCAGGCTCATTATACGATATGGGGGTTAAAATCCACGTTAAAACAGAAAACTTTATGCGCATTTTATGCCGGTATGCTATACTGAACGCAATCACATGAACGCAGAGGAGGCGCGGCATGCGGATTTTGATTGTGGAGGACGAGCGGGCGCT
>ERZ780195.3190-NODE-3190-length-10196-cov-2.947047_pt1 | contig 10196 bp, 10 predicted proteins | sample MGYA00511017_ERZ780195 | MGnify/ENA primary metagenome ERZ780195 (study PRJEB29588, sample SAMEA2159974) | human gut metagenome | biome: human gut; feature: human-associated habitat; material: faeces | place: Denmark | collected 2008/2010 ...
CTTCGAAAAGCTTCCGATACAGGAAGCCCCATTTGGAGATCAGCTGACAACTTAGCAAAACATTTTTGCATTGACGGATGGACAAATTTACATTGAGCAACATCTTCTACTGCTCTTGCAATGCTTAACCCCGCTCTTAGAGAAGATCCCATCTGGTTTAAAGCTCTGGCATAACGCTCCTCATATTTTTTCTGTGTGCTATTTTGAATTATCATAAGAAGAATGTCCGGGATCAGAAATCCCATAAATGCCATTAAGATAGAAAAAAGGCCATTTTGAGAGAAGAAATATACAAATGCGCCTACCGCTAATGGCGAAATGCCCAAAATTAGCAAATATGTACTAATAGCCATCCGAGAACCTGATTTTTTTATCACGCGTTCCCGATCTTTTAGGAATACGGTAATGAAATCATCACCTACATTGACGCGACTTTCCGAGCAGTGAACTTTCGCAATAAAAAAAAGCGAAAATAACATAATGGAAGAGCAAAATAATGCGATAACAATAGAAAGACTCACGCCTTAATTTCCTCCTTTGGTACATTAATCTGAAAAATGGTTTCGTCTACGGAAATACCATGGTCCCTAATTTTCCTAATAGCAGTCTTAGGAACGTTACCAGTTGCATGAAAGATTTTTTTCTGTCGATCATACAAAAAAATATCATTAAGTCGTAATTTTCCAGAGTTTTCCAGTCCATCAACCTCTGTTATTGCTGTTATTTTCCTGCTGCCATCAGGAAAGCGTGATAGCTGTACAATTATCTGAACAGCTTCCGCAATTTGCAATGCTATAGATTTTTCGGAAAAATCTGCATTCTTATCGTAGGAGTACAAGATCGGAATTCGCACATCACACATGTTTCTGGGGCTGTTTGCATGTATGGTACTCATACTCCCTTCATGACCAGTTGACATAGCAGAAACCAGATCTATGATGGATTCATCACGTACTTCACCTAAAATAATCCGATCTGGACGTTGACGCAAAGCAGCTTTAACGAGCGATTTCTGGTCAACCATTTCCATATCCTTTGTGCTTGAAAGCCGAACCTCCATTCTTCGGACATTTTTCTGCTGCAATTTTAATTCCAAGGTATCTTCTATCGTAATAATCAGATCATTTTCTGCAATATAAGACGATAGCATATTCAGCATTGTGGTTTTTCCTGTACCAGTACCACCAGAGACAAAAATATTTAATCTTCCCTTCACACAGAGTGTCAAAAAGTACAGCATCTGTCTATTCATAGATCCCATTCTTACGTAGTCCGCCCCAGTAAGTGCAGATTGTGAAAATTTACGGATTGTAAGTGTTGCGCCATCCGGGGAAACCGGTGGAATGGTTGCATTTACACGGCTTCCGTCCTGAAGCCGTGCATCTACAATTGGATGACCAATATTTATCTGGCGATTTACCTTTTGGACAATTCGCTTGATGATGGTCTGAAGGTGAGCCTCGCTATTAAAAATAGTCGGAACTGGTTCTACTTTTCCATGACGCTCGACTACTATATTGTCATATCGTTGTACAACAATTTCTGTAACTTCGGGATCTTGCAGATATTCTTCAATAGGACCATTGCCCAGAACCATCATTCCGACCGTTTTTTCAATGCGTTTCTGAACTTCAAAGGTAACTTGCAGCTTTTCACATTCGGCTGCGATTGCCCTCCTGATAGGTGCATCCAGATCATCCAAGTTTTTTGTAATCAGATCCTCGGAAAACTGTTCAGAAATAATCTTAATAACATCTGTAGCATAGTCCTGTTCTTCTTTTGTTGGCTGCACATGTTCAGATCCAACTTTTTCAATAATGCGTTGTTTTTCATTCTCCTTTTTCTGATACTGTTCCTTCATCAGTGTCGGAGAAGAAGACTGTGAAAATGACATATCTATCCTCGCTTTCCAAACAACCGTGCAAACAATCCTTTCTTTTCCGGTTGTTCAAGAGCATGCTCTTCATCAACAATTTGGGATACGATCTTTCCAATACTTTTCGTAAAATCGTTATTAGGGCTATATACAAGCGGTTCTCCATTATTGCTCGCGCGTCGAATATCATTTGTATCTTTGATAAGTGCAATGCATGGATAGGGCTTATTTGTCAACGGATTAATAAATGTTTCTTCCAGCTCATCCGTTCCCAACCCTACTGATTTTTTAGATTGTACTTTGTTGATGATGAGGCCGATTTTATTCATATCAAAATGCAGGGCATCCAACATTTTTAACAGCGAATTATTGCAGTTGGCGGTATTGAAGTTCTGCGTAAGTACAAGAAATACCTGATCTGCTTTGAGAAGCGTCATATAAGACGAATCTCGGGTGTTGTTTCCCGTATCGCAAATAACAAAATCGAAGCCTCCGTTTTCAACAATGTTATTCAGCATAATTTCAAGTTCTTCACCTGAAATATCCATACTGTCTTCATTCGAGGTCGGTGCCAGGAGTGCATACAGTCCGGATGCTTCATTCTTCTGCAGAAATCGTTCGATCTGTGTAGCAGAATACTGAATCGAATTCAACTGCTCTTTCGTGTGGCGGCCATGCTTGTTTACAGGCATGCGTTCCAATTGCCCACGAATTTCGTCAGCCCATAAGGTCATGCACGCTTTATTTGGATCATACAGCAAGGTTCCCATAACATCCCCAAAGTCAATGTTATAATCGACAATGCAGACCTTAAATTTATCGCGGCCATGCTCCGTAAGCGCAAGGTATGATGCCAATTCGCAAGAAATTGTTGTTTTTCCAACGCCGCCCTTTCCGGCGACAGCTATTACGTGTGCCATAAAAATCGGATGCCTCCCAAATTCAAGTAATTAATTCATTAAACCAGTGTGCAAAGGCCGGATCTGTCGATGATTTCAGATACGTCTTTCCATTTATTCAGCGCGTACAGATGAATTCCGTTGACACCGAGTGCACGGTATGCATCAATCTGTTTTACGGTATATTCGATACCCTCTTCTTTGAACTCTGCAACTTTCTTGTCGTAGAATACGTCGAACGGTTTGCCCTCTGCGTCTTTTGCTGCAAATGGGTTCGGGAACAGCCAGTGTCTGGAGATCATTCTGGAAAGCTCTCTATCCATAACACAGCCGTTTCTGGAAAGTGCCATGTTGATGGTAGCTGCCTGATCCAGGATCGGCATAACTCCAACGTCTACCGGCATGGTGATTCCTGCTTTACGGATTGCATCCAGCCAGTATTTGAACTGCTCCATATCCCAGCAGAGCTGTGTCATGATGTAGTCTGCTCCGTTGTCCTGTTTCTGTTTCAGAACTGCGATATCAGACTCCAGACTTCTGCAGGAGATGTGGCCTTCCGGTGAACCTGCAACAGCGATTTCAAATTTATCGCCGTAGGTATCACGTACGAATTTTACAAGATCGGTAGCATAGTCAAAGTCGCCGCAGGTTGTAGTCTCACCAAGCGGAATATCTCCGCGCAGTGCCAGCATGTGATCTACGCCGTCAGCCAGATACTGATCCAGCTGCTCTTTGATTCCTTCTTTTGTGTTTTTGATAACGGTGAAATGAGTAACCGGTGTGGTTCCGGCATTTTTGATCATCTGACATACTTCACGGTTTGCTCCGACATTTCCGCCGCCTGCTCCATATGTACAGGAAATGTAAGACGGGTTGTACTTCATCAGGTGGTCGATGGTACCCGGCAGATTCTGCAGTCCCTTCTCTGTCTTTGGCGGGAACAGCTCAAAAGACAGAAGAGTCTTGTTTTTCATCTCTTCTGAAAGTTTCATAATTCAATTTACCTCCGCTTTAATATGATATATTCCTATTCTAAGTCCCGGTTCGCTTGTTCTGTTTGTTCCGATTTGCAGAACCCGGGGGCCTAAAACCGCTTTTATAGAATAACTGGTTCCGTCAACCAATTATCATTCACAGTCCAGCTCTACAATGCTGTTTGCAAGATCTACCATTTTGATCTTACCCTGCAGTCTGATCTCCTCACCCATGATGTCACGGATCAGAACGTATTCTCCATCGACATCGATGCGGCTCACATTTTTACAGACAACTGTGTTTTCCGGATTTTTGTATACCGTTGCAAGGCACATAGCTTACGCCTCCTCTACTTAACTTCTTTCAAATGCTCTTTTACAAGCGTCAGTGCAAGGGACAGGCGCATATTGCCTTTCTGGAAATCGGATACTCCCTCCCTGATCTGTTTTGCGGCGTCCGCCATTCCGGCCTTTTCCAGTTTGTCGGCCATCTCGTCGAGTTCTGCTGCGTGATGTTCATTGTGCTGCAGCATATAGGTTAAAAGGGCAAGATTCTCATCCTTGCATTTTTCTTCGGAACATGCATTGCAGGCATGTCCGCAGTCTTCTCCCTCGTGATGATGGTCATGGTGATGATGATGCTCGTCGTGAGCGCCGTGCGGAATGGGATTTCCATTCTCGTCATATAATAAATGCATAATATGGCCTCCTCTGTCCCCGTTTTTCTCCTCTGCCGTCCGTTTCGTCCGCTTTTTGTTTTCCTGAAACGTCCTGCAGATTGTACAGGGAATGATAAATAAATATCAATTCGAATTTATTATACTCTATTTCATGCACAAAATCAATACAGCCCTCACAAAATTTCTGTACAATTCGCCGTACAGTCTGCCCTGGCGTCCTCCTTTTTTTCTTACAGGGCTTGTTATTTTTTTCTCATTTTTCAATTGTGTTAAACTTTTTTAATATATTTGGTCTGATTTCTTTAAAATTTCATGTTATACTTACGGTATTTATGAGAGAAATACGGCAGAATCTTTTTTTAACCGGATCAAGTAAGTCCCCTGCTTCCATTGCGTGAAGCAATAAGCAGTGGGTGGGGACTTGCTTGTATCAGGAGGAGTGCAAGCTCCTTCTGATAAACTGCGGAGCAGTTATTCGGTTATGAGCAAGTAGCAAAGCGGATTGCGAATATCCGCTTGACTTCAAGATACGGAGGGTTTTTATGGCACTTTCTATTCCAACCATCACATTGAACGACGGCAGAGCGATGCCGCTTCTGGGGCTTGGCACTTACAAATCGACAGAAAAAGAGGCAGAAAAAGCAATTGTCACCGCGGCAAAATACGGCTACCGTCTGATCGATACCGCCTCCTCCTATAAAAATGAGGACAGCATCGGCCGCGGGATCCGCGCAAGCGGGATTCCGCGGGAAAACTTTTTTATTACCACAAAGGTATGGAATACCGCGCAGCGGGTCGGTGATATCGAAGGTGCCTTCAACCGCAGCCTCGACCGTCTCCGTCTCGACTACGTTGATCTTTACCTGATTCACTGGCCGGTGCCGGGCTGCTACCCGGAGACATGGCGCGCACTCGAAAAAATCCGCGAATCCGGGCGTGCAAAATCGATCGGCGTCAGCAACTTCGAGGAGCCGCACCTTACCGCCCTCTTTGAATTTTCCGGCATCATCCCGGCCGTCAACCAGATCGAATGCCATCCGCTCTGGAACCGGAAACCGCTCATCGCTTTCTGCCGTTCACATGGAATCGCCGTTCAAGCGTATGCGCCGCTCGCAAGAGGTCTTTATCTGAACCGTGAGATTATGCAGCAGCTGGCAGAAAAGTATGTACGCACTGAAGCGCAGATCGGCCTCCGCTACCTCGTCCAGCAGGGCATCAGTGTCATCCCGAAATCGACACAGCCGGACCGCATTTTTGCCAACGCGGATGTCTTCGACTTCGAACTTTCTGAAGCCGACATGGCGCTCATCGACACGATGGACGAACAGCTCCGCTCTGCTTCCATACCGGATGACCTGCTGTAACTGCGGATTCACAGAAAAAGCAGCACAGAAAATCTGTTTCTTTCCGTTTCAGATTTCTGTGCTGCTTTTTCTGTTTCTCTTTATTTCGAGGATACCATCCAGTCTGCTGCAGGTGCAGATCCAGTCCCCCATTGCTTCGGCTTCTTCTAAATCATGCGTGACCAGAAGCATCGTTTTTTCTTTTCCTTTTCTGCGGATATAGTTCATCGTTTTCTTTTTCGTCCCCGCATCCAGTCCCCGGAACGGCTCATCCAAAAGGAGGAAATCTGCGTCCATGCGTATGGCCCGCAGAACCGCCACCCGCTGGCGCATGCCGCCCGACAGTTCCGATACAGCCTGGTTTTCACAGCCCGAAAGGCCGAGTTCCTCCATCTCCTCCACAAGATGACGGGAGCTTCTTTTTTCTTTTCCAAACATGCGGCGCCTTACCGCGAGCTGGATATTGGCTGCAGCTGTCAGTTCTTCTGCCAGCCGCGGTTCCTGAAAAACCATACTTTTTCTTAAGGCTTCCAGTCCCCCGATTTTTCCGCCGTCCGCCTGCTCCAGGCCTGCCAGAATCCGCAGCAGGGTTGTCTTTCCCGCCCCGGAAGGAGCCATCAGACAGGTCACTGCTCCTTTTTTCAGTTCCATCGTAAGATTCGAAAAAATAGCGTGTTCTCCATACGCTTTTTTCAGATGGCAGATTTCAATCGTATCTTCTCTCATTTCATCACCAGCATCCTTTTTTCTGCAAGATCCATTCCTTTTAAAACAGCTTTTTCGAGACAGAAGCTGACGTACACGATCGCTGCCGTCCAAGCAAAGAGTCCCGGTGTGTCGAGATATATTTTTGCCTGATACAGATGCTCTCCGATGGATCGGTTCGGAATGCCGATTACTTCTGCTGCCGTTCCGGCCTTCCAGCAAAGGCCGAGGGAAAGTGAACATCCCGTCCGGATATATGGGTACAGCTGCGGCAGAATCACCCCGCGCAGCCGCACCGGCCGCGGAACCTGAAAAACGTCTGTCATCTCCAAAAGCGCTGTGTCCAGTTCCCGCAGACCGTTCCGCGTGTTTGTATACAGGATCGGAAATACCATCAGAAACGAAATCACAACCGAAAGATTCTTCGACGAAACCCAGATCAGGATCAAAATCACAAAAGAAGCGACCGGCACTGCTTTCACTGCTGCAACCAGCGGCGTCAGGAGTTCTTCTGCAATGGAAAACCGACCGGCAAGTGCAGCTCCTGCAATTCCCGCCGCCGCACCAAGAAGGAATCCGGCTCCGATGCGTGCTCCGGAAAACAGCAGGGACTGCCAGAAGACCGGTTCTGTTACAAGCGTAAAAAGGCGTTTCAAAACAGCGGCAGGAGATGCCAGAAGGATCTCCTGCCCGACAAAAACGCTTGCCGCCTGCCAGATCATAAGCCAGAACACGATCGGCCAGCGCTTCGTTTTTCTCTGTTTCTCTTTTTTGTTTTTATTCGGAATAATAGAAGTCATCTCCTGGAAGTTCTCCTCCGACTGTCTCCGGGTTCTGGTCTTTGAGTACACCGAGATAACCGGAAAGCTTCTCTTTCATCTCATCACCGGTGATGCAGACAATGTTGCATGCCGGAAGCGCTTTCTTTGCGACTGCCTCCGGAACAATGTCATAATCCCCGATCAGTTTTGCCGCCTCATCAGTGTTTTCGGTTACGTAGGATACGGATGCCTGGTAAGCTTCCATGAAGTCTGCAACTGCTTCCGGATGCTCCTTGGCAAAGGCAGTGCGTACAACGGTAACACCTGTCACCAGTGTGCTCGCCATTCCTTCGGACTCCTGGATTTTGTTCCATTCTTCGGTCAGGTCAAGTGCGGTGCGCAGCGTTTCTTTTTTCGTCTGTGCCGTCGTTACAAACGGCTGCGGCAGCATGGCGATTCCATCGGCATCTTCTGCAAGTGCTGCCACGCACTCGGCGTGTTCGCTCTTCCACTCGATCGTTACGTCCTCACCCGGTACGAGGCCGTTCTTTTCGAGGATATAATTCAAAGCATACTCCGGAGTTGCACCTTTGCCGCCCGCATAAATAGTTCTGCCTTTCAGATCCGCAATGGAATGTACGGTATCGCCGTCCTCGACGATATAAAGGACACCGAGCGTATTGACTGCGAGCACCTGCACGCCGCCGTTCGTCTTGTTGTAGAGCACGCTTGCAAGGTTCGCCGGAACTGCGGCGATATCCACCTCACCCTGTACCAGTTTTGCGCTGACCTCATCCGGGGCAGCGGCAAGTTCAAACGTATCGGCAGGGGTCGCAGCGCTGTCGTTATCACTCATCATTTTTACCATTCCCATGGCGGTCGGTCCCTTTAATGCAAGCACATGGACCGGTGTCTCATCTTCTGTTTCCGATGCCGCTGTGCTGCTCTCTGTCTTTGTCTCTGTCTGGCCGCATCCTGCAAACAGAAGTACCATTGCAAGAATCGCTGCCGCAAAGCCCATCTTTCTTTTCTTTTTCACTTTTGTCTCCACCTTGCTGTTCTTTTTAGTCTACCAGCTTGTCCAGTTCTTTTACATATTCTGTCTGACTGGAAATCTTGTGTTTTGCCTGCGCCGCATATTTGTTGACTGCCGCCTGCGACTTTTTGATTGACTGCATCGTGCCGGCTCCTGCCACGCATCCGCCCGGACAGGCCATGCCTTCGAGAAGATAACCGTTGTACTTTCCGGCCTTTGCCATTGTCAGCAGTTTCCGGCATTCCTTCAGACCTTCTGCATTTGCCATCTTGATTTCGCGGTCCGGGTATTTTTCACGGATTACATTTTCCACAGATTTTGCAACGCCGCCGGAGACAGCAAAGTTTCTTCCGTCCACCGATGCATCGCTGACGCCGTCCGGATCTTCCTCAAGTGCACTCACATCTACCTGGCGCGCATCGAAAATGCCCGACATCTCTTCAAACGTCAGAACGAAGTCCACCTCACTGCGGACAGACCGGCGCATGGCCTCCAGTTTTTTCGCCGCACACGGTCCGACAAAGACAACCTTCGCATTCGGATTGTGTTTCTTGATCAGACGCGCCGTCAGCGTCATCGGGGTCAGTGCCATCGAGATACAGCTTGCGTAATCCGGGAACAGTTTCTTCGCCATTACAGACCAGGCCGGACAGCAGGATGTCGCCATAAACGGCAGTTTCTCCGGAACTTCGTTCACAAAATCCTCTGCCTCCTGTGCCGCACAGAGATCCGCTCCGATCGCAACTTCAAAGACATCCGCAAAACCGAGCTTTTTCATCGCCGCACGCAGTTTTCCAGGCGTTACTTTCGGTCCGAACTGGCCGACAAACGCCGGTGCCAGCGCTGCATAGACGCGCTCTCCCGACTGGATCGCACGGATTACCTGGAAGATCTGGGATTTGTCCGAAATAGCGCCGAACGGGCAGTTGACGAGACACTGGCCGCAGGATACACATTTCTCGTAATCGATATCCGCTTTTCCGTTCTCATCTGAACCGATGGCATCCATTCCGCAGGCTCTCGCACACGGACGCTCCTGAATGATAATAGCCTGGTATCCGCATACCTTGGCACACTGACCACATTTGACGCATTTATCCTGATCAATATAGGATCGTCCATTGGTGCGGTCCAGCGTAATGGCCTTTTTCGGACAGACTTCCACGCACGGATGTGCAAGACACCCCTGACATCCCTCCGTGATCAGAACCCGTTTTTCATGACAGGCGTTGCATGCAAATTTGATAACATTAATGAGCGGCGGTGTATAATACGTCTCCGCCTGGTCCGCCAGTTTGATATTGTCCGAGATCGGGGCGTGCTCTGCCGCGCTTCTGCACGGAAGTCCCATTGCAAGGCGAAGCCGCTCTCCTACAATCGCCCGCTCCAGAAACACATCATTTCTAAAATTTCCGACCTCACCGGGAATTACACGGTAAGGAATTTCCTCGATCGTCTTTTCCACCGGGGAGTCCACGTCATACGCCATTTTTGCAACTTCCGTAAAAATGGCATGGCGGATTTCCTGAATTCTTGTTTCTACTCCTCTCATTCTTTCTTCCTCCTGCTGTATTTTCCTCCGCATCTTTTCAGTTAAAATTATTCCGCTTTCTATTACTATACTTGATTTCGAAAGTATTGTCATCTTTTTCCCGTATTTTTGCTGAAAAATTTCGGTCTGCACAAAAAAAGACCCTGCCGTCTCTGTATCATTTCACAGAAGTGACAGGTTTCTTATTTTTACCGCTCCCAGAGATCCGGGGCGAGTTCGTCTTTTTTCATACGCTGCATCAGTTCATCCACAGCCTGTTTCGGGTTTTTGTTTTCAAACAGAACCTGATTGACTGCCTGAATGATCGGCGTTTCGATTCCGAATTTTTTCGACAGGGTAAGACCCGCTTTTGCGGAATAGACGCCCTCGA
>ERZ780195.3191-NODE-3191-length-10195-cov-2.149112_pt1 | contig 10195 bp, 9 predicted proteins | sample MGYA00511017_ERZ780195 | MGnify/ENA primary metagenome ERZ780195 (study PRJEB29588, sample SAMEA2159974) | human gut metagenome | biome: human gut; feature: human-associated habitat; material: faeces | place: Denmark | collected 2008/2010 ...
TGGCAGACGAAGACTACGAGAATGCTGTCCAAGTGTTGAAGGATAACGATAGTTGGCCGGAAGAGTTAACGCTTTGTCCGTACTGCGGTTCATCGGACATCCAGTTGGTTTTGAGAAAAGAAAAGCGTTGGCGTGCTATGGGGGCTGCTATCATTTCTGCATTAATGGTCATTCCCCCGGGAGACAACCACTGGAACTATACCTGTAAACAGTGTCATAAAACCTTTGAAATGCCGGTTGCTAAATTTAATCCTGCTGCAGAGCCAGAGGAATAATTATATCTAACTATTTATAACACACAATGGAAAAGAAAAAAAATCTATTAATTGCTCTTCTTTTAATTTGGGTAGCTCCCTCTTTTGCTGCCAAAGTAGATACCTTGTTAATTAAAAGTCCTTCCATGAATAAGGAAGTGCAAGTGGTCGTTGTTACGCCGGATGCTGCATCAGGAAAGAAATCGGTGGCTTGTCCTACTATTTATCTGTTGCACGGTTATGGTGGAAATGCTAAAACATGGATTGACATTAAACCGAATCTTCCCCAAATTGCAGATGAAAAAGGAATCATATTCGTTTGTCCGGACGGAAAGAATAGCTGGTACTGGGATAGTCCGGTCAACCCGTCTTTCCGCTATGAAACTTTTATTTCGTCGGAACTGGTGAAGTATATCGACGAACATTACAAGACGATTGCCGACCGTAAGGGACGCGCCATCACCGGATTGAGTATGGGTGGACACGGAGCGATGTGGAATGCAATCCGTCATAAAGATATGTTTGGTGCCAGTGGAAGTACAAGCGGAGGGATGGATATTCGCCCGTTCCCGAAAAACTGGGACATGGCTAAACAGTTGGGAGAATATGAATCGAATAAGGAGGTATGGGATAATCACACCGTTATCAATCTGATTGATAAGATAGAGAATGGCGATTTGGCTATCATTGTCGATTGTGGAGAAGATGATTTCTTCCTGAATGTGAACAAGGATTTGCATAACCGCCTGTTGGAAAGAAAGATCGATCATGATTTTATTACCCGTCCGGGAGGACATACAGGGCAGTATTGGAATAACTCCATTGATTATCAGATTCTGTTCTTCGATAAATTTTTCAAGAAATAAAACCGGGAATACTTGACTTTGGCTTTTCAATGTTGTATCTTTGGTACAGAATCATAAAATAGATTGAGGTTAAACTACGATAGAAGGAGGGAGCGGAAGCTTTCTCCTTTTTTGTTGTATCCTTGGGAGTCGTGAGCTTTATCCCGGTTTATAAAAGGGATGAAACCAGAGATTAACGTGTTTTATACCGCAGCTTTATGAAAATTAGACGGTGCGTTACGACTCATTAAACGCTGCGTTAGGAGAAGTTAGAGCCTTTGTTAGGTAAAATCAGAGCCTTTGTTTCGGAATAAACAAAGTTGAGGCATGAAAAGTATCTTTATAGGTTAAGAATCTATAATTCTGCTCTTGACAGAAATAGAGTGATTATGCTACTTTAAAAGAGAATTCGATGTTCGGAATGAAAGATTATTCAAAAGAAACCGAAATGTTGCGTGTGTATGGATAATAGCTGGCCTGTCCTCCGGCATAGGTCGTCTGACAAATCATCCTGGATGGATTTCCTTTTTTATCAAACCCATACGAATAGACTGTCTTTTCGTCGTTACTTCCTGCAGGACAACTGCGTATGGTGAAATGGCGCGGGTCCTTACCCAATAACCCTGCGTAAAGAGCTTCAATATGGAATGTCAGAGGATGTATCTCCAATAAACCGAGGCAGGGCAGATGGTATTTCGAACTTTCTTCTCCCGGTTCATAAATGAACTTGTTTTCAAGGCCGTTCATCTTGGAACTGATAGAGGTTATATCTCCGTTCTCGTATGTAAGTGATGTTGATGAATATTCTGTATCGTCGATATTCTCGACAATTCCGGTTAAGTATCCTTCTGCAGAGTAAGAAAATTGATAAATACGATTTTGTGAAGACAAACTGTATACACATTGACTGGCATAGCCTTCGCTATTTAATGTATATACTAAAGTGAGATAGTCAGTGGTAACTGTTACCTGATTATCAGAGTAGCTCAAGTTTACTTCGTTGCTGATTTCTTCTTCGAAATAACGTTGTTTTATAATATGTTGAATCAGGCGCTCACCATCGAACATAAATTTCTCTGTCTTATCTACAGGGTTTGAATCGTTCTTGACGGATTCATTGAAAATCATAGCCCATTGCCCTTTATTCTCTACTGTGCCCTTTTCGTCATCATCCGAACAACTGAATATCAGTATTGCCAGCAATAAAATAGCTACTTTTTTCATCCTTTCTTATTTTAATCGTAATCCGTTACTACTAAAACGTCTACTTGCCGGACTTATTACGCTTTTCTCTATTTTGAATTGCGCTTTTGTGGTCTCTTCGGTTTTTTCATCCTTTGGTGGATAACTTCCGTCAATAACACCGATGGCTACTTTTAACATTCTTTCGTTAGGATCACCGAATGGTAAAAATTCACTATAATTAGTAACTCCATCAATAGTAGTTTCACTGATTTTAAGATCTGTTGCAGGGGAGATAGCTCCTCCGGCATCGTGGTTGGAATCATAGACAGTGCATACTACCGGGTTGATTGACCACAGAAATTCTTCATTAATGAATTGTTCTGTTGCTACATTTTGTCCTTTAGTGACACCACCGATGGTTACGACAGGATAACTGTCTTTCAGTGAAAGACTCCTAATTAACATTTCCGGTGCTCCGGCTGTTGTACTGCTTGTAATAGCAAACAGAGCGGGCAGGTCTAAATTAACACCGCTCTTTAATATCTCACTATCAAAGTTGATGGTAGCATCCTTGTCTCTGTTTTTATTATTATATTCCAGATAGGCCATCGGCTTATTTAATCGTGCCTCTGAAGTCAGAATTGTACCTAATAACTGAACACAATCCAATGAACCACCGGTGTTGTAACGTAGGTCAAGTATAACATATTTCACGCCAGCTGTCTTGAACTCTTGTGAGATTTGTCGCAGTTCGTTATTGTATTTGTCCGGATCACTATTGGTTCCGGCTGTGAAGCTATTGTACATGAGATACCCTACTTTAATATCTCTATTGTTTTCTTTTACCGTAAGTATTTTGGTCTTATGCACTGGATTATCCTCAACGGATCGTGCCGCAGGTAGTTTTAATGTTATGTCATTAGGTACTACCTTGTATACAAATTCTTCTTCCCCTTCTTCCGGCTCAACAGGAACTTCTTTCCATACTCCCATCACCAAATCCCGGGCTTGGGTTCCTTGCAGTAATTGAGTCTCGTATTTCTTGCTGATGTAAGAAGTATCGACTTTCATAATCCAGTTTCCACGTTCCAGTCCGGCTGCTTCTGCCGGTGAACCGGGGATGACGTAAGTAATTAATGCATTATATGCTGTATCGATATCCGCACTTCGAACCAGTGAATAATCAAATCCATAGGTAGGCAGCGGAGTCTCCATCACAGAGTCCACAAACGAATAGCTGTCGTTTTTTGATTTTACTTTAGATAAAAACGAGGCAGGTTCCAGAAACAGATTCACATCATCGTAGGAAGGTAGATCTTGATACCACAGATAGTTCTGTTGCATGATGTCGTACATCCATGTATCCAGTGCGGTCTGATGGGCATACTCCGGCCAGCGGTCGACACCACAGGAGAAAAAGCCACTGATAAATACGATGCTCAGGGCAGGTATGAGGATTATCTTTCTTAATTTCGTCATCATAAAAAGCTTTTTACTGTGCAAATGTAGGAAATACTTTGCTTATCTACCACATTTATGGTATAAAAATGCCTTCAATATGTGATTGGCTGTTAGAGATTCTTGCCTTATCTTTGTAGCATAGAATTTTTTAATAGGTATTAGCTTACATATAGAACGTTATTAATAGACGAATCATTATTCATGGATATAGCTGCATTATTATCAGGAGGTGTCGACAGTTCGGTTGTTGTACATCTCCTTTGTGAGCAAGGATATAAGCCCACTCTTTTTTATATTAAGATAGGCATGGACGGAGCGGAATATATGGACTGTTCGGCAGAGGAAGATATTGAATTATCTACTGCTACGGCACGTAAGTACGGTCTGTCTTTGGAGGTAGTGGATTTGCATCAGGAGTATTGGGAGAATGTAGCGGCCTATGCCATTGATAAAATCCGGCAGGGGCTGACGCCTAATCCGGATGTGATGTGTAATAAGCTTATCAAATTCGGTTGCTTTGAACAGCGTGTAGGGAAAGACTTCGACTTTACGGCAACCGGTCATTATGCCACCACCTTGCAACGCAACGGTAAAACTTGGTTGGGCACAGCGAAAGACCCTGTGAAAGACCAGACGGACTTTCTCGCACAGATTGATTACCTGCAAGTTTCCAAACTCATGTTTCCCATTGGAGGTTTGATGAAACAGGAAGTGCGTGAGATTGCCAATAAAGCCGGATTGCCGAGTGCCAGAAGGAAAGATAGTCAGGGTATCTGTTTTCTTGGGAAGATAAACTACAATGATTTTGTCCGTCGTTTTTTAGGAGAAAAGGAAGGGGCGATTGTTGAACTGGAAACCGGAAAGAAAGTGGGTACACATCGCGGTTATTGGTTTCATACAATCGGCCAGCGCAAAGGGCTTGGATTGAGTGGTGGACCCTGGTTCGTAGTCAAGAAGGATATTGAAGAAAATACAATTTATGTGTCCCGCGGTTACGGTGTGGAAACACAGTACGGCAATGAATTCCGGATGCATGATTTCCATTTCATTACTGATAATCCCTGGAAAGGGCAGGAGAAGGAGATAGACATCACTTTCAAGATTCGTCACACTCCCGAATTTACGAAGGGAAAGCTGGTACAGGAAGAGGGCGGTCAGTTCCGTATCTTATCTTCTGAGAAGTTGCAGGGCATTGCTCCCGGTCAGTTCGGGGTGATTTATGATGAAGAAGCGGGGATATGTGTCGGAAGTGGTGAGATAACCCGATAGGCTGTTCCCTTTCAGAACTGAACCGGCTGTCAAATATAGTATTCCGCTAAATCCACAATCCCTGCCCTCATCGCATATTTAGTAGCCTCGTGCACATTATTCACTCCCAATTTGCGAAAGATATTCTTACGATGGCTGTTGATCGTATGGAAACTAAGATTTTTCTCTGCGGCAATCTCTTTCGTTGTTTTCCCTAATGCAATTTCTTTTAGGATATTCTTTTCTGTCTGCGTCAGCAAATGGTCGTCCATACTTGACGCTGCCAGCGGAGAAGAAGTTCCCGAAAGCAGCAGATTGCTGACATGATTGCAAATATACCTTTGTTTGCGGGTGGCGCATTGAATGGCAGTCATGATTTCTTCTTTTGAGTTATCTTTCATCACTACCCCGAAAGCCATGCTGCTGAATAATACCTGACGGAGAAAGTTCAGGCTTAGTTCGTCAGAGAATAGAATCCAGTCGGCTTCCTTGAATCTTTCCTGCAAGACAATCAATTCATCTGCCCCCGCAAAATTGAACAAAGTATAATCCAGAATAATCACTGCTTGCGGATACAATCGTAGCTGCTGAATCAGTTCAGCCTTGTTGTCAGCTTCTAAAAGGAGGGATACCTCCTTTTGTTTACTCAACAGGAACATCATTCCTGCCTTACTGATATCCTGATTGTCTGCAATGATAAATTCTCTCATAAGCCATACTGAATAAAAAAAAACTCCGCTACAAATGTACGCATTTTGCGTGATTTGTAGCGGAGTTATGATAAGATTCTTGTATCCGGATTACCAGGAACGTCCCTTGAAGATATTTGATTGGTCAAGCGGAACGATATTTCCGTTCAATGTCAGGTTGTTGTTGCTGAAGTTCGGGCTGATACTAACCGAAGCTGTATTGTTTCCACTGCTCATATTAATAAATACTTGAGCGGAGATGCCGATACCCTGAACACTGAATGAACAGTTCACATTTCCTTTTTTGTCGATATTCATCTTCATATCCGAAGAATTACCATCTACTGTAACACCACCGATTCCGTTAGGACCTGGGTAAGGAGTGTTGAAAGCAGTCTGTACGGTAGCTCTGTTGCCGTTCATCAGGACGAAGTTGGTGTTTGAAGTAACAAAAGCACTCATACCGTTGCGGAAGACAACCTGATTAGCTTCCAATACAAATTGCTTGTTTTTCAAAGCCTGTACAGCTTGTTGATAGGCTGCCATGTCCTGCACCTCTTCTTCGGCACGGAGTTTCGCTCTCTCTGCATCTCTTTGAGCTTTTCTTTCTGCGCGGCGTGCTGCTGCGTTACTTTCTTGTGCATACATCATTGTGCTTGCACTCACTAATACTAATGCTACTAATGCAATAAACTTTTTCATAACTTTTTTTTGTTTAGGTTTAATATGTTGTTCGTTTATTGCAAAAACAAAGTGTATGCCAGATTGTTCACGGGCGTTTTACAATTTTATATCCGATAGCTGCGACAGCGATACTCATTAAAGGACTGATAATGTTGAAAAAACAATAAGGGAGATACACAAGTGTGGGTACACTCAAGATGGTGGCTTGAGTCATTCCACAGCTGTTCCACGGGATCAATACGGATGTAACGGTTACTGCATCTTCCGTGGTACGGCTTAGTAAGCAACTTTCATACCCTTTCTTGGCATAAATATCGCGAAACATATTTCCCGTCAGAATAATACTGATATATTGATCGGCAGTGGTCAGATTAAGAAACAGACCGGAACAAACCGTCGCACTGACCACGCTGACTGTTTTCTTCATAAAGCGCACAAAGATGGAAGTGATACTTCCCACCATACCGCTTGCTGTCATTGCTCCGCCGAAACACATGGCACATAGTATCAACCAAATCGTATTCATCATTCCTGACATGCCACGTGTGGCAATTAAATCTGTCAGAACGGCATTATCCGTGTGTAAATTTGTCTCTCCGTAGATAGTCATCATTAGTCCTTTAAACAGTGAATCGAATCCGGAAGCGGCAATTCCTGAAATTTCTTCCAACAAATCCGGCTGAAAGATTAAAGCAAAAACAGCAGCCAGCAGGGTGGACAGGAACAGCGTAACGATAGACGGCACTTTCTTCGCTATCAATATGCCGGTTGCTACGGGAACTATCAACAGCCACGGAGTGATATGAAACTTTTCATTCAGAGCTGTTGCCACTTCTGCGATGTGTTGTGTATTGTTGGCATCATGAGAGAATCCTGCTACGGTGAAAATAATTAGCGTAATGACAAGAGATGGAACCGTAGTAATCATCATATAACGGATGTGACGGAACAAGGGAGTGTCTGTGATAGAAGAGGCCAGGATGGTGGTTTCGGATAAAGGAGATATTTTATCTCCGAAGTATGCTCCTGAAATAATGGCTCCGGCAATCCAACCGTCTTCAAAACCTTGCGCCTTTCCGATACCCATCAGGGCGATACCGATGGTAGCAATGGTAGTCCACGAACTTCCGGTCATAACGGAAATCAATGCGCAGATGATGCAGGTAGATGCCAGGAAGAAACTGGGATGGATAATTTGCATCCCGTAGTAGATTAGCGTAGGCACTACTCCACTAATCATCCAGATCCCGCTCAACGCACCGATTATCAATAGAATAATAATGGCTGTTGCCACTCCGGCAATATTGTTGGTGATGGCGAGCTCATAATCTTTCCAGGGAATTTTATAGAACACCATACCGATAAGGATACAAATAGCTGTAGTGGTGAGTAGTGACACTTGGCTTCCGCCGCTTAGGGCATCACTGCCAAATGTGCGGATAGTGGCAAACAATAATAACACCAGTACAATGATCGGTATCAATGATACAAGGGGAGAGGGGGCTTTCTTCATGTTGATTCTTATAACCTTTTATTTGTTTTCCGGCTACTGTTTTGTTTATAGCCGCGCAAAGATACAACAAAAAAGAATGAAATCTTTTGCTTCAAAACGTCAGGCAATAAAAATTATTATAAGTTTGTATTTGATTGGAATATGTATAAGACCGGCTCAATTAGCGAAAGTCTTACGCCTTATCCACCAGTAACGGATGAAAAGTACCCCTGTCAGGATGAGGGCAATGGATAATCCGGTATAGAAAACAGAAATGAACGTTTCGGGCAGAAGATGGAAGCTACGTATGGTAATTCCCAGAGAAATCATGAAGATCATTGTAATCCAACTTTTCACATCGAAAAAGGAGAACGGGCAATTTCTGTGTTCTTTCTTTTGTTCGATTCGCTGGGTATGTTTATAATAAAGCCTTCTGAACACCAGAACGAAGAATAACAAGAAAACGACGGTAGCTTCTCCTATTTTGAACATCCAATCTTGGGAGGTGTTTAACCAGGTTACAATTCCTATTCGCAGAATATTCGCACCGGCTATAATCCAGACGGTGCCGGCTGTGATAAGTAAGATTTGTCTGTTAACTCCGTATTTCATTGGCTTTTTTATTGTAATAAACGGTTTGACCGTCCGTTTTGTTGACTCACTTCTTGTAGAAAGTCGTAATTAATAAAGAAATTCCGGTTAAAACGACTCCGGTACCGATAACTCCGTGCCAACCATACAGTTGCCAAAAGCTGCCCGCCAGAAATGTTCCCATTGAACCGCCAATAAAGTAAGTAGTCATGAAAACTGTATTGATACGGTTCGAAGCGCGCGGGTCCAGTTCGAAGATACTTGTCTGGTTGCTAAGTTGGATGCATTGCATCCCTATGTCAATGATGATGATTCCGGCAATGATACCAATAAAAGTGTTTTCACCGATGAAGAACAGTAACCAGGCAAAGAGAATCAATCCGCAACCGATAAAGTTAAAGCGGCGTACACCTACTTGCTTTACGTATCTTCCTACGAAAGAAGCAGTCAATGCTCCGGCCACTCCGCAAAGTCCTAGCATACCGATTACGTCGCTGTTGGCGAAGAACGGAGCTTGTCCCATTTTAAAAGCCAGACAGGACCACATGGCGAGGAGGGAACCGAAATTCAGTGCCGCCCGGATCGAATAAATGCGCAGTTGCGGGTATTCTTTCACTAAGGCTAACAGAGATTTCATCAGGCCGCTATACTTTCCCTGAAAGTTGGTCTGAATGTCAGGAAGGACTTTTAATACAACGATTGCGCAGATAAACATCATGCCTGCAGCGATGTGATACATTTCCCGCCAGCCAATCAGTTCACCGATAAATCCGCTGACGACACGTGAAGCCAGAATGCCGGTCAATAGTCCTGATAAGACAATCCCTACATTTCTGCCTTTATTTTCCGGACGGGAGAACTGGGCGGCTATCGGAATGAATATTTGTGGAATCATCGAACAAACTCCCGTGAGGAATGAAGCGATAAGTATCAAATGAAAATAGTGCGTCAGGGCGATAGTCAATAGAGAGAATATCAGAACGGTGAAGTTGACCAGGATGATTTTCTTACGCTGATATAAATCTCCCAGAGGGGTGATAAACAACAATCCTGCCGCATAGCCTATTTGCGTGACCATGGCAATCAGGTTAGTTCTGAACTCTGATATGCCAAGTTCATGGCGTATCATATTTAATAGAGGTTGAATATAATAGATGTTGGCTACCGAGACACCGGCCACAATAGCAAGTGTCCAGAGGATAGATGCCGGTAGTCCACCGTTTTCTTTTAATGGCTGTTTCATGCCGCAAAGATAATAAATAAGCTGTTTATTCGACGAAGAAAGTAGTAGAAACTGTATTGCCCTCATCGTCTACTGCTGTCAGTGAATGTTTACCGGGAGCAGGTTGCAGGGAAATCTTGTGGAAGTCCTGCGTTTGCGTCTGATAAGTTTCGTCGAGGTGCCAGAAGATCGTTGCGTCAGGATTGCTATGAGCCAGTTCCACCGTTATAAAACCTTTACTGCCATCCATTTGTCGGGGCAGTTTGATACGGGCGTTCATCGGAGGATAAATAAATTGCATTGCTTGGAAGGTGTCTTCCCCACAGCCGGGTTTGAAAGGCGGAAGCGATTTGTATTCCGGGTGATGTTGTTTGTAATACCATTCCCATACGGGTGGCAGTGTGAACCAGCTTTTTTGAAGCGTAGGCTCCGTGTTGGCGCAATTTTCATAAATACGCTGGCTTTCATCGGCTGATAAAGTGACAAGATGGGGATAGGGGCATGCCTCTGTCCGCAGTCCTGCC
>ERZ780195.3192-NODE-3192-length-10192-cov-2.729604_pt1 | contig 10192 bp, 10 predicted proteins | sample MGYA00511017_ERZ780195 | MGnify/ENA primary metagenome ERZ780195 (study PRJEB29588, sample SAMEA2159974) | human gut metagenome | biome: human gut; feature: human-associated habitat; material: faeces | place: Denmark | collected 2008/2010 ...
CGACGCTTCAAAGAGTGTAAGTGAAGATGTTGCAGATGAAGCGGAAGTTTTGATTAAGTATGACGGTTATATAAAACGTCAGGAACAGCAGGTAGAAACTGCTGAAAAGCTTGAAAAATACAGAATACCTGCAAATATTGATTACTCGCAGATTAAACATATATCGACAGAAACGAAAGAAGAGTTGGATATTCTACTTTCTATATGGAAGATTAGAGGATTGTCTTGTCGTCAGAATTTTCGTGATATTCCTGTCGGTTTATTGGAAAAAGGACAAAAAGAAAAAGAGGAAATTGACAAACTTAGAAATGATATTATTGGAGTAATCGCAAGATTGGATATAAGCGAAAAGGCAAGAAACGATATAAATGGTATTTTGAGGTATGAAGGCGACAACATAAAAGGTTTTGTTTTCGTAAAAGAAAATGGGAAAATAATAGAAATAAGAAATATACATTTTGTAGATGGTTTACAAATTCTTCCGCAATTTCAGAATACATTGGCTTTATATAAGTGGACATCAATGCATGCACATGCTTCATATCTTAGTGTATTGCAATTTGGGCAAGCGTATACATCAAAGAGGGTAGATAATGCTATAAAGACAATTTTGACAAGTGCATATCTGATTTGTAAAACGGTATTGTCTGATTATAAAACACTTATTCAAAGATACACCAATCTATAAAGTATGGATATTTTCACTCTGATATAAGGTGCTATCTTTTCATTCCACACCCATGTCTCGGCACATCCACAGCAATTCCCTCCAACTCCCTATCCACCTTGGACACTTCCTCTTTGGATAGAGCATAGATGCAGTCAATCGCCAGTCGGTTGGCTGCTATTTTTCTGTGTGCAAGGATGGTCTCTTCACCACCGATGGAGGAGCGGTTTGCACCGCTCGCCTCCAGATAGTCGTTTACAGCTTCACGCATGGCGAACTGTCTAATGCCAGTTTTTGCCCAGCTTATAAGGGCATCGGCAGTTGCTTGTCTTGATATATTCGCTGTCTGTCATATTTTTTATGTTTTGAAGTTTTCTAAAACAGTTTGATACATATCCAAATAGTGATTTCTACAAAGAGGATTGCCCAACTTATAAAAGCCAAGCCAAACATCCAAGCATAGGTGCGACCATTGAAGTAAGCACCTTCTTCAATGTTTCGGATGCGCTTTAGTTCCGTCTGTTGGTGAACAAATAGGTTGTTTATCCGCTTCTCATGCTCATCAAGGGCTTGCTTAAGGGCAGAAATTGCTGTGCTATTTCGCTCATTCAGCAGGGCAAGACCTTCATCGTTGATGCCTACTTTGAGGTTGCTTTGTTCTGCCTTGACAATGGCATTACAAATACTGCCAACGATATTTTCTGTACTCTTTTGGGCTGCTAAGAGTGCGCTCATTGTTGACACCAATGCTCGGTTGGCTTCTGCAAGTTCTCTCTTAACAGAAGAGAGGGCTTCCTTTGCAGACTCTATCTCATTGAGAGTGGCATGAATTTCTTTCTTGCCGCTCTCAATGGTTTCATCTTCCTGCATCTGATTATACAGGTTCAGCACGTCCTGTGCTGCATCTTTCTTGTTTCTTTCCATATTGATAAGTGTTTAATGTTATCTTCTACGGCTTCTCTTTATCGGTTTGCAGAGCCAATTGGCTCGTATGGCACAACGCCTTGCCCAGTCACGGTCATCCTCGTCTTTGTTGCGTCCCCAACCACAGTCTGGACTACCACCGCCGCCACATGATTCCGACATACTGGTGGCAGCATCAAGGTAGTTCATAAAGAGCAGCATCGCCACATTCATTATGTCGGTATGGCTTGCAGAGCCATTATCGGGAACTTCGATATAATTGTTCATTGTGTCATAAGCATCCGTTGGCATCTGTATATTGAAACGCTTGCCGTCAACTTGCAGTACCTTTCTGAATTTGAGAGAGTCTTCTGATTGTGTCGCATTGACAAAATGAGAAGCCTCACTTGCCTTAGCAATATTTCTATTTTTCATTGATGCAAAACTTGTCGCAACAGGTGTTTGTGGATGTAACTTGCGGAAGGTGTTCCCGATTTTCGATGCCGTGAGGTTTCTTCCCACACCCAGTTCAGATGCCTTGATGGTCGTTCTACCAAACTTGAAGCGATACCCATGCACCTTTGCTTGGTCTGTCTTGTCGCGGATTAACTCAATGTTGTACCCCTTTGCCCTTATTCTATCGGTATAGACATTCCAGTCAAAGGCAGACATGGAACGCAACACATCCATGCAAGCGTTAGTTATCTCTGCAATACGCTCTTTGCGAATATCCATAGCATCTTTCCACCCATGACGCTGATTGACGGCTTTTGCAGCCATCACTGCACGCTCACCGATGAACTTCACATCATTGAGGTTACCATCCATGTCAAGGCGGTTTACCACCAGATGCAGATGGGGAATACCACTTTTGGAGTCATGGTGCAGAGCAGCGAAATACTGGGAATTGGCAATATTGGTAGGCTTGACAGATGTGGCAGCCTTGCCTTTTCTCTTGCCAATGTGGTTCACCTTGGAGATATGGTCTATCTCATGAATGAACTCATCAAGGCATCTTTGCCAGTCTTCCATCGTCCAGTTTCGTGCTTCTTCCTCAGATGGAGAAATCTCAAAGCGTATGGATGTAAGTTCAATAGGCTTCTTGGAATACTTCTGCTTGAACATAGACTGGTGCAGAACCATTTCGTCCCACATACCCATAGGAGGCAGATTCTCGCTAAGATGGTTGGTCTTAACGATGTCTGCGCGGTTATTCTTTGTAGCGTAATTGGTCATTGCCTGACCATGCTGAATGGCTGCTGCTTTTGCTATCATATCATGTCTATAAAACGGTCTCTGATGTTGCTCCATTCCCTGATGATGTCGTTGACACCTTGAAGCCAACGCTCCATGAAATCCGCTCTTTTGAAGAGTTTCTTTCGTTCTGCTTGTGGCAAGGCATGAAGCGCATTGCGTATGTAAACAAGTTCCGCTCTTGCGCCAGTCAATCCTTTCAAGGCTTCCTGCTGCTCTGTGGTCATCGGTAGGGAAGGCTTGTGGCCAAGGGCAATGTCATGGAGATATATGCTCTTGCTTCTTCCCGACAATCGGGCATTCTTCAAAACATGGTTGAACTCGTTGTCTGTAAAACGGACATCAATATGCTTGTCCTTTGGAGGTCTCTTTCGTGAAGTTTTCTCCGTGCTAATGATTTTGTCTTCTGTCATTGTAAATGCGCTTTTGAAAGTTGAATATCTGATATAAAGAATAGCCAATGTGAGCCAGCGAACATTCAAGGATGCCAGTAGGAAGCGGTGGGCGAAGCCAAACCGTCAGACACTGGTACTTCTTGTTTAGACCTCCCGAAAAACTACGGCTAACGGAGGTACAGACTCTGGTGATAGCACATCAGCCAAGATTGACTGCTGACGAAAAGAAAGGGATAGGAAAAATCTTTTTTTCATCACTCGATGGTGATTTGGCTGCTGTAAAGTGCGATGCCAAGCGAACGTATGTCCCAAGTTGTCCCTCGGTTAAAGGCACAAATCCTTTGTTTATCCTATACGCTATTATTTTTAGGCTTTATAGGAAAATATTAGGGACAAAGGGACATGAAGCAAAAGAAAGGAGATGGTCAGAATGGTAGTTCTGACTGCCAATCTTCTTCTTTTCCCTTTTGTTCTTTTTGTTGAGCACTTATTCTCATCCATGGATGTTTCGTCCGTCCCGTCTTGTCACAGTATGAGGGGTGCAACCCTTTGACCTTCTCCTGCTCACTGCGTTCCCATCCGTCCACCAACGACATGAGGCGATTGATGTACTGGGCGGTGTACTTGGCAGGATTCCTTCGTACAAGGTCGTTGGGCAACTCCTCTATAATCTGTCTTGCGCAGACCATGTTTAGCAGTACCTCAGGCTTGCTATTAGGCGTTGCTTCGGTATATGCACCTTTTTGGTAGGCAGCACGCATGGGAATGCTCCATGTGTCGTATGCCTTTGGCACAAGACGTTCCAAATAGAGCCTGATGTCATCAAGGATAGGGTCGTTGAGAATGCTTGAATGACACATTTGCACTTCATTGGCTTCTGCCTCCAATTCTGGACTTAGATAGAGGTTCGTACCTTTTATATAATAGGAGTAAGCCTCTGCCCATAGTTGATGCACCACAGAATGTAGGGAATGGAGCCAATCAGAAACATGACCATTGCCTTGAACAGGCACTATCCACCAACGGCGATTTCCATTGTCGCCTTGCAGAAAGTTGGTCTCGTTAGTGGTGGCTGCAAATACATTGTGGCGCAGATACTCTATTGGCTTGCGACCATAGGCAGGGCGCATACAATCACTGCGACGACTTAGAAAAGCCTTTGCCGCTTCTGCATCGTTGGCTCGCTTCATGCCGTTCAGTTCGCTGATTTCGATTATCCAGCCATTCGTGATGGTTTCCACCTTTTCCTTGTCGCCACTTGCAAACGAGAAAGAGTCGTTGAACCATCTGTCACCTATGACTTTGAAGAAAGTACTCTTGCCAATACCTTGTGGTCCTGGCAAGGTGAGCACATTGTCGAACTTGCAACCAGGCTCAAAGGCACGAGCAACAGCCGCCACAAACCACAATTTGGTCTGTTCTCTGATGAGCGGAGTGTCTTCTGCACCGAGATAGTCGATGATGGCAGTCTCTATGCGAGGTGTGCCGTCCCATTCCTCTTTGCGGATATAATCTTGAACTGGGTTGAAATTGCGCTCAGAAGCGGTAGTCTTCAACATCTCGAACACTTTGTTCTGGGTAAGTCGCAAGTCATAGTTCTGTTCCAAGTAGTCTTGAATCTTCCCTACGGATTCTTCATCCACCTTGTTCCCATTGACGTTGCAGAACAATGGAGAAAAGGAGATGTCGTCTTGGCAGAAGGTGTCAAAGCGAATCTGACGGAGATTCTCATCATGCGTGAAAATCATCCTAAGATTGCTGATGGTCTTCAAGGTGTTCCCCTTAGCATCAGTGGATAGGTAGTCTTTCCAATCTTCTTCCATACTACTTTCTGATAGACGCAAAGCCACCTGCTTTCTTGGCAAGTTCCAAAGCCAGTTCCACATCAATCACTATCTTGCGAGCAACCTGAGTGATGGCGGGGTCTATGACACCGCTTTTCTTGATACGGTTAGCCGTAGGAATGCTGCAACCGAATATCTTGGCTATTCCAGCAATGCCATACTCATAATGTTTCTCTGGTACCACCTCGGCAGGCACTTTTGCCGTTCCTTTCTCTGCATTTTGAAGGAGCAGGACAAATTCTTCTCCCGACATCATGCAGACAGGCTTCTCTAACAATTGTTCTATTGTAACGAGTCTTGTCATATTATTCTTGCTTTGTGGTTTGTCAGTTGTACTTCCTGACATCCCGATTACACATCTGTTGTTGGCTCATGAACCATCTTTGAAATTCCGTGATTGGAAATCCGTGGGCAAAGGTAGTTCGTTTGGTGTAAAGGAACATTACAGGTGCTATTCGCCAAAAACTGAGATAGTTTTTTATGTATGGTTTTTTAGCAGTCGTTAACGAAAGTGTATTGTTTTTATGGAGAAAAAGACAGGAGAACATCAAGGAGGGTAATGCCATAAAGCACATAAGCCTCAAAACCCTAAAAAGAGTCTTGTGGCTTTTGTTTCTCTATAAAATTGTTGTTTTCCCAAGTTGTTTTGATACTCGGAGAAACCTTATTTACATGCTTTACTTGGAATGGTATGATGTCAAGCTTATTGAAAAATCATGGAGTTTTCAAAAGCAATGTGTTTTCCCATTGTTTTCCGAGATTTGAGATAATTGGCAAGTTGAGACCTACAGACTATTGGCAAAATGGCAAAGAAACTGGACACTACTTACAAGAGCGCAAGGTACGGAAGTTGTACTTATGCCCTTATCCTTGACAAGCGTCACCCCAAGAAAGATCGGGAGACGTTTCCTGTCGCTATGCGCTATACTATAGACCGAAAATCATGGTATAGTTTTGTTGCTGGCGAATTTATGGAAGAAGATTTTGCGAAAGTATGCACGTTAAGTGCAAAGGCAGTGCGTTCAGAACTTTATGAAAAGAAGATGGAGTTTGATGCTATCTTTGATGCCCAAACCGAGATGATTGAGCGTTTGGGCAATAGTCTGTCGCTCGAACGCATCAAGGCTGTTGTTACTGGGGTAGATACCACGAAAGAAACGTCTTTCATTGGCGTGTGGGAGAAGAAGATTAATTTCTATCTTACAGACAATAATGGTGAACGTTGTACCACCGCAGAATCATACGAGTATGCCTTAAAGTCCTTTCAGAAGATAATGTGGAACAGACCTATTGTAGGTTTTAAGGTTGACAAAGAAGACATAGAGTATTGGAACAACGGCATGATGCATGGCGTAAAAGACGAAACAGGAAACCTTGTCGGCAAGATTAGCAATACAACTCGCGGAATATACCTCCGTTCTTGTCGGGCTGTATGGAACGAGTGCGTCTCCTTGGGCTACCTCACCAATCAAGAATACCCATTCTCCAATATCCAGAAGAAGAAATTGGTGTCTATTCCTGTAGGGGAGTCGAGGAAGCATTGTTACCTTACAGTGGAGCAAATGACAGAATTGTATCGGGTGTTTGTTGAAAAACGCTATCCCGACACTTGGAAGAGCGGATATGCTGAGAGAGCACACTATTCCTTGGGGTTGTTCCTTGCCCAATATCTGTGTAATGGTTTCAACCTTGCCGATGCAGGAGAGTTGACCTATTCTCAATATTATTTCGATACTGGCAGAAAAGCCTTCAAGTTCAAAAGAGTGAAGACCACAAACCGCACTGAGGGCGGCTCTGAGGTGATTATCCCGATCATAGAACCTCTTCAAAGGATTCTTGACGAGATTGCCGCTGAACCTGTACTCAATGGCTTTGTATTTCCAGAGATTCTGCAAGGTGCGACATTGAAAGCAGACAAGCGCAAGCGAATCTCACAAGAGAACTCCAACGTACAGGACAGAATCATCAAAATCTGTCAAGAGGTGCTTCATTGGGAAGTGCGCCCATCGGGAACGTGGTGCCGACATTCATATGGCACAAACCTTGCTCATGCACGTGTAGAACAACGTTATATATCCGAAAGTATGGGACATTCCACCAATCATTCGATAACAGATAGATATATCGCCCAATATCCTTTGGAGACTCAATTTGAATACAACAGCAAACTTCTTGATTTGGAACCAAAGATAACAGAGGAGGATATTAACAAAATGACAGAAGAACAGAAGACGGCAATGCTTCTAAAACTTCTGACGAAGAAATAATCGTATTAGCAGTTACACTTAAACTTAAGCAATATGGCAAACGAAATGTCAACATACATCCATGAGGGAATGGAACTTCCTTTTGAGGATTGGAGCAAAACACTCCACTCTTTCAGCGATTTGGCATCCATCATTCAGTCCACCCATGATGCAGCCCATTCGTCTGCGGTAAGGGCTATCAACCGTATGCAAACTATGCGCAACTGGCTCATTGGTTATTACATCGTTGAGTTTGAACAGCATGGCAAGGACAGGGCAGAGTATGGCGCACAACTGCTGAAAAAGTTGGAGGAACGAGTGAATAGAAAAGGACTCAATGTTACTCTGTTTCAGATTTCTCGAAACTTCTATAACCTATACCCACAAATGGGAGGACTATTCGTTCCAAATGAAATTTATTCAACGTTGTCGAATAAATCAGGGAGTCGTATTCCTTTGATGGATAAATCTGCTGATGCCCAGTCTAATACAAATTGTGCGACAGTGTCGCATAATTTCCAGACACCACCAGAAATGATAGTCTCACGCTTGTCTTTTTCTCATATACGAGAGATCATGAGCGTGGATGACCCTCTTGCCCGTTACTTCTACGAGCAGGAGTGCATCAAGTGTACGTGGTCTGTTCGTGAGCTTCGCCGACAGATTAGTACCAACCTCTATTTCCGTGCAGGCATCAGTGCCAATCCAGAGAAAATGCTTTCATTACCATCGGTGCAGGGGCATGACTCGGCAGCATTACAGATTCGTCAACCTTTCACTTTTGAATTTTTAGGATTGAAGGCGCAGGAAATAGTGGACGAACATGATTTGGAGGATGCGCTAATCAGCCATCTGCAAGAGTTTATCCTCGAATTGGGCAAAGGCTTTTGTTTTGAGGCTCGCCAAAAGCGCATCATTATCGATGACGAGTATTATTACCCCGACCTTGTGTTCTACAATCGCATTCTGCATTGTGGTGTTATCATCGAATTGAAGAACGAGGAGTTTTCGCATGAGAACCTCGGACAACTCAATGCTTATGTGTCATATTACAAGGAGAATGAGATGCAGCCAGGGGATAACCCTCCTGTCGGCATATTGCTCTGCACACGAAAGGGAAAGAAGATGGTAGAATATGCTCTTGCCGGCATGGATAACCAACTTTTTGTTTCCACCTATATGCTCCAGTTGCCAGACAGAAAGACATTGGAGGCTTTCTTGTTGAAGCAATTGGGCAAATGAATCGTATTTCTCAAATTGCCACCTAATAACAGGAATATAGCAGATGGACATTAAAGAATTCAAAAAGAACGCCATGAGGGATGCGCTTGACAAAGTGCATTCTTGGAAGCAGGAACACCAAGAGGACTACTCACGATTCTCATTGGATATGATGAAGATGATGCACAACGATTTCAGCCAACTTGAACGCATATTCAAAATGGCTGCGAAATATGTGCCGATATCCGTGCTTATTGAGTGTCAGAAACTGCTTACTCCTAACACAGATGCCATTCTGTCTGATGATGAAAAGACTGCCGTTGCAGTGCGCATTGTTGACGAAATGATGGCGTTCTCTGGTTATCTGCGGTTGGGGCTATATTCCGAAGTTATTGGCGGGGATAAGGATGAAACAAATGAAGACCTAATCTTGATAAGGGAATATGGTCTTGTTGACAAGGATATGAGTGAGGAAGATGACGAGCATCTTTATATCCCTTATGTTTCAGCCAAAGAGTTTTGGGATTCGTTGCCTTCCCTCGTACAAATGGCTGTATTCAATTTTAGCAAAGGGCATACAGCGGAAGAACTTGCAACAATATCAAAGCGAATAATGCTGTCTGCCATTCATGCTCTCCCAGAAATGTATTTCCGTTTTCGTGAAGAAATCTTTGAGGAACGAAATACATTACTGATGTGTACGCTCTATTATATCTGCTTTGACCATGGACTACCCAAGAGTGCAACGACATTGAGCAAAGTAAGTCTTAACGACAAACAACTTTCCATCGTGCGTGAAAGTGTCAAAACAATTATAGTAAATCTTGTGGAAACCAGCGTTACGCAAGGTCTTGACAAGAAAGCAGAATGGACAAAACAAAGTAAGGATATAGAGGACATAGAATTTCGACAGACCATAAAGAATGCTCTTGCCAATACAAAAGGGAAGCATGGACGCAGAACCATTCTGCAAGAAGAACTGTGTATTGATGATATCCTAATAGCAGAAAATAAGACAGCATTAAAAGAAACCATCTTAGTTGCCCTAAACAACATGGAGCATGAATACGAGACTGCTTACATCAAGGCTGCACTTTTGCGCACCAACCACCTTGATTCAAAGACCTCTTTCGCCACGCTGCTGTTGATGGTTCCGGCGTCCACAAGCTCGATGAGCATCGCCAAATGCTCCGGGGAAAATTTCCGTAATTGCAATTCCCAGAATCATTAATGCAATGGTATAAATAAGTCCATATTTGATACCATCCTGAATTCTCTTTTTACTTCTCATTCCATAAGCAAATGCAATGATCGGAGTGATCGCATCTCGCAGACCAAAAGCAAGGAAGAGAACAAACTGCTGGACTTTATAGAACAATCCATAGGCTGTCTGTGCTGATGGATTGAACTTCAGGATCAGATTCATCACATAAACCATAATGGACATCAAAGCCTGCGCAATAATTGCCGGAAGTCCGATTGCATAGATTTCTTTTATAACACCGGCATCCGGCTTCATATATTTCACTCCATGCCTGAATTCCCTATTCAGTCTTATATGAAAGATAAGCAGCAATACTGCTGATGCTACCTGGCCAATTACAGTTGCGTAGGCCGCACCTTCCACTCCCATTTCGGGACAAGGTCCAATACCATAGATCA
>ERZ780195.3193-NODE-3193-length-10190-cov-2.854563_pt1 | contig 10190 bp, 11 predicted proteins | sample MGYA00511017_ERZ780195 | MGnify/ENA primary metagenome ERZ780195 (study PRJEB29588, sample SAMEA2159974) | human gut metagenome | biome: human gut; feature: human-associated habitat; material: faeces | place: Denmark | collected 2008/2010 ...
GCCGGTCATGGTAGGCGAACCTACTGCTGAGGAAGCGCTGGCTATTCTGAAAGGGCTTCGGGATCGCTATGAGGCGCACCACAAGGTCAAGATTACCGATGAAGCGCTGGAGGCCGCCGTCAGCCGCGCGGTGGACGATCCCGCGGAATTCTGCGCCGACCTCTGCGTCCCCCTCGGCTACCGCACCTTTGATCTCCTCAGCGACGGCGCGCGCACGGTCGTCACCGCCTCGCGCTTCGTCGGCGAGCTGGAGGTCTGCAACGCCTCGCTCATCTTCACCTTCTCCGGCAGCACCCTCACCACGGTCACCGGCACCTTTCTCCCGCCCATCGACACGAGCGAGAGCGGCGAAACGGCGCTCGACGCCGTGACCGCCCTGGTCCGCTTTCTCGACTACCGCAACGCCTCCGGCGCGGTGTGCACCGGAATCACCTGGCTCTCCGCAGGCTACCTGGTGCAGAGCACGACCTCCGCGCCGCTCCAGCTCGTGCCCGTGCTGCGCGTGGACACCGACGTTTACAGTTATTATGTCAACATCGTTTCCGGCGAGGTCTCCCGCGTTTCGGCATAAAAATGCGTTTGTTCTGCAAGATAAATCAAAAAGAAAAGGGATTGCTTTTTCCGGATTTTCTGGTATACTGTAGCTGTATTATGTGAATACTATCGGCGTATGGCATCCGGAGCGCATCGCACCCGCGCCGCACGGCCGCTTTTCTTCCTGTGAAATATTGAAGCAATGAGGTGTCCTCATGACCAAGTATATCGTTCAGGGCGGCTCTCCGCTCTTCGGCGAAGTCCATATCAGCGGCGCGAAAAACGCCGCTGTTGCTATCCTGCCCGCCGCCCTTCTGGTGGACGGCGTGTGCCGCATCGAGAATATCCCCCAGATCAGCGACGTGACCGTGCTGCTGAAGATCCTCGAGCAGCTCGGTGCGAAGGTCCGCGTGCTCAACCGCAGCGACGTGGAGCTTGACTGCCGCCACATCGTCACCACCCGCGCCCCGCAGGAGCTGGCGCACAAGCTGCGCGCGAGCTACTATCTCATCGGCGCACTGCTTGGCCGCTTCGGCGAGGCCGAGGTCTCCATGCCCGGCGGCTGCAACTTCGGCGGCACCCGCCCCATCGACCAGCACGTCAAGGGCTTTGCCGCCATGGGTGCGACCGTGCGCGAGGGCGACTACATCTGCGCCGCCGCCGAGGGCGGGCGCATGAGGGGCGCGAACATCTATCTCGACGTGGTCTCCGTCGGCGCGACCATGAACATCATGATGGCCGCGGCTCTGGCGGACGGCACGACCGTCATCGAAAACGCGGCGAAGGAGCCGCACATCGTCGATCTCGCCAACTTCCTCAACTCCATGGGCGCGGACGTCAAGGGCGCCGGCACCGACACCATCCGCGTCGCGGGCGTGGAGCGTCTGCACGGCGGCGCCTACGCCATCATCCCCGACCAGATCGAGGCAGGCACCTACATGGCGGCCGTTGCCGCCACGGGCGGACAGATCCGCGTGCGCGGCATCATCCCCAAGCACATGGACTGCATCACCGCAAAGCTGCAGGAGATGGGCGTGGAGGTCGAGGAGCAGGACGACGATCTGATCGTCCGCCGCAGCGGCGAGCTGCGCCACGCCAATGTCAAAACGCTGCCCTACCCCGGCTTCCCGACGGATATGCAGCCGCAGATCACCACCGTGCTCGCGCTGGCGAGCGGCACCAGCACCGTCACCGAGGGCGTGTGGGACAGCCGCTACCGCTACGTCGGCGAGCTCACGCGCATGGGCGCGCAGATCCGCGTCGAGGGCCGCACCGCCATCGTCGAGGGCGTGGAAAAGCTCACCCCTGCCAACATTCAAGCCTACGACCTGCGCGCGGGAGCCGCTATGCTCATCGCCGCGCTCGCTGCGGACGGCGTGAGCGAGATCACAAACGTGCAGTATATCGAGCGCGGGTATGAGGACATCATCGGCAAGCTCCGCGCCCTCGGCGCGAAGATCGACTGCGTGGAGGAAAACGACGAGCCGCCCATCCGCCAGATCGGCTGAACTATAAAAGGAAAAAGCACCGACCTTCGTCGGTGCTTTTTTGTTGATCGATCGTCTCAGCCCACCAGATAGCCCACACCCATAATGAGGTAGAGCGGGCCGAAGCAATAGGGCATGAACAGCTCGTTGTGCGGGATCTTGACCTTGAAGCAGTCCGTCAACACCATGATCTCGCAAATGTAGGCGATGGCGCCGAAGAGATAGCCCACCGCGCGGAGGATCGGGTAGCGGTTGGAGGCAAAGGACAGCAGGAACAATATCGCCGCCAGCAGGACCATCGCATTGCGGAAACGCAGCGCGATCTGCGCAGGCGTACTCTTTCCTTTGCCGACCAGCAGATCCTCTTCGCCCCAGAATTTCTCCAGCGCGGATTCGACTTCCTGGTACTTATCCTGTGGTTCCATCATAATGGCCCCGCCCCCTTTCCAAAATTTAGTCAACGGCTCATTCCGTTTTGTTATTTTTAGTATACCAAAAAACGATGTTGTTGTAAAGAAGTTGTTAAGAAATAATATGTAAAAAATTTATGCCGTCTTTACACAGGATATGTGCAACTTGCACGATTTTTTCCTTTGACTATTCCCCTGCGCTGTGGTATTCTTGGGAGTAGATCAGATAAAGGACCGTTTTCCATGGAATTTTACACGCTTGCCAGCGGCTCGAGCGGCAACTGCTCGCTCGTGTGCGCGGGCGACACGCTGCTGCTCATCGACGCGGGCATCTCCTGCCGCCGCATCGAGCAGTCCCTCCGCGCGCTGGGGCGGACGCTCGGCGACCTGACCGCCGTATTCATCACGCACGAGCACGCCGACCACGTCGGCGGCCTCGCCACACTCAGCAAAAAAAGCGCTGCCCCGGTCTATGTCACGCGCGGCGTATCCCATATCCTCACCTGTCCCGTCGTCGCCTTCACCGCAGGCGACACGCTGAAATTCGCGGGCTGCACCGTGCGCTCGTTCTCCACCTCGCACGACGCCGTGGATCCCGTCGGCTACCGCGTCGACGCTCCCGACGGCTCGCTCGGCATCCTGACCGACACCGGCTTCGTCACCGACGCGGCGCGTGAAGCGCTCGCGGGCGTGGATGCGCTCCTGCTCGAAGCCAATCACGACGTGGAAACGCTACAATACGGCCCCTACCCCTATTTCCTCAAGCGCCGCATTCTCGGCGACGAAGGGCACCTGTCCAACGACGCGGCGGCGGAATTTGCGCGGCTCGCCGTGCAGAGCGGCACGCGCGACATCCTGCTCGCGCACCTTTCCAAGGAGAACAACACGCCCGAGCTGGCAGAGTACGCCGTCGCCCGCGCGCTGCAGTCCGCGGGACTTTCCGTGCGGCTCGGCGTCGCGCCGCGCGACACCATGAGCGAGGTACATCTATGCAGAAGGTCACCGTCCTTTGCGTCGGCAAACTGAAGGAAGCATTCTACGCGGCAGCCGTCGCGGAGTATCAAAAACGTCTCCAACGCCACTGCAAGCTGGAGATCGTGGAGCTGCCGGAGCAGAAGCTCCCCGAGTCGCCCGCCCCCACCGAGATCGAGCAGGCGCTCGCCAGGGAGGCCGCGCTCATCGAGGAAAAGCTCCCCAAGGGCGGCGCGGTCATCGCCCTGTGCATCGAGGGCACGGAGCTGAGCAGCGAAGCCCTCTCGAAAAAGCTGACGCAGCTCGCCTCCGCGGGCGCCTCGCAGCTGACGTTTCTCATCGGCGGCAGCTTCGGCCTGCACCCGCGCGTGAAGCAGCGTGCCGACCTGCGCCTTTCCATGTCGCCCATGACCTTCCCGCACCATCTGGCGCGGGTGATGCTGCTCGAGCAGCTCTACCGCGCGTACCAGATCGACGCCGGCACGCGCTATCATAAATAAGGAGGAAGCACCATGTCCTTTCCCAAGCTGAGCTGGGGCCGTGAAAAGCACGACCTCGTCGACCGCTGGCCCAAGGGGCCGGACGGCACGCCCGAAAAACCCGCCTTCCTTGCCGACTCGACCGAGGAGGACAACGCCGCGGGCATGACCGTTGAAATGCTGCGCGCCTACGGCATCCCCGTGATGAAAAAGTACGACGACAAGGACGGCACGCTCGGCAAGGTCCTGTTCGGCACGCCGAGTGGCGGCGTGGGGCTGTATGTACCCGAAAGTATGCTCGAGGACGCGAGGAATCTTCTCGCGCCCGTGGAGGAATCAACCCGGAATGAGGAGGAATCATAATGGATTATCGCAAAGAATATGAAAAGTGGCTCGCCTCCCCCGCGCTGAGCGAGGATGAGCGCGCCGAGCTTAAAGCGCTCGAGGGCAACGACAAGGAGATCAAGGCCCGCTTCTACGGCCCGCTCGAGTTCGGCACCGCAGGCCTGCGCGGCACGATGTACACGGGCCTGCACAACATGAACCGCCACGTCATCCGCTGGGCGACGCAGGGCTTTGCCAACGTCATCCGCGCCGAGGGTACGGAGGCGATGCAAAAGGGCATCGCCGTGTGTATGGACTGCCGCAACCACTCCGCCGAATTTGCCCGCGAGACCGCCTGCGTCATGGCAGCCAACGGCATCCATGTGCGGCTCTTTGAGTCCCTGCGCCCCACGCCTGAGCTTTCCTTTGCCGTGCGCGAGTACGGCTGTCAGGCGGGCGTGAACGTCACCGCCAGCCACAACCCCAAGGAGTACAACGGCTACAAGGTCTACTGGGCGGACGGCGCGCAGCTGCCGCCGCAGCACGCCGCGGCCATTGCCGACGAGCTGACGCGGATCGACATTTTCACAGGCGTCCGGTCGATGGACTACGAGCAGGCTTTGGCCGAGGGCAGGATCGAGCTGCTCGGCGAGGACTGCGACCGCCGCTTCATGGCGAACGTCATGGGCATGGTCAACGACTATGAGACCGTGAAAAAGGTCGCGGACGACTTCGGTCTCGTCTACACGCCGTTCCACGGCTGTGGATATAAGCTTGTCCCCGAAGTGCTGCACCGTCTGGGAATAAAGCATCTGTATCCGGTACCGGAGCAGATGGTCATCGACGGCAGCTTTCCGACGGTTGCCAGCCCTAACCCCGAAAATCCTGAGGGCTTCTACCTCGCGGTCGACCTTGCAAAGAAGGTCGGAAGCGATCTGATAATCGGAACCGACCCGGATTCCGACCGTATCGGCACGATGGTTCGCCGCGGCAACGAATATGTCACCATAACCGGCAACCAGATGGGCATACTCCTGCTTGACTATATCATCAAGGCGAAGAAGTCCACCGGCACCATGCCAGAGAACGCGGGCGCGGTTGCGAGCATCGTCACCACCGGCATGGCCAGAGCGGTCTGCGAGGCGAACGGCGTTCACTTTGAGGACACCTTTACGGGCTTCAAGTTCATGGCCGAGCGCGTCGCCGAGTGGGAAGCCGCGGGCAGCTACAAGTATATATTCGCCTTTGAAGAGAGCTACGGCTACATGATGGGCGACTATGTCCGCGATAAGGACGCCGTCACCGCGTCCATGATGGTCGCCGAGATGGCGGCGCATTACCACAAGCAGGGTATGACTCTGCTCGACGCGATGGAGTCGCTGTACGAGAAGTACGGCTGGTTCATGGAGAAGACCGTCAATCTCGTCATGCCCGGCGTCGACGGCCTCCAGAAGATGAAGGCGCTGATGGAAGAGCTGCGCAGCCAGCCGCCGAAGGAGATAGAGGGCGAGGAGGTCGTCCGCCTGCGCGATTATCTCGACGGCAGCATCCACGTTGCGGGGCTCGGCGTCGTCGGCAAGACTCCGTTCTGGGGTTCGAATGTCCTGTACTTCGAGCTTAAGGACGGCAGCAGCTTTATCATCCGCCCGTCCGGTACGGAGCCGAAGATAAAGGTGTATCTGCTCATCCGCGGCGGCAGCAAGGCCGAGTGCGAGGAGCGCATTGAGAAATATCTGCATTATGTCGAGGTGCTGAAGAGATGAAAAAGTACATCGACCTGTTTCTGGCCTTTGCCAAAATAGGTGTGATGCCTTACGGCGGCGGCTACGCCATGCTTCCCATGCTTGAGCGCGAGCTGATAGATAACCGCGGCTGGACTACAAATGAGGAATTGATGGACTATTTCGCCGTCGCGCAGTGCACGCCGGGCGTTATCGCCGTCAATACTGCGACGTTTATCGGCTATAAGCTGTACGGTAATCTTGGCGGCATAGTCGCAACGCTCGGCGTTGTGTTCCCGTCGCTAGTGATAATAACGATCATTGCCGCGTTTATTCAGAATTTCGCGCATCTTTCTGCGGTGCAGAGCGCGTTTGCCGGCATCCGCGTGTGCGTGTGCGTGCTTATTCTCAATGCAGTCGTGAAGCTGTGGAAAAAGTCCGTCGTTGACTGGAAAACGCTTCTGATATTTGTTGCGGTGTTCGCATGCAGCGTGTTTTTGAGCATTTCACCGGTGATATATGTTCTCGCCGCCGCGATAGCCGGAATCATCGTCAAGGAATTGGAGGCGCGTAAATCATGATATATCTGCGCCTTTTCTGGGAGTTTTTAAAAACCGGCCTGTTTGCCGTCGGCGGCGGACTGGCAACGCTCCCGTTTATCTATGACATATCCGACCGCACGGGCTGGTTCACATATCAGCAGATAGCCGATATGATAGCCGTGTCCGAGTCAACGCCCGGACCGATAGGCGTCAATACGGCGACCTACGTCGGCTATATAACGGGCGGCTTGCTGGGAGCGATCGTTGCAACGCTCGGCCTTGTGACGCCGGCGATAATTATCATACTCATCATTGCGTCCTGCCTGAAAAAGTTCAGGGAAAACCGCTTTGTTGACCATGCTTTTTACGGGCTGCGCCCGGCCTCGGCAGGACTGATTGCCGCAGCAGGCTTTTCCGTTGTCATGCTTGCGCTCGTCCGCGAAGATGCGTTTAAGGCAAGCGGAAATATCCTTGACCTGTTTTCCTGGAAGGGACTTGCGCTTGCGGCTGTAATATGGGTGTTCACAAATCTCATAAAGAAAACGAAGGATCTGCATCCGATATTCTACATCGCGGCATCTGCCGTAGTCGGCATACTTGTGTTTTAAAATATTGCTGCCGCACCTAGCAGGGCAAGTGCCGCTGCGATAAGCGCCGTCAAAAACCGTCCGATCATGTATCGGGCGGTTTTTATATCCGTTCCGGCTATCATGGAAAAGGTCTGGAAGTGAACCGAAAGACCGCCCCAGGAGAGAATAAACGCAGCAAGGGCGAGATTAATTGGGCTTATTGCAAGCCCTGTCATGCTGCCTATGCCGTTTCCAAGCTCGAGAATGCCGGCAAGCAGCGCTGCGCACCAGCTAAGCTCGGCTCCGAGCATGTATGAAAGCTCGCCGGCAATGCTTCGCGTTATATCCATAGCGTCGAGAACGCCGTTTATCGCCGAAAAAGCAACCACAAAGGCGCAGACACCTATCATCGAATCGGCAGCGCGCTTAACCGACGCCGTGAACGCCGCCGAGAAGCTCACCGGGGAGAATATATCCTCGTCATAGCAGATATCGCACGGAGCCTTCGGGCAGATAATAACGCCGAAAATGAGCGCTGCCAAAATATGCACGGCATACAGAAAAAAGCCTGCTGAAGCAGAGCCGAAAACGCCGACCCCGGCGGCACCGATGATAAATGCAGGCCCGGAGTTATTGCAGAAAACTATGAGCCGAGATGCGTCGTCACGGCTTACAAGCCCCTGCGCTCTCAGCCGTGCTATGTATGCAGCGCCCAGCGGATATCCTCCGGTGACGCCAATGATGAATGCCGAAACTCCGTGGCCGGACATACCGAGCCGTGCTCCAAGCGGCGCAAGCGCGTTTGACATGAGCTTTGATGCGCCAAGCTCGTTTAAAAGATTGGCCGCAATGAAAAACGGAAACAGCGACGGTATGATCATCTGCGCGCACATTATAAGCCCTGCTTTCACCGCCTCGGCAGCGGCCTTCGGGAAAACGAGCAGCGCGGCGAATATGCCGAATGATGCGAAAATATACAGAGCCTTTTTCATCCTATCAACTCCTTGTCCATGTATTAAGCTATGCTTTGCGGCATAGGTTTAGACTGCGGAGGTGAGCGTAAATGAAAACAAAACGCGACAGAGCCGAGCTTCTTGCCGATAAGCTCGATATCCCGGCCGATGCTCTCGGCAGCGTTAAGCTCAGCCTCTGCGGAAGAAGCCGGTTGCTTGTTGAAAACCACCGCGGAATAATCACATATAACGATAACATTATTGAGATCGACTGCGGCAGTGTAAAGCTCGCGGTGCGCGGCGACGCTCTGCGCCTTGAAGCGATGAGCGGCAGCGATATGTTCATATGCGGCAGAATTATTGCATTGGAGTTTGAATAATGAGAAAGCTTTACGATTTTGTGCGCGGAGTGGCTGAGCTTGAAGTCTCCGGCGCGCAGCCCGAGCGCATATTAAATTACTGCGCCGAAAACGGGATCAAGTTTTGGAACGCAAGCCCGTGCCGGGATTTTTCGATCACCTTTTGCGTACATGCATCCGATGTCGATAGCCTGCTTGCGCAGAACGGCAAAAACGGAATTGCTGTAAAGCTTATCACAGAAACCGGAGGCAGGACGCTTAAGCGAAACGCAAAAAGACGAGCCGTGTTTTTGCTCGCTTTCGTTTTTTGTGTTTCGCTTGCTGCCGTGTCGTCGCTGTTTTTGTGGAAAATCGAGATAAGCGGAAACGATAAGCTCAGCGATGCAGAGATTTTGCGCAAGCTTTCAGAATGCGGCGTTGACTACGGCGCGTATTGGCCGGCGCTGTCGTCCGATGAGATACGCAGCCGCATAGTGGCAGAGATGCCGGAAATAGCATGGCTTAGCCTGAACGTTCGCTCGTCAAAGGCCGAGATCATAGTTCACGAGCGCATCGATAAACCCGAGATCGTCAACGAAAAAGCACCCTGCGATATAGTTGCGTCAAAAAGCGGCGTGATCAGGAAAATGTCCGTCCTCGAGGGCGAGAGCGCGGCTATCGTTGGAAACGCGGTGGCAAAGGGCGATGTTTTGGTGCGCGGACTTATGAGCAGCGAAACGGGGGATGAGCGCTATGTCCACTCCATGGCGCAGGTGATTGCCGACACGTGGTATGAGATAAGCGCCCAAACGCCGATGCTTGAAGAGCGAAAAACCGAAAAGAGCGGCCGAAACACGGCCTTTTCGCTTGTTATCGGGAAAAAGCGGATAAATTTTTTCTCCGACAGTAGAAATAAATGCGATAGTTGTGATAAAATGAATAAATTAAAGTACATATCCCTCGGCGACGTTTTTGTTTTGCCGATCGGATATGCCGTCGAGCGAACAACGCAGTATGAAACGAGCCTTTTGCCCATAGACGAGGATAAGGCCGTCGGGCGCATGAAGGAAAACCTCAAAAATGAGCTTCAGCGCCGCATCGGCGACGGGCAGATAGTGTCTGCGGAGTATTCCGTGTCCAAGACCGATAATGTCATGACGGTCACGCTGCGCGCTCAGTGCACAGAGAATATTGCCAAGGAGGCAGACTATGATTGAAAGAACGATAGAAGTCGAAAGAATGGAGCATGTAATAAGCGTGTTCGGCTCGTTCGACCGAAACCTGAGCATAATTGAATCCGAGCTTGGCGTTAAAGTCCTTGACCGCGAGAATAAGATACACATCTGCGGCGAGGAGGAGAGCGTCATGCTCGCCGAGAAAGCGATAAACGGTCTGCTGACGCTTGCCGCGCGCGGCGAGAATATCGACGCGCAGAGCGTGAGATATATCCTCAAGCTCGTTGCCGAGGGCAGGGAATCGAAGATAAACGAGCTTGCAAGCGACGTTGTGTGCATAACGGCAAAGGGCAAGCCGGTCAAGGCAAAAACCCTCGGCCAGAAAACCTATTGCGACGCAATAGCAAATAATACGATAACTCTCGGCATCGGCCCTGCCGGAACGGGGCAGACCTATCTTGCCGTTGCTGCCGCGGTCGCGGCGTTCAGAGCCGAGGAGGTAAACCGCATAATCCTGACCCGCCCTGCCGTTGAAGCCGGCGAGCGCCTCGGTTTTCTCCCCGGCGATCTGCAAAGCAAGGTCGATCCGTATCTCAGGCCGCTTTATGACGCGCTGTTTGACATGCTCGGAGCCGACACATATCAGAAATATCTTGAGCGCGGAAACATTGAGGTCGCGCCGCTTG
>ERZ780195.3203-NODE-3203-length-10168-cov-16.314842_pt1 | contig 10168 bp, 9 predicted proteins | sample MGYA00511017_ERZ780195 | MGnify/ENA primary metagenome ERZ780195 (study PRJEB29588, sample SAMEA2159974) | human gut metagenome | biome: human gut; feature: human-associated habitat; material: faeces | place: Denmark | collected 2008/2010 ...
TCCGCCGCCGCCAGCGCCGAGAATCTCGCTCAGGCCAGGGCGGCGCTGGATGCGCTGACCGCCTCCGGCTCGGCCACCACCGCCCAGCTCACCGGCGCGCAGAACGCCGTGGCGGCCTTCGCTCAGGAGCAGGCGGAGCTGGCTGAGCAGATCGCCCAGACCGAGACCGCCCACGCCGCCGATACCGCCGCCGTGGACAAGGCGCAGTCCGCCTATCAGCAGCTCGCCGCCCAGACCCTCAACGCTCAGGCCAGCGCGGACAAGGCCCAGTCCGCCTTCGCCAAGCTGGCCGGGCTGTTCGGCGGCTCCGGCGGCATGGCCACGCTGGGCCGCTTCGGCGACCAGCTGGCCGCACTGGGCACCTCCACCCTCACCTCCGCCAGCCGCAGCCTGAGCAGCATCGCCGTCAGCACGCTGGGCATCCAGAAGGGCACCGCCCTGAACACGCTGGCCTCGTCGGGACTGAGCTCGGTGCTCACCAAGCTCGTCTCCACCCTTGGCGGCGTGAAGCTCGGCCTCGCCGGCGTGGGCGTTTCGCTGGCCTATCAGGCCTATCAGTATGTGAAGTCCGCCGAGGACGCCCAGCGCGGCTCCGTCAAGTGGGAAAAGGCATGGGAGGCCGCCCAGCCAAAGGACACCACCGTCAAGGCCATCCTCGACGCGGAAATCCAGCTGGACACCACCGGCCTCGCCGATGACGTGAAGAGCGTCTACGAAGAGGTGGGCAGGGCTCTCACCGACGGCGAGCCCGACACGGAGGGCGTCATCCAGAAGATCACCGAAAAGACCACCGGCATGTTCTCCTCGGTGCGCCAGAAGATTCAGGAATGGTACGATCTGGAAATGGCCAAGCTCGACCTCTCCACCCCCGCCGGCGTGCAGAAGGCCGCCGAGCTGACGACCACCTATCAGGGGCTCATCGATCAGGTGGAGCAGCTGGACAGCAGCACCGCCGCGTGGGTGGCCGAGTATGCCGGCCAGTCCACCGAGGCCTGCACTCAGGCGCTGACCCAGCTGGAGACCTACGAGGAGGAGCTGGAGCGCCTGGCCCGCAAGGCCGACGAGCAGGTGGCGCTGCTCAATTCCAATCAGCGCGCGGCCTACACCGCCGTCACCAACGGCCTGACCAGCGACGAGACCACCGTCGGCAACGCCGCCCAGTACGTCACCGTGGACTATTCCCTTCAGCTGGGCTATGCCGAGGACGACTACAACGCCCAGCTGGCCGCCCTCTGGCAGGAGTATCAGGATAAGCTCAACAGCGCCGCCACTGACCAGGACAGGATGGAGATCGACGCGGAGTACGAGCTGAAGCTCCGTCAGGCGGATACCGACTATCAGCAGCAGCGCAGCGACCTCGCCGCCGACTATCAGCGGCAGCTGGGCGACCTGCTGCGGGGCTACGCCGCCGCGCTGGCCAAGACCGACCCCACCCTGCGGGACGCGCTGGACAAGGCCCTCGCCGGGGACTTCTCCTCCGTGGACGATCTGGATCTGTCCAACAAAGCGCTGGTCGGCACCTTCAAGACCCTCGTGGAGGCCGGCGCGCTGGAGGGCGTGACCGACGCGGATCTCTCCACCGCCAAAGGCCAGATGCGCGCCCTGCTGGCGCTGCTGGCACAGGGCAGCGCCGAGGCCGTGGACAGCGCGTACCGGAATTTCACACTGGTACGAAATGAAAAAAATCTGGGCGACGGCATCCGCTCCGCCGTCGGCCTTCCGAAGGGCGGATTTCTGGATACGCTGCTCGGCGGGCGCAATGCCATTGAAGTAGACGATACTGCCGAAGCGGTCAACCAGTGGGCGACAAAGATTCAGGACGCGGTGAACGCCGCCCAGACGGGCACGGAATCCAGCTTGGAACGCCTTCAGACGCTGAAAAGCGCATTCTACGATTCGCTGGACTACGGCGCAGCGGCGGGTGAAGCGGGAAATGGTGTGGAACGCCTTGCCAGCCTGTTCGCCGCGCTGAACGCCGCGGCGGACGCGGGGAATCTGGACGCGTCCGCATGGGCCGAGTATTCCGGCATGGTCAATGACGTCATGTGGATCCTCGGCAATCTCGATCCCAGCGGCAGCGCCGAGGATCTGGCCTTCCTCACCGGCCTGTCCGACGCGCTCAACGCCCTGGGCTACACCACCGACGCGACCTCCGTCGTGTCCACTCTGGCGGGCGTGGCGGCGCAGTGCAGCGGCCTCGCCGACGCGGCGGAGAGGCTGGACGGCTCCAAAGCGTGGCAGGGCTTCCCCAAGACCATCGAGGAATTCAAGGCCGGCCCGACCCAGTTCACATGGACGGGCTTCGCCCAGTCCGCCTCCTGGGAATCCCAGGCGGAATACGACGCGAAAAAGGTTCAAATTCCCGTGGAGCCGGACTGGACGGCATTCGCCGCCGCGGCGTCCGACTGGAGCGCCGGCGGGGAGACAGAGGTCCGCGTGTCGCCGAAGCCGGACTGGACGGCGTTCGCCGCCGCGGTATCCGACTGGAGCGCGGACAACGCCGGCGGCAGCGGCGGCGCGTCCTCCGCGGGCAGTGGCGGCGTGCAGATTCCCGTGGAGGCCGATCTCAGCGGCATGCCCGCCGCGGCCGCCGCCTTCGGCGCCCAGGCCGTTGCCGAGTTCTCCGGCGCGGGCAGCAATGCCGGAGCGGCCTTCGCCGCGGGCATCCGCCGCCATCTCTCCGCCGCTTCGGCGGCGGGCTCGGCGCTGGGCCGCGCGGCCCTGAGCGCCCTGCGGGCGGAGCTGGAAATCCGCTCGCCCTCCCGCAAGATGCGCGAGGCCGGCGGCTACGCCTCCATGGGCTTCGCCCTGGGCGTCTCCGACGAGATCACCCGGGCCGAGGCCAGCGTCCGCGCCCTGGCCGGACGCGCGCTGACCGCCGCCGGAAGCACCACCACCAACAACCACTACCACGCCTCGCCCATCAACGTGCAGGCCTCCGTGCGCAGCGACGAGGACGTGCGCGCCCTGGCCAACCGCCTGGCCAGGCTCGCCGCCGGGCAGAATTACGGATTGCGATAGGAGGAAAGACCATGCTGAAGGAATATGAAAACCCGCAGGGCGGCAGTCCTGCGGGAACGGAAACGAGGGAGCCGCGCGAGCGGCGACTAGCGAGGCGATTCAGAGAATCGCCGAAGCGTAGCTGCGACGCGCCAACGACGCGGGGCAGCCGACCCATGGATGTGACCCTGCGGGCGCGAAGAATCATGCTTTGGGCGCGGCGCCTGAATCTTTGATTCAGCCGTCGCGGTCGCGAAGCGACTTGGAATCCCAGAGGGATTCCAACCTTGCCGTCAACGAGGCCATGGAGCCGGCGCTGGACAGTCTGGGCGCCGGCGGCTGCGACGAGCTCATCTCGGCATTGAAAAAGGAGATCGTGCGCAGCGCGTCGTTCTATGCCATCTATCTGGCGGAAGCACTGAAGAAGGTTCATACTTCGTTGGGGTGAGAATTCAGGAATGGGAGGAATGATCGGATGCACGGTCTCTTACGGCAATGGCTTCGCACTCTTTCAGCAAAACGTCAAAAACGGCGTCTGGAGAAACAACCTTTGCAGAAATCGGAAGGCTGGTCGAACCCCGACTGGTCGCGAGATCAATTTGACACGCCCACTGCGCATTTTGAGCGGGTTCCCTGCGGGTATGTGCCGAAGGAAGGCGAAACGCTCTATGAGTGCTTTGTGGGACGATATAGTTCAGGAGTATGGCGCGTGACTCGTAAGGCTGAAGTTCCCAAGGAGGAAAGAACATGCTGAAGGAATATGAAAACCCGCAGGGCAGCTGCCCTGCGGGAAGGGAAACGGATGTGACCCTGCGGGCGCGAAGAATCATGCTGCGCGCCGTCAACGAGGCCATGGAACCAGCATTGGACAGTCTGGGAACCGGCGGCTGCGACGAATTCATCGCTGCATTGGAAAAGGAGATCGTGCGCAGCGCGTCGTTCTATGCCATCTATCTGGCGGACGCGCTGAAGAAGGTTCACGGGCTAGGGTGAGAATTCAGGAATGGGAGGAATGGTCGGATGCACGGTCTCTTACGGCAATGGCTTCACACTCTTTCAGCAAAACGTCAAAAACGGTGTCTGCGGAAACGAGCTTTGCAGAAATCGGAATTTGAACCAGACCGCGGCTGGTCGCGAGATCAGTTTGACACGCCCACCGATCATTTTGAGCGGGTTCCTTCCGACTATGTTCCGAAGGAAGGCGAAGAAGTCTATGAGTTTTTTGTGAGACAGCATAGCACAGGAGTATGGCGCGTGACTCGTAGGGCTGGAGGAAAATCGGAAACCGCGTCGGAGAACGGTCGCTGCGCGACACGTTCTTAGACCGAATCCCCTGCTGAGTGACCGAAAAAGCCGCGACGCGGGAATCGTCCAACGGCAATCGCCGTTTTCCGGCGCGCAGATAGATCGTGTTTATGGAAATGGCCACAGAGGATTGTCAAGCGATTTGCCGAAAAAGCGCTCAAATTATCCGTGATTTTTCGTAAATGAGCATTTTTGACGGGAATGGAACAGCGACGCGCTTCGGACGATTTTCACCCGAAGGGCGGTTCTTTGTTGCCGTTCGCTTCTCTGCGTGTTATAATGAATTTACGCATTCGACGCAAGGAGGAATGAACGATGAAGAATACGCTCGACTGGAGCAGACGGCAGGTGCAGAGCCGATATGCGCGCCACAAGGCTGTTTCCAAGTACTGGCTCTGGCTCATTGTGGGCTGCGTTGCCGCCGGACTGATCCTGTGGATAAAAGCGCATTCGATGGGAGGATGAAAATTCAAAACCTGAAATTTTCAGGTTTTGAAAAGAAGCATGGCTTTCATCTTCTCCCCATACCGGATGTTTTTAACTGTATTATGGGACAAGATAAATGAACTAAAAAAGGAAAAGATTGACAGTATTCATGAACCCTGCTAAAATAAAGTCGGCAGGAAGAACTACACGAGGTCGCCGCCCGCTGAGTTTTCAAACGAAAGCGGGTGATCGGAATGACGGCTTATGAGACGATCATGGTCGTGCTTACCGTTATTGGCTTGCTGATCGCTGTTTTTAAACTCGACAACAAGAGATAATGCGAACCGCCGTGTAGTGAGAGGCTACACGGCGGTTCTGTTGGTATTTTACTGACATAACACCAGCGGGTGAAAGCCCACAAGCTCTCTTCCTGCCACCTTTATTATAAGGGCATCCTCATGAATTGTCAACGGGGATGCTCGAATTATTTGTGATTTTTTTGCCGGGAAGGGGTTGACTTTTGTAGCCCGTAACAGTATAATTCAATTACGGGCTACAAAAGTGAGGTGAAATGAATGAGCCCAAGGACGGGACGTCCTACCAGCAATCCAAAGGGAAAACCGATCCATGTGCGCTTGGATGAAAAGAGCGAAAGCATTTTGAAGGCGTACATGGAGCAGGAAGGAACGACGCAAGCGGAGAGCATTCGACGCGGCATTGCCAAGCTGGAACAGGACATAAAAAAATGAACAAGTGTGCTCCGTGGAAAGAAAACACTTGCTCATCGCTCCCCAGAGGTTTCCCTCAAGGTAAATCCATTATACCACAGAAGGAAGCCTCTTTCAACCGAACACCCCATAAAATTTTGAAGGAGGATTCTCATGTTTGAGTACAAGGAATTCGAGATGCTGGCTCAGCTGTACGTCGAGCGGCAGGACGACACGCCCGAGACGAAGGCCATCATGGACAGGGTTCGCAACAGTGAAGGCTTCCGCCGTGCCGCCGAGCGCGGCGTGGACATGGACGATCTGACCGCACGGATGTGATTCGTGCGGATTATTTGTGATTTTTTTCGCGGGAGGGGTTGACTTTTGAGTTCCGTTAATCTATAATGCAATTACGGAACTCAAAAGTGAGGTGAAGCAGATGAGTCCGCGAACCGGCCGCCCAGTGGTCGGTGAGAAAAAAGACGTTGATTTGAAGGTTCGAATCAGCACAAAGGAAAATGAACGACTGATTGCCTATAGTAAAAAACGAGGCATGACCAGAGCAGAAGTCGTTCGAGAAGCAATCGCCGAGAAACTGGGCAAAGAAAAATAACGAAACGCTCTACCCGCCAAGACAGCGCGTTCCGTTATTCGTGATCCGAGGAAGTCCCTCAGATAAATCCATTATATCACAAAGGGCTTCCTCTTTCAACCGAACACCCCATAAAATTTTGAAGGAGGATTCTCATGTTTGCTTACAAGGAGTTTGAGCAACTGGCGCAGGCCTACGTCGAGCGTCAGGACGACGCCCCCGAGACCGAGGCCATCATGAACAAGGTGCGCGAAAGCGCGGGCTTCCGGGAGGCCGTGGCCAAGGGCGTGGACATGGACGATCTGACCGCGGGCGTTTACTCCGCGGCGGATGCGTTCCAGAAGCTGGCCTTCATCGCCGGCATGCACGCGGTGATCCGCATGCTGGCCATGGCGCTGTGCAAGGGGGAGGGAAAGGTGCTGTGAATGATCTGATGCTCACCTTCCCCATTGAGAAGAAGGAATTCGACGGGCAGATGGTGGTGACGCTGAAGGACATCGACACGCTGCACCAGAAGCCAGAGGGCACAGCGAAGCGGAACTTCAACCAGAACAAAAAGCACTTCATTGAAGGCGTGGATTACTTCGTACGAAATTCGTACGAAGCCTCGAAAGAATACGGGATCACCGCTCCCAACGGCCTGAAGCTTCTCACCCAGACCGGCTACCTGATGATCGTCAAGTCCTTCACGGACGATCTCAGCTGGGAGATTCAGCGCAGACTGGTGAACGGCTATTTCGCCGCCCAGCGGGCGGAGATGACCTTCATGGGCACGCCGGTGGTGACGATGATGGAGGCGGCCCGGGCGCTGAACATTCCCTACAACACGCTGACCCATCGCTTCACCGCGCCGGCGATCTACTCCCAGATGCGCATGGGCGACGCACTGCTGCTGGAGGGCCGCAATCTCGCCAAGTTCAAGGCCGAGAACGCCCGCTGCTACATCGCGTCCTCCGCGCTGTGGATTCTCACCCAGACCGGCTTCGACAAGCTCAGAGCGCTGGCGAACACCGCGGTGACGCCCCGGATTCCCAAGCAGACCTGACCGACCGGAAGGCCGCGGCCTTCCCCTTCCCCCTCCTCGGAGGGGGCATTTTTATTGCCATTACGGCGCTTTTATAAAGGAGGTTTTTCAGATGCCGACCCCCGTCTATGATTTCACCTGGAAGGGCCAGTCCGCCCACGACGTCTACGGCGTGGAGACGCTGGCCATGGGCTCCGTCTGCGTGGCCGAGCGGCGGGACGATTCCGCGGCCGTGGCCGGGCGCTCCGGGCTGGTGCACCGCTGGGACGGCGCGGTGGAGGAGGTGGACCAGACGCTGACGGTCTACCTGCCCTACGCCCAGCCGGGCCGCACGGTGGCGGCCTTCGCTCAGGTGCGCGCGTGGCTGAAGGGCTACGGGCGGCTGACCCTGTCCACCGAGCCGGGGCGCTATCGCCTGGCCCGCATCACCGATCTCATCGCTCTGGATCCCGTGGTGGAGGGCTTCGACGATCTGAAGGGACAGGTGATCTTCCGCTGCGACCCGTATCTGTACCACGTCTCCGCGCCGGCCCAGACCCTGACTGCCGCGGCCATTCTGACCAATCCCGGCACGGCGGCGGCGGCGCCGACTCTCACCGTGACCGCCACGGGCGACGTGGATCTGCTGATCGGCGGCCAGACGGTGCTGCTGACCGACCTGACCGGAAGCATTGTGCTGGATTGCGCCGCCCAGGAGGCCTATTCCGTGGACGCCTCCGGCGTTATGACCAATCTCAACGACCACATGGCCGGAGACTTCCCGCTGCTGAAGCCCGGCGCGAACGCCATCAGCTGGAGCCTCGGCGAGGACGCGGCCCTGACCAGCGTCGCCATAACGCCAAACTGGAGGGATGAAGCCTGAGGCTTCGCGCAGTTGCTGCCGCGTCGCGTTGACGCACCCAGCGCCGCCCGGGTGACTCAACCGAATTTTTAATTCGCTTGAGTCAGTCGCAATGCGACTTGAAAACCCAAAGGGTTTTCAACCTCAGTGGCGGCGCTGGGTGCTGCCTTGGTGCATCTGCCCGGGCTTTGTGCGATGGGGACGATTTCGCATTGCCGTGGTGGCAATACGAAATCTGAGCAGCTACATTAGGAAGGAGGAAACCTCGTGGACAAGCGAATCTGCGTCTATCCCGCCGGGGAGACGGACTTTGCCTCCAATGGTCTGGGCTGTCTGAGCCCCACCCGCTGCAGGGTGCATTGGGCCATGGACGGCGAATACGAGCTGGAAATCGAGCATCCCATCGATCTGGGCGCGGGCGACTGGGGCAAGTACGAGCGCCTGTGCGCCTACGGGCGCACCGTGGTGGCCCCGGTGCCCGAAGCGCCCAGCATGGCGCTGCGGCAGACCGGCGCCGCCGCCACGGTATCGCTCTACGCCATCGCCACGCGCAAATCCCGGCTGCGCCTACGCTCCGGCCCGGGCACCAGCTATCGCTGTCTCGGCTATTACGCCAAGGGCAGGAAGGTCACGCTGCTGAACAAGACCAGCGCCGACTGGTACGAGGTGACGGCCCCGGACGGCAAGCACGGCTGGATGGCCGCCCGGTATCTCACCGCCGCGGGCACGCAGACGGTGTCCTCGGTGACTACCGAGATTCTTCGGGAACTGCCCATGCGCCCCCAGCCCTTCGACATCTACGCCTTCGACCCCGGTTTGAGCGCCGTCACGGCCCGGGCCCGCCATGTGTTCTGGCGGCTGGCCGAGAATCTGGTGTGCGAGCTGGAAATCAAGGACAAGACCGCCCAGCAGGCGCTGGACGCGGCCTTCGCCGCCGCGCTGAATCAGAGCCACGGCTTCCACTGGCACTGTGAGGACACGGAGAAGCGCTCCATGGAAAAGATGACCGGGCGAACGCTGGCGGACGTGATCCTCGGCGACGGCGGCGTCTGCGAAACCTACGGCCTGCACCTGCTGGCCGACTGGTTCGACGTGTTCCTGGTGAAGGAGCTGGGCGCGCGCCGGGGCGTCCAGCTGCGCTACGGCAAGAACGTCACCGGCCTGTCCGGCGGCTACGACATCTCCAACGTCGTCACCCGGGTGGTGCCCGTGGGCCAGACCAGGGACGGCAATCCCCTCTATCGCTCCGGCGATCGGTGGATCGCCTCGGAGCGCGAGAGCCTCTATCCCCGGGCGGTATACGGCTATCTGGACGTGTCCGAGGCCAAGGTGGGCTCCGAGGTGGACGGCAAGAAGCTCACCGCCGCCACGGCTCGAACGCTCATGGACAAACGCGCTCAGGAGCTGCTGGACAGCGGCTGCGACCTGCCCGACTGCTCCCTCACGGCCAAGATGGCCCAGCTGCGCTACGACCCCGCCTACGAGGACTACGCCGCGCTGGAGCGCGTCTGCCCCGGCGATACGCTGGGCCTGTTCCTGCCGGACTACGGCCTGACGCTGGACGCCGCGCTGTCCGAATACACCTTCGACGCGATCAGCCAGCGCTATGAGGATCTCACGCTGGGCAGCCCCCGGCAGAACCTCTCGTCCTCCGGCGTGACCTCGCGCCAGCTGGGGCGCGGCGCCGTCACCGGCAGCAAGCTGGCCTACGCCAGCGTGGGCGCGAGCGCGCTGGCTGCGGGCGCGGTGAGCACCCCGCACCTGCAGGCCGACAGCATCAACGCCCAGGCCCTTCAGGCCGGCAGCGTCACCACGGAGAAGCTGACCGCCGGCTCCGTGACCACCGAGAAGCTGGACGCAGCCGCCGTCACCGCCGAGAAGCTGGCCGCGGGCTCCGTGACCGCAGAGAAGCTCCACGCGGGCAGCGTGAGCGCGGACAAGCTCGAAGCAGGCTCCGTAACCACGGAGAAGCTCCACGCCAGCGCCGTCACCGCAGACAAGCTGAACGCGGGAGCCGTGACCACAGAGAAGCTCCGAGCCGGGGCGGTGACGGCGGAGAAGATCGCGTCCAGAGCCATCACGAGCGATCTCATCAAGGCCAAGACCATCACGGCGGAGAGTGGAATCATCGACGATTCGGCCATCGGGACTGCTCAGATTGCGGATGGCTCGATTACATCGGCGAAGATTGTGGAGCTGAATGCAGACCTCATCAAGACGGGCACGCTGTCCGCGGAGCGGCTGCTGCTGGTGGGCGAGGACGGGGTGATTTA
>ERZ780195.3215-NODE-3215-length-10139-cov-2.426121_pt1 | contig 10139 bp, 9 predicted proteins | sample MGYA00511017_ERZ780195 | MGnify/ENA primary metagenome ERZ780195 (study PRJEB29588, sample SAMEA2159974) | human gut metagenome | biome: human gut; feature: human-associated habitat; material: faeces | place: Denmark | collected 2008/2010 ...
CAGTTCCACGCTTACATAGTATTTATCAAGAATTCCCACGGGAACCCCGGATTTATTCGTTATAACGACTCTGTATTGCCCGCGCTCGTTCTTTTCGTTGAAGTTTATCGAATAGTGCAGGGAATTTATCGTTATATCATTGATTTTGTTTGAACGAACTTTTACGTTCAGTTTTTGCGATGTAACATGTGCCGTCGCGCCGTTCGGCGTTTGCGTATATGTGAACAAATCGTTCATTTCACTTTGTGTCAAAACCAAAGTTTTGGTATGCGCGCCGTTCAGTTGAACTGTGACGGAAACCGAGTTGTCGGGAGCTACAAACGTTACGCCATCAATCGTCGGGTAAATCATTTCAATTGTTCTGGAACCTGTCCCGAGTTCGGAAACGTCAAACTGACCGAGACTTATTCTGTCACCGAGTGCATCAAGCGTTTCTTCGTCGCCCTGAACCGTTACCGTTGCCGGATCGCAGATTATGTTTGCATACGAACTTTCGTCACCGCCGTATATGTTCACAACGTCAACAGTCAACGGAAGCGTTCGCCTGTATACAACTTTTAACTTTGTCTGAATCTCGTTTACATCAAGCGTCAGATATTTCATTTCAACGGGGTTTCCGTCTTTATCAAAAAGGGAAATCGCCGACTGCGTATTGATGTCGGTATTGCTGAGAGCCAGGTCAACGGTCGTGGACGCGCTTGCAATCGTTCTGACGATTTCGGCAGGGCCTGTACCCGTGACCTTTTTCGGAGTTATGTTTTCCTCAACCGCCTCATATCCGTCCGCAAGGGAGTTTTCATATTTGACTCCGACATCAAGCGTCTTGGTGGCTGTTTTCACAAATTCGATTTTTATGGACGAGGGACTGACGGAAGTACATGTAACGTCGGAGTTCAGAACCGAAACGTTTACAGGCACTTCATATATACCTGCGGAAGCAATAGAATCAAAATTCAGCGTCGCTGAAATATCGTCTGCATTCAAAACAAGAAGTGCGGTTCTTCCGCCCTGAACTTTTACTTCGCAGGTAAAATTGGTGTCCGTCAGAAGCATCATCAATCCGTTGTTCCCGGGAACAGAGCCTTCGTAATGAATTTTTATCGGAACATTTCTGAACTCCGCGGAATTGGTCGGGTTTGCGTAATAAATTATTGCAAACCATGCAAAAACAGCAAGAATAACAGAAATTATCTTCAAAAACCCGTTGCGTCTGATAAGGGAAGAGAACTTGGAGGACAGTGAAGTCAGGAACTTTTTCATTTGCTCTTCCTCCTCAATTTCTTTTCCGCTTTCTCGGCAGTTGCCGCCTCTTCATGAGAGGTAAGCAGATCTTTTTTCAGTTTTGTACGCAGGGTATCCGCAGTAAAATCACGGCGCAAATCCCCCTCGCAGGCGACGGAAATTATTCCCGTTTCCTCCGAAACAACAACGACAATGGCGTCGGAAACTTCACTTATGCCTATCGCGGCTCTGTGCCTTGTTCCGAGATCGTTACCTATGCTACGCGTTGTAAGAGGCAAAAAGCAACCTGCCGCATGAATTCTGAAATCTCTGATAATAACGGCACCGTCGTGAAGCGGGGCTTTGTTGAAGAATATGTTGCAAAGAAGTTCAGCCACAATGGAACAGTCAAGAGAAATACCGGTCTTTATGATCTCGCCGAGTTTTGTCTCTCTTTCGATAACTATAAGCGCACCGGTTTTGGTCTTTGAAAGTCTGTCAACGGCATCACACAACTGATCCACCGCATAGTCGCTTTCATCAAAGTTCATCATGCGGTCTTTTTTAATCTTCGCTATGTTCAAGCCCTTTCTTCCGATGTTTTCAAGTACGCTTCGCAGTTCGGGCTGAAATACGATAAGCATTGCAAGCATGCCGTATTCAATGGTTTTATTCAGAATAAAGTGCGTGCCTGTCAATTTCAAAAGTTGCGATATATACAATAATGCAATCAGAATGATGATACCTTTCAATAACTGTGCGGCGCGCGTGTCCTTGATGAATTTCAGGACGTAATATATCATCAGAGACAGAATCGCTATATCAAGAATATCAAGCAACAGCAACCACGGCGACGAAATCAGATTACTGAAAAACGACCCGATATTGCTCAAAAATTCAGCCATACTCTTCACCCTTAAATACCGTTTATGCGGCTGTTCACCGCTCTTATTATATTTTAACAGTATTTATAGATAAAATCAAGTCCCCAACGGCAATTTTTTATAAATTTTTAAGCACTTTATCATATAATCCACCTCTTCAACCGTGTTGAAAGGCGAAAAACTCACACGGACCACGCCCGATTCGGTCGTTCCGAGTTTTTTGTGCGCAAGCGCCGAGCAATGAAATCCGCCGCGAACACATATTCCTTTTGAACTAAGGTATGAAGTCACTTCTTCTGAATGCGACCCCTGCACATTAAACGCAACAGTCCCCACCGAATCGGCAGAAGAATAAAGTGTGATATTTTTGAGTTTTTTCAGTTCATTTATTGCGTGCCGAACAAGTGATTTTTCATAAAATGAATTATTGGGATTTCGTCGCAAAAATCTGATACCCTCGCAAAGTGATATTATAGCGGGCGTTGCAACCGTGCCGCTTTCAAGAGCCTGGGGAACAATCTCAGGTTGCAGAAGATTGAGAGATTCCGTTCCAGTTCCACCGTAAAGCAACGGCGAAGGGGGAGTTTTTCTGAACAGTAAAAGTCCAGACCCCTGTATGCCGAACAAGCCTTTATGTCCGGAAGTGCATAAATAATCAATTTCAGCATTTTTCATATCAATCGGAAGATGTCCCGCAGCCTGCGAAGCGTCTGTTCCGAATAAGATACCGTTTTTATGAGCAATTTGTGCAAGAGGACGCAAGGGAAGCACTTTGCCCGTGACATTTGAAACAGCCGTAGGGAAGATGAGCCTTGTTTCTGGACGGATAAGCGCCTTGACAGACGCTTCAATATCGTTTGAATCGGCAATATCAAACGTTACACCTCGTGATGAAAGAGCTGTCAGCGGTCTCGTTACGGAATTATGCTCCATGTCGGACACTATAACGTGATCGCCTTTGGAAAGAAGTCCGAAAAGCAAGAGATTTATCGATTCCGTCGCATTTTTGGTGAATATAACATTTTCAGGTTCGCATCCAAAATATTCGGAAATGACCTCGCGTGCTTCAAAAATTCGTTCTGCCGCTTCAAAAGAAAGACTGTGTCCGCTTCGCCCCGGGTTTGAAGTGTTCGAGCGCAGGTTTCTGTTAACGGCACGCAGAACGTTTTCCGGTTTCGGAAAAGTCGAAGCGGCATTGTCAAAATAAACAGGGGAGTCAATCATAGTTTTTTATTCCGTGAACGGGAATCCCTCTTTGCTGAAACAGTTTTGTTGTTCTCGGCAATTCCGAACCGTCGACAACAATGCACCAAGAACAGCCGAAAGACGACGGTTGACGTGATTTTTCCGCATAACATTTTATATTATTTGCAAAAAGCAATTTTTTCGCACGCTGTAAGTGTGTCGCAGAATTTATCAAAATACACTTTTTCATCTCGATTTTCCTTTCTTTTCTTGCTTCATTATATGATATGTCGTCTCCCCGAAAAATGAAAATGAAGCGCAGTCAAAACCGGCGCTTCACTTTACTAAATATGTTTTATTTGTGTTTTTGTTTAATCTTTCTTTTTGTGTATGTCAAGCGTGTCAAGTGGGTTGTTTTCAATCGCTTTATCGACTTGTTCGTCTCCGATATGCGTATATATCTGTGTCGTTCCGAGGTTTGCGTGTCCGAGAACCGCTTGCAGTACACGAACGTCAACGCCGTTCTGATACATAAGCGTCGCCGCGGTATGACGGAGTTTATGTGTTGAATATTTTTCCGGGTCAAGTCCGCTTTTTTCTATGAAAGTTTTTATCATCGTCTGAATCATCCTGTTTGAAAGTCTGTTGCCGTTTCTGCTCAAAAACAGGGCTTTTTCCGCGCCTCCTTTGATATGTGTCTCCGAGTATCTGTCTTTCATATATTCCTGAATTGCGTCAATGCACATAGCATTCAGATGAAGCCTGCGTTCTTTGTTTCCTTTACCTCTGACAATAACGGATTCTCGGTCAAAATCAATGTCTCCGATATCCATACCCGCAAGTTCGGAAAGACGCATACCACAATTCAAAAACAGAGTAATTATGCAATAATTCCGCGAAAAATTCTTGCCGTCAATAGATTCCAAAAGTTTTTTTGCTTCAAAAAGATTCAAATGGACGGGGAGTTCTTTCGGCATTTTCGGAACTTCGAGATTTAGCGCGGGATTCTCGTCAATGATATTATTTTTTTGCAGGTATTTGAAAAAACCACGCAATGAAGATATTTTTCTTGCTCTTGCGCGGGCATGATTGTCAAGTTCGCTCGTGGTATAATTCAGGTAATTGAGTAAATCACCGAATGTTAATTTTTTCACAATCTCAATGTGGACAAATCTTCCGTCGGACGGAATCTCAACAGACGGCGACTTAATGCCGTTTTCATCGGCAAGCCATTGGAAAAACAATTTCATATCAAGATAGTATTGATCTACCGTTTTTTGCGATAAATTCTGAACATTACGTTTATAAAAAAGAAACTCGCGGCAAAAGCCCGGAACAGATTCATAAACCATTAAATAAACCTCCGTAAATGTAAAACAAAAAGCAGAAAATGCAGATTTCGCTCTATACAGTAAAAAAACACATCGAACAGCGCAAACTCAAACGAAGAAGTGATCGATTAAAATCACGCTATCGGCTGTATTCGAACGGACTGTTTTTGAATGCAGAAAAAAACAGATAAGCCGGTCTAAAAATTCAAAACAAAAAACAGAAAGAAATAAATATAAATGGAGACTTAAAAAATACATCATAAAATGAATCAATCTGTGGCTGTTGATGTAATTGAATTTCTTACGGCGGAAATAACAACAATCAAATAACTTTAAAAACCAAATTACAAATAAACTCGCAATCAATTATGACATTAAAGTAATGCTATAAAAGCGACAATATCGAACTATTTGACCTTATCCTCAATACTTTACTGCCCCGAATTGCGCAAAATATTCATTTTGCGCAATTAGATATAACTGAATTATAGCATAAAAAACGGAGATTGTCAATCCCCTTTAAGGATTTTCAATCTCCGAAATGCGTAATTTGGTTGTAATAGGAATACGCACGGTTGTTATGATAAAAGTGCAAAATACAACAGCTTTATCAACAGAAAGAAATCAATCACGCTTTTCTGCGTCTTTTCTGTTCTTTATGATTTTCATTCGTGAAAACTCTTCGCGTTCCTTTTCTTCAAGCGTGTTTACAATGAACTTAACCGTTGCTTCCTGTCTCGGAATTACGATATTTTTCAGCGAATTTGCGCGACGCTGAGTTTTCTTTATCGCGATGGCAAGTCTGTAAACGGAGTTTTCGATTTCGGAGAGCGTTACGCAGAGTTCTTTGACACGTTCGAATTTCGAATAGGCATTGTCAAGAGCGGCATCTGTTTCCATAAGGCCGTAAGGCACGGTCTCTTCCCTTTTCTCTTCAAGCGTAACAAGAGGAACCTCCACTCCCATAACGCTTTTTGTCCTTATTCTGACACCGTTTTCAACGGGAACGGCTTCCGCAATGCTCTGTATAACGCCCGATGAAAGATTTGCTTCTATCAAAGAAGCGTATGCCTCAGAAAAGACTTTATCTATTTCAGACTGTATTGAAGTCGCTTTATCGACGAGCAGCATCATTTCACGAATGAGTATATTGCGTTTTTTATCCATAAGTTCATAGCCCGTCTTTGCCAAAGCAAGCGAGCGCTGAGTGCTTATCAGATTTCCTTTCGTAGCAAATACCGTTGCCGCCATAAGTTTGATTCCTCTATCTGTTGTAATACTTTTCTATATATTTCGGGTCTACCCTGTCAAGTTCGCTTGCCGGTAGGATTCGAAGCAGTTCCCAGCCGAGGTTAAGGGTTTCGTCTATTGTTCTCGATTCCGTGAAATCCTGCGTCAAAAAACTTTTTTCGAACTCTTCGCCGAACTTCATATACAATTTGTCAACATCCGAAAGTTCCTCTTCACCGACAACGGAAGCAAGACTTCTTGCCTGCTGAACTTTTGAATACGACGCAAACAACTGGTTTGAAACGACCGAATGATCTTCCCTTGTATATCCCTCTCCTATTCCGTCTTTCATCAAACGTGAAAGCGAAGACAAAATGGAAACGGACGGATATACGCCTTTCTGTTCAAGGCTTCTGTCAAGAACTATCTGTCCCTCGGTAATATAACCCGTCAAGTCGGGAATCGGGTGCGTTATATCGTCGTTAGGCATTGTCAAAATCGGAATCTGTGTAACAGAACCGTTGTGACCTTTAATCATACCTGCACGCTCATAAAGTGATGCAAGGTCAGAATAAAGATAGCCGGGGTAACCCTTTCTGCCCGGAATTTCACCTTTTGACGAACTAAATTCACGCAAAGCTTCGGCATAAGAAGTCATGTCGGTCATAATTACCAATATATGCATATCGTGCTCAAAAGCCAGATATTCCGCTGCTGTCAAGGCACACCGGGGCGTCAAAGTTCTTTCAATAACCGGGTCATTTGACAAATTCAAAAACATTACCACGCGCTGCAGCACCCCAGATTCCTCGAAACTACGCTTAAAATAGTCCGCAACGTCGTTTTTTACACCCATCGCAGCAAAAACTATCGCAAAATTCTCATTTTCAGCTGAGGAAATCTTTGCCTGACGTGCAATTTGAATCGCTAATTCGTTGTGTTTCATGCCAGAACCTGAAAATATTGGCAACTTTTGACCACGAATCAGCGTAGACAACGTGTCTATCGTAGAAATTCCAGTATTTATATAATTTTTAGGATACAATCTCGACACCGGATTTATCGGCATTCCGTTGATATTCATTTTCTTTTCCGGAAAAATATCACCCAAACCGTCAATAGGTCTTCCAGCGCCGTCAAAAACTCTTCCCAAAATTTCAGGAGAAAGCGCCAACTCCATCGGATGGCCTTTTAATCGAGTTTTTGTGTTGTTCAGCGAAATATTTTTCGTGCCCTCAAAAACCTGCACCACGATTCTATCGCCATCTATCTGAACAACTCTTCCCTGACGCATTGAGCCGTCCTCCAACCGAATCTCGACAATTTCTTCAAAAGAAACATCAGAAACGCCGTCAATCACAATCAAAGAGCCGCTAATTTCCTTCACGCCAATGTAATCAATTATCACTTTATCACGCTCCTAACGCTGTTTTTCTCGAGCAGTCGCCTAAGATTTCAAAATTCCGTCGAAAGCCTTGTCGATTTCGGCAATATAGTCGTCGAACATCTGCAGTTTATCGTTTGGAACATCGTATTTCATCTTAGTCAGCTTGTCAAAGAGGCCCAATTCGGATATTCTAGAAATCGGGATTGACGCCAAAATGAGCTGTCTGGCCTTGTTTTCTAAGTGAAGAATAACTTTCATCATCAACTTTTGTTTTTCCAGCGGAACAAAAGTATCATCCTTGTGAAACGCATTTTGCTGCAAAAATCCTACACGAATGACTCGCGCAATTTCAATAACCAATTTCTGGTCATCCGGCAAAACGTCAGAGCCAATCAGTTTAACAATCTCCATCAACTTGCTTTCTTCGTGAAGTATTGCATTTATTTTTGCGCGATATTTTATAAAATCTGCGCCAACATTTTGGGCAAACCACGGGTCAAGGTCGGTAAAATACTCGCTGTAGCTCTGCATCCAGTTTATCGCCGGATAATGTCGCGCGTAAGCCAAAGATTTATCCAGCGCCCAAAAAGTTCTAATAAAACGCTTGGTATTTTGCGTAACCGGTTCCGAAAAGTCCGCACCCTGTGGCGAAACCGCGCCAATTATCGTAACCGAGCCGTCAGAATTGTTTAAATTTTTAGTAAGTCCAGCACGTTCATAAAATTCTGACAACCTAGACGGCAAGTAAGCCGGAAATCCTTCTTCGGCAGGCATTTCTTCAAGACGTCCAGAAATCTCTCTAAGAGCCTCCGCCCACCGTGAGGTAGAGTCTGCCATAATTGCAACATGATATCCCATGTCGCGATAATATTCTGCCAGAGTGATACCGGTATAAATCGAGGCTTCACGCGCTGCCACAGGCATATTTGAAGTATTTGCGATAAGTACAGTACGCTCTGTCATAGGCTTTCCGGATTTCGGGTCAATCAACTCAGAAAACTCGCTTAAAACCTGACTCATTTCATTTCCGCGTTCACCGCAGCCAACATAAACAATTATATCCGCATCGCACCATTTTGCTAGCTGATGCTGAGTCATGGTTTTTCCAGCGCCAAATCCGCCCGGAACTGCAGCCGCACCGCCCTTTGAAATCGGAAAAAGCGTGTCGATAACCCTTTGACCAGTAATCAGTGGAATTGTAGTCGGCAAGCGCTTTGCAACTGGTCTTGGCGTTCTAATAGGCCATTTTTGGCATAAAGTCAAATTAATTTTTTCGTCATTTTCAGATTTTATTGTCACAACAACATCATCGACTGAAAACTTCCCATCTTTTTTAACCAAAATAACCTCGCCCGCAACATTTGGCGGAAGCATGCAACGATGAGTAATAATACTTGTCTCCTGGCACTCCGCGTAAACGTCACCGCCGGACAATTTATCTCCAACTTTAACTTTAATTTTCACATTCCATTTTTTATTTTCATCAAGTGCCGAAACTGCCGCCCCTCTTGCAATAAATGAACCAGATTTCGCCTCAATAGCACGCAAAGGCCGCTGAATTCCGTCAAATATATTATTGATTATTCCGGGGCCTAAAGTCACCGTCATAGCGCTGCCCGTACCGATTACTGGCTCCATCGGGCGAAGGCCTGTCGTTTCCTCATAAACCTGAATCGTAGTAAAATCATCAGTAATCCCAATAACTTCTCCGACCAACTTGTCATATCCGACGAAAACCATCTCCATCATAGAAAAAGAATCCGTGTCTTTGACCGTGACAACAGGGCCATTTATGCCATAAATAACATTTTGATTTTTCATAAAAATACATCTCCAACAAGCCGAACATTAAAATATATTTAGCTTAGAGTTTTCTTCAAACCAATTTCGCTGCTCTTCTAATTTTGAATCCAAAGTTTCATCCACAACCAAAGACATTACCTTATTAACGGCTAAAATGCCACCAATTTTTATACTGTCGCTCACTTCCACCTTGCAAATTTTTCCGTAAGCTTCCCTAATAACGTCGATAAAACCCTCATCTCTTTTGCAAATATATAAAACCGTTCCAGATTTCTTTAATATTTTAGAAACTGCCCCTGCATAATTCTTTAAAAGTTTAATATAGTCCTGCGTTTTAGCAAAGTTTAAAAGTTTATCTTGAGCTTTTTTGAAAACATCATTCATAATTGTCTGACGTTTTGCAAAAAGCTCTCTGCGTTTTTCAAATTCCAACTTAGAAACTTCACTAGCAATATTTTTTTTCATCTGAGCCATTTCATTTTGAATTAAGTAATACGCATCTCTCAAAACTTCGGCTTCTGCCTTCTGAAGCTCATACTTACGAAACTCTTCAGCTCGAGTTTTAATTTCTTTTCTCTGTTCAGCTGCATACTTGTTAATGGCTTTTAAAAAGTTGCTGGTTTTGCCTACATCTTGCATTATCACACCTCCGGCCGGTAAAATTTTTTAAAAGTCAAATTTTAATACCAATCGCATCTCGCACATACTTCGTAATAGAATCACTTGCTCTGCCGTTGCCGTGTCTATCAGGAATCTCCACAATCAACGGTTTAGCATGATTAAGCTTGATATCATAAATAAAGTCTCTGCAAATTTTGACGAGATTTTCAGTAATCAAAATAACAGCAATATCCTCATCTTTTAGTGCCTCGTTCAAGGCATTTTTTATCTCAAGTTCCTTATGAACAACCACACCCGGAATGCCCACCAAACGCATCCCAACTAAAGTGTCTTTGTTATCGCTGATAAGATGAAACTTCATAAAAACACCGAACCTCTCGAAAAAATTTTTCAATGAAACTAAATAAATTTAATAAATATAGCGATAAGCAATCCGAAAATCGAAACGCCCTCCGCAAGTCCCACGAAAACAATAGC
>ERZ780195.3219-NODE-3219-length-10131-cov-3.858476_pt1 | contig 10131 bp, 8 predicted proteins | sample MGYA00511017_ERZ780195 | MGnify/ENA primary metagenome ERZ780195 (study PRJEB29588, sample SAMEA2159974) | human gut metagenome | biome: human gut; feature: human-associated habitat; material: faeces | place: Denmark | collected 2008/2010 ...
CACGGCCCACGAGCGGCAGGATCGCCGTCTTGCCGACGAGGTGCTGATAGCGCTCATCCGCCGGGTTGACCGCGATGCCGGTGTCGCCGAGCATGGTCTCCGGGCGGGTGGTGGCGATGGTGAGATACTCATCGCTGTCCTTGAGCGGGTAGCGGATATACCAGAACGCGCCGGGCATGTCCTTATATTCGACCTCGGCGTCGGACAGGGCCGTGCGGCAGTGCGGGCACCAGTTGATGATGCGGTTGCCCTTGTAGATCAGGCCCTTTTCATACAGCTCGCAGAACGTCTCGCGCACGGCCTTCGAGCAGCCCTCGTCCATGGTGAAGCGGCTGCGGTCCCAGTCGCAGGACACGCCGAGCGACTTCTGCTGCTCAACGATGCGGTTGCCGTACTGCTTTTTCCACGCCCAGACGCGCTTAAGGAATTCCTCGCGGCCGAGATCGTAGCGGGTCAGGCCCTCTTCCTTGCGCAGCATCTCCTCGACCTTGATCTGCGTGGCGATGCCGGCATGGTCCGTGCCGGGCACCCACAGGGCGGCGTAGCCCTGCATGCGCTTGTAGCGCGTGAGGATGTCCTGCAGCGTCGCGTCAAGCGCGTGGCCCATGTGCAGCTGGCCGGTGACATTCGGGGGCGGCATGACGATGGAAAACGGCTTTTTGTCCGGATCGGCTTTGCCGGCAAAGTAGCCGCCGCGCATCCACATGTCATAAATCTTGCTCTCGACCTGTTTTGGGTCGTAGACCTTCGGAAGCTCTTTCATGGCTCCTCCTCCTTTAAGATTGCCGGGGCGCAAAAAATCGCCCCGAAACGAACTGTTTCAGGGCGATCGAAACCGCGGTACCACCTGAATTCCACGCAGACGCGTGACACTCTTGTCTCTGTAACGGGAGAACCCGGCCGCCCTACTCCGTTCAGGCCGGCTGCTCCGGGGCGACCTTCATCTCCGGCATCCGAAAGGCTTGCACCAACCGCCTTCTCTCTGACGTCCGCCGGGAGACTACTCCTCCCCTTCTTCGCAAATGGATGGGAAAATTATAGGCCCTGCCGCGCCGTTTGTCAAGCGTTTCTGAGCCAGCGCACAACCGAAAGTGCCGCGCAGTTGCCCTCGCCGACCGCCGCCGGGATCTGATAGGGCGCGCCGGTGCAGTCCCCGGCCGCGAAAACGCCGGGAATGCTCGCAGCAAAAGCTTCATCCACAACGATGTGGCCCTTTTCGGTGGCAAGGCCGGGCAGAAGCGTGTCGGCCGCGAAGCCCGCGCGCAGGACGAAGATGACGTCCGCCGGCTCCGCCGCGCCGTCGACCACGAGCGTGTCCGCCCGCTCGGTGCCGCGGATCTCAAAGCGGTGCTTTTTGCCGTCGTAATAGTGCACGTCGCAGCCGATTTCCTGCAGGAAATCCGCCTCCGCCGGGGCGTCCGCCGCCAGGCCAACGACCGCCGCGCGCTTGCCGCGGTAGAGCATCCCGTCACAGGTGGCGCAGTAGCTCACGCCGCGGCCGAGAAACTCCGCCTCGCCCGGAAACGTGCCGCGCTGGGCAATGCCGGTCGCAAGCAGAAGCGCCCTGCCCTCCACGAATTCCTTACCTGCCGAGACGCCGAACGTTTTTCCCATCGGCATGGCCGAGAGTGCCCGCTCGCGCAGGATGTCCGCACCAAGATCACGCGCCTGCTGCGTCATGGTCTCGAGCAGCGCGGGGCCGGAGACATCCGGCACGCCGGGGTAATTCGTAACATGGCCGGCCTTATACAGCGCGCTGTCAGCCGCGCCGCCGCAGATCACGCACACGGAAAGATTCCGGTTGCGCGCCGTCATGGCCGCCGACAGCCCCGCCGGGCCGCCGCCGATGATAAGCAGGTCATACATGTGCCCGCACCTCCGTTGTTTGCTATTCTGTCTGGATTATATATTTCTTTTTCGATATTGTAAACAGAAAATGAATCGTGTATAATACCCTTGCAAATTTATGTGGAGTTGACATGACACTATGGAAGATACCAAAAACTTTATCGAAGCCTTTGTCGAAGCCGATCTCGCGCCCGGCGGGCGTTTCGCCGGCCAGACCATCCATACCCGTTTCCCGCCGGAGCCGAACGGCTACCTGCACATCGGCCACTGCAAGGCATTGTGCATCGACTTCGGCACGGCCGAGAAATTCGGCGGCATCTGCAACCTGCGCATGGACGACACGAACCCCTCCAAGGAGGATAACGAGTTCGTCGAGGCCATTCAGGAGGACATCCACTGGCTCGGCTTTGACTGGGGCGACCGGTTTTTCTTCGGCTCGGACTACTTCGAGAAGGATTATGAATACGCCGTGGAGCTCATCAAGAAGGGGCTTGCCTATGTGTGTGAGCTGACGCCGGAGCAGTTCCGCGAATACCGCGGCGATGTGAACACCCCCGCCGTCAGCCCCTGGCGTGATCGCCCGATCGAGGAAAATCTCGACCTGTTCGCGCGCATGCGCGCCGGTGAGTTCCCGGAGGGCAAGTATACCCTGCGCGCGAAAATCGACCTCGCATCCGGCAACTTCAACATGCGCGACCCCGTGCTCTACCGCATCCGCTATATTGAACACCACCGTCAGGGCACGAAATGGTGCATCTTCCCGATGTACGACTTCGCGCACCCGATCCAGGACGCGCTCGAGGGCATCACGCACTCGCTTTGCTCGCTGGAGTTTGAGGCCCACCGGCCGCTCTACGACTGGGTCGTGAACAACGTCTCCGTCCCGAACCATCCGCGCCAGATCGAGTTTGCCCGCCTCGGCATCGACCATACAGTCATGAGCAAGCGCAAGCTGCGCAAGCTCGTCGAGGAGCATTTCGTCTCCGGCTGGGACGATCCCCGCATGCCGACGCTCTGCGGTCTGCGCCGCCGCGGGTACACACCCTCCGCGATATTTGATTTCGTTGACCGCGCGGGCGTTGCCAAGGCATACAGTGTGGTCGATATCGAGCTGCTCGAGCATTGCATACGCGAGGAGCTGAACAGGACCGCGCCGCGCCGCATTGCCGTTATGAAGCCGCTGCGCCTCGTCATCGACAATTATCCCGAGGACAAGACCGAATATTTCGACCTGCCCAACAACCCGCAGAACCCCGAGGCGGGAACGAGAAAGCTCCCCTTTACGCGCGAGATATATATCGATGCCGACGATTTTGCCGAGCTGCCGCCGCCGAAGTTCTTCAGACTGAAGCCGGATGGTGAGGTAAGGCTTATGGGCGCATATATCGTGAAGTGCACATCTGTCGAGCACGGTGCCGACGGCAGCATTGCCGCCGTTCACTGCACTGCCGATCTTGAGACCGGCAACGGCACCCCCGCCGACGGCAGAAAGATAAAGGGAACGATCCACTGGCTCTCCGCCGCGCACGCAAAACGCGCCGACGTGATGCTTTACGACTATCTCTTCACACTTGAAAATATCGACGATATGCCCGAGGGCAAGACCTACGGCGATTATCTCAACCCGAATTCCGCGACAAAGGTCGAGGGCTGCATGATCGAGCCGTCGCTTGCAGATGCGGCGCCCGGAGAGAGGTTCCAGTTCGTCCGCAACGGGTATTACGTCAAGGACACCAAAAACGCCGATACCTTCAACCGCATCGTCGGTCTCAAGGACAGCTACCCCAAAAAATAATGGCTGAAAAGGTGTATTCCATGCTGCCGGTGCTTATACCGGCAGCATACCTTGCCGTTATATCGGTCGTGTCGGTCGCCGTTACCGTATATGATAAATGGGCTGCAAAGCACCGCACCGACAGGCGCATACGCGAAAGCTCTCTGCTCGCTTTTTCGGTGCTCGGCGGTTCGGCGGCGATGTTCGTCACAATGCTGATAATAAGGCACAAGACAAAGCACCCGAAATTCATGATAGGTATCCCGGTCATCATGGCGGTGCAGGCGGCGCTCGTATGGTTTGCGGTGAAATACCTTCACATCGACATCGTGCTTTGAGGGCTCGTCGCCCGTATGCGCGTTTTTTCGCTTATTTTTTGCAATACCCCTTGAAAACAGGGGCGGATTGTGATATACTGAACATATAAATGCAGTGATGAAGTCTGCCGTCGCGCATAAGCGCCCAACAGAGAGACCGCCGCGGCTGAGAGCGGTCGTTCGCGCGCGCCGGCGTTTCGCTTCGGAGCAGGAAAGGTCAAAACGCAAAATGCGGTCCCTGCCGCAGCACTTGCGCCTGTAGCCCTTCCCGGAGGCGCCGTTATACGCCGATGAGTGCCGACGGATGTACCCACACCGTCGGAATTCGGGTGGTACCGCGGCTCTGTCCGTCCTGATCGTCGGACGGGCTTTTTTTATGCCGTTACGGTGCCGAAAAAACGGAAATAATAATCAAAAGGATAAACCGAAAGGAACGAAACCGAAAAATGAAAGAAATTCTTCAGAAGATCCGTTCGGAAGCGCTTGAACGGATAAACTCCGCCGACGCGGATCTTGAAGCGCTGAGAGTCCGCTACCTCGGCAAGAAGGGCGAGCTTACCGCCGTTCTGCGCGGTATGGCGGGACTTTCTCCCGATGAGCGCCCCGTCGTCGGTCAGCTTGCAAACAAGGTGCGTGCCGAAATAGAAAATGCGATAGCCGAGCGCACCGCCGTGCAGAAGCAGAAGGCGCTTGAGGCGCAACTGCTTGCCGAGCGTGTGGACGTTACAGCCCCCGGCGCGGCGCCCGCGATAGGTCACAACCACCCGCTGACCGTCGTGCGCCGCGATCTTGAGGAGATATTCCTCGGTCTCGGCTTCTCCATTGCCGAGGGGCCCGAGGTCGAATACGATTACTACAACTTCCAGGCGTTGAACATTCCCGAAAACCACCCCGCGCGCGACACGCAGGACACCTTCTACATTACCGATAACATCCTGCTTCGTTCACAGACCTCGCCCGTGCAGGTCAGAGTAATGGAAAAGCAGAAGCCGCCGATCCGCATCGTCTCTCCCGGGCGCGTTTACCGTTCCGACGATGTTGACGCGACGCATTCGCCGCTCTTCCACCAGTTCGAGGGACTTGTCGTTGATCGCGGCATCACGATGGGCGACCTCAAGGGAATGCTTGAACTGTTTGCAAAGAATATGTTCGGAGCCGACACGCGCATCCGCTTCCGCCCGCATCATTTCCCGTTTACCGAGCCGTCGGCTGAGGTCGATGTCTCCTGCTTTGCCTGCGGCGGCAAGGGCTGCCGTCTCTGCAAGGGTGAGGGCTGGATAGAGATACTCGGCGCGGGCATGGTGCATCCTCACGTGCTGAGCGGATGCGGCATCGACCCCGAGGAATACTCGGGCTTCGCGTTCGGTCTCGGCATCGAAAGGATCGCGCTGCTCAAGTATCACATCGACGATATGCGCCTGCTCTACGAGAACGATATCCGCTTTATCTCACAGTTCTGATGGAAAATAAGGAAACCGTGACCGCGGTGAACGCAAAGGCGCGCCGCACGGCAAAGGAAACGGCAGCGGATTGGGCGCTGCTGACACTCGGAACGCTGGTGCTTACCGTCGGCGTTTACTTCTTCAAGTATCCCAACAACTTTGCAATGGGCGGGGTCAGCGGTCTTTCTGTTGTTCTCGGCAAGGTCATCCCATTTCTTTCGCCCGCAAGGATAGTTACGATACTGAACGTCCTCTACCTTATCATCGGTTTTATTTTTCTCGGGCACAAGATAGGGATACGCACTGTCTATTGCAGCCTGCTCTTTTCGGGCGCGCTGTCGTTGCTTGAGGTGGTCATGCCGCTCTCGGCTCCGCTGACAGATCAGCCCTTCCTTGAGCTGTGCTTTGCAATACTTCTGCCCGGCGCGGGTTCTGCGATAGTATTCAACCGCGACGGTTCAACGGGCGGTTCCGATATCCTCGCTCTCATCCTCAAGAAATATCTGAGGATCGAGGTCGGGCGTGCGCTGCTGCTTGCCGACTTTCTCGTAGTCATTGCCGCGTTCTTCACGTTTGATGTGAGAACGGGACTTTACTCGCTCCTCGGTCTGCTTGCAAAGGCGTTTCTTGTGGATTCCATAATTGAAAGCATAAACACATCAAAGTTTTTCATCATTGTCACCTCAAAACCGGAGCCCATCGTGGCATACATCGAATCGACCCTGCACCGCGGCGCGACCGAGTGGGAGGGCATCGGATGCTATACCGGCGAGAAGCGCACGCTGCTGCTCGTTGTAATGAACCGCGCGCAGGCGATGCATATGCGCTCCTTCGTGCATACGGTGGACGAGCACGCGTTCGTGCTCATCTCAAGCTCCAGCGATATTATCGGAAAGGGCTTCCGTCAGACCGGCTGAGGCAGTGATCCGTTAAAGCGACCCGTAATTTATGAAAGGATTTCTGATTTATCATGATCTTATCTCTTGAATGGCTCTCCGAATTTGTGGATACGGCGGGCATAGATACAAAACAGTTCTGCGACAGAATGACAGCCACCGGCTCAAAGGTCGAGGGCTTTGAGGTCCTCGGCGACGATATACTGAACGTTAAGGTCGGGCGCATCGTGGGGCTTCGCCGCCACGAAAACAGCGATCACCTTCAGATATGCGACCTTGACATCGGCGGCGACAAGACCGTTCAGATCGTCACCGGCGCACAGAACGTCTTTGAGGGCGCGATAGTTCCCGTCGCCGTTGCAACGGCGCATCTGCCGGGCGACGTGACCATCAAGGCAGGCAAGCTGCGCGGCGTTGAGTCAAACGGTATGCTCTGCTCCATAGGCGAGCTCGACATCACCGAGCATTATATGCCGGGTGCCGTCAGCGACGGCATACTCATCCTCGGCGAGGAATTCGCGCCGATGATAGGCAAAGATATCCGCGAGGCGCTCCGCCTTTCGGATAACCGCCCCGACTGCCTCTCGGTGATCGGTCTTGCGCGCGAGGCGGCGGTCTCCTTTGACCGCGAACTTAAGCTGCACACCCCCGAGGTGCGCGGTGCGGGCGACGGCGATTCGGTAAACAATTATCTTTCGGTAAAGATCGACGCGGCAGATCTCTGCCCGCGCTACACCGCGCGCGTCGTCAAAAACGTTAAGATCGCACCCTCGCCCCTCTGGATGAGAGCAAGACTCCGCGCGTCCGGCGTGCGTCCGATCAACAATATCGTCGATATCACCAACTATGTCATGCTTGAGTACGGTCAGCCGATGCACGCATTTGACTACAAGTGCCTTGACGGCTCGGCTATCACCGTGCGCCGCGCCGCAGAGGGCGAGAAATTCCGTTCTCTCGACGATAAGGATCACGTGCTCGACGCAAAGACGCTCGTTATCGCCGACGACAAAAAGGCTGTCGCGCTTGCGGGCATCATGGGCGGCGCAAACAGTGAGATAACCGACGGCACCGCCACCGTAGTGTTCGAAAGTGCAAACTTCCTCGGCGCGTCTGTACGCGTATCTGCCAAAAAGCAGGGCATGAGGACCGAAAGCTCCGCCCGCTTCGAAAAGGGACTTGACCCCGAAAACACACTTGCCGCCATCGACCGCGCCTGCGAGCTTGTCGAGATGCTCGGCGCCGGCGACGTGGTCGACGGCACGATAGACCTCTATCCCGGTAAAAAGCCGCTGCGCGAGGTCACCTTCAATGCCGCAAAGATAAACGCTTTCCTCGGTACATCGGTCCCCGAGGACTATATGAGAAGCGTTCTCTCCCGCCTCGGCTTTGTGCTTGCGCGCGAGCGTGTGACCATCCCCTCGTGGCGCGACGACGTGCTCGGCACCGCCGACCTTGCCGAGGAGGTCATCCGTATGTACGGCTACAATACGATAGAGTCCCCCCTCATGTGCGCACGCACGACAGAGGGCAAACGCACGCCTAAGCAGAAATTCGAGCTTGAGCTCGAGCACGCTCTTACCGGAATGGGGCTTTCGGAGATCGAGACCTTCTCCTTCATAAGCCCGAAGTATTACGATAAGATCTGCCGCCCTGCCGACGATCCGCTTCGCCGCTCGGTCGTTATACGCAACCCGCTCGGCGAGGACACGAGCGTGATGCGCACGACGGCGCTCCCCTCAATGCTTGAGGTGCTGGCGAGAAACAATAACTTCAACAACGAAAACCTGCGCCTTTACGAGATGGCGACCGTCTATCTCCCCAAGGACGACCCGAACGAGCTGCCCGACGAGCCTACATCCCTTACGCTCGGCATGTACGGCGGCTGCGACTTCTACACGATAAAGGGCGTGTGCGAGAGCCTTTATAAGCTTGTCGGCGCCGATGTGAAGTTTGTCGCAAGGACAGACGATCCGACCTTCCACCCCGGCAGATGCGCCGCGATGTACGCGGGCAGCGACCTTGTCGGTGTTATAGGTCAGATACACCCCACCGTCGCCGCAAACTACGGGTTCACCTTCCCGGTATATACCGCCGAGATCCGCGTTCCCGTTCTCATGGCGCACAAGAGCGGCGAGATACAGTACCGTCCGCTGCCGAAATATCCCGCAGTTACGCGCGACCTTTCGTTCGTCTGCGATGAGGATATTGAGGTCGGCACTATAGAGGATACGATCAGAAAAGCCGTCGGTAAGCTGGTAGAGAACATAAGACTGTTCGACATCTACCGCGGCGCACAGGTCGGTGCGGGCAGAAAGAGCGTTTCGATGCGTGTGACGCTTCGCGCCGCCGACAGAACGCTGACGCAGGAAGAGACCGAAAAGGACACCGCAAAGATCATAGACGCCCTTGAGCGTGACCTCGGTATAAAGCTCAGAAACTGACGCGGCACTCTTTTGCCGACGTACGGTATGAAAAACGAGATCATCATCGACAACGGGCAGTATATCGTGTGTATGGCTCCCGCGCGTGACGGCGCGGGAGGCAGAACGCCCGCGGTATACAGGCACGACCTGCTGCCGGGCGGTACCGACGTTATTCTGCGCGGCAGTACCCTCCCCGAGGATGAGGACGGCGCACGCGCGTTCTGCGCAAGCCGTTACCTTGAGACGTCTGAGGCGGTCGTCGGAAATGTGATATTTTACGACGGCACCTCGCCGCACACGCGGAAATTCCCGTTCAGAGAGGGCGAAGAGACCGTATATCGCTATCTGACCGAAGAGGATGCGGATCGGGTGAGAAGATATTTTTCATCCGATTATACAATGAAATTCTGAGTGCACAAACGTCTTGTGATATGAAATTTAGGACGGCAGGGAAATAATCCCTGCCGTCCTAAATATATTTTTTCTTTATTTGATTATGCCCGCTCTCCGTATGGCAGCGGTGCGGGAGTGTTTCTGCCGAGTATCAGCATAAGTATCGGAGCCGATGCCGGCACAAATATCGTGAGCAGCAGCCAAAGAACGGCATACTCGGGTGAAAAGCAGCGGTATATCTGATAATATGCCATATAATTGAACACGGTAAGCAACACTGCGACGACCATGAGCCCGATATATACCGCAATGCAAACAAGTATCGTGAGCAGCAGAGCGAGCCCGGAAAAAGCATCGCCTGAGGAGAGCGGTGCGACATCGGACGATGCTATGGCGATCGCAAAGATCACAAAGAACACGACGAAAAAGAGCAGAAATGCCGCGAAATATCCGATCAAAAGCCCGAAGAGTATCTTGCCGTATTTGCGGCGTTTGGCGCCGGGATTGCGCAGTGTCGCAGCTTCGGCAACGTCGCCCAATATTTTATAGCGGTAAAACGGAACATACGCGCCGTTGGGGTGGGCGACGCCGAGTTTTTTTGCCATGGCACTGACCCCAACGCCGTTCAGCGCATACATCGCCAAGCCCAGGGCGGTGGCAACACCTACAGCGATGAGCCAAAAGACCGCGCCGAACGCAATTGTCGGGAATATAAACGGGTTCCCGTTGCCCGGAAGCTGAAAATTGAAAGAAAATCTCATAGTTTGGGTCCTTTCCGCCCGTGAGGGCTGTGTAGGTTTTGTCTCGATCGCTTTTACATATTATCTTACAAAAACATTATACACTGAAAATTCCGACTTGTCAAGACAAAAAACACCCCGGCATGCTTTTTGCGGCACACCGGGGAAAGGTATGGTTTATCTTACGCCGAACAGAAGGTCTCCGTAGGTCGGGAAGGGCCAGTATTTCGCGGCTGTGATGCTTTCGGCTTCGTCAACGGCTGCGCGCAGCTCCTGCATTGCGATAAATACGCGGTCG
>ERZ780195.3222-NODE-3222-length-10127-cov-3.591442_pt1 | contig 10127 bp, 10 predicted proteins | sample MGYA00511017_ERZ780195 | MGnify/ENA primary metagenome ERZ780195 (study PRJEB29588, sample SAMEA2159974) | human gut metagenome | biome: human gut; feature: human-associated habitat; material: faeces | place: Denmark | collected 2008/2010 ...
CTGCTGGTCATCGGCCTAGTGGTAGGCGGCGGATTGGGCACAGGTGGGGCGCTGATCGCATCCAATCTGAACCAAGAACAGCAGAGCCAGCAGACAAGTGGCGCACCAGCTCAGGAGGTAAATACTGTTACATCAGGCGCTAATACGGTGGAGCAGGTGGTGGAGAAAACCGCAGATAGCGTGGTGGAGATCAACACAGAGATGGTCACTGCCCAAATGATGGGGCAATACGTCTCTGAGGGAGCGGGAAGCGGCGTCATCATCTCAAAGGACGGTTATATTGTAACCAACAATCACGTGATTGAGGGCGCTGAAAAGATCACGGTACGGCTGAAGAATGGGAACACTTATGATGCAAAGCTCATAGGACGAGATGAAGAGACGGATATCGCCATCATCAAGATCGAGGCGACAGAGGATCTCACCGTGGCGACACTAGGCGATTCCAGCAGCTTGAAAGTTGGAGAGACGGCTATTGCCATTGGCAATCCCTTAGGACAGTTAGGCGGCACGGTGACAACAGGCATTATCAGTGCGCTGGATCGGGAGATCACTTTGAATGGCGAGCAGATGAACCTATTGCAGACCAATGCGGCAATCAACCCTGGCAACTCAGGAGGTGGGCTGTTTGACAGCGAAGGAAATCTGATCGGCATTGTGGTTGCAAAGTCATCTGGCTCGGATGTAGAAGGACTGGGATTCGCCATTCCCATTGACGATGTGAAGACGGTGATCAACGAGCTTATCGACTATGGGTACGTTGTGGGGCGGACAGAGCTAGGCGTTACTCTGGTGGATATAGACACGCAGCAGGCAGCTATGATGTATCGAGTGAACCAGCTAGGCACTTATATCCTGCAAGTGAATGAAGGTTCGGCAGCAGAAAAGGCGGGATTGCAGGTTGGCGATAGAGTAATTAGCTTTGGAGGCACCCAAGTTTCCAGCTCTTCGGATATCTCAAATGCACTAGATAGCTATCAAGCTGGTGATCAGGTGAAGATGACGGTACAGAGAGGGGAAGAAACACTGGAACTCACAGTAACTTTAGAGCAAAAAGTCTCATAAAGCACTAAATTTCTTCCACTATTCAGCTGATCTTCATACAATGATCACATTGATAAGATATATTAAATGCAAGGAAAGGGGATGATCTATGATAGAGAATCACCAAACCTATTGACAATGAGAATCCAATTTGGAACAAGAATGATAACCTAATGACATTGACAAGACAAGTTTGACAAGATTACTCCTTTGGAGTAGGCCATCTCCCCATATACCCACCCGATTTATGGGGGGATGGTAAGAAAACAACATAATAAGCCTCTTATTATTTTCTTCTTTCCTCTGAAGAACATAATATATAAAAAACAATAGCGTAAACAGGAAAAAAGCTCTGAAAAGAGCTTTTTTTCGTAAGGTATAAAGTGTACCTTTCAAAAAAATATGATAAAATAGAGATAATTCCAGTGGGCATGGGGGTATGATATGTATAAATTACTAGTAGTAGACGATGAAAAAAATATCAGGGAGATCATCAAAAAATACGCTGAGTTTGAAGGGTACCAGGTGGAAGAAGCCAAAGACGGCATGGAGGCAGTGCAGATCTGCCGCCAGCGGGATTTTGACCTCATCATCATGGATGTGATGATGCCCGAACTGGATGGGTTTTCCGCCTGTCGGGAAATTCGCAAAACCAAAAACACCCCGGTCATCATGTTATCCGCCCGTGGAGAGGAATACGATAAAATACACGGCTTTGAGCTGGGGGTGGACGACTATGTGGTAAAGCCGTTTTCACCCAAAGAGCTGATGATGCGTGTTCAAGCGATTATGAAGCGCATAGAGGGGGGCTCAGAAACCAAGCGGGATGTAGAACAATTTGGAGGGCTCACCATCGACTTTACCGCCCGTATGGTGAAGATAGATGGAAAGAAGATCGACATGTCACCCAAGGAATATGACCTGCTGTTTTATCTAGTAAAGAACAAGGGAATCGCCCTGACCAGGGAAAAACTGTTAGGAGAAGTATGGGGATACGATTTTTATGGAGATGACAGGACGCTGGACACGCATATCAAGCTGATTCGCAAAAGCCTAGGGGAATACGCAAGCCATATTGTGACGTTAAGGGGGGTAGGATATCGCTTTGAAGCATAGCCAAATGAGCATTAAATGGAAGGTGTTTGGATATTTTGCGGCATTTGTGGCGTGTATTTTGGTGCTGCTATGGCTATTTCAGACGGTATTTTTAGAGGGCTTCTACAAGATGATCAAGATAAGCAGCATCAAGGGAATGGCACAAGAGATTTGCGAGAATATGTACAGCGACAATTTACTGACGCTGTTAGATAAAATCTCTCAGGACGACAACATGTGCATTCGCATTGTGGACAGCCGGCTAGAGGATATTTACAGTGCGGATATTGCAATGGACTGCGTAGTACACAGGTTGTCCAAACAGGGCCTTTTGGAATACTATCTAAAGGCCATGGAAAATGGAGGGAAGGAGCTGGAGCTGTTCTACCAGCCAAAGTTCGTCAACAAACAATACGATGACCAGTTTTTTACGGGGATCGTAGCAGAGCCGGATACCAATATGCCCCAGAGCTTGCTATATGTGCAGCTAGTGACCTTAGAGGATGACAGCACGGCGATGGTCATGCTCAATACAGTAGTGACACCGGTGAGCACCACCATAGAGACTTTGCGCATTCAGTTGCTCTATATTACGGTGATTTTTCTTTTGATTTCCGCTATGCTGGCTCTGTTGCTCTCTCGAAGAATTGCTAGGCCCATTGTGAAGATCAATAACTCAGCCAAACAGTTAGCAAAGGGAGATTATGATACAGAGTTTACGGCCCACGGATATCGAGAAATTGAGGAATTGAACGCCACTTTGAACTATGCAGCCCAGGAACTCTCCAAAGTGGAGGGGTTGAGAAGAGAGCTCATCGCCAATATGTCACACGACTTGCGCACACCTCTCACTATGATTACAGGATATGGAGAGGTGATGCGGGATATTCCTGGAGAAAATTCGCCGGAAAATGTGCAGGTGATTATCGACGAAGCCAAGCGGCTGACACAGCTGGTCAACGATATCTTGGACCTCTCTAAAATCCAATCGGGTAATCAGCAATTGAATTTAGAGAAGTTTGACTTAACGGAGGAAATCCAGCAGATTCAGCAGCGATATACCAAGCTGACAGAGCAGCAGGGCTATGATATTGCTTTTGTATTTGAACGGCATGTCTTTATAGTGGCGGATCGGATCAAAATATCCCAAGTGGTGTACAACCTGATTAATAACGCCATTAACTATACAGGCGAGGATAAAAAAGTGGTAGTACGGCAGCTGATCCAGGGGGATAAAGTGCGCATTGAGGTACAAGATACTGGACAGGGCATCGACCCAAAAGATCTGCCCTATATTTGGGATCGGTACTACAAGGTGGATAAGAACCACAAGCGAGCAGCGGTAGGCAGCGGTATTGGTCTTTCCATTGTCAAGGGCATTTTAGAGCTGCATCATGCCAAATACGAGGTGCAGAGCGAAGTAGGCAAGGGGAGTACTTTCTCCTTTGAGCTGAACTTGGCACCAGATGAGAAAAAGAAAGAAGACGAGTGAACGAGAAATTAGCCTGGCAGTCTGTTGCTAGAGGAAGAGGTACTTTGCCTTTTCTCGGGAGATAGATTGCTGGGCTTTTTTATATGGCAATAACGATAAAACGGTTGAATATTATTAATTTTAAGAATATAATTAAACTTGAGAATAAATGAAAGGAGTGGGGCACTTGGGCCGCGAGGAGAAAAACAAGAACTTGGCAAATGTGGTATTAAACCCAGTGAGGATGCGAATCATCCAGTATTTGCTCACCCATAAAACAGGTACTGCGGCGGAAATTGGAAGCGAACTAAGTGATATCCCCACGGCGAGCCTATATCGGCATTTGGGGATATTGCAAAATAGCGGATTAATTGGCGTGAAAAGGGAAAACAAAATCCGGGGAACGCTGCAAAAAGTATATCGGTTGGAGAAACAAGAGAGCCCATCCCCGAATAACTATGGAGAGGCTAGGACGCTGATTAAGAACTCCCTGTTGAGCCTTATAGGTGATTTTGAAGGGTACTTTCAAAAGGGGGAAGGGGATCTACAAAAGGATTTGCTCTTGCTAAATAGCATGCCCCTGGTACTGAGCGATGAGGAGTTTATGGCGCTGCTGAAGGAGATGACAGAACTGCTGAAAAAGTATCTGGAATATAAGCCAAAAGAGGGCCGTAAGATGAGGAAACTGACAATCATCTCTTCTCCCGTATGGGAAGAAATATCAAAAAGACAAGGCGAGGAGGACGAAAATGCTGAAAATTGACCATTACACCAAAATCTATAGTGGAAGTAAAAGAGCGGTAGATGACCTGTGCCTGACGGTAGAGGCAGGGGATTTATTTGCTTTTATTGGGCATAACGGTGCAGGCAAGACCACTACCATCCGATCGGTGGTGGGAGCGCTGGACTTTGAAGAAGGGGATATTTTGATTGACGGGGTCTCCATAAAAAAAGATCCGTTGACCTGCAAAAAGAAGATGGCATATATCCCAGATAATCCGGATATCTACGAGTACCTGACGGGCATTCAATATCTAAACTTCATCGGGGATATCTACGAAGTAGAGCCGGAGATTCGGGAGGAGCGCATCAAAAAATATGCTCAGATGTTTGAGATCACATCCAACTTAGGGGATGGCATTGGAGCGTACTCCCACGGTATGAAGCAAAAACTGGTGATGATCTCTGCGCTACTCCATCAGCCCAAACTGTTGGTGCTGGATGAGCCGTTTGGAGGGTTAGATCCTCTCGCTGCCCATACGCTCAAACAGATCATGCACGAATTGTGTGAACAGGGAAGCGCGATCTTCTTCTCCACCCATGTGCTGGACGTGGCGGAAAAGCTGTGCAACAAAATTGCCATTATCAAGGATGGAAAGCTCATCGCCAGCGGCACGATGGAGGAAGTCAAAGGGCAAGATAGCCTGGAAAATGTATTCTTGGAGTTGGTAGAGCATGAGTAAATTATATCCTTTGCTAAAAATTACAGTGCAGAATAGCTCGCTGGTGCATAAAATGATTTATGAGAAGAACCCCAAAGAGCGGAGTAAGGCAAGGCGAATGGGCATCTTGGTTATTGTAGTGGGGTTGCTGATTTTAGGCCTATCGTTTTTCTATTCCTGGGTGATGGCCCAACCTCTCAAGGAAATTGGGATGCTGGAGGTGCTGTTGGCGGTGATGATCGCTGCGGCCTGCATTATAATGCTCATCACTACCATCTATAAGATCAATGGATTGGTATTTCGATTTAAGGACTACGATATGCTCATGTCCATGCCCATTCCCACCAATACCATTGTGGTCAGTAGGCTTTTGGTTTTATACTTCTATAATCTGCTGTTTACGGCCATCGTCATGGTACCGGCGTGGATCATCTATGGGATATATGCGGCGCCCTCTTGGGGAAGCTATATCTACTTCTTTGTGGGAATGATTTTGCTGCCCCTAGTACCGGTGGTCATCTCCTCAATCATTGGTTGTATCGTGGGCATCGTGGCCGCGAAGCTGCGCCATAAGAATCTAGTGAGCATTTTACTCACCTTGGTATTTTTGTTGGCCATTATGGCTCTGAGTTTTCAAATGAGCTATGGTATGGGATCGACCATGAATCACTTTGCCAGCATTGGCCCGGCGCTGCAGCAATCTATTTTAGCCAGCTATCCGTTGGCGGGGCTGTTTTTGCAGGGAGTCTGCGCGTTGGAGTTCGGCCCCTTCCTGCTGTATGCGGCGATTTCCCTCGCCCTGTTTGCGATTTATATTTGGGCCATGAGCCGCATCTTTAAAAAACTCAATACTTGGGCGATTTCTGTACAGACGAAAAAGAACTTTGTGATGAAAAAGGCCAAGGGAAAAAGTGGATTTACTGCCCTGTATCATAAGGAATTAAGACGCTTTTTCGCCTCTTCCACCTACGTTGTAAACACTTCTTTTGGGATGATTTTACTGCTGATCGCCAGCGTGGCGGCGGTGATCTTCGGCAGAGAGCAGATACAAGCCGTGTTGCCCAGCGAGTTTCTGCCCCAAGTGGGCTGGCTCATTCCCATGGCTATGTCGTTTTTAGTGGCGATGACCTGTACGACTGCCTGCTCCATTTCCCTAGAGGGCAAGAGCATTTGGATCACCAAAATACTGCCTGTACGGGAGAAGAGCATACTGCTCAGCAAAATCGCCGTGAACTTCACCCTGATCTTTCCAGTACTGCTGATTTGTTCGGTGCTGCTAAGTGTGGTGTTTGCCACCAGTGTGGTGCAAGGGCTGTGCATGTTCCTAGTACCTGCTGCCTATGGGCTTTTTGTCTCTATCTTTGGGCTGTATCTGAACCTGAAAATGCCCAACTTCCAGTGGAAATCCGAGGTTACGGTGGTTAAACAAAGTGCGCCCATGATGGTGGTGGTATTTTCCTCCATGATACTGTCGTTTGTCCCCATCGGGATGCTGATTGCTGGCAGCAGCAACCCTCAAGGGATTGTCATCGGGAGCGGAGTGGTGATGTTGCTTTTGGCGCTTATAAGCATTGCTTTGGTGGTGAAGAAAGGGCCGGATTATTTTAGAAGACTGGGCTGACTTCTATGCGCTGATCTCGTATGGCGCAAATTTTGTCCCTTCTGTCAAGTGGTTTTGAGATATTTTTTGAAAAATCTCCAAAGCGCATAGCTGTGCGTAAAGTCAATCAGGCAACATCTGCTTCCTGCAAAGACATTGCTTCTTTTGCAATCAGAGCCTTTACAAGCTCCTCCTGCGTATGCTTTGCGTTCTCTGCGGGCATTGCGTTGACAACGAAAATCGTGCCGCCGATTCTCTCCACAAAGCCGGTTTTCATTTCCTCCACGGTCATCACCTCCCTCCATAGAAATAGGGGCATCCGTTCCCGAACGCCCCGTTACCAGCCGAAAAAGGATTATTCCTTTTCATAGATTGCCTTGAGTGCTGCGTAAAGATTTCTGCCCTCGTCCTCCGTGAGCGTGATACCCTTGCCGCAGCGTTCGTGGTTCGGATGCCACTCTCGGATGTCCAGCTTGGCGGCATTGCCGTTCCACGAAATGAAGTTGGCTTCCTTTGTGTAGCCTTTGCCATTCTCTCCGAGGACGGCGAGGGGCTTGGTAATCGTGCTTGTAATGTCTTTCATTTTCGTACCTCCGTAATTCAAGTGTTGAAGAAGTTAAAAAGTCGGGATAGTAATGGAAGGGATTATCTTTCCCAATCATTTCTGCCCCGACGGTGTTTGGATTGTTCTTTTCGGGCGGCTGCTCTATCCTCCCGTTCCTTGCGTTCCTGTGCTTCCTTGATACTGAAAAGCTCCTTGACCTTCTCTACAAAGACCTCCACCAGCTTTGGGAAGTGTTCCAGTGCCTGCAAAAACGGCTGGCATTTTTCTTTGAGCCGGTCATAGCGTTCCTGCAATCGTTCCACGGCAGAGGACGCATTGAAATATTGCCTTTGATAGTAGGAAACGCTGCTTTTCAAATCTTGGATTTCACTGCGGCTTGTGATACCCTCCTTGGCAAGTGCCGTGAGCTGTTGATAATCGTCCTTGGAAACGGCAATCTTGCCGGTGAGGGTTTTCTGCCCCATACCCTCAATCTCTGCCATTGTCTTGCGGACTTCGTGAGCAGGTTCATAGCGCACCTGCTCGGCTTCAATGCGTTCCTGAATGTGGGCAAGTCGTTCCTTGTCTTTCTGAATTTGATAATCCAGGCTGCTCAAATTCTCCGCTGTGCTGCCCAATACGCCACGCTCAAAGCCGGTGAAACCCGCTTCGGTCATATGCGCAAAGAGCTTGTCTTGCAGAACGGAATAGGACTTGCGGAACATCGGCTTTCCGTATTTGCTGATAACCTGCTGCCCATTTTCGTCCAGCAGAGGAACGGTGTTCTTCCACTTCTTTGAGTGGGAAACTTGGTTGATGACCTCCTTGACCGTACCTCTCAGGGCTTCGTCCTTGCAGCGTTTCGACCACAGGATTTCTTTTCGGACGGTGGGGATCGCCACGATGTGCAGGTGGTAGTGGTAGACCGGCTTGCCCAGTTCTTCGGACACCGCCTTGTTGATTTCATCGGCGTGCATAACTGCCGACACAATGTTGTCCTCGCCGTAAATCTCACAGCCGAAGCGATAGGCTTCCTCGTAGAACTGCTTGGCGTATTCGTATCCACCGTGCTCCTCAAAGTACCTTGTGTTCACATCAATGACCAACTCATTAAAAATGGTTGCACCAGCTTTCTGTCCTCTTGTGGAGATTTTGCCCTCGTCAATGAGCCGCTGGAAATACTCGTTGTAGGTCAAACCGCCCGTGTCCTTGAAGTGAACATTGCGGGCAATTTGCTCGGTGTCTACATTAAGATTTGCGTAGCTTTCATTCTTGCGCTCATTGTGTCGCTCGGTTTTCTGCGCTCCCTCTGCGGAGATTTTCTCCACTCGGATAACGCTCCAATTTCCTTCCGCCATTCTCATCACCTCCAGTCAGCGGAAAGGGAGGGGGTGCTGGTTACGCAACTTTTTCAAAGTGCGTAACCCACTATGACACTTTCAGCTTCGCTGCAAAGATGTCGTGGGCAAGGGCTTTCCTCCCTTGACCTCCCTCAAAACCTCAATCAAATAGGCAGGTCGTCCTCGTCCGTGACTTCCTGCCCATTCTCAATCGGTTTTTCAACCTCCGGCAAAGTCCAGTACCAAAGAAAGCCGTCCTTCACAGAGCGAACTCCGGCTTTCTTTTTGGACTTCTTGTAGGTTGATTTCTTGAAGCCTGCGGCTTCAAGCTTTGCTTCGCAATCGGAAGCCAGCCGTCTGCCGCCCGACAGCAGGGAACGGATAAAGTCCGTTGCCGCTTCCTCACGGGCATTCGGTCTGCCCATCCTCGGCGCAGAAGCAGAGAAAGCGTCCTCCGCACTCAGCTCCAGCTCATCAAGAAAGTTCACGCCCTTGTCGGCCACCTCAAAGAGAATAGCCGACCCCATCGGCGCAAGATTGCTCTTGACCTGCACCAGATAGCGCTCGGCGGGGTTCTGCTTGTTTGCCGTGCGGGTGACAGCAAGAATGCTTCTCGCTGCACCGGCAATGTCGATAGAGCCGTTGGTGCGATAGAGGGGACTTGTGTCCTTTGCCTTGTTCATATGGGCGATGATAACGATGGCGCAGCCGGTGTCCTTGGCAACGGCAATCAGGTGGTTAAACTCGGCTCTCGTTTCGTTGGCGTTGTTCATCGAGCAGGTGTCACCGATATACGAACTCATCGGGTCGAGAATCAGCAGCTTGGCGTTGTACTTCTCCACGGCTTCACGGATACGGTCATCCCCGAAGGTCAGGCTCTTTTCGTCCTCCTTGATGAAGATAAGCTGGTCGCCGTCACCGCCCGCCGAATTAAATCTCGGCACAACGGTATCGTCTGCATCGTCCTCGGTGGTCTGGTAGATGACGGTCATCGGCTCGGTATGTTCCTCCTCATCTGCAAAGGGAAGCGGTGCTCCCTTGGAAAGCAAAGCGGCAAGAGAAAGCATCAGCTTACTCTTGCCGTCGCCGGGGTCGCCTTGCAGCAGTGTGACCTTGCCGAAGGGGATATAGGGATACCACAGCCAGCGCACCTCCTTGGGTATAATCTCGCTTGCCTTGATGATTTCCAGCTTTGTGGAAATGTTGTTCGGATAGTCTGTCATTGTCTTGTTCTCCTTTTCGATAGATAGTGCGGGCATTGGATAACGGTGGCACGGAAGCTCTGCTTGCAGCTCCTTTCGCATTTCCTGCAAAGCTCGTTGTATTTCTTCCTGCCACGCTCATCAAGAAAGAACGCCCATTCTCTCTTGAGGTATTTCGGCATACGGGGCATAGCGGGCACCTCCTTTTCACTGCCGAATTGCCGATTTGCTCCCGAAACGCAGAAACGCCCAAAACCTGACCCCGCTGTATGGTTTCGGGGCGATTTTGGGCGTTTTCTTTCGATATGAGCGGCTTTGTTTTAGCGGCGGTATCCTTACCGTCCGTCATTCACACGCCGCTGTTTGTCGCTTCCGGGTAGTAAAAATAG
>ERZ780195.3225-NODE-3225-length-10123-cov-8.057906_pt1 | contig 10123 bp, 7 predicted proteins | sample MGYA00511017_ERZ780195 | MGnify/ENA primary metagenome ERZ780195 (study PRJEB29588, sample SAMEA2159974) | human gut metagenome | biome: human gut; feature: human-associated habitat; material: faeces | place: Denmark | collected 2008/2010 ...
GAGCCGCCTGCCGACCTGACCGCGCGCATCATGCAGCAGGTGCGTCAGGAGCCCGTGCCGATGGCCCCGCGCACCGCCGCCCCGGCACGCCCGGTGCGGTGCACGCCGCCCGCGCCGATGCACAAAGCACCGCCGGCAAAACCGGCCGCGCGAAAACGTCCGGCGGCCGGCCGCACGTCCCCCCTGCTGCCGATCTCGGTCATGGCAGCGTGCCTCGCACTCATCCTCGGCGCGACGCTCTGGTTCGCGCCGCGTCTCCATGCGCAGAGCAGCTCCGGCACCGCGCTCGACAGCGGCCGGACACCGACCGTGACCGCAGCCCCATCCGTCCGGGAATCGGAAACGCAGAAGTCCGATGACACCCCCGCACCGGAAAGCGCGCCGGTGCTCGACGACAGCGTGAGCAGTCTGCTCTTTTCCGTCCCGGCAGAGGACAGCGCGGACAGCACGACGCTGCACATCTCCGACCGCAAGACCATCGAGGAGCTGTCTGCGCTCCTGGTGCGCACGCACCCGGCGCAGCCGGTCGACACCGCGCAGACACCGCTGTGCGTGCTGGAAGAGAGCAACGCTGACGGCACGACCACACGCGTGACCGTCTGGCGTGACGGTAAGGACGTGATCTTCGCCAGCAGCGCGGATGCGCAGTCCTACCGCGTGCCCGGCGCCGCCGCGGAGTTTTGCCGCCTGACAGGGCTTCCGGAAAACTGAACGTATTGGATCTTTGCGCCCGGCAGGCAAATGCCTGCCGGGCTTTTTCACGCCATTTTTCAATGATTTGCTGCAAAACAACGCCAAAAAACCTCGAATTTTTGAACATCCTTGGCAACCATTTACTTGAAATGCGAAAAAACGTGTGTTATAATTTATCATGTCTGTTTGTGCATTGCTATTTTCGTGACAAGCAGATGCATTTCTTAACAATGTGGTGCCTTTTGCCATTAGGAGGATAATGACTCGTGAAACGTATCAAAGTATCAAACAATGTCATCAGAAGAATGCCCCGCTATCTCCGGAAGCTTGACGACCTCAACGCCGCCGGGATCGAGCGCATCTCTTCCGGCGAGCTGGGCCGTCAGATGGGTCTGACCCCCTCGCAGATCCGGCAGGATTTCAGCTGCTTTGGTGAGTTCGGCCAGCAGGGCTACGGCTACAACGTCGTGGCGCTGCGCGGCGAGGTCGCCAAGATCCTGGGTATGGATCGCAACTACTCGGCCGTCCTGGTCGGCGTCGGCAACATCGGCCGTGCACTGGTGGAGAACTTCTGCTTCGAGCAGTACGGCTTCACCCTCAAGGCCGCGTTCGACATCAACCCCGAGCTCATCGGCAAGGAAATGCACGGCATCGTGGTGCATGACTTCTCCACGCTCGACGACATTCTTGCGGATATCCAGCCGGACGTCGCGGTCCTCTGCGTGCCGAAGGCCATGGCCAATGACGTCGCCAATGAGATCTGCTCCGTCGGCGTGAAGGCCATCTGGAACTTCACGAACACCGAACTGCAGGTCAAGGACGCCGATCCGATCATTGAAAACATCCACTTCTCGGACAGCCTGCTGGCCCTCGGCTACTACATTGCCGAAAGCCAGGACGAGGCCGAGGCCCGCGCCGCAAAGAACAAGAAGGCCTGACAGCCCGCAAAGGAGGTCTGCCCCTTGAAAATCAAGCGACTGATCTCGTTGCTGCTGACACTCGTGCTGCTCGGCAGTCTGGTCCCCGCGCTGGCGGCAGACGCCGGCAGCCGGCAGGACCCGCTGCTGTCGCGCAGCTATGTCGACAGCTGGTCGACCGCCGTGCTGAGCCACGCCGAAGCCACGGCGCGCTCCGCTGCGCAGGCCGCGCTGGACAAAGCGCTGCAGACGCATGACGCAGCGCTGCACAGCACCGCCGCGCGCAGCCGCATCTGCACGCTCCATGCCGGCAACACGGTCGCGCTCAAGACCGGCGACTGCTTCACCGTCCTGAGCGGAAACGCCGGCGTGACCATTTCCGCCGGCGCGCTCATCGATGCGACGGACGGCGCGAAGGCCGTCTCCGGTGCGCTGCGCACGGCGCACCGCTACATCGCCTGTGAAGATCTGCAGGCAACCATTACCTGCGAGCAGACCGTTTCGCTGCTTCTGTCGGCGAGCGCTTCCGTCACGCGCTTTGTGGATGTGCCCGCCAATGCATGGTATGCGGATTCCGTTGAGTACGCCGCCGTCAACGGGCTCATGAGCGGCGTCGGCGGCCAGTGTTTTGCCCCGAATGACACCCTCACACGCGCCATGTTCGTGACGGTGCTGGGTCAGCTCGCGCAGATCAACGAGGCGGATTACACGACCGTTTCCTTCTCGGACGTAACGCCCGGGAGCTGGTATGCACCGTTTGTAGCATGGGCCGCGCAGCAGGACATCGTCAGCGGCACCGGCAACGGGCGCTTTGAGCCGAGCGCGCCGATCACGCGTGAACAGATGGCGGCCATCATCGCCCGCTATGTGCAGAGCACCGGAAAAGCGCTTCCCACGATCGCCGACCCCGTCGTGTTCAAGGACAAGGACACAGTCTCCGCCTGGGCGCGCGACGGTGTGGAGCTCATGCGCACGACCGGGATCATCTCCGGTGACGACCGGGGCTACTTCAACCCGCTCGGTCTTGCCACGCGCGCGCAGGCCGCCACCGTTTTCATGGAGCTGCGGGAAGCGATCCTGCGCTCGGAGCAATCATCTTAACAGGATACGATCGGCGGAGCCAGCGGCTCCGCCGATCTGCACAAAGGAGTTATCTCATGTCTGATACGATCGCCGCCGTCGCGACCGGCAATGTCCTGTCCGCGATTGGCATCCTGCGCCTGTCCGGCGACGGGACGCTCGCCGTCATCGACCGCGTGTTTCGCCCGGCCAACGGCCGCCCCATGTCCGAAGCACCGGACCGCAAGCTCGTCTACGGCGCTTTTTGCGACACCGACGGCCAGACGCTCGACCTCTGCCTGTGCACCGTCAGCCGCGCTCCGCACAGCTACACCGGCGAGGACACGGCCGAGCTGCAGTGCCACGGCTCCCCGGCCGTGCTGCGCGCAGGGCTGCAGGCGCTGTTCGCTGCCGGGGCACGGCAGGCGCTGGCGGGCGAATTCACGAAGCGCGCCTTTCTCAACGGCCGCATGGATCTCACGCAGGCAGAGGCCGTTATCGACCTCATCCACGCCGAGACCGCGCTGGACGCAAAAAACGCCGCCGGACAGCTCGGCGGCGCGGTGCTGCGGCACGCGCAGGGTGTATACGACACGCTGCAGGACATCGCCAGCCACTATCACGCCGTGATCGACTACCCGGACGAGGACATTCCGGACTTTCAGCTCAGCGCCTACGAGAGTGCACTGACCGGCTGCATCGACCGGCTCCAGCGGCTGCTGGACACGTTTTCCCGGGCAAATGTGCTCCACGGCGGTGTGCCCGCCGTGATCCTCGGCCGCCCGAACGCGGGCAAGTCCTCCCTGCTCAACGCTCTGCTCGGCTATGAGCGCGCGATCGTGACGGACGTGCCCGGCACGACCCGCGACACGATCGACGCGCGCGTCACGCTCGGTGGCGTGCTCCTGCGCCTGACCGACACCGCCGGACTGCGCGACACATCCGACCCCATAGAGGCCATCGGCGTGCACCGGGCGCTGGACGCGGCGTCGGACGCCGCGCTCGCCATCGCGGTGTTCGACGCGGCGCGCCCGCTCGACGACGATGACCGTCAGGTCATCGCCGCCGCACAGAAAGCCTCCGTGCGCATTGCGGTGCTCAACAAAGCCGACCTGCCCGCCGCCGTGCAGCCGGACGCGCTGGCGGCGTCGTTCGACGCCGTGTGCGTGCTCTCGGCAAAAGAGCGCACGGGGCTGGAAGCACTCGAGCAGGCGGTGGCGGAGCACTTCCCCGCCCCGGACGCACCGGCCGGCGAGATCCTCACAAACGCCCGCCACGCCGAGGCCATCGGCCGCGCGCTCGAGTCGTTGCGCGCCGCGCGTGAGGCGATGCTGCTGGGCGTGACGCCCGACGCCGTGCTCACGGAGGCCGAGGAGGCCATGGCCGCCATCGGCGAGCTGACGGGCGCCTCCATCCGCGAGGATATCACCAACCGCATCTTTGCGCGCTTTTGCGTGGGCAAATAAATCTGGACAGCAAAAGGCCGCCGGTTTTTCTGACCGGCGGCCTTTTGCTATGCAGTTTCAGCGGAACACGATGCCGTTGCGCTCCGACGCGCGCAGGAGCACAACGCCGAGCAGCAGCGCAAGCCCCTCATAGATGCCCATCGTCAGCCAGACGGCGCTGCCGCCGAAGATGGCCGGCACGGTGAAAATGACCGCGCTGTCGAGCAGGAAACTGCGGCACAGGTTCAAAATGACCGCCTGCTTCGTGCGCTTGGTCGAATACAGGTAGGCCGATATGAGCGTATTCACGCTCATGATGATAAAGCCCCAGGCGTAGCGCGGCATGTACTGCACCGTACAGGCAAGCGTCAGCGCATCGGCGCCGAACATTTTGCAGATCGGTCCGCCGACGAACAGCAGCACCACATTGATGAGCGCGCTGCCGATCAGGTCAATGAGCACGCCCGCGCGAAAAAACCACCGGAGCTCCTGCGCATCCTTTGCGCCGTAGCTCTGGCCGAACAGCGGCTGCAGGCCGCTCGAGACGCCGATGAAGATGGCCGCGGAAAACGACGCCACATAGCAGATGATCGAGTAGGCGTTCACGGCCATGTCGCCGAGGCGGGCAAGCAAAACATAGTTCGTGCACAGCGTCGCCACCGGGACGGCAAACTGTGCAATGGCCTCCGGCGTGCCGCGCAGGAGCAGCTTGCGCGCGAGCTTGCCTGAGAAACGAAACCGGCTCACCCGCAGCTGGCCGCGCCGCAGAACGAAGTGCGACGACACGATCAGCATGCCGCACGTCTGCGAGATGCCGGTCGCGATGGCAGCGCCCATAAGGCCCTTGTGCAGCGGGAACACAAACAGCCAGTCAAGGAAGATATTGATGACCGTCGCGATCGTGGAGCCCACGCTCACGAGCACGGGCGAACCGTCGTTGCGGCAGTAGTTGTTCAGGAACGTCATCAGCCCCGACGGCACCGCGAAAAGCGAATACCAGAACAGATAGTCACACACGAGCTGATGATACGTCTCGTTTGCGCCGAGCAGCGTCGCGATCTGGGACGTCAGGCACGTACCGATGAGCATCATGACGAGCGCGGCCGTCAGCGTACCGGCAAGCGAGTGCATGAATGCCTGATTGGCACCGGCGATGTCCCCGCGGCCGATGCGCACGGCCGAGACCGTCACACCGCCCACGACCGTGAGCATGATGATGGCGTTGAGCACCATCACGAACGGCCAGACCAGATTGACCGCGCCGAGCGCGTCCGTGCCAACGCCCTGGCCGACAAAAATGCCGTCAATGATCGTAAAGAGAAAATAAGCGCAGTTGCCGAGGATCGTCGGCACAACGTACTGCATGAGCTTTTTCATTCTGCTGTCCATGGGTCCCTCCGAGCGCAATTTGCCGCCAAACGCACAGACTTCCGGCCGTACGGCACACGCACGGTGCGTCCCGGTCGGAAATACATCCTTATTATAGTGGCTTGTCAAGCATCTGTCAAGCGAACCGTCATCTTCCGCATGGATCGTCAGAAACCGCTTGAAAGCCTAGTAATCATATGTTATTATTGTAGTATGTTGAAAAAGGGGGACTACCCATGAAAATATCCACAAAGGGGCGGTACGCCCTGCGCATGATGCTCGATCTGGCAGCGCATCAGGGCGACGGCTATGTCGCGCTCAAGGACATCGCGCAGCGGCAGGAGATCTCGAAAAAATATCTGGAGCAGATCGTGCCCATGCTTGGCAAATCCGACATTCTGCGCACCACGCGCGGCTATCAGGGCGGCTACCGGCTGGCCCGCGCGCCAAAGGACTATACCGTCGGCGAGATCCTGCGCCTGACCGAGGGCGGGCTCGCGCCCGTCGCCTGTCTCGAACAACATCCGAACACTTGCCCGCGCTGCGGAGAGTGCGCCACCCTGCCCATGTGGGAGGGCCTGGAGCGCGTCATCCGCAACTATCTCGACGGCATCACGCTTCAGGACCTGCTCGAGCAGCAGACGGCGCGCGCTGCGAACGACTACGTCATCTGAAGTCATCTGGATATTTGGTATTACCAGAAAAGCGCGCGTGTGAATTCTGCGTTTTCCATAGTTTCCGACCATCGCGCGGAGACACTTTGCTGATAATTTATCAATTTTGCATTTTCCGCTTGCCATCCACACAGATCCGGGTTACGATGATGCCGCGTCATGTGGTATTACCACGGTGGGACAGTCACCTGCTGTGTACGATCCCCGGCGCCCGGTGCGTGGCCACCCTTACACGCCCGTGAACGGCTCGCCGGTGCTCACAAGGTTTTCACCTCTTCTTCCCAACCGGCAGTCAAAAACCGCAGGGCCCGACCGGGCCCTGCGGTTTTTCTATGCTGCGTCACGCCTGATCGGGATGACTATAGAGCGAGAACGTGCCGTTGACAACGCCGTCGAGCATATCGGAGGTGAATGCCTGCGCCCGCTCGGCATCGCGGTCGAGCAGCGCACGGTAGAGCTCGAGCTTGTTCTGATACAGCCGGTTGGCGCCGTAGCGCTTACGATACAGGCTCCAAAAGTGCAGACCGTAGCCGTGGATGGAGTTATACAGCAGCGGCAGAAACGCATTGCGCGACAAAACACTCAGCGCATGGTGGAACTGAAACGCTGCCTCGGCGCCCTCCTGGTCGGTTTTGGCGTCCTTGATCGCGTCCAGCATGGGTGCAAGCTCATCCAGCTCTTCCTGCGTGGCGCGCTCGACCACCAGCTTCATGCACAGGCACTCGTTGGCGCTGCGCACTTCCATAAGCGAGCGTACCTCATCGTCGCGCATGATGCCGCCGTTATAATTCAGCAGCGCCATGAGTGTGTCGAGCGAGCCGGTCTTGCGGTAATCGCTGACGTACACGCCCTGACGCGCCACGATCTCCACAAAGCCCATCTTCTCCAGCTCAATCAGGCCGGCCGAGATCACCGGCCGGCTCACGCCCATGCGCGCGCTCAGCTCCCGCGCCGGCGGCAGCTGGTCGCCGGGCATCAATTCCCCGGAAATAATCATGCTCTCGATCTTCTGCACGAACTGATCCGTGAGCGAGACCGCCTCGATCTTGTCGAATCCCATCGTATCCACTCCCGAAATGTATTTGGTATTACCAAGTTCTTTCCGTTTTGAATTTATCATCATATTGACGGACTGTCAAGCGAAAATGTCGGCATAGTTCCGAAAATGTTAAAATCGAGACACATAGCATTGCTTTTTCAGGAATACTGCTATATGATAATGCTGATTTCTGGTAATACCAGAGTAAGAAACAACAACCATCAGGAAGGAAGGGGAAACATTTGAAAGATCTGAAGCATCTGATCTACTTTGAAAACCTTCTGGAAGACGCCAACAACGAGTTGGTGCGGCAGGCGCAGGCGGACGGCAGCATCGTCCTCGGCTACACCTGCTATCACATTCCGGAGGTCCTCCTCAACGTAGACAACTGCATCTCTGTGCGACTCAGAGCACCCAAGACCGGTTCGCTGGATATCTCGACGTACTACATGTCCAACTATACCTGTGACTACGCACGTGCGCTCGTCGAGCGTGCAATCGAGGGTGGCTACCAGTTCCTGGATGCGATGATCGGCGTGGACGCCTGCTCGGCCATGAACCGCTCCATGGAGCACTTCGAGGTCCTGAAGGTCAACAGCAAGGAGAAATTCTTTGTCACGCATACCGACATGCCGCTCAAGGTGACCGATTACTACATTGATTCCTACACCACGCAGATGCGCGAGCACGTGCTCAACCGTCTGACCGAGACCTTCGGTGTTGATACGTCCGACGAGGCGCTGCGCAAGGCCGTCGCCGAGCACAACGAGGTCTGCAAGATCATCAGCGAAATTGCTGAGATGCGCAAGCTCGACAACCCGATCATCACGGGCTACGAGTTCCACATCCTCAACCTCGTGAGCTACACCTGCCCCAAGGCGCTCATCCTGCCCTACCTGCGCGAGACGCTTGCCGAGCTCAAAAAGCGCAAGCCGGACGCCAAGAATCCGTACCGCGCCCGCGTGGCCATCGTCGGCAGCGAGATCGACGATCCGAGCCTGACAAAGCTCATCGAGGGCTGCGGCGCACTCATCGTGTCCGACCGTTTCTGCTTCGGCAGCACGCCGGGCCGCGAGGTCATCGAGCTCAACGACGAGGAAGACGTCCTGCGTCAGATCTGCCGCCACTACATGGAGACCAGCGAGTGCGCTCGTTACATCTCCGACGAGAAGGTGCACCAGCGCCGCGAGACGGCTGACCGTCTGGCGCGCGAGTACAAGGCGGACGGCATCATCTATGAGCAGATGAAGTACTGCGACTACTGGGGCTTCGAGCGTGCTCTGGCAAGCTACGTCATGAACACCGAGTACGGCTGGCCGGTCCTGAGTATCGACCGTGTGTATAACAACGGCTACTCGGGTCAGCTCCGCACGCGCGTTCAGGCGTTCGTGGAGAGCCTGGAGATCAAGAAGATCCAGAGAGAAAGGGGTGCCAAGTAATGGGCAAGGTGAAATATCCCAATCCGAAATTCTTCAAAGCGAAAGACAGAATGGACTGGGCTGCTCAGGCAGAGAACCTGAAACTGGTCGGCGGCATCTTCTGGGACATGTTCAAGGAGACCGACTGGAAAAAGTTCGGCGAGGGCTGGAAGAACATTCTCATTTCCGACCGTGACCGTATCAAAGAAGAGTACAAGGCCTTCGCGGCTGCCTCTATGAAGGATAAGATTGACCTCATCCTCAACGGTGAGCGTCACCTCGGCCGCCTGTATCGCGACGGCGCCATGTGCACCGTGCGTCGTGAGTGGCGCGGCATCAAGGACACGGTCTATGACTTCTATGAATGGGCTCGTCTGTGGGGTATGCTGCTCATGTCCTTCTCCAAGGACCTGATCCCGGCTATGAACCAGACGCTGTACTATCGCTGGATGGTGTCTTACTTCTGCTGCCACAGCTTCATGGATAAGAACATCCTCGGCCTGCGCGGCTCCAACCTGCGCATGAGCCACGAGCTTACCTACTGCATCTACCGCTACGTCGCCGAGAACCTTGTCATTCTTGCCAAGGGCGACAGACGCAACGGCAACAGCGAGGAGCTCAACAGCAAGCTCGTTCTGATCGACGAGATGACCATGGCGCAGATCATGGCCGGCTTCCCGACCCTGTACGGCATCCCGCATCAGCTGCTGCCGGTGTTCCTGGTCTCCGAGATCGACCAGCTCACCTGCATCCCGTACATCGACGCCGTCGAGTCCTTCGGTCTCCCGGCCGATACCTGCCCGGTTCCGACATCCGAGTGCGGCGCGCTCGTCATCGACGCCCTGCCGCATCTGGGCAGCTGCTACATCTCCAGCTCCATGCCGTGTGACGGTTCCGTCATGGCATCCAGCTACTTCGCCCGCCGCTTCCCCGAAATCCCGGTGCATCACCTGTGCTTCCCCGTCCGCTACGAGGACGAGCTGACGCTCGACGCCGCTGTGGAAGACGTCAAGGCGTGCATCCGCTTCATTGAGAAGCAGACCGGCGAGAAGTGGAACTGGGATGCTTACTTCACCGCTATGAAGCGCTTCAACACCGAGACCGACTACGAGCTGCAGAAGTGGGAGATCAACAAGACCCAGTATCCGCAGCTGATCGGCCCGACCTACGAGCTGTTCCGCAAGTGGTGCTATGAGATGGACGGTGGCCTCGATCCGCGTACCATCAAGTCCTGCGAGAAGGTCAACAAGATCCTCCTCAAGGGCTACAAGAACAAGGAGCAGGCCTGGCGCAACAAGATGCGCTATCGTGCTATCACCTGGAGCTGCCCGCCGCACTACTACGCCAACTTCTCCAACTGGCTGGCCAACAGCTGGGGCATCAACGTCGTCGTTGAGATGGAATCGCTCAACTACACCAAGCACCTCAACACCACCGACGAGACCGAGGCCCTGCGTGACATGGCCCGCCTGTACGAGCGCATGGTCATGCGCCGCCACACCAACGGCGG
>ERZ780195.3230-NODE-3230-length-10104-cov-2.536372_pt1 | contig 10104 bp, 10 predicted proteins | sample MGYA00511017_ERZ780195 | MGnify/ENA primary metagenome ERZ780195 (study PRJEB29588, sample SAMEA2159974) | human gut metagenome | biome: human gut; feature: human-associated habitat; material: faeces | place: Denmark | collected 2008/2010 ...
GTCTTATGTGGAGATGGGGGCACTGATTTGTATGGGAATTGCCATCCACAACTTGCCGGAGGGAATTGCTGTGGGTTCTGGGCTATCCAAACCTGGGGATTTTGGCTTTGGATTGGCACTGCTTTTGATGATCCACAACATACCCGAGGGAGCGGCCATGGGCATTCCACTGAAATTGGGGGGAGTAGGCAAGGTGAAAATTCTGCTCTACGCCTTTTTAGTGGGGTTCCCTACGGCGATTGGTGCGCTTATTGGCAGACTGGTGGGCAATATTTCTCCCATGTTTATTGGCGCGGCCATGGCATTTGCCGCAGGGGCAATGCTCTATGTGACGCTCAAAGAGCTCGTTCCGGAATCCATTGAAATGGGGAAAATAGGCACTACTTTATGGTCAGTATTGCTAGGACTGGGCATTGGCGCGGCGATTGTATTTTTTGTTTGATCGATCTATTGATAGAAAGAGCCAACAACAGAAGCGGCATGTAGCTTGATAAGAGGACAGTGAGGTTAACAGCGGTGAAGCGGCAGACGAGAGTATTTGATGAGGCCCATCTGGAAGAGGGAATTGCATATGGCGCGCAAGTAATCCAAGAGGGGGGCCTGGTGGCTATGCCCACAGAGACGGTGTATGGTTTAGGGGCGGACGCTTTTCAGGTGGAGGCAGTGCGTAGCATTTTTCAGGCAAAGGGCCGGCCGGTAGATAATCCCTTAATTGTGCATATCGCCTGCACGGAGGATGTGGAAAAACTATCAGCTGATATTCCACCGGCAGCGCAGCAGCTGATGAATGAGTTTTGGCCAGGGCCTCTCACCATTATCCTTCCAAAAAGACAGGAGGTTCCTTATGAAGTCTCTGGAGGACTGGAGACGGTGGCAGTGAGGTTTCCAAGCCATCCAGTTGCCAGAGAGTTAATCGCCCGCAGTGGACGGCCAATTGCGGCACCCAGCGCTAACCTGTCGGGAAAACCCAGTCCCACCTGTGTGCAACACGTAATAGATGACATGGCGGGAAAGATCGACGTGATCTTAGATGGCGGAGAGTGCCAAGTGGGCCTAGAATCCACGGTAGTAGATTGTACCTGTCAGGTTCCTTTGATTTTGCGGCCGGGGGCGATAACTCCCTTGATGATTCGCCAGGCGGTAGGAGATGTGGCGGTGAGTCCGGCAGTGCTGGAGGGAGTGCCAGAGGGGCAGAAGGCGGCTTCTCCTGGCATGAAGTACAAGCACTACGCTCCAAAAGCAGCAGTGTATGTAGTGTCTGGTGAAAATGAAGAGGAAATTACACAGAAAATAAAATTACGCTATGATAATGACATAAAATGTGGTAAAATAGTCTTAATTATATGTGGCAGACATAAAAAATCCCAGTATGGAAGCCGAAATGCCCTGAGTTATGAGGGAGAGGGGAGCATGGAACTGTTGGCAAAGCAGTTATTTTCTGTTCTCCGACAGGCGGACAAAAATCATGTGGATGTGATCTATTTTGAAGAGATAAAAGATGACCAACTGGGACTTGCCATCATGAATCGAGTGATTCGTGCGGCAGGGTTTCATATCATTTGATTTGTGATATATTATAGTACATAGGATTTTAAATATTAGGAGGTTTATAAAAACGGATGAACATATTACTGGTGTGTACAGGTAATACGTGCAGAAGTGCGATGGCAGAGGAATTATTTGACGATGCAGTAGACCGAAGTAGTAGCTTAAAGGGAAAAGTGAAGGTGAAATCGGCGGGAACATTTGCCTGCGAAGGGGCGGAGGCGACTCCCCAGGCCATACGGGTGATGGAGGAGGAATACGACCTGGATCTAGACCGGCATAAAGCGGTGCAGTACACGGCAGAGCTGGGGGAATGGGCGGATGTGATCCTCACTATGGAGGCGGCGCAAATCGACCAATTGGAAGCGATGGACCCAGAATCAGCAGATAAAATGCACACCCTCATAGGATATGCCAAAGGAGTAAAGGGTTATCCAGGAGATGATCAGGCCTTTGATATTGAAGACCCCTATGGGGAGGGATATGAAGAATACAAAAGCTGTGCAAACCAACTCCACAATCTGGCACAGGTGATTGTAGACCAGCTGGAAAAGGAGATAGGCGATTGATTATCCTGTGCCCATGAGGCGCATGAAAATAGAAACAACAGATTGTGAAAAGACAAATTGAGGAGTGATGGACATGAAAATTGCAATTGGCGCAGACCACGGTGGCGTAGATCTAAAAAAAGAAGTGATGGACTTTTTAGAGAAAAACGGTTATGAAGTGATCAACTTTGGAACGGATACCCACGATGCTGTGGACTACCCAGATATTGCTGAAAAAGTGGCTTTGGCAGTCAAAGATGGCAAGGCAGATAGAGGAATTTTGATTTGTGGAACGGGTATTGGCATCTCCATTGCGGCTAACAAGATCCCTGGGATCCGCTGTGCACTGCTCAGCGATGTGTTTAGCGCTAAGGCCACAAGAGAGCACAACGATGCTAACATCATGGCAATGGGTGGCCGAGTAATGGGCCCTGGGCTTGCATTGGAAATTGTAAACGCGTTTTTGACTACAGAATTTTCCAATGGCGAGCGCCATATCAACCGGATTCATAAAATCAGTGAATTAGAGAAAAAATACAGATAAACTAAAAAAGATACATTGGGGGAAAACAAATGGGTAAGTTAGTTGTAATGGATCATCCGCTGATACAGCACAAAGTGTCGCTCATTCGCAACAAATGCACCGGCACAAAGGAATTTAGAGAACTGGTAGAAGAGATTGCCATGCTCATGGCTTATGAGGTGACACGGGATCTCCCACTTAAAGAAGTGGAGATTGAAACACCGGTTGCCAAGGCCAAGACCAAGGTGATTTCTGGAAAGACCTTAGGACTTGTGCCCATTCTGCGGGCAGGCCTTGGAATGGTCAATGGAGTGCTGCGGTTGGTGCCTTCGGCAAAAGTGGGGCATATTGGCCTTTACCGGGATCCTGAGACACTTCGCCCTGTGGAGTACTACTGCAAGCTCCCCAATGATATCGACCAAAGAGATCTGATTGTCTTAGATCCTATGGTAGCGACAGGCGGCAGCGCATCTGGCGCCATCACCCTGGTCAAGCAGAAAGGGGCAAAAAATGTCAAACTCATGTGCCTAATCGCCTCTAGAGGTGGACTGGAAGAAGTGATGGCAGAACATGATGATGTAGATGTATATGTGGCTGCGGTGGACGACACGCTCAACGATCATGGGTACATCGTTCCGGGATTGGGAGATGCAGGAGATAGGTTATTCGGCACGAAATAGGGGCTTGATCTTATCTAAAAAGTGTGAATGGTTAGAGCAAAATTGCAGACAATATATGCTGAAAAAGCATGACAAAAAACTGACATATTTTTACTGTTAGTGAACTAAAATTGTGAGGATAGAAAGTACTGAAATAAAATAAGAACGGGACATTTTCTATCCTCTTTTTGTAAATAGCAGTAAAAATGAGGATATTTTTCTCGCCATCGTGATTGACTAACTTGGATAAAATGGAAATTCAAAGTGCAGTAGGTGAGTCAAGAGAGAAGAAATATTATAAGAAGACAGATATTGTTAGATGAAGAACCGAAACCATAATAATATATTGTAAGTAGGTGAAAATATGTCCAAAAGCGCTTTAGAGCAGATTAAAGAGGCAGAGGAACGGGCAAAACAAATAGTAGAACAGGCCCGCCAAAAGGCTCAAGGAATGGCCAAAGCAGCGCAGGCAGAGGCTTTGACTTTAGTAGAGGAAAAGGAGGAGCAGGCGCGCAAACAAGTTGGAGCAGAAAAACAGGCGTATTTGACAAAACTCTCTGAAGAGTATGAATCGCTCAAACGTGAGAACGATGCAAAATGTCAACAGCTAAAACAAGATGCTCTGGCAAATTTACCGAGAGCAAAAGATTTTGTGCTGGGGAGGATATTATAAAAAATGGCAATCGTAAGAATGAAAAAAATATCCGCCATCACCTTAAAACAAGACTTAAAAACCATTACAAAAGCCCTGCAAAGACTAGGAGCCGTGGAAATCTCTAAGTCCAAGATGGAAGAGAGCACGGAAGAAGAACAGAGCCGTTTTGCAGGGGAGATTGAGGTTTTAGAGCAAAGATTACAGGATTTGAATTTTGTGTTGGGAATTATCAAACGGTATGACCACACAAAAACCTCATTTTTTGCGCCCAAACCATTGGTAGGGCTCTCTGATTTTGAAAATCAAGAGGAAAACATTCAAAAAGCCCAACAGATTATTGACACTTCGAAAGAAATTGAGGGCGAGATCAGTAAATTAAAACATCAAATTACCAAATTAAACACGGTAATGCAGCAGATTCGGCCGTTTGAAAGACTGGAGGTTCCGCTGGAACAGCTGAAACCTACAGCACATATGGCCTATGAACTGGGGTTTGTTCCCCTTGCATCTTGGGAGAGAGTGGAGAAGATCTGCCATGAATGCGATGATCTGCTAGAAGTGGAAAAACTGGGTTCTCAGGAAGACATCGAGGCTGTATTGGTCATGATGCACCAATCGGTGCGGGATAAGGCATTTTTGGCATTAAAAGAAGAGGGCTTTATCGAGGCGCGGTTTGATCGGTTTTCTGGCACGTGTAGGGAACAGCTGAACAATCTGGAAAGCCAGATCAACCAATGCGGTCAAAAGGTGGAGGAGCTGGAAAAACAGGCAGCTCAGTTTGCCGAGAGCAAACAGATGCTCCAGCTACTATATGAATATACGGAAAATGAGCTGGATAAGTGGAAGGCCTCTTCGCTGTTTGGCGCCACAGATGCCACATATATGATCAACGGTTATATCAAAGAACACGATGCCTCGAAAGTGGAACAACTCTTTCAAAAGGAGCTGGAGGGACGGTACTACTTGGAGCTTTCCGACCCAGCAGAGGATGAGGATATCCCTACGGCCCTAGAAAATCCGAAGCTGATTCAACCCTTTGAGGCTGTGACAGACATGTATTCTGTGCCTAGCCCAAGAGGGCTGGATCCCAATAAAGTTATGGCACCCTTTTACTTCCTATTTTTTGGCATGATGCTATCAGATGCTGGATACGGGGTGGTGATGTCCATTGGATGCACCATATTGTTGTTCATTAAAAAGCCAAGTGGAATGATGAAAAAGATCATCACATTATTGGCCATTTGTGGTATTTCCACGGTAATTTGGGGGATATTGTTTGGTGGCTGGTTTGGCTTTTCCGTGCCGCCTCTCATGTTCAACCCCATGGATGAACCGATCAACATGCTGATATTGTGTCTAGGGCTGGGGGCGATTCACATCGTAACAGGCCTGATCGTAGGGGCGTATATGAATATCCGGAGAGGCCAGGTATGGGACGCGATTTTTGACCAGGGATTTTGGATTCTGGTATTTGTGTCGATACCGTTCTTCGTCTTGCCCGGACTTTCTACGGTCGGAATGATACTGGTGATCATCAGCGTAGTAGGATTACTGTGCACCCAGGGAAGACATAAAAAGGGAATTGTGAAAAAGGTAGTAGGCGGCCTCGCTAGTTTATACGACGTCACTTCGTATTTATCAGATGTGCTGTCGTACTGTCGTATCTTTGGCCTAGCGCTGGCGACCAGCGTCATCGCCATGGTATTTAACACCATCAGCGAAATGCTCACAGGGAGCTGGATAGGATATATTTTTGCGGCGGCGGGTTTCCTAATTGGCCATATATTCAACATTGCCATCAATGCACTGGGGTCATATGTGCACACCAGCCGTTTGCAATACATTGAGTTTTTCAACAAGTTTTATGAGGGAGGCGGTAGGGCATTTAAACCCTTGGGCATTCGCCTCAAGAACTTTAGAATGGAAAACAAATAGCAAAACGATTTATATAACGGACTTAATAACATTACTATAAAAAAGATGGATAAAATTTCTAGGAGGTAATTCAATATGGAATTTGGATTAGGACATGTTTACGCTTTAATTGGGGCGGCATTGGCAGCAGGACTCGCTGGAACAGGTTCTGCGATAGCAGTAGGTAAAGCAGGTGAAGCGGTATCCGGCCTCATTTCCGAAGATCCTGACAAGTTCGGCCAGGCGTTGGTGTTACAGCTGCTGCCAGGTACTCAGGGGATCTATGGACTTTTGGTAGGATTTATCATTTTGATGAGAATTGGCGTGTTGGGAAGTCTGGCAGCCGTTTCTGTAGAGACAGGGCTCATACTCCTTGCAGGGGCGCTCCCCACGGCGTTTGTAGGATTCTTTTCCGCATTATCACAGGGTAAAACAGCGATTTCCGGCATTGGCCTCTTGGCAAAACGCCCGGAGGAACAGGGAAAAGCCATCACACTAGCCATTATGGTAGAGACCTATGCGGTATTTGCCCTGTTGATCTCCATGTTGGTTATCTTGTTAGTCCCCATTTCTTAATGGATAGATGGAAACGGAGTGTACGCAATTGTCTAATATCAACCATATTATAGACAAGATCATAGAGGATGCAGAGAAGAAAGCCCAGGATATTTTGCAGCAGGAGCAGGAAAAAAGCCAAGGAATTCTGGCAAAGGCTCAAAAGAGCGCTGATCAGAAATTTGAGGGCATTCTCCAGGAGTATCAAAGAGAGTGCGAAGAGGAAAGGACTCGATTTCTGGCTACCAGTGATTTGGAGTTCCGCAAGGAAATCTTAGCGGCCAAACAGGAAGTGCTAGAAGAGGTTTTCCAGGGAGTTTATGACCAGCTGATCGGCTTAGAAGATCAGGAATTTCTGGCGCTGGCTGAGAAATTGCTAAAAGAAGCGATAACGACGGGTTGTGAAGTCGTTGAGCCTGCCCAGCGGGATGAGAAACTCATCGACCAACTGTTTATTGAAAAGGTCAATAAAAGCCTGCCCAATGGGAAACTGACGCTCAGTGAGAAGACAGCCCAGCTAGGTGAGGACAGAGGTTTTATTGTGATATCTGGCGGCATTGAGATAGACTGTACGATGAAAAATCTTGTCAAACAGACAAAGGAACAGCTGGAGACAGAGGTCTGTCAAATACTTTTCTCAGGTGAACGAGTATGAAAAATAAAAGCTACCCATTTGCCGCTACCACCATCAAATGCAAGGAACTCTCTCTGATCAGCGATGATAAAATGGGAAAAATGGCCACAGCAAAGGACGCGCAAGAGGCGCTGAAAATGCTCTATGAAGTGGGATATGGGAAAAAGGAGATATCCACTCCCTATGAGTTTGAGCAGTTAATTGACAGTGAGCTCAAGGCTACCTATGATTTGATTGGAGAGCTCTCCCCTGACCCGAAAGCGACGCATTTGTTTTTGCTGCAACACGATGTGCACAATCTCAAGGTGTACGTAAAGGCCAGAGTGCTGGAAAAACCCATCTCCCAGGAAGCACTGGTAGAGGGAGGCGTGTTCCCCAAAAAAGAACTGGAGGAAATGGTGCGGGATGAAGAGTTTGCTTCACTGCCCCATGCACTTCAAGAGGGGATGGCGGCATTGCTCAAGGATTTGGCCGTAAAACCAGATGTATCGAGAATTGACACAGCGCTGGACGTGGCATATTCTCAGTATGTCCTAGAGGAGCTGGGGCATGTGAAAGACGAAAACATCAGGCAGATATTTCAAATCACCTTTGATTTTGATAACGTGATGATCCTGCTGCGGTTAAAGCGCAAAGGTGCTAGCCGGCAAATGCTGAAAAATACACTGCTCTATGGGGGAAGCATTTCTCATGAACTTTTAGAGGAGATCTATCCTCTTTCGGTCAGCGAAATAGCCGCCATCTTAAGCAAAGGGAAGTACGAAAAGGCGATGGAAACAGGCTTTTTGGAGTATACCCGAAAAAACACGTTGGATGGATTCGCCAGAGAGCGGGATAATGGCATTATGGAAATCGCCCGAAAAAACCGGCATGATATGTTCACCATAGCACCTGTCATCGGTTATATGCTGGGCAAGCAGCGAGAGGCTGAAGCAGTGCGGATGGTGATGGTCAGCAAGCTCAACCAAATCAGCAGTGAGGACACCTTAAATAGAGTCAGAGATCTCTATGCTTGAGGATTTTGAGCCTGTTAAAGAGGCTATGGGGCGAAGAAAGGACGTTTTATGAAGATAGGCGTAATTGGCGATAAGCAGAGTGTGTTGCCCTTTAAGGCGCTGTCTTTTGACGTGTTTGAGGCAGTGGATGAAAAAGGGGTGCGCCATCTGGTTAACAGCTTAGCAAAAGATCGATATGCGGTCATCTTTATCACAGAGCAGGCGGCACAAATGGCGGAGGAGACCATCGCAAAGTATAAGACAGATGCCTATCCTGCCATTATTCCCATACCCAGCAACAAGGGCACATTGGGCATAGGGAAGGCCAATCTCAGCGAAAACATTGAAAAGGCCATTGGCACCAGTCTGTTTATAGATGAGTAATAGTTGTTATAGGGGAAAGTAGGGCAAAAAGATCATGAATGTCTGAGGTGAACGATGAACGCAAAGACGAATTCGTTCATGAAAGCGAACCACATGGTTTAAGCAATGGAATAAATGAAAAGAGAGTGGCACATGTGAGATAGGCCGCGAAGAATAAAAGATGGGCTTTCCCCAGAAGGAAATCATGAAGAGAAAGTAGGTAAAAACATGGAGGGCAGAATTGTAAAAGTTTCAGGTCCGCTGATCATCGCCGAAGGCATGGCAGACGCACAGATGTTTGACGTGGTGCGGGTTTCCAACCATCGGCTGATCGGCGAAATCATTGAACTGAGAGAAGATAAAGCCTCTATACAGGTATACGAAGAGACCAGCGGCATCGGGCCAGGGGAACCTGTGTATTCCACAGGAGCGCCCCTTTCGGTTGAGCTCGCTCCCGGCCTCATTGAATCCATATTTGACGGCATTCAACGCCCGCTGGATAAGATCTATGAGCGAGTGGGCTCTAGAATTGAGCGAGGCGTGGAGCTGAATGCTATAGACAAGGAAAAGAAGTGGGCATTTTGTCCGATTGCCAGCGTGGGAGACCAAGTGTCGGCTGGGAGCTTTTTAGGGAGCGTACAGGAGACGGCAGTAGTAGACCATAAGATCATGGTTCCCTATGGCATTAGCGGTACAGTGGAGTGGATTTACCAAGGCGAGGCCACAGTATTGGAACCCATTGCCAAAATCCGCAAGGAAGATGGCAGTGTGGCCGAGATATGTATGCTGCAAAAATGGCCGGTGCGGAGAGGAAGACCCTACCGGAAAAAGCTCTCTCCCAGTGAACCGATGATCACAGGCCAGAGAATTATCGATACCTTCTTCCCGGTGGCAAAGGGTGGCGTGGCAGCTATCCCAGGGCCTTTTGGCAGCGGAAAGACGGTAGTGCAACACCAGCTTGCCAAATGGGCGGATGCGGATATCATCGTGTACATCGGCTGTGGCGAGCGGGGCAACGAGATGACCGACGTGCTCATGGAGTTCCCAGAGCTGACCGACCCACGGTCTGGTGAGCCCTTGATGAAGCGCACAGTGCTCATCGCCAACACCTCGGATATGCCGGTGGCAGCTCGTGAGGCATCTATCTACACGGGAATCACCATAGCAGAGTATTTTAGAGATATGGGATATAAAGTGGCCATTATGGCAGACTCCACCTCCAGATGGGCAGAGGCCTTGCGTGAGATGTCCGGACGTCTGGAAGAAATGCCAGGTGAGGAGGGATACCCTGCCTACTTATCCTCACGGCTGGCGGAGTTTTACGAGAGAGCAGGCATTGTGGAGTGCCTGGGAGCAGAGGATAGAATTGGCGCTATTACGGCAATTGGGGCAGTTTCCCCTCCTGGAGGCGATATTTCCGAGCCAGTTTCCCAGGCGACCCTGCGTATCGTCAAAGTTTTTTGGGGGCTGAGTGCAGATCTCGCATATAAGCGCCATTTCCCGGCAATTGACTGGCTAACTTCCTATTCCCTCTATACCGATAATCTGAATAAATGGTACGGGGAACATGTGGACCCCAACTGGAAACAGCTGAGAACGCAGGCCATGGTGCTATTGCAGGAGGAATCCGAACTGGAAGAAGTGGTGCGACTTGTGGGTATGGACGCTCTATCCTACAGAGACCGGCTCAAAATGGAAGCGGCTAGGTCGATT
>ERZ780195.3235-NODE-3235-length-10093-cov-13.933553_pt1 | contig 10093 bp, 5 predicted proteins | sample MGYA00511017_ERZ780195 | MGnify/ENA primary metagenome ERZ780195 (study PRJEB29588, sample SAMEA2159974) | human gut metagenome | biome: human gut; feature: human-associated habitat; material: faeces | place: Denmark | collected 2008/2010 ...
TTGTCGACGAATCGCCTTCGGCGCTCCGCCGACTCGGCCAAGCCTTCGGCTTGCCTAATCATTATACCATATCCTCGGCCAAAAGAGAATCTGAATTCGGTTAAGATCGCCCGGATTGCGCCGCGGCGCGAAATTTCATGCCGCCGTACGCGGTTTGTCATATTCATTTGGTAGAATAACATTGGAGATATAGCATTGGACATCACTGCGTGAGGATGAGCGAATTGGATCGAAAAATTCTGATTTTTGATTTTGACGGCACCATCGCCGAGAGCGGCCGCGGCATCATGCACTGCGCGGGGCTTGCGATGGAGCGCCTGGGCAAGCCCGTTCCCGGCGAGGACGTGCTGCGCAGATTCGTCGGCCCGCCGCTGTTCACGTCCTTTCGGGACGAGTGCGGCCTGAGCGACGAAGAGGCGACGCTGGCCGTGCAGTATTATCGCGAGCGCTACGAGAGCGGCGGACTGTTCGAGGCCGATATTTATCCGGGCATAACGCCCATGCTCAGGGCGCTCAAGGCCTCGGGCGCGTACATGGCCGTGGCTTCCGGCAAGCCGGCGAAGTTTCTGGTGCGCATCATCGAGCATTTCGGCCTGACGCCCTATTTCGAAAAGGTGGTCGGCCCGGATCCGTCCAGCCATTCGTCGGACAAGGCGGCGCAGATTCTGGCGGCGCTGCCCGAGGGCGCGCTGCCCGAGGACGCGTGGATGATCGGCGACCGCTGCTTCGACGTGGATTCCGCCCACGCGCTGGGCATGACCGCCGTGGCGGTGGGCTATGGCTACGGCTCCGCCGAGGAATTCGCCCGCTGCGGCGCGGAGAAGGTGGCCATGACGGTGCGGGAGCTTTCCGAGCTGCTGCTGGACGGGCAGAAGCCCGCCCGGGGACAGATGATCACCTTCGAGGGCAGCGACGGCTGCGGCAAGTCCACCCAGATGAAGAAGCTGGCGGACTGGCTGCGCGGGCGCGGCTACGAGGTGGTCTGCACCCGGGAGCCCGGCGGCTGCCCCATCTCCGAGAGCATCCGCGAGATCATTCTGAGCCTTGACAGCGCGGGCATGTCCGCCGAGTGCGAGGCGCTGCTCTACGCCGCCGCGCGGGTGCAGCACGTTAAGAGCGTGGTGCTTCCGGCGCTGGAGGCGGGAAAAATGGTGCTCTGCGATCGATTTTTGGACTCCAGCATCGCTTATCAGGCCTATGGGCGTGAACTTGGAGAGGATTTTATACGTCAAATAAATCGAAAGGCTTCGGAGCTGGTCGTTCCCGACCGCACGCTGCTGTTCGACGTGCCGCGCGCCACCGCCCGGGAGCGGATGGCTCAGGGCGCGCCGCTGGATCGGCTGGAGCGCGAGGCGGAGGACTTCTTCGCCCGGGTGGCCCGGGGCTATGACGCGGTGGCCGAGGCCGAGCTCGGACGCGTGCGGCGGATCGATTCCGGCCGGAGCATCGACGAGGTGTTCGACGACGTGCTTCGCAGCGTCGACCTGAACTGATAACCATGAGGGGTTGAGAAAATGGCATACGAGAATCTCTGTATGTATTGCTTTGAGGATCTGGGCGGCGAGAGCGTCTGCCCCCACTGCGGGCGCGACAACCGCGCGGCGGTGCCGCAGATTCAGATGCTGCCGGGAACGCTGGTCTATCACGACCGCTTTCTGGTGGGCCGCGCGCTGGGACAGGACGCGTCGGGCATCGTCTACGCCGCCTTCGACACCAAGCGCGAAAACAAACTGCGCCTGCGCGAATATCTGCCGAGGGACTGCGCCGAGCGCCTGAACGACGGCGCCGTCGTGCCCATGCCGGGCATGGAGGACGCGTTCGAGAAGGGCCTCAAGCGCCTGCGAGCCAGCGTGGAGAGCGTGGAGGATCCCAAGAAGCGCCACTTCTTCTTTGAGGAAAACGGCACGGCTTACATCGCCCAGCGCAGGAGCGCTTCCGCCGGCGGCCATCACGCCGAGGAGGAAGAGGAGGAGCGCAGAGGCATGAAGCTCGGCTGGATCATCGGCATCGCCGCGGCGGTGGTGCTGGTGGCGGCGGTGGTCATCATCATGCTCATCAACGGCGCGCTGGGCGGCCGGAACGACGTGACCCAGAACCCCACCATCGCGCCCAACGACGACGTGTGGTCGCCGGCGGAAACGCCCACGCCCACGCCCTATGTCTCGCCCACATTCGCCGCGCTGGTGGATCCCGAGCAGTCGTGGATGGACTACACCTATTCCGGCAACGTGGATAAGGAATTCCAGCAGCAGCAGAGCGGCGTGAAGGCCACGGCCAAGCCCACCGTCCGGCCCGACACGCCCAACTATTCCGCCGTGGGCACCAAGTCGGACAAGGAGGACGTCACCAACCTCCAGCAGCGCCTGAACAAGCTGGGCTGGCTGTCGTCCAAGAACGTAACCGGCAAGTACGACTCCGCCACCAAGGAGGCGGTGAAGGCCTTCCAGACCTATATCAACGAAAACGTCCGCCCGGCGGAGAAGCTGGCTGTGGACGGCATCGCCGGCCCCAAGACCATGATGTGGCTCTACGGCACCGACCAGACCAGGCCCACGCCTTCGCCCACGCCGCTGGTGACCGCCGATCCGGCGGATAAGCTGACCGTGGACAAGAACTCGTCCAAGAACGACATCCGCTCCGTCCAGCGCAAGCTGATCGTGCTGGGTCTGATGAAGTCCGGCGCGGACGACGGCGTATACGGAACCACCACCACAGCGGCGGTGAAGCAGTTCCAGCAGCGCGTCAACGAGATCGAGGGCTTCAGTGTGCTGGAGATCACCGGCACGGTCAATCCCCAGACCATGGCATATCTGAACCATTACGTGGACTGGTGGGAGGCGCTTCAGTCCGCCACCGCCACGCCCGCGCCCACCTCGACCCCCACGCCCACGGCGAAGCCCACCGATACGCCCGCGCCCACGCCGACGGAAATTCCCGACGCGCCCGAGGACGGCGACAAGGTGGACAGCTCGTCGCCCAAGGAGTCCATTCAGGCCGTGCAGCAGATGCTGATTCAGGTGGGCCTGATGGACGCGGGCTCCGACGACGGCATCTACGGCAGCGCCACCGTCGCCGCCGTGGCCAGGTTCCAGGAGTGGTTCAACCAGCAGGCCGGCAAGAACGAGCTGTCCGTCAGCGGCATTGCCGACGCGCGCACGCTGAACTATCTGGAGTACATGGCCGCCAACGGCATGACGGCGCGCACGCCCGCGCCCACCGAGGTTCCCACGCCCACGCCCGTGCCCACCCAGTCTCCGACGGAGATTCCCGACGAGCCCGAGGACAACACCGTGGTCGGCCCCGGCTCCGAGAAGGAGTCCATCCAGGCCGTGCAGGAGATGCTCGTGCAGCTCGGTCTGCTGAGCGACGGCTCCGCCGACGGCGTTTACGGCAAGGGCACCGAGGCCGCCGTGCGCGCCTTCCAGGAATTCGTAAACCGGCGCGAGGGCGGCACGATGCTGGAGGTTACCGGCCTGTGCAACGCGTCCACGCTGGGCTACATGGAGGACTATGCCGACGCGGGCATCCAGGCGGGCGCTACGCCCGAGCCTACCCAGGCAGCCGCCGGCGAGGTGCGCCTGACCATCAACGGAACCACGCCCGGCGACGGCCCCGTGAGCGTCAGCGGCGACAGCGTCTCCTTCCAGTGGGGCGCGACGGGCAGTGTGGAGAGCTATTATCTCTACATCGTCAAGCCCGACGGCGGCGATCTGTACAACTATGAAGCCATCGAGTACACCGAGGGCCGCATCAGCACCGCCGATCTGGTTCCCGGCGAAATCTACACCATTCGCATCGGCGCGCTGCCCGCGGGCGGCGGCGAGGACGACATCGTCTGGGTCAGCGCCCAGTTCGGCGTTCCGTCTCAGGACGCCACCGCCGCGCCCGAGCCGACTCAGGCACCCCAGACCAGCGTGCGCATGAGCGTCAACGGCAGCGAGGCCGCCGGCGGCGTGATCGAGGTCTCCGGCGAAAAGGTGACCTTCGACTGGAGCGCCGAGAACGCGCAGTCCGCCTTCGCAGTGAAGATCACCGGCGACGACGGCTCCACCGTTCTGGACGATTCCAATTATAAGAGCACCCACGGCGAGCTGCCCGTGAGCCAGCTCAGGCCCGGCGTGACCTACACCTTCTCGGTGGGCGCGCGCCCCGAGGGCGACGGCGAGATCGTCTGGAGCAGCGTGCAGTTCACGGTGCCCATGACCACCGAGGCTCCCACGGAAGCCCCCACCGAAGCGCCCACGCCCAAACCGGCCTCCAAGCCCCAGCTGACCGTCAACGGTTCGGCGGCGGGCGACGGAACCCTTGAAATCACCGGCGACAGCGTGTCCTTCGACTGGGAGTCCGACGCGAGCGCCTTCGCGGTGAGAATCACCGGCGACGACGGCTCGACCATTCTGGACGATTCCAACTATCGGAGCACTCACGGCCAGATTCCCGTCAGCCAGCTCAAGCCCGGCGTGACCTACACCTTCGAGGTGGGCGCGCTGTCCGACGGCGCAGAGACCGTCTGGACGAGCGTGACCTTTGCCGTGCCGGTGCAGCCCACCGAAGCGCCCACACCCGAACCCACCGTCGCAGCCATCTCCGCGCCGACCATCAACATCGACGGCTCCGCGCGCGAGCAGGACGGCGTGGCCTATCTCACCGGCAGCAAAGCGATCATCAGCTGGACGTCCGGCGGCGCGGTGGAGCGCTATCGCGTGCGCATCGAGAACCAGTCCGGCGAGAGCCGCGACGTCAGCGACGGCACCGACACCAGCTTCACCTTCGATCCCACCGGCTGGCCGGCGGGTCTGTACAGGATCATCGTCGAGGCCGTGCCCGCGGGCGCGCGCTCGGAGAGCGATATTCAGACCTCGACCTTCGTCTTCGGCATTCCCTCCGCGGAACCCACCGAGGCGCCCACGTCCGAGCCCGCGCCCACGCAGCCGGCCAACTGGCCGACCACGCTGGACAAAAACAGCGCGGCGACGGACATTCAGAACGTGCAGATGAAGCTGTATCAGCTGGGCCTGCTCGTCACCGACGGCCTGCAGCCCGGAACGCTGGACGAAATGACCCTTCAGGCCATCGCGTCCTTCCAGCAGCGGATGAACGAGCAGTACGATCTGAATCTGCCCGGCATCGACCCGACCAACCCCGACGCGATCATCGACACGCAGACCCTGCAGGCCATCCAGCAGGCCACGCCCGACATGTTCGCCGAATAAAAACCAGACGCGCCGGCCGGTTCCAAAGGGAACCGACCGGCGCTTGCGTGTGTTCGGGGAGGAAGCGGCTGAGACGCAGAAGCATCGGTTCGATCGGCGGCTTCTGTCAATTCTGGAAGGAGCGCGCCTGCGCCGCAGAACCGGCGAAGCACGTCCGGCGGATTCCCTCTGTCCGAGGAGTGGCGAACGCGTTCGCACCGCAGAATCGGAGAATCAGGCCAGCGCTTCCATCAATTCTGCAAGGAACGCACCTGCGCCGCGGAACCGGCGAGAGCGACCGTCGATTCCGCCGATTCGAGACAGGTGCGCCTGTGCCATCGAACGCGTCGGGCGGCGCTTGAGCTGTCCACGATGAAAAACAAACGCGGCCATCGCCGTTTTCTCCGGCGATGGCCGCGTTTGATATATGAAAATCCTTCCGTTGCGTATCGGTTTGTCACAAGTTCCTTACCGCAGTTCGCGATAGAGCTTCATCACGTCGGCCTCGGCGCGCATGCCCTCGGTCGCGCCCGGCTCGCTCAGCGAGCAGGCGGCGGAGGCGATGCCCAGCACGATGGAGTCGGACAGGGAATAGCGCTTCTCCGCGCCGTAGAGCACGCCCGCGCAGAACGCGTCGCCCGCGCCCACGCTGCCCTTGATGTAGCCCTTGGGCAGATGCAGGCTGTCCAGCGCCACGTACTGGTCGTTCTCGTCCAGTCCAAATCCGCCCTCGGGGCAGTGGATAACCGCCCAGGTGGTCACGCCCATGCGCTTCATGGTCTTCAGCGCCTCGGGCATGTTCTCCGTCAGCAGCCGGTCGTCCTCGCCGCGCAGCTTCACGCCCGTGGTCTGCTGGGCTTCGACCTCGTTGATGATGCAGTAGTCGGTGTACTTCAGCGCCGGGGGCACCAGCCGCATGAAGCGGTCGGAGGCCTCGCTCACCACGTCGATGGAGGTCTTCATGCCGTGCTGCCGTGCCTGATGCAGCAGCCGCGCCAGCTTCGTGCCGTATTCGTCGTCGGGCTGATCCAGCGCGTTGAGCAGCAGAATGTAGCCGATGTGGAAGATGTCCGCGTCCACCTTGGTCCAGTCCACGTCGCGCTCATCAAATTTCCCGTTCGCGCCCAGATAGGTGAAGAACGTGCGCTCTTTGCTGATCTGGTCGCTCATGACCGCCGTGAAGGCGGAGATGCCGTCGCGCACCACGCAGGAGGTGTCGATGTTGGCGTGCTCGCCGAGGCGCTCGAGGATGAGATCGCCCTCCGCGTCGGTGCCGGTCTTGCCCATGGCGTAAAGCGGAAGCGACGGATCCAGCTTGGCCAGATCCACGATGACATTGCAGACCGCGCCCCCGATGGAACGGGAGATGCCGTCCTGAATGTGCACCAGCTCACCCTGCTTCGGCCAGCCGGAGGTGGGGTAGAGGATGTCGACGAGCATGTTGCCCGCAACGCAGATGCCCTTGCTCATGGAATTGCTCCTTTGCTTCGAAATTTCAAGTAATTTCATTTTACCATATCCGTGCCCATTTCGCAATCCCCAATTGCGCGCCAAAGAAAAATGTCATGCGAAAGCATGTGCAAATAATTAACAATGCGCCTATTGCATTTTGCATGGAAGCATGATATAATAATCGATGTTGAGCAGATTTATGAAAGCTCAATTGTAGAGCAAGTATGGAGAAGTCGCCTAGCTTGGTCGAGGGCGCGCGACTGGAAATCGCGTAGGCGTCAAAAGCGTCTCGAGGGTTCGAATCCCTCCTTCTCCGCCATTCCGATTTTATCGGAAGTTGTCATGGCTCCCATATCATTGCTGTTGGTGGTGGGATGTCAGAAAGGGAGTAGCGTTTGTGGAAACGCTACTCCCTTTCTTTAGGTTCTTTGTCAAATAAGCAGATCCAGAAAGCGGAATCGGCATTCCGGCTGGTTTCTGCGGGTGTAGAGAATAAAAGGCCTATTGCTTACACTTCTCACAATGCTACACGATTATATTATGGTGAAACAGATGTATATATATGCCTGAGAACCATGTTCGGCATGTCGAGCGGATTCCCAAAGCGAAGTTCGACAGGTTCCGCGCGGTTTACCATGCTCCGCCCGACGCTTATTGGAAAGGCGACCGCATTTATGAGGCGCTGGAGAAATGGAAGATTTTGTCTGCGGCGAGGACGAAGCGCCTGCGGCTGTCGCGTTTGCGACGGACACTTTGAGATTTTCGGCATGGAGATTGTCGACGGCGTGTTCCGCGAGGAGGCGCTTCGCGAGGTGCTGATCGCCCTGCTCGATGAATGCAGAGGCGCGGGCGCGAAGGACATGACCTGCTTCTGCGGCGAGGCACGTCCTGCAGGCGCTCGGCTTTCAGTGCGTTGGGGAATACGTGCTGTATGTCAGATACTTGTGAGCGGCGGTTCATGGACAGAATGCGTTGCCTGCTGGCCGCTTTTTGTGGAACGCGGCGGAGCAAGCTGATTGCGCGGCGATGGAAAATGTGATAGAATGAGAAAGCGGGTCGGGCGCTGCACGATCTGAAACGGCGCGCGAACAGGCGCTTTGGGGAGGAAAAACTGTGAAGCATTTGAATCGCTCCATCATGGAGGATTATGAGATTCTTTCCAGCCGGCCGGAGCGGCTGTGCGCAGTGCAGTTCGGCGCGGACGCGCGGCTGCTGGGCGGCGTGGATCGGATGCTGGACGAAGCGAACCGCGCGGGCGCGAACGTGGGCGCTGCGCTGGTGGACACGGACGGCGGGGAGTTCGCCGGGCATCTGAAGCGGCAGGACGGCATGTTCACCGTCTTTGTGCGCGGCGAGGCGGACGAAAAGGAGGTTCACCGGGAGCAGGTGGTGCAGTCGGTGCTCCGGGCGCTGGATCCCGAGGCGGACGACGCGGCGCTGATGGCGCTGGCGCGGGACGGCGGCATTCGCTTTCTGATTCTGTCCGAGGATGAGATCGACGAGCGCCGCAGCGCGGCCGCGGCGGCGCTGTCGGCGCGCTTCCTCGTGGAGCGCTTCCGCGCGGGGCTGGAGCCGCCGGCGGTTCTCGCCTTCGGCGACGCGCCGGAGTGCGCGCGTCGTGTGAAGGCGCGCGTTGCCGCGGTGGCGGAGCGCTGGTCGGCGGGGGAGGAATTCGCCCAATGGCTGGAGCAATGCCGCTTCTTCCCGGCGCTGATGGACAGCCTGACGGCGCGCAGCGGCGCCGAGGAGGCCGCGCGGCTCTGCCGGGAGATGAACTATGCTGACGCGATGATTCACATCGCCGAGCCCTACGCGCTGTGCGCGGTGCAGGCCGACGCGGCGTTCCGGGCGGAATTTCCACTGCCGGGCGTGGAATACGTGGACGATATTGCGCCGCTCATGGAGCGCAAGCACCGGCTGTTCGACGCGGGGCTGGCGATTCTGACGGCGCTGGGCGCGCTGCACGGCGACGCGACGCTGGCGGACTGCATGAAGGACGAGCCGCTGCGCGAGCGCCTCGGGAGGGCGCTGATGGACGAGATTCTGCCCTGCGCGCCGCTGCCCCGGGAGGAGGCGGCTCAGTACGTCATCCGCTGCTGTGAGCGCTGGGAGAATCCCATGAACGAAAACCGGCTGTTCGAGGCCGGGTCGGGGCTGCTCCGGCGGCTGCGCGTGGGCGTGCTGCCGGCCATGCGCGCCTATGCCGACGATAAATTCGAGCTGCCGGAGCATCTGGCGCTGACGCTGGCCGCGGCGGCGCTGGTCTATGCCGGCGTGCGCCGGGGCGCGTCGGGGGTGTTCGAGCTGGAGCTGGACGGCGAAATTGTGCCCGTCCACGACGATCCCGGCGCGCTGGAGGCCTTTTCGCGCCTGTCGCCGGACATGCCATCGGATTCGCTGGCCTACGCCGTGCTGGCCGACCGCACGCTCTGGGGCGGCGAGGATCTGCGCGCCCTCGACGGTCTGGAGGAATCCATGGCCGCCAACATGGCCATGGTCGCGTCCATGGCCGCGCAGGAGGAAGAAAAGTGAACGGGCTTTGGGTGGCGGCGGAGCGGATGTGCGGATGCATCGCCGAAATCCTCGCGGGCTGCGCGCCGTCCATCTATCTGTACGGCTCCGCGGCGCTGGACGATTTTCGCCCGGGCTGGAGCGACGTCGATCTGCTGGTGCTCACCCGGGAGGAAATCTCCGAGGCGCAGGCCGAACGGCTGGTGGGGCTGCGGCAGGAGCTGCTCGCGCAGGAGCCGGACAATGGGTACTATCGCGCCTTTGAGGGCGGAATGCGTTCGCTGGCGGCGTTTGTGTCGGGCGCGGAGGATCGGGTGGTGTACTGGGGAACGAGCGGACAGCGCATTGCCCGGAACTATTCCTTCGATTCCTTCTGCCGAAGCGAGCTGCTGGACAGCGGACGGCTGCTCCTCGGCGAGGACGTGCGCGGCGCGATTTCGAGACCGGGCATGGACGAGCTTCGCGCCGACGTGCGGCGGCACTGCGCGTCCATACGCGAGTACGGCGCGCTGACCGGGCGCAGCCTGTACTCCTTCGGCTGGATGCTGGACATTTCGCGGTGCCTGTACACGCTGCGCACCGGGAGGATCATTGCCAAGACGGCGGCGGGCGAATGGGCGCTGGCGGAGAATCTCTGCCCGAACCCGGACGCGCTGGAGCTGGCGGTGAAGGTGCGCAGGGAGCCCATGCGGTATCGCGATGACGCGCAAATTCTGGACGCGGCGGCGGCGCTGAACCCGTTCGTTCAGGCCTATGCCGGGATTTTGGAAAGGGAGCTCGCGCGCGCCGAGCCTTGAAAAACGATTTTTTTCAGATGGAAGAGGCTGTCAAAAAAACCACGGAGAGCTCGAGAGGGCCGAGGCCCTCTCGATTATTAATCGAGCCCGGCGGCGTGTACGGCGGGAAGGTTGCTTGCCTGAAGGGCAAGCAAGTCGCTT
>ERZ780195.3237-NODE-3237-length-10087-cov-3.305223_pt1 | contig 10087 bp, 15 predicted proteins | sample MGYA00511017_ERZ780195 | MGnify/ENA primary metagenome ERZ780195 (study PRJEB29588, sample SAMEA2159974) | human gut metagenome | biome: human gut; feature: human-associated habitat; material: faeces | place: Denmark | collected 2008/2010 ...
AAGCCGTAAGGCGGGAATTATGCGGTATTGCCTTTATTTTATAATTCTTTAAGACGACTTTTTATTGCGCGGCACCCGGCGCTTGGGGGCGGCTTTGCGGGGCTGGTTCTGCTTTTTGGGGGCAGCCTTTTTGGGCTGCGGGTGTACCCGCACAAACTGGATGGGGTTGCCGTTGGGCAGGGTACGCTCTTCCACTTCCAGCACCGGGAAGGACGCCAGGAATTTATTCAGGCTCTTGCTGCCAAAGTTACGCACATCAAAGTCCGGGTAGCGCTTGATGAGCTGGTCTCCCACGCGGGAGGTTCGCACCCAGCCGGTGCCATCGTCCATCTCGTCGATCATATCGCAGACCAGGCGGCAGATGGAATGGCGGTTGATGGCGGTATCGTCCCCCGCGCCAACCTGGGCGGCGGCTTCGGCGGCAGCGGTGGAATCCGCGCTGGCATCCTCGCTTCCACCATGCTCCAAAATCAGGTCAAGGTACTTGAACTGGTCGCAGGCTTTCACAAAGGGACCAAGTGCCTTGCTTTCGCCCATGCCGATGACCAGCTTGCCGGCTTCGCGCAGGCGGGCGGCAAGGCGGGTAAAGTCCGAATCGGACGAAACGATGCAAAAGCCATCCACATTGCCCGCATACAGCAGATCCATGGCGTCAATGATCATGGCGCTGTCGGTTGCATTTTTGCCGGTGGTGTAGCTATACTGCTGGATGGGAATGATGGAGTTGTTCAGCAGCACATCCTTCCAGCTTTTCAGGCGGGCATCAGACCAATCGCCGTAAATACGTTTGCAGGCCGCCACGCCAAAGGACGCAGCTTCATCCAAAATCACCTTTACATATTTGGGGCTGATGTTATCCGCATCGATCAGAACTGCCAGTTTCAGATCCTGCATCGCAGCCTCACTTCCTTACCGGTTTGACCGGGCGGTCAAAGTACATATAAATCTGGCAGGGGATCATGCCGTTATAAATTTTGCGGCGCTTGGCGGCCTTTTTGCCAAAGTGGGCTTCAAAATCAGCATCCGCCGTAATGGCATACAATCCTGCGGTGGGGCTTCCCTGCCACACCTGGCCCAGGGTGCGGGCCAGGGCGGCGGCTTCGGCGGCATCGCCCAGGCGTTCGCCGTAAGGCGGGTTGGTCAGGATGATGGAGCTGGGGCGCGGGGCAAAGTCTTTTACGTCTGCCACCTCAAAGCGGCAGCGATCCCCCACCCCGGCCAGCTTGGCGTTGGCGTTGGCCAGCGCCACGGCGGCGGGGTCGATATCATATCCAAAGGCCTCGAAGCCCACATCCAGCTTGGATTCAGCCAAGGCCTTCTGGCGCTGCTCGGCCCACACAGCGGCCGGCACAAAGCTGTAGCGTTCGGCAGCAAAGCGGCGCTTGAGGCCCGGTGCGATGTTCATGGCCTTCTGGGCGGCCTCAATGAGCAGGGTGCCGCTGCCGCAGAAGGGGTCCTCCACCAGGCTGTCCCGGCGCACACGGCCCAGGTCGGCGATGGTAGCGGCCAGCGTCTCGCGGATGGGGGCCTCCATGGCGTTGCGGCGGTAGCCGCGCTTGTGCAGGCCCTCGCCGGTGGTGTCCAGCATGATCTCGCACACGTTCTTGCGCAGCATGAAGCGGATCTTGTACTCGGTGCCGCTCTCCGGCAGCACGGAGGTGTGGTGCTTGGCCATCAGGCGCTTGACCACAGCCTTTTTGATGATGCTCTGGCAGGCGGGCACGCTGGAAAGCTGGCTGTCCAGCGAGGAGCCGGTGACCGGGAAGGCCGCATCCGTCGGCAGCAGATCCTCCCAGGGGACGCTGTACACGCCGTCGAACAGTTCATCAAAGGTGGACGCCTTGTAGCGGGCCAGCAGCAGCATCACGCGCTCCACGGTGCGCAGGTGCAGGTTGGCTGCCGCGATCATCTCCGCACCGCCGGAGAAGGTCAGGCGGCCGTCATCCACCCGGATGTTCTCCGCGCCGATGCGGTTCAGTTCAAATTTTGCGGTGGACTCGCACCCGAAGAAACAGGGGGCGATCAGTTCAAATTTTGCAGGCATTCTGGTTCCTTTCTTGTCCGTGGGCGTTGCCGCACCACCAAAAAACAGGCCCGCCCCGCTGGGGCAGGCCAGGTTCGTTCTATGGCTCAGCGGCCGCGGCGGGAGCGCGGTGCATAACCGCCGCCGCGGCGGTTGTTGGTCTCGTGGTCGAGGTCGGCCATCTTCTCCTCGCTCTGGCTCTTGAAGCGGCTCATCATATCCTCAAAGCTCAGGTTATCGCTCTTGGCCGGGGCCTTGGGCTGCCACACACGGGGTGCAGCGTCCCGGGCAGGGCCGCGCCCACCCTCACGAGGGGGCCGTCCGCCGCCGCGGGAATTGCCGAAATGGCCGCCCTCGCGGGGACCGTTCTGGCGCGGGCCGCCGGGCCGGGGCCCCCGGTCACCGCGCTGGGCGGCGGCAGCAGCCGCTTGATGGACAGCGCGATCTTGCCGTCCGGTGCAATGTTGATGACCTGCACCTTCACAGCATCGCCGTCGTGCAGCACCGTGTTGATATCCTGCACATATTCATTGGACACCTCGGAAATGTGGACCATGCCCGATTTGCCCTCAGGCAGCGCAACAAACGCGCCAAAGGGCTTTACGCCGGTCACACGGCCTTCCAGTACGTTCCCTACCTCAATTGCCAAAACTCAATACTCCTTGCTCTCTTTTTGTGGGGGCACCGGGTCTGTCCGCAGAGCTGCCCGGCGGGGTGTGCCCTCAGTTGCCGGTCACATCCACAAAGATGCGCTCGTTGGGGGCTGCGTAGTTGTAAGAATCCCGGGCGACCCACTCGGTCACATCGTCAGCATCGCCGCTGAGGATGCGCTTCATCTCCTCGTTCTGGGTCTTTTGCTGTTCGATCTGCTCGCTCAGCGTCTGCAATTCCGCACGCCGGGAACTGATGGACACCTGATTGGAGATGTAGGCCACCAGCATACTCAACAGCAGCAGAATGAAGAAAAGACGAAGGATCGTCCGCACAAACGGGCTGCGTCTGCGCTTTTTCCGGGTGGTATTTGCCATTTTTCAGCGCCTCCTGTGCTCAGCAGGCCCGAAACGCCTGTACTCTTACTTTGATACGTTAGAATTATACAACAACCGCCGTGTGCTTGGCAAGTTCTTTTTCGGTTTTTTTGCGCTTCTTTTTTGCGCGCGGCGCGCTCTGGCCTGCTCCGCCCGGTTTTTGCGGGCTGCTGCCAGCGGCTGCAATGCCCGCCGGGCCAGCCGGAGCGGCCCCGCTGCCAGCCAGAACAGCCCCTGTTCCAACGCCCGCAGGGCAGGCCGCAGAAGCCGTTCGGCCCCAAAGGCGCAAAGAAAGGCGCTGCCCGGCATATACCATCGCAGCACGCCCCCGGCGCTCAGGGCGGCGGCATAGCTCTGCAGCCCCAGCAGGACAGCCCCCACAAGGGCCATATCCGGCAGGAACGCCGCCCGCCCCCTGACCGGAAACACCGCGCGCACGCTGCCCAGCACAAGACCCAGCAGGGCGCAGGCCGCCGCCTCCTGCCCGATGAGCGCGGGCGCAAGGGCCGGTGCCATCAGCGGAGCAGCCGGGACAGAAAGCCGCCCGGGGTGCGCGCGGCGGTGTACTCCACCGTATCGATGCGGCCCGTCAGCTTCACTTCCCCGCTGTCGAGGTCAAGGCTGGTCACGTTGAGCTGTGCCCCGGCCAGCTGCAGCACACCCCGGGCTGTTTCAATGGCGGCGCTCTCCGCGTTGCACTGCAGCACCCGCCTGACTCCTGTTACCGTCAGCTTTTCCCGGTTCTCCAGGATGAGGTCGCTGTTCCCCGCCTGCTCTGCCATGCACCTCTCCCCCTTCTGGTGAAGGTTATGCAAACAGCTTGCGGGATAGAACCTCTCCGTCAGCCCTTCGGGCTGCTATCTCTCTAATAGGCGAGGCAAGGATGCAGCAGCATAAACCTGGCTCCCCTATTAGGGGAGCTGGTGCAAAGCGCCTGAGAGGTTATTCCGAAATGATCTCGTACATCTCCCGGGCCACATCCTTGGTGCGGGGCTCCACGTCAGAGAGCACCTTTACCTTGATGGGCCGGTTGCCGAAGGTGACCTCGATGATGTCCCCTTCCTTGACCGCCTGGCTGGCCTTGGCGATCTTGCCATTGATAAGGATGCGGCCCGCATCGGCCACCTCGTTTGCCACGGTGCGGCGCTTGATGAGCCGCGAAACTTTCAGGTATTTATCCAGTCTCATGTTATGATCCTCCAGAAAAGCAGGCCCTCTCCATCATTGCGCTTTGTCCGCCGCCGCACCTCCGGACAGGGGAGCTGGCAACGCGAAGCGTTGACTGAGAGGTTTTACAAAAAAACCGCCGGAACCACTGCGGCCCCGGCGGCAAAGATCAAACTTACAGGGTATCCTTCAGAGCCTTGCCCGGCTTAAAGACAATGCTCTTGGAAGCAGCGATGGTGATGGGCTCACGGGTGCGGGGGTTGATGCCCTGGCGCTCTGCGCGCTCACGGATCTCAAAAGTGCCAAAGCCGGAGATGGTGATCTTCTCACCCTCAGCCATTGCCTTGCTCAGTGCGTCGAAAGCGGCGTTGACAGCCAGCTCGGCGCTCTTCTTGCTCATCTCGGTGTTTGCTGCAACCTGTGCGATCAGATCGGTCTTGGTCATAATGGGGTACCTCCACAAAATTTTACTCAGCTTTTTCTATCAGACAGTGGCAGGGCGTTCCTGCTCGTCTGAATCTTCGGTCTTTTGCAGCAGCTCCTGACGGAACCGCCCGGATGCAAAGGTCAGGGCCTCTTCCGCGTCCACACCGGCCAGCCGCATGGCATTGGCCGCTGCAAACAGCAGCGCCCCGGCCCGCTCGGCGGCATTTTCCGGCACCGCTTCCTCCCAGCCGCGCTCGGCAGCCTTCAGGGCAGCGGCGGCATCCTCTGCCGTCTGCGCAAACGCGCCCTTGCGGGCGGCACGCTTCTGCATCTTCTGGGCATACATCAGGGCGGGCAGGGTGGCCGGAACCGTGTTCAGCTCATCCGCCAGCGTGGTGCGGCCCTTTTCCTTATTTTTGAGCGCATCCCAGCTGTTTATACCGGCATTTTCAGCCGCCGAAGAGGCAAAGATGTTCGGGTGCCGGAACACCAGCTTCTCGCACACCTCCCGGCAGACCTGCTCGAAATCGAACCGGCCCCGCTCTTCCTCAATGACGGTATGGAACGCCACCTGCATCAGCACGTCGCCCAGCTCCTCGCGCATCATGGCTGCGTCGTCGGCATCAATGGCTTCCAGCGCCTCGCAGGTCTCCTCCAGAAAGTTCTTCCGGATGGAAGCGTGGGTCTGCACCTTATCCCAGGGGCAGCCGTTTTCTCTGTCACGCAGAATGCGGATGATCTGCAGCAGATCCTCCGCCGTGTAGCGTTCCCGTTCGGGCCAGTCCTGCATGGGTGCACTCCCCTTTCCTCTGCTCAAAAACCTGAGCTCGATTGTACCGCAGAATCTGCGATTTTTCAAGGGGACAAGCGCATTTTCCGGCTTTTCATTTCAATTGTTTCCAGAATTTTCACACTTTGCCCTGTTTCTGTGCAGAAAGGGCGGCATCCCCCTACGGGGACACCGCCCTTTCAAGGCTTTTGGGGTTACAGCTGTGCGCCGCACTTGTTGCAGAACAGCGCATCCTCAGAGACCGGCGCACCGCACTGGGGGCAGGTCTTTTTGTCCGTGTCAGGCTTTTTGTCCTTTTCCACGGTCAGCTCAATGGTGATGCCGCTGCCCTCGGCGGGCTCCTCGTCCAGATCGTGGGTGATGACCTCGGCAGCGGGGCCAAGGCTCTCTTTGAGGGCGTTCAGGTTGGCCTCGATGCTGCCGATCATCTCGATATACTTATCCACAAGGGGCTGGTTTTCCTCGTTGCCCTTGGCCAGGCTGTAGACCAGTGCACCCAGCTGACGCTGTGCCCGGGCAAGCTTGGTCTGCTCCGAGACGATCTTTGCCTGCGTTCTGCCGCGCTCTGCCAGATCCATGGCGGCATTGCGGCCCTTTTCCGCATATTCCAGACCCATTTCCTTGATCTTATTGAAATCCATAATGACACCTCTCTTACGGGCATTGGCCCTGTGTGTGCTGTCAGATGATGGTTTCATTATAGCGCACTCAGGCACTGATTGCAACGAATCCACCGCAACTTTTACAGTTTCGTGCGGATTTGGAAACAGTTTTTTCGCATTTGGACAAGAGGATGGAACGTTTTCCCCGCAGAGCGCGATTTTATTTTACGGCACTGCCGTAGAACTCCCGCAGCATGCTGTCGGCGGGCAGAAGCTCCAGATCCAGCGGGACCACGTGCTCAAAGCGGCGGGCAGTCTCGTCCCAGAGCTCTGCGTTGTGGCCCTCCAGCGTGAACTGGCGGCGCACGATGCCCAGCAGCCTGGAGATCAGGCCCAGCTCATAGGTAAAGGAGGTGTCCAGCAGGAAGTCCGCCGTGGTCTTGAAGCCCTTGATATACCGGGTCTCGCCGTCCAGCACCCGGTCCCACATGGCAAGGGTCTTTTCGGGGCTGCGGCCCCGGGCGGCAGCGTCCCGCAGGGTGCGGCGGCACAGGCGGATGTCCTGGGTGTTAATGACCCGGCGGCCGTCGATGGCATATTCCTCCCGCAGGCCGGCGTAGATGCGGTAGACATCCTCCGCAGGCACAAGGCCGGTGAGCTCCGGGTTCAGGGCATGGATTCCCTCCACGATGCAGACACCGCCCTGCAGGTCCACGGCCTCGGTCTCGCTGGAGCGCCGCTCGTTGGCAAAATCATAGATGGGCAGGGTGGTCCTGCCCGTCTCGCTCAGCTCATGCAGGCACTGCCGGACAAGGGGCAGGTCCATGGTATCGGGGTTTTCGTAATCCAGGGTTCCGTCGGGCAGGCGGGGGTAGAACTCCGCCCCACGGAAAAAATTATCCAGGCTGACCACATGGGCGTATGTTCCCTGCCGGATCAGCTCCTCGGCCAGCTTGTGGGCGCTGGCCGACGGGCCGGTGAGCATGACGATCTTGGTGCCGGAAAGGCGCACCTTTTCGGCGGCGTACTTCACGCGGTCGCGGTAGCTCTGCTCACTCAGGGCGGCAAGTTCCTGCGGACTGCGGGCGGCAACGTTGTACAGCCCGACTTCAACCAGACGTTTCGGGACCCAAATCGTGATCATAAAAATCAGCCACTCCTTTTTTGCGCTCCAGTACCTCCGCAAAGCGCTGGATATACTCTGTCGGATACTTGAAATTGAAGATGCGCTGCATCCGTCGGCCGCCGTCGGCCACCAGCTTGGTGCTGCCGCCCGCTCCGGCCGAAAGGATGGTCTGGACTTCCTCCATGATATAGATATTATAATACCCCTCGTGGCCCGGCTTGCACCAGCCCACGTTTTCCAGGTTTTGCAGGGTGCCTTTTTGGCGGTACAGGTAGTAGGGGCGGTAACCGGCTTTTTCCAGCAGCTCGCAGCTTTCCCCCATAGCGGCCACATCGGCATAATCCGCAGCGCGGTGCTCCACCACCAGGTTGGACGCCCGTTTCAGCGTGAGGGTATGCACGGTGATATTTTCCGGGTCCAAGTCAATGGCCGTCTGCAGGCTATGGCGGAAGCCTTCCACCGTATCCCCCGGCAGACCCGCGATCAAGTCCATGTTGATGTTATCATGCCCCACGCGGCGGGCGGTCCGGTAACAATCCAGGATATCCTGCGCCGTGTGGCGGCGGCCAATGTTGCGCAGCACTTCATCCGAGAATGTCTGCGGGTTGATGGAAATGCGGGTTGCGCCGTATTCTTTGATGATGCGCAGTTTTTCTTCGTCGGTACAGTCAGGGCGGCCCGCTTCCACGGTAAACTCTTCCAGGGCGGGCAGGTCAAACTGCTCGGCCATGGTGCCCATCAGCTGGCGCAGCTGCTGCGCGTTGACGCTGGTGGGGGTGCCGCCGCCGATATACAGTGTTTTGATGCTGAGGTGTGCGGCGTCCGCAGCGGCGCGGGTAGCGGCAAGCTCCTTGCACAGGCAGTCCACGTAGGGGGCCACCAGCGCACGGCTGGATTTATCCCCCACCGTGCGGGAAACAAAGCTGCAATAGCTGCAGCGGGACGGGCAGAACGGAATGCCCGCGTACACACTGCAATCCATCGGCTGGGCGCGCTCCAGCACGGGGCGCTGCAGGTCCGCAATACTTTTGGCCATGGCAAAACGGCGCGGCGTGCAGTCAAAATGCTGCAAAAAGCGCTGTTCGATTTCTTCTTCGGTTTTGCCCTCGGCGCGCAGGTCATGGATGATGCGCACCGGGCGCACGCCGGTCATCATGCCCCAGGGCGGGTCGATGCCGGTAAGGTCTTTCAGCAGGCCGAATTCCAGCTTGCACAGGGCATATTCGGGGTCAGCTTCGGGGCTGCGCAGATCGGTGCGCCAATAGATGCGGCCGTCCTTGCGTACAAGGATCAGGTCGGTCATTTCGTGGCTTTCCGCCAGGACGAAATCCTCGGTTTCCGGCAAGTCTTCCGCCTTTTCGGCGCCCGGGAAAAAGATACGGGCCGTATGCTCGGCTTCGTAACCGGCGGCGGGGCCGCGTAAAATGATCTGCATAGATCCACCTCCTGTTCAGTCAGTTCTCTTTTGCTTAGGATGGCTTAGTAGGCCCAGCCGCCGTCCATGTAGGGGTTGGTGCGGCGCTCCTGCCCGAGGGTGGAGAAGCTCTCGTGTCCCGGCAGGACCTGGGTGTCGTCGCCCAAAGGCAGGTTGGCCAGCAGGGACAGGCTTTCCTGCATCTGGCGCATGCTGCCGCCGGGCATATCGGTACGCCCGCAGGAGCCGGCAAACAGCGTATCACCACTGAAAAGCAGGTTACCACAGTTCAGCACCACACTGCCCTGGGTATGGCCGGGGGTGTGATAGATTTTAAATGTTAAACCGTCAATGTTCAACTCGTTATTGGCGGGCCAGTTCTTGTCCACCTGCCCGGATTTCAACGGCAGCAGCTGGGTGCCGGCGGCGTCCACCGGGTCCATATAGACGGTGCAGCCGGTGGCCTGTTTCAACGCTGCCACGGCCCCCACATGGTCGTAGTGGCCATGGGTCAGCAGGATATGGGTCAGGGTGGCGTTCTCGGCTTTCAAGGCATCCAGGTAGGCCTCCGGCGCAGCGGCAGCATCGATGAGGATGCCATGCCCTGCGTCGGTGGTGATGAGAAAGGTATTGGTATACAGCGGCGGCAAGCCGTGGATGTGCTGAATTTTCATAAACAGCTCCTTATTTCTTCCACTCGTCGGTATCAATGACGATGGTCACGGGGCCATCGTTGACAAGATCGATCTTCATATCCGCGCCAAACTCCCCGTGCTGCACGTCTTTGAGGCCCTGATGGGACATTTCGTCGAGGAATTTCTCGTAGCACGGCACAGCCAGATCGCCCTTGGCGGCATGGCTAAAACTGGGGCGTTTGCCGCGGGAGGTATCGCCGTAAAGCGTAAAGTTGGACACGACCAAAGCCGAGTAGCCCAGCTCCACTGCGCTGCGGTTCAGCTTGCCATCCTCGTCCTCAAAAATGCGCAGATGCGCGCATTTCTCGGCCAGTTTGGGCACGATGGCGATATCGTCGGTATCGCGCACGCCCAGCAGGATGACAAGCCCGGGGCCGATGGGCCGGGGCTCTCCGCCGTTGACGGCCACGCTGGCACGGGTCACGCGCTGAATGACTGCTCGCATAAATAATAACTCCTTATATCAGTTGCGGTTCACGCTGACAACATCCTTGACCTTTTTCAGGCGGGCGACTACGCTGTTCAGGTGTTCTGTGTTGGTGATGCCCACGGTCACGCTCATGCGGGCGCGGCCCTGCTCGGCCGAGCGGGCGGTCAGAGAGTAGATGGGCACCCGCATATCACCCAGCGCCAGCGCCACGTCAGACAATAGGTTCGCGCGGTCCATGCACAGCAGATCCAGCGTAGCTTTGTAGTTTTCCTTGGCATCGTCGGCCCAGTAGGCGTTCACCCAGCGGTCGGCGTTCTCGCCCTGGCGCATGCTCTCCCGCACATTGGCGCAATCCTTTTTGTGGATGGACACGCCGAAGCCGCGGG
>ERZ780195.3244-NODE-3244-length-10061-cov-3.496902_pt1 | contig 10061 bp, 9 predicted proteins | sample MGYA00511017_ERZ780195 | MGnify/ENA primary metagenome ERZ780195 (study PRJEB29588, sample SAMEA2159974) | human gut metagenome | biome: human gut; feature: human-associated habitat; material: faeces | place: Denmark | collected 2008/2010 ...
GAGTAATTAAAGTCTGCAACACAAAGTTTTCAGTTAATGCGCCTTTGAATTCAGTGAAAAGGCGGTTACCTTCACCAAAAGCAGTGGGGGCCAACTGTGCCAGACGGCGGAGCAGACCAACATCCACCAAATAAATCTTAAAGGCCGAGAGGTCATCGTAGGCAGCCACTGGAAGACCAGGAGCGGAGCTACGGTAGATTTTATGAACCAATCGGGCATCCACCAGCCACTGCAAAGCATCCTCGTACTCACGGGCTCTGGCCCCTTCTTTGACAACCTTGTAGATAAACTTTTTATTCTCCCTTGCCAGTTGAGAAGGAATCGATTTCCAGATCATCGAAATCTTTGGGAACTCGCTGATATTGGGATGTTTTGCAAAGTCCCGCTCATACGCACCGATAATACCAGACAAGGCTTCTTGCATGGCTGCAACATCCCTTGCCTCTGTCCACATTTTAACTGATTCCGGCATACCGCCAGTCACATAGTACATTTTCAATTTCTCATACAGAGGATTAAAGAACGCATCGGGAATCGGTTCAATGGTGTTTACCGTTTCCAGATACTTTGCTAAGTTTTCATCACCGTTGGCAAGCAGAAATTCTGTGAAGGTCATAGGGTCAATCTGCATGAAGTTGACCTTGCCTACCGGGAAGGAAGATGGCTTTGCCAGAGCAATGCCCAGCAGAGAACCGGCGCAGACAATGTGATACTGCGGGGCATTCTCACAAAAATATTTCATGGAGTTGATGACCTTAGGGCAGTCCTGCACCTCATCAAAGATGATGAGGGTCTTTTCCGGCACTATCTTCTGACCGCTTGCCAGCATCAAATTTTGCAGGATACGGTCAACATCTTTTGTAGTTTCAAAGAATTGCTTATATTCCTCGTTCTCGTCAAAGTTGAAATAGGCGGTATTTTCATAATAGTGTCTGCCGAACTCTTTCAGAATCCAAGTCTTACCCACCTGACGTACGCCCTTCAAGATTAAAGGCTTGCGGTAGGGAGAATTCTTCCAATCCAGCAACTTTTTTAAGATAAATCGTTCCATAGAATCACTCCTCACATTTTTATCGGAGTCTTATGCTTTATAATCACGCTTTTATTATATGCGAAATCTATATAAATTACAATCACAAAATTATTAATTTTTTATGCTCATCGATCACATTTCTATATGAGATAGTGAAAAAGATATTCTGCAATAGAGGCATACCACTGCCTCATCATCAGTTATATAACATCTTATCATTTCTTTTCCATTCCGGATAGGAAGAGAAAGGAACGGATCAGTATCACTATAATCAGTATAGTTATTATCAGTATTATTACATTGTGATTTTCACAACTCTTGAATTGTGAAAATCACAATTCTGGAACTGTCAAAAACACAATTCAAGAATTGTTTTTCTGCATAACAAATGGACTGACCCTTTCGAGCCAGCCCATTCTTTTATTGGTTATTTAACTGTAAATCAGCTCTGCAACTATAATTTCTTCAGCCTGTGCTTTCAGCATATTCATGTGTTGAATCCATGCAAATTGTTGAGTTGACTTATCCGGAGCCGGATTTTTCTCCAGAAGTTCAGTCATTATCTGTTCCACTCTACGGTAAGCAGTTTCGTCAATTTCCCATAAATGCGGAAATAATGTCTCTGTTAAAATCATGTCATCTAAGAGTATTGGATTATTTTCCGCAAGAAAAACTCTGCGCATTCTACCGTACTTCCCAAGTGGTTTATCGCTTACATAGCTCAACCGAACATCAGGGATGAGATAATCACCACAACGGGTATAAGTCAAATTCTGTGTCATAGCAACTCCTCCAATCATTTTTTCTTTCACTTTCATTGTAATGGATGCTCCCCTAAAAGTGAAGTTTGTAGACTGGTCGTTTCAAGCGCAGCATATATCTTCTGATAAACCTTTCGTGACGGTCTGCGATTGCCTTCTTCGATTTTATAGTAGTAGCTTGGTACAAGCCCTATCCGTTCTGCAAAAGCCTTCTGTGACAGCCCCAAAGCCGTTCTAACGCTCTTTAGCGCTTCGGTATAGGGTACAGAAAGGAAACGAGAGAAATCATCATAGAGTAAGGACGCTTCGATTTCCAAAACATCTGCCAGCTTAATAGCTACATCATAAGGAATAGGATGTTTTCCATTTTCATACATCACAACAGTTGATGGTACAATATCCAGCTTTTCCGCCAACTGTCTTGTTGTCATCTGTTTTCGCTGACGGTAGTACTTGAGATTGTCGCTCGGTAAGTTGGTCTTTGGCTTTTCTTCAAAAGGTATCGTTAAATGGAGTAACAGCTTGCCTTGATGAAATTCACACAACAATGTGTGATTGAAAATACCATTGCAAATACGATGTGGTACTTGCAATTCCATGTTGTGTGTGCTATACTATTTGTGTCAATCTTCATTTTGACCCCTCCTATCTTTCTTGTGCTTGCGGTTGCCAGACCAATTCACATTTTACCATAGGAGGGCTTTTTGTTCAACGGCAAAAGCCTTTCCGGAACCACCCGCTTAGCGGGTGGTTTTCTTGATACAACAATAAATAACGGAGGGATGCGTCCCTCCGTTATTTATTGTTCCGCCGATCGCTTTCAGTTTTCGCCGTCCGTCTCCGGTTGCGCCTTTTTGTACGTCTTGTTATATCCGCAGGGATAAAACTCGGTACATACGCCGCCACGATAATAGCACATGGGAACGAGCACGTCGGCAAACTCGGGCGCGACCTCGGTCACCCGGCGCACTATCTCTTCCATAACGGCGCGTGTTTCGGGCGATGCCTGATGACACAGGCGTCGGTGCGCCATAAACACCAGCTCCTGCGCGTTTATCGACATGATATGCGATACGGGCGCGTTCTGCGGTGCCGCGGTGCGGTCGTATGCGCTCTGGCGGTCATTGCGCTGCGACTGTACATAATGGTTCACCCCGATGTGATGACGCACGAAGTGGACCGACACCCAATATGGTATCTCCATTTTTATTCCGAACCACAGCTCGCGCAGCGGGCTGTGCTCTGCGGCGATGAGACGGCGCTTCCACTCGTCGGTCGGCAGCTTGGCGCTCGTTTTTCCGACGGTGTTGAGCGTGCAGGTCTTGCACCACATCCAATCGGCGTCGGTGGGGTACTTCAATATTTCGACCTTGAGATCCATCTTACCCTCAGATCTCGCAGTCAACTGTCACGCGCGCCGTGCGCACCTGCTTTACGTATGCCTGGACTTCTTTGTGAGCCGGGAACACACGGTAGCCCTCGAGCGCCGCGGCATCCTCAAACTCGGTGATGAGCACCATGTCGTATGACATATCCGTGTGCGATATATCGCAGCCTATCTCCATGCGGGTCATGCCGGGAACGACGCCGCGCAGTGCGAGCAGCGCCTCACGGACATGAGCCATATTTTCTTCCTTTGTTTTTCCGAATGCCTTGTCGGCAAATCTCCACATAACGATGTGTCTTATCATTTTTTGACCACTGCCTTTCTTGTTGTGCCTTCACGTGATATAATACCACACGCGCGGCATTTTGTCAACCCGATACGAAAAAAGCCTTTATCCGCCGAGTTTAATACGGATCTTTGTAGCAGGCGTGCACTTTTGTCATACGTTGTTAAGAAAAATGCTGAAAAAATCGTTAACGAGTATTGATTTTTGTTCAACTTTATTATATAATAAACACGGAGTGTGATGAACACGCCGTAATCTGTGGGACACCCACAATCAAACAAGTAGAAAAAGATAATGAAAAAAATCTTCAGCATCGTTCTTTGTCTCGTAATGCTCGCCTCTCTCCTGACTCTTGCCTCATGCGGCAAGAAGGAATACAAGATCGCCGTCGTTACCGACGTCGGAACGCTCATGGACAAGGGCTTCAACCAGGGTACATGGGAAGGCGCAAAGGCTTACGCCGAAGCAAACAAGATCAGCTACAAGTACTATCAGCCCAGCGGCGGCAGCGACGCCGATGACAACAGCCGCGTCGAAGCCATGCAGAGCGCTATCGACAACGGTGCCGAGATCATCGTGGCTCCCGGCTTCCTTCAGGCGACCGCAATGCGCACCGTCGCAAAGGCAAACCCGAATGTGAAGTTCATTTTCGTTGACGGCTGGTCCCTCACCGACTCCACCGACGACAAGGGCAACGACAACGGCAAGCCTCTCCAGAACGTTACCGCTATCGTTTATAAAGAAGAAGAATCGGGCTTCCTTGCCGGCTATGCTGCCGTTATGGAAGGCTACACCAAGCTCGGCTTCACGGGCGGCGGCGGCTCCAACCCTGCCTGCAACCGCTTCGGCTACGGCTTCGTTCAGGGCGCCGAGGCTGCTGCCAAGGAGAAGAACGTGAACGTTACCGTAAAGTACTCCTACAAGTACGGTGAGAACTTCTCGGCTTCCTCCGAACTCCAGACCCAGATCTCCGGCTGGTATCAGAACGGCACCGAGGTCGTGTTCGCCTGCGGCGGTTCGATGTTCCAGTCCGTAAAGAGCGCAGCCGGTGAAAACGCAAACGCCAAGATAATCGGTGTTGACGTTGACCAGTCTAACGAGTCCGACCGCGTTATCACAAGCGCCGTCAAGGGCCTCTCCGTCTCTGTTGAGAAGGTCCTCGGTCAGTATTTTGACGGCAAGTGGGATGCAGAGCTCGGTGCCAAGACGCAGAACCTCGGCGCTGCCGACGATGCGACCGGTCTTCCCACCGACACATGGTCTCTGAAGAACTTCACCGTTGACCAGTACAAGGCTGTATTTGAAAAGATAAAGAAGGGTGAGATCGCCCCGAAGTCCGACGTTCCCGGCAACGCGAACAACGGCGACTGGCTCAAGGGCTTTGAAAAGGTCACTGTCGAATTCGAATAATTCACGGTAAAAAACATATTTATCGGGGCGGCGGCTTGCCCGCCGCCCCGATATGAGAACGGAAAGGGCAAGTACGGCGTCCCTTTCCTTTTCATTTAAAGGCGATCATATCCGCTTCTCTGCTTTTACCTCTCCCGCGCTTCGGGGCGGGCGGCATAAAAGCAAAGAACCACTATTCTTGATAAGGAACGGTCAACGCTCAATGGAAGAAAACAAAAACATCCACGGCACGCCCGAAAGCGGCGGCGCACAGACCTCATCCCCGTATGTCATCGAAATGCGGGGCATAACAAAGATATTTCCCGGCATCGTGGCAAACGACAACATCGACCTTTGCCTGCGCCGCGGCGAGATACATGCGCTGCTCGGCGAAAACGGCGCGGGAAAATCCACTCTCATGAGCGTGCTGTTCGGTCTCTATCAGCCGGAGTCGGGCAAGATACTCAAAAACGGCAAGGAAGTGCGCATAAACGACCCCAACGACGCAAATGCGCTCGGTATCGGGATGGTGCACCAGCATTTCAAGCTGGTCGATGCATTTACGGTGCTTGACAACATAATCCTCGGCGTTGAACCGAGTCGCGCGGGCTTTCTCTCACGCCGCTCGGCGCGAAAGCGCGTTGAGGAGCTTTCAAAGTCATACGGTCTCGGTGTCGATCCCGACGCAAAGGTAGAGGACATCACCGTCGGTATGCAGCAGCGCACCGAGATACTTAAAATGCTCTACCGCGAGAACGAGATACTCATCTTCGACGAGCCGACGGCTGTTCTCACACCGCAGGAGATCGAGGAGCTGATGAACATAATGCGCGGGCTTGCCGCCGAGGGAAAGTCGATACTTTTCATAACGCACAAGCTCAACGAGATAATGGCTGTCTCGGACCGCTGCACCGTACTGCGCAAGGGCAGGTGCATCGGAACGGTAAACACCTCCGAGACGACAAAGGAAGAGCTTTCGAACATGATGGTCGGCAGAGATGTCAAGTTCGTCGTCGATAAAAAGCCTGCCGTCCCCGGCGAGACGGTGCTCGAGGTCGAGGGGCTCTCCGTCCACAGTCAGCTGCATAAGAAGGACGCCGTGCGCGGCGTGTCCTTCAATGTGCGCAGCGGCGAGATCGTCTGCATCGCCGGCATCGACGGCAACGGCCAGACCGAGCTCATCCACGGCCTGACCGGCCTTGATAAGATCACCGGCGGCTCCGTCACCCTCTGCGGCGAGACAATCACGCATGCCTCCATCCGCCGCCGCGGCAGGAATATGAGCCACATCCCCGAGGACCGGCACAAGCACGGTCTCGTGCTCGACTATACGCTCGAGGACAACATGGTCCTGCAGCGCTATTTTGAGCCGGAATTCACGGACAAGGCCGGATTCCTGCGCCGCGCCAATATCCACGCTTACGCCGAGCGCCTGATCGACGAAGTCCTTCTGCATATCGATGACAAGGAGAATGTTCATGGTTTTTCCCTCCGGGTTGGCTGCGGCGGATCGCTCGCAGATCTTCGAGAACGTTTCGGATTTGAGCGGGTCGGGCACTTCCGGGGCGGGGCGCTGCACAGGAAGGGGATCCGCATAGTGTTTATTTAAATATACCAAGCGCTGTGTAACAATGCAACAAGTATTTGTCAGATTCGCTCCGTGCTATCCGGAAAAAGCAAAAAAATCCGCCGCAAGAAGCGACGGATTTTTTTAAATTAAGATGGAGGCATTCAGATCATTCGGCGGCTGCACACCGGATGCTCTGTATGATGCTATTATAACCGGCGTAAAAATCAAAGAGTGAACATTTCATGAACAAATTCCGGGGAAAATGTAAACAAATTTGAATGGATCGGCAGATTCAACAGAAAAACAGAAAATATCGAAAAGTATATGGACGATGTATTCAAATGTGCTATACTAAGCTCTGCGAGAAAAAGAAGGGAGTTGCCCGATGCAAAATTACAAACTGACGCTTTGCTACGACGGCACGCGCTACCGCGGCTGGCAGAAGCAGGGAAACACCGCCCAGACGGTGCAGGGCAAGCTTGAGACGCTGCTCTCCCGCGCGCTGGAGCAGCCTGTCGAGATCGCGGGCAGCGGCCGCACGGATGCCGGCGTCCACGCGAGAATGCAGGTGTGCTCCTTCCGGGCGGATACGGACAAGTCCTGCGCGGAGCTTTTGGCGCTGCTTCGGGAATATCTGCCGGAGGATATCGGCGCGCTCGCGCTCGAGAAAGCGCCGGAACGGTTCCACGCTCGCCTTTCGACGGTGCGGAAAACGTATATTTACCGTGTCTGGAACAGCGATGCGCCCTGCGTATTTGAAAGAAAGTATGTGTATGCGGAGCCGCGCCCGCTGGATCTTGACGCCATGCGCCGCGCCGCGGCACAGCTTTGCGGGCGGCACGAATTCTCTGCCTTTTCTACCGGAAAGAAAACGGGCCGCGCCGCCACGCGCACGATAGAGTCTATCGGGATCGAACGCTGCGGGGAAGAAGTGCGGCTTACGTATACCGGCGACGGGTTCTTATACAATATGGTGCGCATCCTGACCGGCACGCTGCTCGAGGTCGGTCTCGGAGAGCGCCGTCCGGACGATATGGAGGCGATCCTTGCCTCGCACAGCCGTGCGAGTGCCGGTTTTACCGCCCCGGCGCAGGGGCTTTTCCTCTGGGACGTGACGTACTAAGCGAGTAAAACCGGAAAATTTTCGTTTTTTTCAACTTTATGTTGTTTTTTTCTGGCTTTTCTGTTAAGGCTGTGTTATAATACCTTTTTGAAATTACCCCATGTAGGTGAAGAATATGACAAACCACAACCCGTATATGACCCGCGAGGGCGGCGCGACCGTCACGGTGTTCGTCCCGTACGACTGCAAAAACCACTGCCCGTTCTGCATTAATAAGCAGGAATACCAGAATCCCGAAGGCTTCAGCGTGGAAAAGGTGTGCGAGAGCATCCGCATGTTCCATGAGATCACGCCAAAGTGCGATTTCGTGTTCACCGGCGGCGAGCCGTTTTCCGAGCCGGAAGCGCTTCAGGTGATGATGGACTGCATCCCGGAGGGCCACCGTGTGTTCATCAACACGACGCTCCCGGTATCCGATCTTTTCCCCGCCGAGCGCATCATTGCGTTCACGGAGCGCAACAAGGATAAGATCACCTGCATCAACATCTCCCGCCACATGGTGCACTATGTGGAGGAGTGCAACGACGAGCTTCTCGGCTCGCTCAAGGTGCCGGTGCGCATCAACTGTGTGCTCTTCAAGAACTATCCGCACGACGGCATGATCGCCTTTGCCAACCGCTTCGCAAAGTACGGCCTGCCCATCCAGTTCCGCGCGGACTACACCATCACCACGCCCGAAAACCTCTACGAGCGAGAGGGCGATCAGATCCTCGCCGATCTTATGAAGAACTTTGAGTATCTGGGTCTGGACGGCTGCCGCATCCGCTGCGGCTATGACACGATCTCCATCCGCCGGCAGGGGCCTCTGACGGCCTGCCGCCCGGTGACGGCCCGGCCCTATCCCGGCTTTCCGACCGACGCAATGCCGGTCCTGCTCGCCGCGCAGCTCGGCGCGCAGGGGAAGACCTCCTTCACCGAGACCATTTTTGAAAACCGCTTTCTCTATGTGCAGGAGCTGCAGAAGCTCGGCGCAAAGCTCAGCCAGGACGGCCGGACCGTCCGATTGCAGGGCGCGGAGCCGCTGCACGCGGCGCGCCTGCACGCCGGGGATCTGCGCGGCGGGGCCGCGCTGGTGCTCGGAGCCATGCAGGCCGAGGGGGAAAGTACCATTTTTGGAGTAAAACACATCCAACGGGGATATGATAATCTCGAAGCCGCGCTGCAAAGCGCCGGCGCTCGCCTCAAAACAGTGGAAATTCCCATAAAGGTGTGATATAATCTCTCCATTCTGTAGCGTCAACTGATGCTAGCCTCCCAAAGGAGAATCTGAAATGCGCACGAAGCAAAGCAGGACGAATCAGGAAGCACGCGCCGCGGGCAAGGCCCGGCGGGTGCGCAGCGGCGCGCTCGGAAAGCTCCTGATCATGCTGGCCATCGTGGCCGCGGTCGTCTTCGGCGTTGCAATCTTTTTCAAGGTCAGCACCATCGAGGTGCAGGGCAACACCGTCTATTCTTCCGAGCAGATCGTCGAGGCCTCGCAGATCCAGCCCGGCGACAATCTCCTGACCGTCAATAAGGCGCTGGCCGTCGGCAACATCAAGGCCGCGCTTCCATACGTCGAGGACGTTTCCATCGCCCGCAGCCTGCCGGACGGCATCATCATCCAGGTGCGGGAGAGCACCATCTCCTTCGCCGTCATGACCGACACCAACACCTGCTGGCTCATCGGCCCCTCCGGCAAGGCGCTCGAGCGCATCGAGCCCGCGGCCTTCAACGAATACCCGCATATCAACGGCCTTCTGCTCTCGGGCCCCACGATGGGCCAGAGCGTGGCCTCCCCGACGCCCACGGCGCTCGCCGCCGCGCTCGATGTGCTCAGCGAGCTCGACGGCACGGGGCTGCTTGAACATATCCGCGCGCTCGACATGGAAAAGGAATATGACATCACCCTCTGGTATGACGACCGCTATGAGATCAAGCTCGGCGGCACGGATGAGCTGGCCTACAAGATCCGCTACCTGTGCTCCATCCTCGATCAGCTTAGCGAATACCAGGCCGGGACGATCGATCTGACCCAGGCGGCGCAGAAAAAGGCGACCTTCCAGCCCGCGGCCTGACGCGCGGACCACATAATCCGCATTTTTGCTGATTTTTTCCGGAAATTCTATTGACGCACATCCTTTTTCGAGATAGAATAAAGTCGACATAATGCAAAACGATGCAGTTTTTACGGGCTGTGAGATATATAGGAGGAAGACAAATGGCAGATACAGCAGATAAGGTAGTCAAGATCAAAGTCATTGGTGTCGGCGGCGCCGGCAACAATGTTATCAACCGCATGATCGCGTCCGATGTCAAGGGCGTTGAATTTGTCGCAGTCAATACGGATAAGCAGGACCTTGAAAAGTCCAAGTGCAAGAACAAGGTCCAGATCGGCGAAAAGCTGACCGGCGGCATGGGCGCAGGCTCCAAGCCCGACATCGGCCAGAAATCCGCTGAGGAATCCAAGGCTCTCATCTCCCAGGTGCTCGAGGGCACCGATATGGTCTTCATCACCGCCGGCATGGGCGGC
>ERZ780195.3256-NODE-3256-length-10026-cov-4.525323_pt1 | contig 10026 bp, 9 predicted proteins | sample MGYA00511017_ERZ780195 | MGnify/ENA primary metagenome ERZ780195 (study PRJEB29588, sample SAMEA2159974) | human gut metagenome | biome: human gut; feature: human-associated habitat; material: faeces | place: Denmark | collected 2008/2010 ...
CCCCGCCGTAGGTGGCCAGATCGGAGGGCAGGATGTCGATGTCATACCCGGCGCGGATGGCTTTCTTCTGTTCGTCAATTTTGCTTTGATCCAGCTCGGTAATTTTGCGCTTGATCTGCTTGATAGCTGCCGTCTGGTCGATGGACTGGATGTGCAGGCTGACGATCAGACTGCTTTCCATGTTGAGAAAGTCCGCCAGCATTCGGTCGTTCAGCTCTGGGGCAAGGATTTGCAGGAAGGAAACAGCCCCCAGCGTTCCGCCCATGCGGAAGCGGCGGCTCTCCCGGAACTCAAAGCCCGTGGGGGCAATGAAGTCTTTGGTGGAAAGCCCCGTGCGCGGCAGCCAGTCCCATTCGAAGGCGAACTTCTCCTGAGCATCCATATGAAAAATGGAATGAAGGAGCCGCAGGCGTTCCTTTCCATTCAGCGTTTCCACCGCAGCGCCCAGACGTTTGAAGTTGTTGATGACGTCCGTCTCGATTCGTTCCAGCCGGGGTCGGGCGGTTTTAATGCCGTCCGCCTCAACGCCGAAGGTGAGAAACTTGGTTTTCGTCAGACCGTTGCTGCCCTTCGCCATCTGGTTTTTCAGCATGGCGGCGTATTCGATCCGGCTTTCGTCGTCCGCGTCCCCCCGCAGGGGAATGGCGATGCTCTGTTCGAAAGCCTCCGTTCCGGCTGTCAGGTTCATGAAGGAAAGTTGAAAATGAATGGATGAATCGAAATAATTGAGGAAGTCGCACCAGCCTTCAAAGATGGCGGTCTTGTCCTCATTCTGCGCCAGCTGGTAGTTGATGTCCTGAAACTGCAGGGTTTTTGTGTAGAACTTTCCGTTTGCCAGGCAGATTCCATCCGGCCAGATACGGTCATACGGAATGGTCTGTTGAGCAGTAGAAGGGTATTTTTCCTTTTGGGTACGGGCAAGAATTTCTTTGAGCCGCGCCCTTTCCTCACGGGTGAGTTTTCGTTTGACGGACAATCTTTTGCACCTCTCTTTCCATCTGTTCCTGCCGCATGAGCGCGGCGTACAGGTTGTCAGTTTGATAGAGCCGCCGCTTGGGGCGCAGGAACACCGTCTGAATCACATCGCCCAGCACCTTTTCCAGCGGCCGGCCGTTTTTCTCATACAGCCCCATAACGAACAGGGGCAGCATGGACAGCACCATGAGGATGGCGGCGGAGCTTGCGCCCAGGATGCCCCGGAGCAAAAAGAAAAGCGGAACGCCGATGAGCGCGCCGCCGCCAAAGCAGATGAGCTGCCTTTTGGTCAGATTAAAGAGGACCTTTGATTTCACTTTCGTCAGGTCTTTGGGAACGGGAACGTAAGCCAATTGAATCCCTCCTTTTTGAATCAAAAAAAGCGTCTCGCTTTGGGAGACGCTTTGGGGAATGAGTTATTCATTTACTTTTCCGTGCCTTCTTTTTTCGGCTCCATGGGTTCTTCTACCAGCGCTGTTATGACGGCGTTTAGCTGAGCGGCATTAGCGGATGTTATGACGGATTGACCGGTCTCCTGCTCCAGTTCCCTGCGGGCATTGCCGGCAATTCTGCCGCCACGACGGGCCACCTGCTGATTTTCTTCGAAGTTCTTTGGTTGAGCCTGCCGGGATATATCTTTGGTTGCGGTTTCCGCCAGCATATTCAAAATGATTTCCGTCGTGCTCATATGATCCCGAAGATTTTCCTTTTTCAGCCCTTTCAGGTTCTTATACTGCCGGGTACTCATACCGCTCCACGCGCGTGTGATTTCATCGGTCAGAATCGCATACTCTGCGTTTTTCTCGATGCCGCGGTCTTTCCATTCATCCGTCAGTTCCTTGCGGGCTGATATTGCCTGCAAGCGCTGATTGATCCATTCCCGCGTGTACCCTTTCCGTTCATAGGTAGAAACCAAGCGTTCCGCAATGCGTTCCGGGTCCAGCGTTTCTTCTATGCGCTCCCGCCCAACCTGCGCAAGCCACAATTTCATCGGTTCCGCCTTGGGGGATGGGATGGACTGGATGATGCGGAACAGCTGCTGTGTGTTGGCTACGTCTGTTTTGTAGCGTTTGCCGTCCTTGGGGGATTTCAATTTCAGTTGGTTACAATCCGTTACCAACTGACTGCCCTCGTCTTTCAGCCGCTTTTTGGTGACTTTCCAGTAGTTACGCGCCGTGTCATAGTCCTTTGCATAAGTCAGCGCGGATACCACATCCACAACGGAGAAATACCATTCCTCGTTTTCCTCGTCCCACGCGGTACGAATCGCCTGATCTTCAAAAAGCTGAAGCTGTTCGTTTTCATTCATTATAAGGTCACCCGATTTCCAAGAGATTTCCTATTAATAGGATAGCAAATTTCACACGGATTATCAAGAAAAACTCTCCATGTTTTTAACTCAAACCAAGCATCTTACATTTTATGTTTCCGTCTTTGTGCATCTTCAAATATTTCTTTTGATACAATCGGCTCATGCGCATTTTCCACCAGAAACATACTCTGCTCGCCACAATTCTTCTTTTGTTTTCCGGTCAGGAAATCAGGTGTGCAGGTCTTTTGCAGTAAAAGGTTTCCCATGTACTTTTCATTGCTCAGCATACGGTCTATTGTGGATGTACTCCACTCAGATTTTCCGGTGACAGTCTTTATGCCATTTTCCTCCAGATACCGTTTGATTTTGCGAACTCCATAACCCGCTAAATACAGCGAGAATATCTTCCTCACAATTTCAGCCTCTTCCGGTACGACTACCAGCCTACCGTCTTCATCCTTAGTATAGCCTAAAAAGCGCGTATGGTTTAGTACAGCTTTTCCACTGCGCATTCGCTGACGGATACCAAACTTGATATTTTCACTTTTCGCAGCGCTTTCTTCCTGTGCTGCCGCAAGTAAAATTGATAGCAACACTTCGTTGACTTCCATTGTATTGATTTGTTCTACATCGGACAGCATTGCAATATTCATCTTTTTCAGTCTCCTTATCGTTGATAATGTTTCTACTATATTTCTTCCAAACCGACTTAATGACTTAACCAGAATTAAGTCAAATCGATGCTTTTGGGCATCCTTTAGCATTTCAATATAACCATCACGCCCTTTTCTCCGTGTTCCCGACCCGACATCCTTATAAATTTTATAAAGTTCCCAATCATGATTTTCGTTTACTAATTTTTCAAAATACAGTTCCTGCATTTCAAGGCTTTGTAGCTGCTCCGGTGTGTTTTTACTTACTCTGCAATATACGGCCACTTTCAGAATCTTGTGCCTGGTTTTCTTGTTGCCCTCAATTCTTGGTAAAATTACGCGTATCTTTTTCTGCATAAAAAATTCCCCATGTTAACTATAACATGGGGGAAACACTGTATAAAGTAAAAATAAAAGCTACATTCAAAATCAACTTGAATGTAGCTTTTAACATGGTTGCGGGGACAGGACTTGAACCTGCGACCTCCGGGTTATGAGCGCATACCGATCCGTTTCTGTACCTTAAAGATACGCTTTTCTTTGATTTTCATGTTTCTTGTAAACCTTAAAGGTACGCATTGCGCAGTTTTACCGCAAATTTGCCATTATCTGTTACCACCTTAGTTACCACTTTTCAAAATCAAGAACAATTCCTAACTTTTGTCTGTTACCCTCTGTTTCGGAAGAATTCGGCATATTGGAATTATCAGAATCTTCTTGTTGGAGGGAAAATGAAAAATCAAGCAGCCAATAACGGCACTTTTATCCCGAAGCCTGGTTTTACTGTGGTGCAGAACAGTGTCGCCCGCGACTGGAACCTCAGCAGCGGCGCATTGGGGCTGTATACACGCATCCAAAGCTATATCACAATGGAGAACATTACCCTCACCAAAGGCAGCCTTATGGAGCGTGTGCCGGAGGGAGAATACGCCTTCAACACGGCATGGAACGAATTGAAAAGCAAGGGGTATTTGTTCATCCATGTGTATCCCGGTGAAAAGGGGCGCTTCGTCTATCAGTATGAACTGCGCCCCGACAACAGCGGATGGGACGGTGCCTACCTTTTCTACCACGACCGCAACGGCGATGTGAAAAGCACCAATCTGACACGAAACCAAACCGAAACCGCCGAACAGCCTGCTGAAAAAGCAGCCGCCGACCACCACCCCAATTACCACCCCGGTGGTAACTACCATAGTGGAAACCACTGCGGTGGAAACCGGGGCGGTAATATAAAACTAAATCATAAAGAAAAACTCATAAAAACTAATCTATCAATCTCTCCTGCGGCAGAGCCGCCTGAAGACGGGGGAGAGATGGATGAAAACGCTTTGGAAAACATAGTTCTGCCCGCGCTGACAAAGCACAAGTCCATTCCGCAGGCGTATATGGCTAAGCCCGCCCTTATACAGACGGCGATCCACTACCTGACCGGATACAACTTCCGTCAGCAGCATCCGTATCAAGCAAACGGCGTCACGGATGACGCCCGCCAAAGCGCATTTGGGCTGCTCAACACCTGCCTTACCGAGATGTGCTGTACCACCGACACACAGTCGTATCGCGGTGCGCTTGTCACTGCTGACAAGGTGCTGGCTGAAATCAGCTGCGCCAGCAACGGCTGCGAGGAGGACGGCTTGGAGCCGTATGTGGAGGATGTGCTGGATACCTTTTTGCAGGCAATCACCACGCGGAAGGTCAAAAACCTGCCGCAGTACATGAAATCGCTTTTGTGGACAAGCTTTGCCACTTACAAGCTCAACACCATCAGCGGTATTACCGCGCCATACAAGGAGGTCAAAAATGTCTACGGATTACACTAACGTAAACGGGTACCTGATTCCGTCGTTTGCCCTGCCCACGGGCAGCACACCGCCGTTGGGTAAATACGGTGCGATGCGGGCGCGTTTTCTTGACGAACATCGCCCCTTTGAACGCGACCAAATGCTGCTGGACGGTACGCTGGCACAGCACCTTGCCGGCGTCGACAGCGAGGCGCACAATCAGGTCAGTGCGCTGGTGCGCCGGCTTGCAGAACAGCGCGGCGTCACCGAGGATCTGAAACGGCATCATCCGCTGGAATGGGCGGCGCAGATGCAAGCTTTGCAGGCGCAAGCCGAGGAAATCGTGTGTTGTGAGTTAATTTATATTTAACTCTTTTTCAGAGGGCTGTTCCCGCATGGAAATGCGGGAACAGCCCCCGCAAGCACGGCATCTTGCCGTCATGACGGCAAAACGCCCACTTGTCAGGGGAATACCCCTGAAACCCCGTCCCTCATTTTGTGACTTTTGATTCAAAAGGATACTGACACTATGATATACAGAACCAAGAAAATCACCGTGCGGCTCACCGACAAAGAGTACGCCAAACTGCGCGAGATGAGCGAGACATCCGGCTTGAAAATGGAGCCTGTCATTCGGAAGCTGCTTGTCGGTTACGAGATTCGCCCGCGCCCTAATGCCACCTACATCAAGCTTATAAAGGAGTTGTCTGCGGTGGGAAATAACCTGAATCAGATTGCCCATCTTGCTAATGCAACCGGGAAAATTACAGAGGACCAGTGGAAAGAAACGCATCAGCTTTTGGAAAAGATATGGAATTTCTGCGCGTATGAGCTTTGATTTCAAAAGATTATTTGAAAAACGCCCAACTTTATATTATACTGAAAGCACCGATATTTCGCGCAAAAGGTGGTCGGAACAGATGGATATTGAAAACCTGATCGGTGAAACAACCGAATATGACAAGAAAGCGGCGCTTGAAGTACGAAAGCCCAAAAGCTGGTGCAAGAGCGTAAGTGCTTTTGCGAACACGCTGGGCGGCGCGCTGATTTTCGGCATGGGGGATGACGGACAGATCGTTGGGCTGACCGAACCCGACAGCGACGCCGAGAAAATCAGCGAGATTCTCAAGACGCGCATGGAGCCTATCCCGGAGTTTCGGCTGCACTTTCACAGAACCGAAGACGGCAAGGTGCTGCTGATTCTCGACGTGTTCAAAGGCGAGGAAACGCCCTACTATTACTCCGGCGACGGCACCTTAGAGGCGTTTGTACGCATCGGAAACGAGAGCGTCAGGGCATCCGCTACCGAGCTGAAACGCCTTGTTCTGCGCGGCAGAAACACCTCCTACGACTCTCAGATGACGCTTTACAGGGGTGGAGGACTACGCCTTTTCCAAGCTGCGGGAGCGCTATAAGAAGTGGACGGGAAACAGCTTTGACAACAAAGACCTTGTTTCCTTCGGGCTGGCAGACGAGGGCGGCTTTTTGACAAATGCCGGTGCCCTGATTGCTGATGAAAGCCCGATCCGCTGGTCACGGTTGTTCTGCACACGCTGGAATGGGCTGGACAAAAGCGGCGGCACAATGGACGCGCTGGACGATGCCGAGTATTCCGGCAGTGTGCTCTCTTTGATTGAGAATGGCGAGGCGTTCATCAAGCGCAACGCCCGCATGATGTGGCGCAAAACACCCAACTCGCGGGAGGAACTGCCCGAATACGTCGAGCGCAGCTACCACGAGGCGCTTGTCAACGCGCTGGCGCACCGCGATTATCTCGTCTACGGCAGCGAGGTCCACATTGACATCTACGATGACCGTCTGGAGATCTACTCGCCGGGCGGTATGCCGGACGGGTCGATGATCCAAGACCGCGACCCGCTGACCGTGCCGTCCACTCGGCGTAACCCGGTGCTGGCCGATGTGTTCAACCGTCTGGGCTACATGGAGCGCAAAGGGCAGCGGCTTTGGGAAAATTCTGAACGGCTACAAGACGCAAATCAACTACACTGAGGATAAGCGCCCTACATTCCGTTCTGACCGATACCAGTTTACGGTCATCATGCCGAACTTGAATTACGGTGTCCCTCAAGATGTCCCCCAACGTGTCCCCCAAGATGTCCCCCAAGATGATTTGGATGCCAAAATTCTGGCTTTAATCAAAAAAGACAACAAAATCAGCACCGAAAAACTCGGCATGGCGCTGGGCGTCAGCTACAAAACCATCCGCCGCCATATCAAGGCGATGGGAAATGTTCACTACATTGGCCGTGGTTTCAGCGGGCATTGGGAAATTCACGACAAATCATAACCCCACGTTGAACGTGGGGTTTGCAAAACAGCCCCATAGGGCTTCAATACCAGCCGCGCCTAAAGGCGCACAATGAGCGACGCCAACCGCACGTGGCGTCGCTTTTTTACTTGCTTATTCTACCGTCCGTGGGAATCTCCGGCGAATCATCTTCGTCAAAGTCCGCTACATTTTTGAATGGGTCCTCATATTCTTTGAAGCTCAACTGGTCGCACATCTGGTCGTTCACTTCCCGGTCCTTGATGTACCTCTTTATTGCGTCCGCGGTTTCGTTTTGTAAGAAGCTTCAGCTTTTCTTTTCGGCTAACGCTTCCTACTGCCGAGCGCGTAGTGGTCTTGCAGCACCTAGTTGTTGCCCATGCCGGGCACACTAAAAATGCTCCCTATATAGCTTTCAGTGTTTTTTCACTGTTCGCTATATAGGGAGCATATCATTGCCGGACGGGGGCTTTGCTTATACGGGCTTACAACCGTAGACGCAACTTAGCGGTTCTTCTTGCGAAGGAACAGGAAGCACAGGGCAGCCAGGCTGGCGATGGCCACACCGGCAACGGGGATCAGCGGGAAGTTGTCCGACGTCTGCGGGATGGGTGCCGTCGTCTTGGCGGGCGCGGGCGTTGTACTGTTGGTCGTGGTGTTGTTCGTCGTGTTATTTGTGGTATTGTTGGTCGTATTGTTCGTGGTGTTATTTGTGGTATTGTTCGTCGTATTGTCAGACGGAGCCGGGGTCGCAGTGGGTTCTGCAGTCGGGACCGGGGACGGCTGGGCCTTGCCGTTGACAGCCAGCCAGCTGATAACAGGAGCCTGGGTGCCGGTGGCGGTGACGGTATAGCTGACGACCTGGTCCTCATCAATGGTGAAGGTCAGGCTGTTGATGATATCGCCGCTGCTGCCGGACAGGTTCAGCGTGGCGGTGTCGGTCAGGGCGTTGCCCTCGGCATCGGTCACGACAGCGGTCATCGGGCGGTTCATGCTCCACCACTCGCGGTGGGCACTGGTCAGGGTGTAGGTACCGGCGGGCAGGGTCAGCGCGTAGGTCAGGGTCTCGCCCTTCGCGTTGTTCTTGCCGTAGATGCCGGTAGCTGTCTTGTCGGCAGTGCCGGAGTAATCCTTGGTGCCTGCGTCGGTATCGACAAGGCCCCAGGTGTTGGCGTCGGTCTTGATCTGGTCGAACTTGCCGTTCAGCAGCTTGTCGCCCAGCGCCTTCTTGTACAGCTCGTAGGTCTCGGTGGTGCCAGCCGCTACGGTGGTGGGATCACCGGCCACGGTGTCGATGAAGTAAACGGTGTCGCCGGGGATGACCTCGGTGATCTGAACGCTGACGGTCAGGGGCTCGCCCAACGCATTGACGGCGTCCTTCACGGTGCCGCTGATGGAGGCGGACTTGTAGGCGTTCGCATCCAGTGCGTTGGTGTCAACATTCCATTCAACGGACTTCTTCTCGGTGGTGCCGTCGGCCAGCTTGACCTCGACCTCGGCGGGCAGATCGCCTACACCGCTGCCGGTCACGTAGTAATCCAACGTCGGCAGTTCGGTCAGAATCTCGGTCACAGCGCCGTCAGCAGCCGCCAGGCGGGTACCAATGGTGTTCAGAGCGTCGACATTCAGCGTACCGGACTTCAGCACAACGTCGATGGTGTGCTTACCGGCAGTCAGGTCAGACATAATGTAGGCTTCGCCGCGGGTCGGGGCCGCCTTGGTGGAGGCGTTCTCGGCCTTCAGCTCGCCGTCAACATAGACGTCAATGACAGCGGAGCCGTCGTTGCCGCCCATGATCGCAAAGCCGCTGCCGTCCACCGTAAAGGTGAATTTGGAGTTTGCGGTGCTGGAGACGGACATGGTGCGATACCAGTTGTCAGCACTGCCGCCGCCCGGGTTGTTGATGGCCCAGGTGCCCTCATAGGCAACACCGTCGTCCTGGCCGTCGACCATGGCAGTGGCATACGGGATGCCACCCTTGACGGTCTTGACCTCCAGGTTGTCCGCGTAGACCTGCGTCCAGTTGGAGCTGATCTTCACACGGCCCGAGAGCATCGGGTTTGCGTCGGTGTAGCTGGTGACCTTGTTGCCATCGATGTAGGCATACACGGTGTCGCCCAGGCCGACGAGCTTCAGGTTGTACTTGCCCTCAGCATTCTTGGTGACGGTGCCGCTGGCAATCTGCGTACCGATACGGTACAGCTTCCAGCTGCCTGCGCCGTTAATTTCCAGCGTGTAGCCGCTGTTGTTCCAGTTCATGCCGGTCTGGGCACGGATAGTCAGGCGCTCGTAGCGGCTAGCCTCTGCGCCCGGCAGGGTCACGTCAATGGAGGCGCTGTAATCCATCCAGCGCCAGTCGCCGACGATGGTCGCAGGGTCGCCGCCGTTCCACTGGTTCACGCTGGAGGCATTCTCCTGCTTGAGCTGGCCGTTCTCAACGATCCACGCGCCGTGGGTGTCCAGCATATAGCGGGGCTCATTGCCGCGGGAAACCAGATAGTTCTCGGTGGTCTCCTTGCCGGTGGTGGCATTGTACACCGTAACGTCTTCCTCGTTGGTATACTCAAAGTTATCCGCGTAGAGGTAGTCGTCGGTGGTGTTCTGGTTTTTACCGGTGTAGTCGGTATCCAGCACGGTACGCTTCTCGGTCTGGATGTAGTCGCCGCTGCCGTCCTCAGTGGGGAAGCGCTCGGGCGTGGTGTCCAGCGTGGTCGCGGTCACGACGCTGTAGGCTGGCACGGTGACATAGGCGATGCCGTCCTCAATCTTGACATCCTCACCCTGCTTCAGGTAGTCGTCCGTGACGGTGGTCCAGATATGCAGCGCGTCGACGGAGAGGTTCAGGTCCGACGTCTTGATGGCGAAGGTCTTCTCATTCTGGGTGTTGTTGATGAACACGGTGGAGAAGTTCGTCTTGTCCGGGGCAGCCAGCGTCATGTAGCTGGCATTGCCGTCGATCCCTGCAGTCTGGTGCTCGTTGTCGCTGGAGCCGAAGGAGCCGTAGGGCGCGTTCGG
>ERZ780195.3257-NODE-3257-length-10026-cov-3.315214_pt1 | contig 10026 bp, 7 predicted proteins | sample MGYA00511017_ERZ780195 | MGnify/ENA primary metagenome ERZ780195 (study PRJEB29588, sample SAMEA2159974) | human gut metagenome | biome: human gut; feature: human-associated habitat; material: faeces | place: Denmark | collected 2008/2010 ...
GTTGGCTGCGGCGACGTGAAGCTGCGCGAGGGCGGCTGCCTGGCCGACATCGCACCCACCATGCTGCCCTACATCGGCCTGCCTGTCCCGGCAGAGATGACTGGCAAGAGCATCATCGTGGAGTAAATCAAATCCCTTTAAAAAGCGGAGTGACTGCGGTCGCTCCGCTTTTCTTTTTGCCCCGCCCGTGATACAATAAATAGGAATATGCATTGAGGGAGACTGAGCGGATGGAATCAACGCGCAAACAAATCGTACTGGGCATTCTGGCCCATGTGGACTCCGGCAAGACCACCCTGTCGGAAGCCATGCTCTACCGCGCCGGTGTGACCCGCCGCCTGGGCCGGGTGGATCACAAGGACGCCTTTCTGGACACCGACGCGCTGGAAAAAGCGCGTGGAATCACCATCTTTTCCAAACAGGCCCTGCTCACAGCGGGTGATACCGACATCACCCTGCTGGACACACCGGGCCATGTGGATTTTTCCACCGAGACGGAGCGCACCCTGCAGGTGCTGGATTACGCGGTGCTGGTGGTCAGCGGCACCGATGGCGTGCAGAGCCATACCGAGACGCTCTGGCGGCTGCTGCGGCGCTACCATGTGCCCACTTTTGTGTTCGTGAACAAGATGGACCTGCCCGGCATGGAGCGGCAGGAGCTTCTTGCCCAGCTGAACCGGCGCTTGGGCGAGGGCTTTGTGGATTTCGGTGCAACGCAGGCCGACCGGGACGAGGCGCTGGCCCTGTGCGATGAAAACCTAATGGACCGGATGCTGGACGCCGGACAGCTGCAGGACGCCGACCTCATCCCTGCCATTGCGCGGCGGCATGTGTTCCCGTGCTGGTTCGGGGCGGCCCTCAAGCTGGAGGGTGTGGATGCCCTGCTGGACGGGCTGGACCGTTACACCCGCCCGGCTCCGGCGCTGGAAGCCTTTGGCGCCAAGGTGTTCAAGGTGTCGCAGGACGAGCAGGGCGCGCGCCTGACCTGGCTGCGGGTTACCGGCGGGGAACTGAAGGTGAAAGCCCAGCTTACCGGCGAAGCGGACGGCGAGCTCTGGGCCGAAAAAGCCAACCAGCTGCGGCTGTATTCCGGTGCCAAATACACACTGACAGAGGCCATTGGTCCCGGGCAGGTGTGTGCCGTGACCGGTCTGACCAAGGCCCGCCCCGGCGAGGGACTGGGCGCGGAGCGGGACAGCGACCTGCCGGTGCTGGAACCGGTGCTGAGCTATCAGGTGCTGCTGCCGGAGGGGGCCGACGTGCATGCGGCACTGGGCAAGCTGCACCGGCTGGAAGAAGAGGAGCCCCAGCTCCATGTGGTATGGAACGAGACGCTGGGCGAGATCCATGTCCAGCTGATGGGCGAGATCCAGCTGGAGGTGCTGCGCAGCTTGCTGGCCGAGCGGTTCGGGCTGGAAGTGGAGTTCGGCCCCGGCGGCATCCTGTACAAGGAGACCATCACCGAGCCCATGGAGGGGGTGGGCCACTATGAGCCGCTGCGCCATTACGCGGAAGTGCACCTGAAACTGGAACCCCTGCCCCGCGGCAGCGGCATGCAGTTTGCCGCCGACTGCCGGGAAGAGGTGCTGGACAAGAACTGGCAGCGGCTGGTGCTGACGCATCTTGAGGAAAAGCAGCATCTGGGCGTGCTCATCGGGGCACCCCTGACCGATGTGAAGATCACCCTCATTGCGGGCCGCGCCCACCTCAAGCACACCGAGGGCGGCGACTTCCGGCAGGCGACCTACCGCGCCGTCCGGCAGGGCCTGATGATGGCAGACCAGATCCACAAGACCCAGCTGCTGGAGCCGTGGTATGCCTTCCGGCTGGAGCTGCCCTCTGACAACGTGGGACGCGCCATGAACGATATCCAGAACATGGGCGGCAGCTTTGACCCGCCCGAGACCGGAGCCGACGGGGATACCACCCTGCTCACCGGCACGGCACCGGCCTCCACCATGCGCAGCTACCCCATGGAGGTGGTGGGCTACACCCGGGGCAGGGGACACCTGACCCTGACGCTGGACGGCTACCGCCCCTGCCACAACGCGCAGGAGGTGATCGCGGCCATCGGCTATGAGCCGGAGCACGACCTCGACAACCCGGCAGATTCGGTGTTCTGCGCCCACGGGGCCGGATTTGTGGTGCCCTGGGAGCAGGTGCGCAGCCACATGCATGTGGACAGCGGCTGGGGCAAGACTGCAAAGACCGAGGAAACGGTGCAGGCCCGTCCCCGCCGGATGGCCGCCTACCGCGCTACCCTGGAAGAGGATGCTGAGCTGCTGAAGATCTTTGAACAGACCTATGGGCCCATCAAGCGGGACCCGCTGGCGGCGTTCCGCCCCACCCAGAAGCGGGAACGCCCTGATTTCAACGCCGAGCAGTGGGAGATCCAGCCCGAATACCTGCTGGTGGACGGCTACAACATCATCTTTGCATGGGACGAGCTGAACGCACTCTCCAAAGAGAGCCTGGAAGCGGCACGCCACAGGCTGATGGATATCCTTTGCAACTATCAGGGCTTTAAGAAGTGCGTGCTCATCCTTGTGTTTGATGCTTACCGTGTGCCGGGCAGCCCCGGCAGCATAGAGCAGTACCACAATATCCATGTGGTCTACACCAAGGAGGCCGAAACGGCGGACATGTTCATCGAGCGGGTCACCCATGAGATCGGTCGGAACCGCCGTGTCCGGGTGGCCACCTCCGACGGCATGGAGCAGATCATCATCCTGGGCCACGGTGCCCTGCGTGTCTCCGCCCGCATGTTCCACGAAGAAGTGCAGAACGTGGAAAAGCAGATCCGCGCCCTGGTGCAGGGGGAAGCGTGATGCTGCAATTTTCCGTTACGACCCACCCGTGAAAAAGCAATGAAAGCAGCCCGCAGGCTGCTCTCGTTGCGATAAAAAATAATTTTTCCGCTGAGAATGCCCAGAGTGAAACGGAGGGCATTTCAAATCGTCCGGCCGGAGGTGGAATGATGGCTGTTGAAATTACCGAAGAATTTGTCTGGCAGAATATCCCCCGCCGCCCGCGGGACAGCCATAAGGGCACCTTTGGCAGTGTGCTGGCCGTGGCGGGCAGCGCATTCTACCGGGGCGCTGCACTGCTGGCCGCAGAGGGCGCATTGCGCACCGGGGCGGGCATCGTGACCCTTGCCAGTGTGGAACCGGTGGTGAGCGCCGCCGCAGCCCGCCTGCCGGAGTGCTGCCTGTGCCCCTGCAGGGCAGGGGCCGAGGGCGGTATTTCCCCGGAAAACGTGCTGCTGCTCCGGCGGCAGAAAGCAACCGTTCTGCTGCTTGGCCCCGGCCTTGGCGGCACCGCCCAGAGTGCGGCCCGCGCCGCCGAGACACAGGCCCTTGTGCAGCAGCTTTTGCCCGGTTTTGCGGGCAGTGCCGTGCTGGACGCCGACGGACTGAACGCCGCAGCCCGGCTGCTGGCAGAAGAGGCAGCCTTCCCACACCCGGCGGGGGAGCTGATCGTCACGCCCCACCCCGGCGAGATGGCCCGGCTCACCGGCCTGTCGGCGGCGCAGATCAACGCCGACCGGGAGGGCACGGCCCTGCGGTATGCGCAGGCGTGGAACGCCGTGGTGGTGCTCAAAGGCGCCCGCACGGTGGTAGCGGCCCCGGACGGCCGGGTGTGCGTGAACCACACCGGCAACCCCGGCCTTTCCCGTGGCGGCAGTGGGGACGTGCTGGCGGGCATGACCGCCGCCCTGCTGGCCTGCCGCCTGCCCGCCTATGAGGCTGCCGCCTGTGCGGTGTACCTGCATGGTGCCGCCGCCGACCGTGCCGCCGCCGTCCACGGCGAATACGGCATGCTGCCCCACGACATCCTGCCGGAACTGGGCAGGATGTTTGCGGAACATCAGCGATAAAAGAGCCTCCCCACTGTGGTGGGGAGGCTTTTGCGCCCTTAATCCTGCTCCAGCTCCAGCAGATACTCTTTTACCTCCAGCCCGTAGGCGTAGCCGGTGAGGGAGCCGTTGGCACCCACTACCCGGTGGCAGGGCTGGATGATGGCAATGGGGTTGCAGTGGCAGGCCCCGCCCACGGCGCGGGCGGCCTTTGGTTTGCCGAGGGCCGCGGCCAGCTGACCGTAGGTGCGCACCTCGCCGTAGGGAATCTTGTTCATCTCGGCCCAGACCGCTTTCTGGAAGGCGGTGCCTTTGGGGGCCAGCGGCAGGGCGAACTCCCGCCGTGCCCCGGCAAAGTATTCGTTGAGCTGCTCTTCGGTTTCCTGCAGCAGGGGCGTCTCGCAGACCTTGCGGGGCAGCGGCTCCAGGTCTGGCACGCCGTCCGGGCACAGCTGTACTCCGCACAGGGCGTCGTCCTCTTCCTCCAGCCGCAGGGTGCCCAGCATACTGTTGATGTACCAGACGTTCAAAAAACCAACGCTTCCTTTCTGGCCAGAATGTGCTATACTGATGGTATCTTAACACAAAATCAGCCATGAGGAAAGGGGCGTTTGCGTTTATGGTACAGGCATTGGAAGAGATTCTGGCAAAGAGCAGCCGCATCGTCTTTTTTGGCGGGGCGGGAGTGTCCACCGAGAGCGGCATCCCGGATTTCCGCAGTGTGGATGGGTTGTATCACCAGAAATACGACTACCCGCCGGAGACCATTCTCAGCCACACCTTCTGGGAACAGAACCCGGAAGAGTTCTACCGGTTTTACCGCGATAAGCTCATTGTAAAGGGAGCCAAGCCCAACGCCGCACACCTGCGTCTGGCAAAGCTGGAAAAGCAGGGCAAGCTGAAGGCCGTGGTCACCCAGAACATTGACGGGCTGCATCAGGCCGCGGGCAGCAAGACCGTGTACGAGCTGCACGGCAGCACCCTGCGCAACTACTGCACCCGCTGCGGGGCTTTTTATGATGTGGACTACATCGCCAACAGCACCGGGGTGCCCCGCTGCGAAAAATGCGGCGGCATCGTCAAGCCGGATGTGGTGCTGTATGAGGAAGGTTTGGACGAGGAAGTGCTGTCCGGCGCGGTGAACGCCATCCGCCACGCGGACACCCTCATCATCGGCGGCACCAGTCTGGTGGTGTACCCGGCGGCCGGGCTCATCCGGTATTTCCGGGGCGACCATCTGGTGGTGATCAACATGCAGCCCACCGGGGCCGACGCCCAGGCAGACCTGTGCATTGCCAAGCCCATCGGGCAGGTCCTGAGTGAGGACGTCGTGCTGGAATAAGGCAGCGCGGTTTCGAGCCGGTTCGCACCCGCTTTTCGGTATGCTGAGAGCATTCCAGAAAAGAATGGGGGACCCAAAATGATCCAGGTTTGTGAGCCGCCGCGGGTGCGGCCGGTGCGGCGGTTTTCCGCCGAGGAATTCTGTTTTCTGCTCCGGGGCGAGGCAGGCAGTCTTTACCGCCCCCGCAGCGAGGTGCTGCGGATGCTTACCGTAGGCGAGGCGTGCGGCGTGTGCGATGCCGTCGGGGCTCCGGCCGGAGCTGTGCTGCTCCAACCGCTGAATGCTGACACGGCCCTTGCCGCGGCCCTGCGGGCCTGGGCAGGCTGGCGCGGTGTGGAGGGCGGGCAGTTCCTCACGCCGCCGGTGCTGCATCAGCCCGATGCTGCAGAACCGCTGCTCCGGGCGGCCTTTGCCCGGGCGGAGCGCCTTGCCCGGGGCGGGCGGGTGCTGGCGGTGCTGGAATGCACCGCGCAGTCCGACGCTCTGCTGCCGTTGTACATCCGGCAGGGGCTGGCGCTGCGGGCCCTGCGCCCGCTGAACAGTCTGGCACCCTGCTTTGTGCTGGCCGCCGGGTGCGCGGCCCGGGACCCGGTGCCGGTGTGGGTGCCGCTGCAGGACCGTGCCCGGCTGGCCCGTCTGCTGGCAAGCGGGTATGCGGCACTGGACAGCCGACAGACCGCCGGGCAGGAGACCTTGCTGGCTATGTACCCGGCATAACAACTAGAGTGTGAAAAAGAGAGGAAGAACCATGAAAGCAGTCATTCTGGAAAGCTATGTGATGGAGCCGGGCGACCTGGACTGGTCCGGTGTGAAGGCGCTGGTGCCCGACACCGTGAGCTATGTGCGCACCGCCTATGAGGAGATCGCGCCCCGCATCGGGGACGCCGATCTGGTGCTGTTGAACAAGTGCCGCATCGACGAAAACATTCTGGCCCAGTGCCCCAACCTGAAATGGGTGGGCATTATCGCCACAGGCACCGACAATCTGGACCTGGAAGCCTGCCGCCGCCATGGCGTGGCCGTGGCCAACGTGCCGGGCTACTCCACCTACAGTGTGGCGCAGATGACCTTCAGTCTGCTGCTGGCCATCTGCCAGTGCGCTGAGCGCTACAACCGCGCCATGAAAGCGGGTCATTGGCAGTTGGACATCCCGGCGGAATATGGCCTGCTGCCCCAGATGGAGCTGCTGGACAAAACCTTTGGCGTGTACGGCTACGGCAGCATCGGCCGCCAGACTGCCCGCATCGCCCGCGCCTTTGGCATGAAGGTGCTGGTGTGCACCCGCACCGTGCGCCCGGAGTACGCAGAGGACGGGGTGGAGTTTGTGGACGTTGACACCCTGCTGGCCCGCAGCGATGTGCTCAGCCTGCATTGTCCGGCCACGCCCGCTACCCGGGGGCTCATCAATGCCGGGGCACTGGCCAAGGCAAAGCCCGGCATGATCCTGCTGAACACCGCCCGCGGTGCGCTGGTGGACGAGGAAGCCGTGGCCGATGCCCTGCAGAGCGGGCAGCTGGCCTATTATGGGGCCGATGCCTTTGGCACCGAGCCGCTCCCGCAGGACAGCCGCCTGCGCAGACTGCCCAATGCCATCCTCACGCCGCACATCGCCTGGACCACCAAAGAGGCCCTGCAGCGGCTGATGGACATCACCACCCGCAACCTGCGCACCTGGCTGGAGGGCAGCGGGGAGCACATTGTGAACGGCTGAATTTTATCCCGAAAAATGAGAAGCCCGGAGGCGTCTGATGCTTCCGGGCTTCTTTGCGCAAAAAATCAGTCGATGGTGGTCTTGGTACGACCCACGCCCAGCACGGCGGTGCTGATCTTTTTCCAGCTGTTGCAGCCGCACACCCCGTCCACCGAGAGACTGGTGCGCCGCTGGTAACCGCGCAGGGCTTCCTCGGTGCGGGCACCGAATACGCCGTCGATGCGGCTGCCGGTCTGGTAGCCCAGGGTGGAAAGAGCGTCCTGCAGGATCATCACATAGCAGCCCCGGCTCCCACGCCGCAGGGTGGGGTAGCCCGCTGTGGTGCCGCTGCAGGCCGGGGTGCCGTAGCGGCGGTCAAAGTGCACCCATGTGGGGGTCTGGCTCAGGGGCTCCACATAGCCCCAGGCTCCGGTGGACCGGGCGGCCCTATAGATGGCTGTGCGCTGGCTCTGGGTCAGGCGCTGGCCCACATCAAAGGCCACGCCGGCGTAATGCTGGCTGCGGGTGCCGTGGCCCCCCTCCCAGATGCGGCGGAAGGCATACCCCACCGGAATGCCCTTGCCGTACTTGCGGCGGGTCAGGTTCCATGCCTCCATGGCGGCGATGGTCGTCCAGAGCACCGGGCTCCCCGATTTGCCCCGGAACTCCCGCAGTGTCAGGGTGCGCTCGGTGCTGTAAGGCATCGGGTCGTTTTCGTTCAGGCTGTTGTAGGTGTACACCTTGTTCTCATAGGCATCGTAGATCAGCAGCCGTGCCATCCGTTATCCCTCCTCGCATTCGCAGCTCTGGGCACGGAGCGCGGCCCAGGTCTCCTCGTTCACCGTGCCCGTTACCAGCAGATCCGCCCGCTCCTGTGCCGCCCGGACCCCTTCTGTTTCCTTCGGGCCGAAGCGGAAGTTCTCGGTCACATAGTCCTCGCCGCAGTTCCGCATACAGCGCCCATTGAGCCACTGTTCGATCTGCCCCACATCCGGGCCAACGCTCCCCTCTTTCATGGCGCGGCCCGGGTAAGCATCGGCCTGCCCGGCATCCCGGTCAGGGTTGGGGGAAACGGCGGCCAGCTGCAGGCTCAGGGCCTCCACCGCCGTCCAGGTCTCTGCATCCGCGACTCCGGTCTCAGGCAGATCCAGCAGGGCCTGCGCACTGCGGGTAGAGACCGCCGTCTCGTCGGTATACCGGTCAGACAGGGGCGGGCTTTCCACGCTGTCGAAATAGTAGGCAATGCGCTGCAAAAGGAGGTTGTAGTAGAGCACCGCGTCCCCCGTGGCCCCCACTGCCAGCGGCGTGCCCGGGTAAGGCAGGCGCTTCAGCGTGACCACCGGGCCGGACACCCGCAGGATGCTGGCTTTGTCGTAGAGCGAATTCCAGGTCGTGCGCCCTACTACACCGTCCACCGTCAGCTTCGCAAAGCGCTGGTAGGCCCGCACGGCGTTCTCGGTCGCCGCACCGAAGCTGCCGTCGATGGAAACAACGGGAATGCTGCTCTCGTAAGCGCTCATCAGGTAGAGGTAGAACTGCAGCTCCCGCACTGCCGTTCCGGTGCTGCCCCGGCGCAGAATGCCCGGATACTCGCCGGGGCGCAGGCTGGCTGTGAGCAGCCGGTTGGCGATATCGTTGTAGACCTCATACAGCTTGTTCCAGGTCGTGCGGCCCACCACGCCGTCGCTGGTCAGGCCGAAGTAGCTCTGGAATCTCCGCACTGCCGCCGCCGTGCCTGCGCCGAATTTCCCATCTACGGTCAGGGTGTTCAGGCTGGGATACACCGTGCGGGCGATCTTGAGCCAGAACTGCACCAGCCGGACGTTCTGCCCGCTGCTGCCCTGCCGCAGGGCCGTGCCCGGGTAAGCGTTGGGCCTGCCATTGTCGGACTGGATGCTGCGGAACTGATCGTAGAGTTCTGTCCAGGTGGCGCGGCCCACTACGCCGTCCACAGACAGGCCGTATCTTCGCTGGAAGGCCCGGACCGCACCGGCGGTGCCATACACGCCATCCACTGCCACGGAGGGGATGCTGCTCTCGTACTGAGCCAGAGTGTTCAACCAGAACTGCAGCTGCTCCACAGCGCTGCCGGAAGAGCCGACGCGCAGGATGGTGCCGCCCCAGGTGCCGTCCGAGAGGGTTCCGGCGGCCGTTTCGCCCTCGCTGGTCAGCTCTGCAAGGTCTTTCACCGAAACATAGATATAGCTGATCTTATACCAGGTCTGCCGCCCCACCACGCCGTCAGCGGTCAGGTTGAACTGCTTCTGGAATCTCTTCACGGTCTCGGTCATCCTGCTGCCAAAGACCCCGTCCACGGTCAGCAGGCCAAGGAAGGGGTAATCCTTGGTGATGCGGTTCAGCTGCCGCTGCAGGGTGAACACCGCCGTGCCCCGGTCTCCCCGCCGGAGGGGGGAACCCGGATAGCTTCTGGGGATGGACTGGATGTTGCTGGTGCGGACGATCTCGATATCGCTGCCGTAATAGTATTTGAGGATGCTCAGGGCATTGCGGCCCTGATTTGCCAGCGTGACCGTGCCCCACTGCTTGAGCCCCGGGCAGGTGACGGACTTTCCGTCACAGTATTCGGAGTAGTAGGGATTCACGGTGCCGGTCTTGCGGATGTAGGTGTTGAAGATGTCATCCGTCAGCTTTACCATCACATCGAACACAGTGCGGCCATGGACGTAATACTGATCGTAGCTGGTGGAATTGGTGATATTGAAGGTGTAGCCCTTACTGGGATACCACTCGGTGTAAATACGGTTGAGCGCCAGCGAGATCTGGCAGTGGATGTTCGCTTTCAACGCTTCAATGGGCCAAGTGGGGTAGACCTCGCTGGAAGCCACATTGGCGATATAATCCCGGAAGGACACCGTCACGTTCCGGGCCGAGGCGGCGGGCCTGCCCAGATGGACCGTAATATTTTTGGGTACGATGACACGGTCCAGCACCCGGCTGCCGGGATTCTGCCGCAGGAACGGCAGAGCACAATCCACCAGGGTCTCCGTGTCCGCCCGGGGGATAAGCACCTGCCGATCAATATCCAGGGGCAGGCCATAAAACTCCCACTCCCCGATGAGGTAGGCCACCGGCTCTCCGGCCAGATGCCGCCGCACCAGTGCCCGGGCCTGCTCCTCC
>ERZ780195.3264-NODE-3264-length-10009-cov-4.553245_pt1 | contig 10009 bp, 5 predicted proteins | sample MGYA00511017_ERZ780195 | MGnify/ENA primary metagenome ERZ780195 (study PRJEB29588, sample SAMEA2159974) | human gut metagenome | biome: human gut; feature: human-associated habitat; material: faeces | place: Denmark | collected 2008/2010 ...
CTTGCAAATAATGAGTTATTGCTGCTGGCATTTTTTTCACCTCTAAAAAATTTTTCGCGTCAAAATTATAACATTCACAAACATTTTATGCAAATCTTGAGCACATTAAAAGATTCTCAACCCTTTTGGATATTTATTTTTAAGGCGCCCATTTATAGCTTTAGCATAGCCTGCCACAATTCCGTCTACGCAGACGCCTACATATCCACACATATCTTCTGGTACCGAAAATTCCTCACCTTTCAAATAAGCCAAAATTTCTTTAGAATCACAAGAAAAGTCAATTTTAGTCCGCAATTCTTCAGCTTTTGCTGCCATGAATGCTGCATGAGCCGGCTCTAATATCGAACCTTTATTTGTTGCAAGTAGTACTCCCGCTCTTAAAACGTTCAGCCCAGAAATATCTGGCAACCCCTCAGGCAAAATAATAAAGTTATTAGAAATTTTCTCTATTTTGCCATAAGCTTCACACTTAAAAAGAGTTGAAAAATAATCATAACCAATTTTATTTTCTGCAGCCTTAGCTTTTTTATAATTAAAATCTTTAACTTTTTTTGAATTCGCGCTTTTTTTCTTAAACTTTGCAACAAAATGGCCTTCCCCACCATCTTGAGGAAAAATTCTTCTTGCTCTGCTTGTATCTACTAAGTTTTCATCCAAAATCAGCTGTTGAGCAGCTCTTCCAAAGTCACAATCTATATTTTCTAATGCGAAATCAGGATTTTCTTTTAAAAAATTATAGACCGTTTGCTCGTTCTCTTCCAGCGAAAATGTGCACGTTGAATATACCATTATTCCGCCATCTTTTAAGGCTTTAGTGGCTGTATTTAATATTGATAACTGCCTTTTTGCGCACATTTTAACGTGTTCTTGCGACCATTCTTTCATTGCATATGGATTTTTTCTGAACATTCCCTCTCCAGAACATGGTGCATCCACAAGAACTTTATCAAAAAATCCGGTCAGTCTTTTACACAAAGTTTCCGGGTGGCACGATGAAATTACGGCATTTTTTACACCCATACGTTCCATATTAGAAAGCAAAACCTTCGCTCTATTTTTGACTATTTCATTCGACCACAATAATCCCTTGCCATTTAAGCATGAGGCTATCTGTGTAGATTTTCCTCCTGGTGCTGCACACAAGTCTAAGACTTTGTCTCCAGGAACTGGACTCAGCACTGTAACAGCTGAAGATGCCGACGGCTCCTGGACATAAAAAGCTCCTGCATGATGAAGTGGTAAATTGCCAATAGAATCAATATTTTCTTCTAAATAGTAACTATTTTTTGCAAAATTTGATTTTTTTATCTTAAATTTAAAAATTTCTTCAAAACGATCTTCACTTACCTTTAGTGTATTTATCCTAATTCCTTTAAAACTTGGTTTATTATAAGATTCTATAAATTTTTTGTACTCTTCTTCATTTCTTAAAATTTTTTCAATTTCTTTTTTATAATCTGTGGGCAAATTCATGCTACAAAAAAACTCCTTAAATTTTTAGAATATTCTTTAATTTTTCGTCAACAATACTATTGCGGCAAAAAAATCACTGAATATAAAACATGATTTAACGCCGTAAAGTATAAATTTTAAATTTCTCAATGTTTACCATTGACATGGGGGGTGAATTTAATGTCACAAAACAATCAAAACAATCAAAACAAAAATAACAACAACAATAATAAAAATGACAATAAAAAAAATAAAAACAGCAACGAAAATTGCTAGTGTATCCCCAATGAAATTATGTTTAGATTAGTATGAAAAAGTTATTAAAATAAGATAATTTTTAAAAACAACATTCCAAAAGCGTGGAATGTTGTTTCTTTTTTATAAGTTTTCTAAGATCTCTTCATTTTCCATTTTTTTATTTGAAATTTTCTTGAAAAATTCTGAGCGCTCCAGTTCCTTGTCAAACTCTTTGAAGCCTAGTCCAGTTATTTCTCCAGCTTCTCCAATCATAACAAATGCATTTTTATCTTCTTCTTTTAGAAAAGGTAAAACAACTTTTCTATATCTATTTCTTGTATAATTATCACTTTCATTTGTTTTATCTTCTCTATATTCAATACTTTTTTCCTGTGCAAAACTATATATATCTTGTTTAGTATAAAAAATAAGTGGTCTTAGTATATAATAATTATTTCTTTTTGTTACTTTTTCAAATCCAGAATATCCATCTATCGATGAACCCCTTACCATTCTCATTAATATTGTTTCTATTAAATCATCACCATGATGAGCAGTAAATAAATATTTTGCATTATATTTATTAACAATATCATCAAAAAATTTATACCTTCTTTTTCTAAATTCGGACTCTAAATTACCTGATATATTTTTTTCAAATATTTTACCTTCAAACATTATATTGTTTTTAGTGCAATAATCTTTAACAAATTCATATTCTTCTTTGCTTTCTTCTCTTAAGTTATGATTTATATGAGCACATACAATATTTATATTAACGCTCTTTCTTACAAGCATTAATAAATATAAAAGCGTCATTGAATCAACACCACCAGAAGTAGCACAAACAACATAATCATCATCTTTTACATAATTTTTAATAAATTCAATAGATTCTTTCACATAAATCACCTTGGCTTATATTATAACATAAAAAAGAAGAATTATAACAATTCTTCTTCTAAAATATCAAGAGGTTCTTCATCATAGAACTCTTTCTCTAATGTAAATTCTGTATTTCTATATTTTCTAACACCAGTTCCGGCTGGAATTAACTTACCAATTATAACATTTTCTTTTAATCCTTCTAGTTTATCAACTTTACCTTTAATTGCAGCATCAGTTAATATTCTAGTTGTTTCTTGGAATGATGCAGCTGATAAGAATGAATCTGTTTCAAGTGATGCCTTAGTTATACCAAGCATTAATGGTCTTGCTGTTGCTGGTTTCTTACCTTGTAAGATAACTTTCTTGTTTTCATCAGTAAATTTATTAACTGATACAACTTTACCAACTAATAAGTTAGTATCTCCAGCATCTACTATTCTCATTCTTGAAATCATCTTACGAACAATAATTTCAATATGTTTATCAGATATATCAACACCTTGAGAACGATAAACTTTTTGTACTTCTTGTACAATATAATTTTGTACAGTAATTGGATCAGTAACTGCTAATAATTCTTTTGGATTTATAGCACCTTCGTTTAATCTATCTCCTGGTTTTACTTTATCTCCTACTTCTACACGTAACTTAACGCCATAGTTAGTAGTTTGTTCTCTTGTTTCTTTATCATTTGTAATACTGATTTTATATTTACCATTTTGATTTTCAATATTAGTGATTTCTCCTGCGATTTCTGCAACAGAAGCTTTAACTTTTGGATTACGAGCTTCAAACAATTCTTCAACACGAGGAAGACCTTGAGTGATATCGTCACCACTAGCAACACCACCTGTGTGGAATGTACGCATTGTAAGCTGAGTACCTGGTTCACCAATTGATTGTGCAGCCATAATACCAACTGCTTCACCAATTTCAACTGGGTTACTTGTTGCAAGGTTACGTCCATAACACATTTGACAAACACCATTTTCAGTTTTACATGTAAGTGTTGTTCTTATTTCAACAGCAGTTACTCCTGCTTTAGTTATCTTATCTGCAAGTTGTTCAGTGATGTATTCACCTTTATCTACAATAACTTCTTTTGTTTCAGGATTAATTACTTTCTTATTTGTATATCTACCAGTAATACGTTCTGCAAGTGATTCAATTACGCTTCCATCTTTTTCGTTAATAAATGCTTCAACAACAACACCTTGTATTGTTCCACAATCATGTTCTTTAACTATAACATCTTGTACAACATCTACTAAACGTCTAGTTAAGTAACCAGAGTTTGCTGTTTTTAAGGCAGTATCAACGTTACCTTTTCTTGAACCATGTGATGACATGAAGTATTCTGCCACTGTTAGACCATCAGTATAGTTTGATGTGATTGGAATTTCAACTGTCATACCATTTGGCTTAGCAACTAGACCAATCATACCAGCAACCTGTCTAAACTGTTCCAAACTACCACGAGCACCAGATTTCATCATGATGAATATTGGGTTATTTGGATTTTCTTCAGCAAGTTTACTTAAGTCATTTTTAATTTGTTCATTTACATTATTCCAAACTTCAATTACTCTTTCATATCTTTCTTGTTCAGTAATTAAACCTCTCTTATATTGTTTACCAATTTGTTCAACTTTCTTTTTACCATCAGAAATAATTTGTTCCTTATTGCTATCAGCAATTATATCAAATGCTGACATTGTAATTCCTGAATAAGTTGAATATTCAAATCCTAGATTTTTTAATTTATCAAGCATTGTAGATGTTTCTGTTGTTTTATATCTTTTAAATACTTGAGCAATTATACTTTGTAAACTTTTTTTACCAAGTGGTTCACTAATTGGAAGATTTTTAATAAATTCTTTTAAATCAGTTCCCATTGGTGCAAAATATTTGCTAGGAGTAATATTGTTAATATTTTCTTTACTTCCATCATTAATATATTGATATGCATCTGGTAAAATTTCATTTAATTTGATTTTACCAACTGTTGTAATTAAGTATTTATCCTTTTGACTATCAGCAAATATCTTATGCTTGAATGATTTAACTGGTACAACTAATCTTGTATGTAAATCAATTTCTCTTCTATCATAAGCCATTAATGCCGCATCTGGACTTTTAAATACTCTACCTTCATTTTCGCTTTCTTGTTCCATTGTTAAGTAGTAGTTACCAAGTACCATATCTTGTGATGGTGTAACTATTGGTTTACCATCAGATGGTTTTAGTATGTTATTTGCACCTAACATAAGGATTCTTGCTTCTGCTTGAGCTTCTTCAGAAAGTGGTACGTGGACAGCCATTTGGTCTCCATCGAAGTCAGCATTAAATGCAGCACAAACTAATGGATGAAGTCTTATAGCTTTACCATCTATTAACTTAGGTTCAAATGCTTGAATACCTAATCTATGAAGTGTTGGAGCACGGTTTAATAATACTGGATGTTCTTTAATAACTTCTTCAACAACATCCCATACTCTATCATCTTGATTTTCAATCATCTTTTTAGCAGATTTAATATTATGAACTATTTCTTTTTCTACAAGTCCACGAATAACATGTGGTTTAAATAATTCAAGTGCCATTTCTTTTGGTATACCGCATTCATACATCTTAAGAGATGGACCAACTACGATAACTGAACGTCCTGAATAGTCAACACGTTTACCAAGTAGGTTCTGTCTAAATCTACCTTGCTTACCTTTAAGCATACTTGATAATGATTTTAATGCTCTATTAGATGGACCAGTAACATTTCTACCACGTCTACCATTATCGAATAAAGCATCAACTGCTTCTTGTAGCATACGTTTTTCATTTTGAACAATGATTGAAGGCGCACCTAACTCTAATAATTTCTTTAAACGATTGTTACGGTTAATAACACGTCTATATAAATCATTTAAGTCACTAGTTGCAAATCTTCCACCATCTAATTGAATCATTGGTCTAAGTTCTGGTGGAATAACTGGAATACAATCTAGTATCATCCATTCAGGCTTATTTCCTGATTCTCTAAATGAGTCAAGAATTTCTAGTCTTTTTAAAAGTCTAGTTCTCTTTTGTTCTTGAGCTCCTTCTAATTCTTTTTCTATTTTATCAATTTCTTCATCAATATTTACTTCTTGTAAAAGTTTTTTAATAGCTTCCGCACCCATACCTACTTCGAAACCATTACCATATTTTTCATAATATATTCTATATTCTTTATCTGATAATGTTTGTTTCTTTTCAAGAGGTGCATTACCTGGATTAATTACTACATAACTTACGAAATATAATACTTCTTCCAAATCTCTTGGAGACATATCTAGGACAAGTCCCATTTTAGAAGGAACACCTTTAAAGAACCATATGTGAGAGCAAGGAGCAGCAAGTTCAATGTGCCCCATTCTTTCTCTTCTTACCTTTGAACGTGTTACTTCAACACCACAACGGTCACATACGATATTTTTATATCTTAATCTTTTGTACTTACCACAAGAACATTCATAGTCTTTAGTAGGTCCAAAAATCTTTTCACAGAAAAGACCATCTCTCTCTGGTTTTAATGTACGATAATTTATTGTTTCTGGTTTTTTTACTTCACCATGAGACCATTCACGAATCTTTTCAGGAGAAGCAATAGATATTTTTAATCCTTCAAATCTACTAACATCCATTATTCTTCATCCTCCTCTTCTTCGTCACTTTCGAATTCTTCTTCCGAAGGTAATTCTTCATATTCTTCTTCATTATTTTCTTCAGTCTTTAATACATCTTCTAAGTTGTTTTTCTTTATATCTTTTATTTCTATTTCATCAATAGATAATGCTGTATTTTCATTATTTTCTTCTTTTTCAAGTTCTGTAATTCCAACTTCTTTACCATCTTCATCTATCATTGATACATCAAGACCTAATGCTTGAAGTTCTTTAACTAGAACTCTGAAACTTTCTGGAACTCCAGCAGCTTCTATTTTATTTCCTTTTACGATAGATTCGTAAGCTTTAACTCTACCTACAACATCATCTGATTTAAATGTCATTATTTCTTGTAAGATATTAGCTGCACCATAAGCTTCTAGTGCCCAAACTTCCATTTCACCGAATCTTTGACCACCCATTTGTGCTTTACCACCTAAAGGTTGTTGTGTAACTAATGAATAAGGTCCTGTAGCACGAGCATGTAACTTATCATCAACCATGTGATCTAGTTTAATCATGTACATTACACCAACACTGACTCTGCTATCAAATGGTAAACCTGTTCTACCATCATAAAGTACTGTCTTACCATCTTTATCAAGTCCTGCTTCTTCCATCATTTCAGCAATATCTTGCATACTTGCACCATCAAATACTGGTGTTGAGCAATATACTCCAAGTTTCTTAGCAGCCATACCTAAGTGAAGTTCAAGTACTTGTCCTAGGTTCATACGAGATGGAACACCTAGTGGATTAAGTATGATATCTACTGGTCTACCATCTGGCATAAATGGCATATCTTCTTGTGGTAATACTAGTGAAACAACACCTTTGTTACCATGACGTCCAGCAACTTTATCACCTACTTGGATTTTTCTCTTTTGAGCAATATATACTCTTATTTCTTTAGATACTCCACTTGCAAGTTCGTCGTTATCTTTCTTAGTGTATACTTTAATATCATGAACGATACCATCTCCACCATGTGGAACACGAAGTGATGTGTCACGAACTTCTCTTGTTTTTTCTCCAAATATTGCATGTAATAATTTTTCTTCAGCTGTAAGTTCTACCATTCCTTTTGGAGTAACTTTACCAACTAAAATATCATTTTCTTTTACTTCTGTACCTATTCTTACAATACCTTCAGCATCAAGATTCTTTCTTGCATCCTCAGATATATTAGGAATATCTCTAGTTATTTCTTCTGGTCCAAGTTTTGTATCACGACATTGGATTGAATAACTTTCTATATGAATTGATGTAAATGCATCATCTTTTACTAATCTTTCATTTAATATAACAGCATCTTCATAGTTATAACCATTAAATGTCATAAATGCAACTGTTAGGTTTTTACCAAGAGCAAGTTCACCTTTATCTGTACTTGGTCCATCAGCAATAATCATATTTCTTTCAACTTTGTCTCCAGCTTTAACTATTGGACGTTGATGATAACAAGTTCCACCGTTTGATCCTTCAAAGTTCATTAGTGTATAAACGTCTTTACCACCCTTAGTTTTTACAATTATCTTTTTACCATCTGCGTATTCTACAATACCATCTGCTTTAGCAACTATTGTTGCACCACTGTCTCTAGCAGCAATATATTCTATACCAGTTCCAACATATGGAGCTTCTGCTTTTAAAAGTGGTAATGCTTGACGTTGCATGTTTGATCCCATTAAGGCACGGTGTGCCATATCGTGATCTAGGAATGGAATACATGATGCTGTTACAGATATAATTTGTTGTGGAGATACATCTATATAATTAACTTCATTTGCTTTTACAATTATATTTTCACCACGGAATCTTGCTGTAATTTCATCATCTACTATTTTTTTATCTTTAATATTTATTCTTGCTTGTGAAATAACATAATCTAACTCTTCATCAGCAGTTAAATAATCTATTTCATCTTGTAAAATACCATCTTTAACTCTTCTATATGGAGTCATTATAAATCCATATTCGTTAACTTTTGCATAACTTGCAAGAGATGTAATAAGACCTATGTTAGCACCTTCTGGTGATTCAATAGGACAAATTCTACCATAGTGTGATTCATTAACGTCACGAACTTCCATAGCAGCTCTATCTCTAGATAATCCACCTGGTCCTAGAGCAGATAAACGTCTCTTATTAGTTAACTCAGACATTGGATTTACTTGGTCCATGAATTGTGATAACTGACTGCTTCCGAAGAATTCTTTAATAACAGCAGTTATTGGTCTAATGTTAATTAATGCTTTTGGAGTAGCTTCTGCTTCATCTAATGTTGTCATTCTTTCACGAATAACTTTTTCCATTCTAGTAACACCAATTCTAAATTGATTTTGAACTAGTTCTCCAACTTGTTTTACACGTCTATTTGATAAATGGTCAATTTCATCTATACTACCAACACCTGATAAAAGGTTTATATAGTATGAAACTGATGCATAAATATCAGAAATTGTTAATCTCTTTTCAGTTATAGTTGGGTCATTACCTACTATAGTTAATATTTTATCTTGATTGTTTGGTGCATAGATTTTAACAACTTGAACCTTATTATAAGTATCAAGGTCTTCATTAATATCTACTTCTTTTAAATTTAAACCTTCTTTAAATAATGGTTTTAATTCATTTAATACTTCTCTATTTATTACAGTACCTTTTGGATATTTAACTTGTCCATCTACTATAATATCTTCTGCTAAAGTTTGTCCAAATAATCTATCACAAACATCTAACTTCTTATTGAATTTGTATCTACCAACCTTAGATAAATCATATCTAAATGCATCAAAGAATCTTGTAATAATATGATTCTTAGCACTATCAATAGTAGCTGGTTCACCTGGTTTTAACTTTTCATAAATTTCAATTAAAGCTTCATCTGTATTAGATGTAGAATCCTTTTCAATTGTATTTAAAAGATATTCATCCTCACCGAATAAACTTATAATTTGTTCATTACTTGATAAACCAAATGCACGTAAGAAAGTAGCAACAGTTACTTTTCTGTTTCTATCAATTCTAACATCAATACAGTCTTTACTATTTAGTTTGTATTCAAGCCAAGTTCCTCTATTTGGTATAATTTGAGATGTATAAATATTTCTACCATTTTTATCCATTTCCATACCATAGTATACACTTGGTGAACGAACTAATTGCGATACAATAACCCTTTCAGCACCATTAATAACAAATGTACCGCTGTCAGTCATTATTGGCATATCACCAAAAAATAATTCTTGCTCTTTTACTTCACCAGTTTCGTTGTTGAATAAACGAGCTTGAACTTTTAGTGGAGCAGCATACGTTGATTTTCTCTCTTTACATTCTTTTATACTTAATCTAGGTTCATCGAATGAATAATCACCAATTTCTAGTGATAAAGAACCAGAAAAATTATCTACAGGAAATAATTCATCTAATACTTCACGTATTCCAACTTCGATAAAGTCCTTATACGAACTTTTTTGGATTTCAAGCAAATCCTTAAGTTCTAGTGAATTCTCACTGCGTGAAAAGTCTCTTCTTTCACGATCTTTACATACTTTTTTTACTTTATAAGCCACGTGCTTTCACCCCTAACAATAATATTCAAAGAACATGTTTCCAGGCTAAAAAAAGAAACATAGTACCAATTTAAAATGTTACCAGAAAAGGTTTGTTTTGTCAATAAATATTGAAAAATTTATATTAAAAAGTTTTAGAAATTTTTAATAAAG
>ERZ780195.3265-NODE-3265-length-10007-cov-2.556069_pt1 | contig 10007 bp, 7 predicted proteins | sample MGYA00511017_ERZ780195 | MGnify/ENA primary metagenome ERZ780195 (study PRJEB29588, sample SAMEA2159974) | human gut metagenome | biome: human gut; feature: human-associated habitat; material: faeces | place: Denmark | collected 2008/2010 ...
GAATTTGATTTGAATATCCCTCTTTTGCTGATCGATGCTTCATCGCTCCATTTCATTTTTCGTCGAGGGTACAGGCGCGTTTTTCGCTGCCGCCTTCAGCTTTTCCCGCACCGAAACCTTTTCCGATTCGTAAGCCTTCGCCTGATCGCAGAACAGATTGAGCAATCCCGGATGCGTCTGCCGCACAACCAGCGTCAAATTTCGGTTGCCGCCCCAACTGTCGATGTCCGGCTCAATCGGAAACGCCTGCGCCCATGCTTTATTGGCGGACGAGAATCGCCCGTCGTAGAGCTTGTCCCGAATCGTAATCGCCAGCACCGTCATCACGCGCTCTTTGCCAAACTCGTCGATGACCTCTCTGGCTCCCGCTTTGTTCAGACAGTTATCTCTGTAATGCTTCGCAACGGCTTTTTCTATCGCATCCCGACAGGCAACGCCTGCCACCCGGGACATCTTGTATGCTTCCAGCTCGCCATGCTCCACCGCATAGGCGGCGCTATGCCTGTACACGGGAATATTCTTCATCGGTTCCATTCGTTTGTTCCTCCTTTTTCTCCCTGACTCTGAGCGTCTGCCCGCTCCTGATACGCCTTCAACACATCCTTCATCGGTCGCTTCTCCATCGGCTCCTTCCTTTTTTCGTCAATGTTCAGTGCGGCGTTCAATTCGGCAAGACGCGCAGCTTTGGCTTCCAGCTCCTTCTCCTGCGCAAACGGTTTGCCCAGCTCCGCCTTGGCCTGTTCCGTCTGCCGTTCCAGTTCGGCAATCCGTTCTTCCGCCTTTTCGAGTTTTTGCGGCATATTCGCCAGCGCGTTCTCGATGCGCGTCAGATTGCCGTACACATCCGTTCCCATGGTCACGGTATGCGACATCTCGCCGCGCAGAACGAGCTTGACCTCCTGCCGATAGCTGTCATAATCCACCGTCATTTTCATGCCGCGGTATTCGCCCAGTTCCATATCATGCGGCGAAAGACGGCAGGCTTCCAGAAGCATTTTGCCCGCCGCCTCTTTATCGGCAATCCGCTTTCCCTTGATCGCCATGCCGACAAAACCATCCTTGGGCAGCGGATGCGCTTCCAACAGCGCCATATCCGCCCGATAGCCCTTCGCACGCTCCTGTGCCTGACGGATTTCTTCCGGATACTGCTTCAAAATCTGGTCTTCCAGTTTGAACTGGTTGCTCTGATAATCCGCTTTCATCAGGCGCAGCTTTGCGACCTCGATGTCCAAATCCATCTTTTCCTTGATACGCGGGTCGCCCGCGCACAATGCCTTGATTTCGGCATAAGAGAGTGCGGTTTCGTCTACGTCATCGCAGGCACGGACGGGTGATTTGCTGGACATGATCTGGCTGATAAAGCGCTGCTTGTTCTCGATGGTCTGCCACAAATAGCTGTCAAACGATTTTTCCGTGACATATCGGTATATATGCACGTCCGGATTCATGTTGCCCTGCCGCACAATGCGCCCCGCTCGCTGCTCCAAATCGCCCGGCCGCCACGGCGCATCCAAATCATGCAGCGCGATCAATCTGTCCTGAACATTGGTGCCTGCGCCAAGTTTTTGTGTGCTGCCAAATAAAATCCGCACCTGTCCGCTCCTGACCTTGGCGAACAGATCCTTCTTTTTGATTTCCGTATCCGCGTCATGGATGAACTGAATCTCCTCTTTCGGAATCCCGCTTGCAACCAGTTTGTCCCGGATATCGTCATAGACGTTAAACGAACCGTCCCCATGCGGCGTGGACAGGTCGCAGAACACGAGCTGCGTCAGCTTTTGCGCATCCCCTTCTTTGTAGATACGCAGGATGTTTTCCATGCAGGCGTTGACTTTACTGCCCGGTTCGTCGGGCAGCAGCGGGTTCATCAGCCGCTGATCCAGCCCCAGCTTTCGTCCATCCGACGTAATCCGGAGCATGTTGTCCTCCTTCGGGTCAACCGCGCCCGAATGAACCTTCGAAGCACGCTCGGACAGCGCCTCCACCATCTCCTCCTGATCTACGACTGGGAAGGCATCTGTCTTACGATTCAGGGTGCTATCGTGACTGTGTAGGACATCGAATAAAAAGAAGGCCACCCCGGCGAGGGAGTGACCTTCCATTGATGTTAAAGTGCGTCTTCGAGTTCTTCTTCGGAATAGCCGAACATGTAATCTTCGTCCTTGCCGTGGGAGACCCAGATGAGTGCAGCATCGTAGACGCTGATGGACTCATTCTCATCATCGTTATCGTTATCGTCATCAAGACCGTAATGACAGTTCTCACAGTACATTCCGCTAAATACATACTTCTTTGTTAGAGGAGTACCACATCTTGGACACGGTGGAGTCTCACCTGTATAGGCATTGCGTTCTTCCCAACTCGGTTCCTCATTGTTTTTCTTACCACCAAACCAATCGAACAGCCCCATATGTTACCTCATACAACAGTCGTTATTCCTTGATGCGATGGCCAAGAACACGCTCCAATAGGCTCAGATTCTGAAGTGCGTAGTTGACTCCCTGCTGAAACCCTTCCTGCCGGCCAGCCCTACGGCTGTCAATGGTCATCTTTTTCAAGCCTTCAAGCATACCCTTATTGCCGCCATACTCATTGATGCTAGAGGTGATTGCTGCTGCGCCCTTAGGTACCTTTCCCATATAGTTCCTCCTCAATCTTTATCATGTCCAAGGATAGCAATGACAGTTGCGCTTAAGACAACGCCACAGCCGATGAGAAGCGATGGCCATACCTTTGAAACGAACTGCCTTTTTTCAGGCTGCTTCATTATCGAAGGGGCCATGAGTTCTGCTTCTCCCAGAATAGCATTCACATCTTCGCTTGTATACTGATCTGGATGGTCGACCAATACCTCAAGCATCGTACCGAGGATGTGCTGCTTTTTCTTGGCTCCTTCCGCAGGCAGATCCTTGGCAATCTCATCATCAAGCAGTTTCCTTATCGCCAGATATTGCACACGCGATAGCTTGACGCCTTTCTTGCTGTCTTTTCCATCGTAGTTTTCCCATGCACTCACTGTCTGCCGGGAAACTTCAAGGAGTTCAGCAAAGTTCTTTGCCGTCCAGCCTGCGCAGGCACGAAACAGTGGAAGATGCCTTTGCAGGCGAGTTGCTTCATCCATGGTACCACCTCCATATGTATATCATACAACATTATGACACCAGGGTCAAGTTTTTTTACATCATATTTTTACTAATTGAACAGGAGGACAGTATAAAAACCATTTTCCGGCCTATTCCGGACACGGGATAAGCCCCGTGATGCAGTTAGCTCCGCGCCATCGTTCTACTTCGGCACCAACTCTTCTGGTAAGTCTGTCACGCCATCCTCGGCTGTGCAGGCCTCTGCTGTGTATGCCTGCGTCCGCGTGATTGCCGGTACCATCGCCAGTCTGCCGGTGCATGTGTACGAAGTTGCCGATAATGGCAGCCGAAAGGCCACAGAGCACCCGCCGTACCGTCTGCTGCATGACGAGCCCAACGAGGAGATGACCTCCTTCGTCTGGCGCGAGACCATGCTGTCGCACCTGCTGCTGCTGGGCAACATTACCCGTACGAAATCCCATTTTTTCAATCGTGTCACACATAGCGCAAATAACCGTTGATGATGTGTAATGCGCGTTGAGCGTCGAGCCGCGCGCCGCCGCATATTCCTCGTCCGTCAAAAGGCTTTTGAGCTGCTGATATTCCTTTTGCCAGCTCGCGTTTTCGGCGTCGAATGCCTGCGGCAGACCGCCCCAGCCGACGTATTTGGAGAGCGTTTCCTGTTCCTGCGGCGTTGCCTGTCTGCCCTCGGCTTCAATCTGCTTGAGCGTCTGGATGGCGGCAATGTTGAACGCATACTTCGTCTTTGCGCCGCCTTCGCCCAGATGGTCATCCGTGATGCGGAAGTTCTGCGCTTTGTACGGCTCGGCTTCTTTGCGCTCCGTTTCCTGTTCCGTCAGGTCGATAACGAGGTTGTGCAGCCTAATCTCTTCCTGCGGTTGTTGCGGCGCTGGATCACTCGACACTTCCTCTGTCAGTGCGAAATTCTCAGATTCCGCAGGCATTGCATCCGTCTGCTTGTAAAACAGTTCATCGTTTCGCGTATCTTCGGCAAGCATCTGCTCAAACGTGTCCCGCCGCTCCACCCTTGAAATCGGATAAAGCAGCGTCGGGTCGCGCAAATTTACGTGCGTATCTGTAATTTCTTCGATGAGGAACGCCGTATTGCCCAGATAGACCGTATCGCCTACCTGATAGGACGGCTCATCCCGCCTGCCGTCCAGCTCCTTGACGACTTCATATCCGCCTTGTTCGGCAGGCTCGGCAAAATAGATGCCGTGTCCGTTTTCCGTCAACGCTTTTGCCGCAACGCTCCACCGTCCGAAGGGCATCCCCGTAACCGATATCGTCCCCATGCCGGGGATATTTCGTTCAAATAATCGGGTATCCATCGGCGCTGCGGCAGTTTGAGCATCTTCCCCATAAAAGAGAAGGGTGTCATCCACTCTTACGCCGACCAGCCGTCGGGGATGTTCATCCTTCAGCCTTTTATACGCTTCCACATCCGGCGTAAAGCTGATTTCCGGCTCTTTTCGGTCTGGCGCGTCGGATTTCAGATAATGCCCATCGTGAATAAGCCTGTCAATCCGTTCGGCAACCTGATTCCATTTCAGCAGCACATCGGGACAGTTGCTTTTCCTGAGCTGTATCCCCTTTGCGTCGTGGCTTTCCGAACTCCCATGTTCACCCGATACGCCGGGCATTTTTCCGCCTATCCCGTACTCGTTTTTCAGAAATTCCAGCTTTTCATTGGTGCTGTGAGGTGCTGAAAAGAACTGGTAAATTCGACTGTCCGCGCCCGCAATCGGAGCGCTTTGGGTCAGCACCGCGTCGATTTCATCCTGCGTCATAAAGCCGCGAACATCGGGCAGCAGCATCTCGCCTTCGGGCAGCTCCTTCCGCGCCAATGCCAAATCCCTGAGACGGGGGAGAATGTCCTTCGGCAGAAGAAAACGAAAGCGCATCAGATCGGGCTGCATCGCGACCGCATCCGCAAAGACCTCCATCTGCCGGATCAACCCGTGCAGGAATTCAGGCTGCTCCATCTTCTCGGAAAGATGATTGACGCAATCCGGGAAAATCAGCGGCGTATCTGTCATCAGGGAGAGATACCCGTTTTCTCTTGCGGCGCTGTCGCGGTACATATAGATCAGTCGCTCGGCGACCTTCCGTCGAATGGTTCCGGGGGCTTCCACGTTTTCGAGCTGTGTGCCGAATTGCCCGGCTTCAATCAACTCGCCGACGCGCTTTGCGGCATCCGTCCACGATATGACCTGCGCATTGTTGGCATACCGCGCACGATCTCCGGCGGCCATTTGGATTCCGCTTGGGTCGAACCAGACCGAAAAACGCCGCCCGTCCAATTCAAAGCCGCTGCCGTCGTGGTAAAGGGTCTTCATTCGCAGCGCGATTTCCTCGTTCGTTTTGCCGATCATCGCGTCAAACGCCAGCTCCATGCGGGTATCCTCGCCATTGCCGCCGAACCGCAGCGCCGTATCAAGCGCTTTGGATATAAAAGAAGGAGCGGAAACCGCTCGGTCATCCGCTCCCTCGCCATATTCGGTTATCGTTTCAAAAAGGCTCGTCTGCCCCGGATTTAAGCGTACACCAGCTCGGTCAGTACGATTTCCTCTGCCTGCGCTTTCAGGCTGTTCATCGCGCCGACCCACGCCATCGGGTCGCGTTCCTTCAGCGCTTCGTTCACGCCCTGCGCCGCCGCCATCTCGCTGACCATGCGGTTCACCCGCTCGCCCGCCGTCCGGTCGATCTCCGTCAGATGCGCCGTCAGTTCGCCCGTCAGCAGCAGGCTGTTGAACGTCATCTTTCTGTGCTCCTTCAGATACGCCTTGCGCATCCTGCCGTACCTGCCCAGCGTCGCCTGCCCATCCGGGATTTTCAGGTCGGGAATCTGATAACCGTTCACCGTTTTGTAATTCAGCATATGGCCTGCTCCTTTCAACGCTCCGCGCTTCCCGCTCGATGCTTCTCAATACTTCCTCGGAGATTTCGCTGACCGCCGTTCCGAGTGCCGTCAACGCCTGCGGCGTGTTCCATTCAAGGATGGTCGCGAAATCTTCCGGCTCGAACCGATGTTCTTCCGCCAATCCGCAGCGGCTGAGGAGCATATACTGAACGCCCGTCGTCGCCGTATTTCGGAAAGCCAGTTCGAGGTTGAGTTCATCATACTCCATGAGGAGTGAACCGTCAACGATGTCGCGCAGCTCGTCCTGATGCTCCTGCCAATAATCCATCGCTTTCTGCATGGCGATTTCTTCGAGCTGTCCCGCAAGTCCGCGATTGGCAGAAACCTCATATTCTTTTTCCAGCATCGTACCGATAACCGCGCTGTTTTCCTCATTTACCGCCCATACAAACGGAGAACGGGAATCTTTTCGCATCCCCGTATCGGCAGCATCAAAGACGTAATGATAGCGCGGCACGTCGCCGGTCATATCCAGCAGCGCGATGCCTTTTGCGCCGCGCCGGACATAGCGCCGCATGGTATTCGTCCACAGCTCAAACGACGCGCAGGCGGTCGCGTCCGGGCGCTGGGCGTAGATCATCATCTGGTCGTAAAAACCATATTTGTACAGGGTGGAAGCCGTTTGCAGAAACGAGCGCCACGTTTCCCCGTCGGCGGCGATCTCGCGCGCGGTCTGCGCGGCAAGCTGTACATAATCATTGATTCTGGGCATTTCATTGTTCCTCGCTTTTTATCCCAACAGAACGCGCAGGCGCGGTCTGCCGGATTCATCCAGCTCCATCACGACCGTACCGTCATACTTCTTGCCCGACTTGGCAATCATGCCCTTGACTGAGGCTTTGCCGTCGTTCAGCAAAGCGACGGCGGTTGCGGCATCCAGCCTTTTACCGCGAGCAGCAAAGAACTTGTTGTCCTTGAACAGACCGAAGCTGCATTCGCGGTTTTCACAGAAGTAGCCCTTTTCGGCTTCGCTGACAGGGTATCCGCAGCAGGGACACTTGGCGACTTTGCGCCTGCCGGTCGGAAAGAGCGTCAATGCCTGCGGATCGGCTTGCGCGTGGTCAACCTGATCCCGAATCATGGTCTCGATGGACGAAAGAAAATCGTCGGAAGCGAGATTGCCGTGTTCGACCTGGCAGAGCTGATTTTCCCACTGAGCGGTCAGCAGCGGGGAACGGAGCGTTTCGGGCAGAACGGCAATCAGATTTCTGCCTTTGTCGGTCGGCAAAAGCTGTTTGACCTTTTCGCCCCTGCGCTCGATGAAACCGCCTTTGACCAGCTTTTCAATGATGCCCGCGCGGGTTGCAGGCGTGCCGATGCCTTTGCGCCCGGCTTCGTCGGGGAAGCTGTCTGCACCGGCACTTTCCATTGCAGCCAGAAGCATTGCTTCGGTGTAGCGCTTCGGCGGTGTCGTCAGTCCCTTTTTGACAACGGCGCGCACCCCGAAGAAACGCTGATGCTCATACAGCGCCGGATCAACGCCTGCCTGTTTATCAGGCTCGCGGGGATGCCCGATGCTGCCGTAAAATGTGCTTGCCGGGATGCGCCAGCCCAACGCGGTATCGGTTTTGCCGGCTGCCGTAAAGATGTGTCCCGCACAGGAAAGCGTCAGGGTGCGCTCCTCGGTAACGTGCGGCTCGCCGACCGCGCACAGCAAACGGACGGCGAGCATGCTGAAGATGTTCAGTTCCTCATTCGTTAAGGTATCCAGCCGCTCTGCGGTGACGGATTGCGTCGGGATGATGGCGTGATGGTCGGAAACCCCGGCATCGTCGATGACCTGCTCGGCATGAACCGGCAGGGAAAGCCCCTGCTCGAAGGGAAGCAGTGCGGCGACGGTCTGCACCAGATTGGGCAGCACGGAAGCCATATCGTGCGTCAAAAAGCGGCTGTCCGTGCGCGGATAGGTTGCCAGCTTCTTTTCGTAGAGCGACTGCGCGCAATCGAGCGTCTGCTGGGCGGTGTAGCCGAAAAGCTGATTGGCTTCGCGCTGGAGCGTGGTCAGGTCGTAGAGCTTCGGCGGATGATCCGACCGTGTTTTCTTTTCAACCCGGATAATCTCCGCGATCTGCCCGTTGCAGGCGTCGGCGAGCGCCTGCGCTTTCTGCTCGTCCTCAAAGCGTTCGCTCACCGCTTCGCAGGGGCAGAGCAGATGCACGGTATAAAACGACTTGGGTGTAAAGCCGGCAACGGCTTTTTCGCGCTCGACGATCATCGCCAGCGTCGGGGTCATCACACGCCCGATGGAGAGCGTCGGGCCGTAGAGCAGCGTATACAGGCGCGTGAGGTTTATCCCCATCAGCCAATCCGCCTTGGCGCGGCAGAGCGCCGCTTCGTACAGCAGATCGTATTCCGCAGCGTCCTTCAGGCGCGCCATGCCCTCTCGGATCGCACTTTCTTCCAGCGAGGAAATCCAAAGACGCTTGACGGGCTTGCTGCAACGGCAGCAGTCATAAACCAGACGGAAAATCAGCTCACCCTCGCGTCCGGCATCCGTCGCGCAGACAATGGTTTCGATATCCGGGCGGTTCATCAGGCTGCAAAGCAAATCAAGCTGCTTTTTCGTCTTTTCATTGGGAACGTACTGCCACGGATCGGGCAGAATCGGCAGATCCGCGCGCCGCCAACGCGCCAGCCGAAGGTCATAGTTTTCAGGCTGCGCCAGCGAAACCAGATGACCGACGCACCAGGAAACCAGATAACCGTTTCCTTCGAGATAACCGTTATTTCGTTTGTCTGCGCCGACGACGGCGGCAATCGCCAGCGCGACGCTCGGCTTCTCGGCGATAATAAGCGTGGAGTTCAACGAACTCCTCCTTTCACTTTTAGAAGACAGAGAAAAAGCGGCCGGTTTCCCGGTCGCCTGCTGTTCATGACGCCATGCCGCTTCTGCGGCGAGGCTGTGTCCGTGCGGCGCTTCCATCATCAGCCGCTCAAAAGGACTGTCCGTAAAATATCTCACTGGTCGTCCTCGTCATCTTCGTCTTCATCGTCCAAATCAGGGTGCGGCTTGGGCTTTGCCGCCTTTTTCTGCATGACGAAGTACACGACCACGCCGCCGCCCAGCGCCATCAGCAGCATTAGCGCCAAAACCGGCGCGGGAGAGGGCTTTCCTTCTTCCGGTGCTTCGGGCTTGGGCGTTGCGGTTGGTCTGGGCGTCGGGCTGGCGGTCGGTTCGGGCGTGGGTTTGTCCGCTTCATCCAGTACAGCCAGCAGGTCGCGGTCGTCTACGGCGTTGAGAAAGTAGGTTTCGTAGCGCTCGCCGTCCTCGTCGATGGGCTTGTCGTAGTCGATGACCAGATAATAGACTTCGCCTTTTCGGGTTTCAATGGTGATAAACTGCTTGTGGGTCGCCTTGGAGTACAAAAGGTCGAGTGTTTTCATGTTGCCGGAGGGGGAATATGCCGTCCCCGTTCCGTCGGGGATCAGGTCGGGCAGCATGACATGGGTCGGAACAGGCGTTGCCGTCGCCTGCGGCACATCCGTAGGCACGGGCGTTGCGGTCGGCTTGGCGGATGCTTTTGCACCGCCGGAGGACGGCTTCTTCGTCGGTTTCGGCGTGGCTTCTTCTTCCGGCTCATCCTGCCCGTAATACGGGTTTTTGACCTTGACGATCTCAGAACGGTTATCCGCGTTGTCTACGGCGTAAATACTGATGTATTCCAGTCCGTCGGCGTAGTCCCTGATGCGCGCGTCGAGCGTTCCGCCCGAAAGCCGCGTCAGGCGGTGGTTGTTGATGTACACGGCTTTAATGCCGCTGATGCTGTCTGTGGCTTCGATACAGAGCATATCGCCGCTGATGCCTGCGCTGACACGCGGCACTTCGGTGTCGAAACAGATGATATTTGTGCTTTTGGCGTGGACGTTGCCCGCCAAATCGGTGACGGAAACATAGATGGAGCAGTTTTCACGGATTTCGACGTGATAGGTGTCCGTGGATTCGCCGCCGTCCACCAACGTCGTCCATTTGGAGCCTGCCG